>ERZ779623.410-NODE-410-length-16762-cov-7.532531_pt1 | contig 16762 bp, 18 predicted proteins | sample MGYA00514189_ERZ779623 | MGnify/ENA primary metagenome ERZ779623 (study PRJEB29562, sample SAMEA4376712) | mouse gut metagenome | isolation source: Cecum | study: EMG produced TPA metagenomics assembly of the A DSS colitis mouse model was used to assess the... | reverse complement strand
CAGCCAATGCGGGAAATGGGGGCCGCCCTGGAGGCGAAACAGGTCAACTATAACGGGAACCCGATCCTTGTTTGGTGCCTGACAAATACCGCCGTAAAAAAATCGGGATTGAACAATATCCAGCCCGTGAAAATCACGGACAAGCGGCGGATCGACGGCGCGGTCTCCCTTCTCAATGCGTGGGTGATCTACGTCAAATATTTTGAGGATTTCATGTATAACGTGGGGTGAAATAATGGCTTTTTTGAATTTAAGAGGGCTTTTCGAGAGCATATTTGGCAAGCACTCCGCGAGCGGGAGCAACCTCCCGGCGTTTGGGCTCCTCTCGTCCTATGACTCCAGCTTTACGCCATTTAATGGACGGGCGTGGGACATTGGAACCGTCCGCGCCGCCGTGGATGCATGGGCCAGGAACGCGGCAAAGATACAGCCCCGGCACATCCGCCGCGCCGGAGGACGGCGGGAGACCGTAAACGACGGCTTAGAGCGGATTCTCCGGGTCCGGCCTAATCCGTATATGACCGCCTACGCCTTTTATTACCGCGTGGCCGCTCAATTCGTTGTGTATAATAACGCCTTTATCCTCCCCGTGTTCGACGGCGGCAAGCTGACCGCCCTCTATCCGATCAACGCCTCCCGGGTGGACCTCGTGGAGGATATGGGCGGTATGTATGCCCGCCTCACCTTTGCGACGGGGAACGTCTACACCGTCCCATATGAGCACCTTGTCCACCTCCGGCGTCACTACCTGGACAACGATATTTTCGGGGACGATAACCGTCCCCTCCTCCCTGCCCTGGAGACGGCGGACGCCTTCAATCAGAGCATGAGCAAGCTCGCCCGCCTCGTCTCCGTGATCCGGGGTATTCTGGAGGCCCCGACCGTCACCAAACAAGAGGACCTCGCGGCTCGGCGGGACGCCTTTGTCCGGGATAATTTCAGCATGGAGGCCAACGGCTCCGGCGTGATTATCACGGACAGCAAACACAAATATACCCCCATCCAGCAAAAGGAGACGCCGATCCCGACAGGACAGCTTGAATTTGTCCGGCGGGAGATTCACGACTATTTCGGGATGAATGAGGCCATTGTCCAGAACAAGGCCACACCGGAGGAAATGGACGCTTTTTATCGGGGCCAGCTCGTCCCGTTCTATATGCAACTCGCCCAGGGCCTCACAAATGCCATTTTCACGGAGCGGGAGCAGAGTTTCGGGAACGAGGTCCTTTGTGAAATGGATCGTATCCAGTTTGAGACCCTGGACAAGCGGGTCGAGGCGGCGCAGTTTTTGACAAATATAGGAGCTTTGGAGCTGGACCAAGTGCTGGAGGTTTTCGGATTCCCGCCGATCGGCGGCGAGGAGGGAAAGAGGCGCGTCCAAACGCTGAACATGGTAAACGCCGCGATCGCCGACAAATACCAGCTCGAAAGCAACGGGACAAAGACGGAGGCGGACCCGCCGCCGCAAAAGCCCCAGGAGCCGCCCTCCCAGGCACAGCAGGACCCGCAGGAGGGCGAGGAGGGGCAGGAACCCGCAGACCCGAAAGACGGAAAGGAGGGCGCTTAAAATGCCCGTTAAGAAGGGGCGCGAGTATCGCGCATTACAGGGCTTTTCCCTCGTCCCTCGGGAAGGGGAGGCGGACGCCTACAAGGTGCGGGGGACGGCGATCGTCTTTGATACGCCGACCTGCATCTTTGAGGCCGGCGGCGTCAAGTATTACGAAGTGATCGACCGCCACGCCCTGGACGGGTGCGATCTCTCCGACGTGATTATGAACTACAACCACGGCGGGAAGGTTGTCGCCCGCCTCCGCAACAAGACCCTCGTCCTCACCATCACGGACCGGGGCCTGGATATGGAGGCCGACCTCTCCGGCACAGTAGCGGGCCGGGACCTTTACGAGGAGATCGACGGCGGCTATATCGACAAAATGAGTTTTTCCTTTGTGGTGCGGGCGGCGGAGTATGACGCCGCAACCCACACCCGGAGGATAACTAAAATCCGCAAACTATACGACGTCTCGGCGGTGGATATTCCCGCCTATGAGGAGACGTCCCTCTCCGCCCGATCCTTCTTTGAGGTGGAGCACTCGAAGGAGGTCAAGGCTTTGGAGCAAGCCGCGAGGCGGCGGAGGCTTTTAGCGCGGACCCGTACCTATCCACACACCACACAGAAACAGGAGGATTAAAAGCTATGTTTGAAAAAAGACGTAAAGAGATCGCCGCCCGCCGCGCCCAGATTCGGGCGCTTTTGGCCGGGGAGGACCCCGTCGACATGGACACCCTGGAGCGGGAGCTCGACGACCTGGACAAGGAGGAGCGGGACCTTGACCGCCGGGAGGCCGCGACCCGCCGCCTCAACAGCGGGGCGGACCTGGAGGGCCGGAGCGGCCAGCAGGGCGGCCACGGCGACCGCGGCTCCGGCGACGAGGGCGGCGGAAGTCCCACACCCGGCCCCGTGAACCCGATCGCCGGGGGCGGCGAGGCCCGGGGCGGCCTCCCCGTGGGCGTGGAGAGCCGCGCCGCCTACCTCGCAGACCTCCAGGGGATTCCCCTCCAGGACGTGGAGGCCCGCGCCCAGCGTTTCGCCGAGGGCGGGCGTATGGAGATCACCACCGACGCCCTTTGCCGCTCCCTCACCCTCACCAGCGGGAATATTGCCCAGCCGACCCGCGTCTCTGGGATTAACCCCGGCCAGAATATCGTCTCCGGGATCGTGGACATGGTCCGCGTCGTGGACGCTAACAGTATGGGCGAGGATTCCGTGGCCTATGAGGTAAGCGGCGGCCAGACGGCGGCCACCAAGAAGGACGACGGAACCGCCCCCGCGACCACGGACCCCGTCCTCCGTATCGCCAAGATTACCCCCGTTTTGATCTCCACTCTGTCCTATGTCTCCCGGAACATCCAGCGCACGACCCCCCTCAACTACCAGGGGCGGGTCTCCGAGGGCGCTTTGACCGCCCTCCGCAAGAAAACCGGGGGCCTCATTGTCACCGGGGACCCCGCGGCCACCATTCCCGAGCCGACGGGTATTCTCAAGGCCGCGGCCATTGAGGCGGGCTCCGACGTGGAGATCGACAAGATTAACGAGAAAACCCTCCGCACGATTGCCCTCAAGTATGGCGGCGCGAACAACGTCGAGGGCGGCGGCGTTCTCCTCCTCAACAAGGACGACCTGATCGCGTTCGGTGATATTCGCGGGACCAGCGAGAAGAAGGCCGTTTATGAAATTGAGTTTTCCGAGAACAGCACCACCACGGGCACGATCAAGGACGGCGGCCTCGCGGTGAAATTCTGCATTGTGGACGAGCTCCCTGCCCTCTCCAAGGCCACCTCGGCGGCGGGCTCCTATTGCATGGCATACGGGAAACCCCTGGCCTATCAGCTCGACTTATTCGGGCCCTACACCGTGGAAGTCTCCCGCGACTATAAGTTCGCGGAGGGCCTCCTCGCCGTCATGGGCGAGGCTATGATCGGCGGGAATGTTATCACTGAAAACGGATTCCTCCGTATCAAGAAAAAGGCCAGCGCCGGGGCGTAAGGAGGCGGAGCATGAGCGAGAGCACGGGCCGGGGCCCCGTCGCCCGGGAACCCGCGGCGGACGTCTCGGAGGAGTATCTCGCCGCAGGGAGGCAGGCCGTACGAACGAAGTCGACAGCGTTTGACGGGGAGATCGCGGACCTGATCCGCGCCGCCCGGGTGGACCTCGCCCTCGGCGGAGTCCTCCCCGAGCGGGCCCGGGACGAGGCGGACCCGCTCATTAAGCGGGCGGTTATGAACTATATCAAGGCGGAGTTTGGCCTCGATAATGAGGACGCGGAAAAATTCCGGGCCGTCTATGAACGCCTCAAGGTCTCCCTCGCTATGTCCTCGGACTACGTCGGCGGGGAGGTGTAGCCGTGTACTGGAGAGACGAGGCCGCCCTCATTCGGGAGGAAAAAAGGGTAAAACCGAACGGCTACAAGGAAACGGTCAAGACGCGGCGGGAGGTATTCGCCAACAAAAAGACCGCCACGCGCTCCGAGTTTTACACGGCAAAACAGGCCGGGGACAAGATCGCCCTCGTCCTGGAGGTGCGGGGCGCGGACTACCAGGAGGAGACCCTCGTGGAGTACGAGGGCCGCCTCTATGAGGTCGTGAGGGCCTACACCGAAAGCGGCGAGACCTACGAGCTAAACTGTAAAGAGGCCCAGGAGCCGCCAGAAACGGCCCAGGAGGGGCCGGACAAGGAGGGGGAGGGGTGAGTATCAATGAAACCTTGCGGGCCGTCCTGGAGCCTATAGCGCCCGCAGAGGCGGACGCCTACGAGGGCAAGAAAGCGGTTTACATCACGTTCAATTACCACACAACCCCGATCAATTACGGGGACGACGAGCCGGAACAGGAGCGGGTCTCCGTCCAGGTCCATCTATACGCCCCTCTCGGCTATGACATTACCGCGAAGCGGCGGGCCGTCAAGAAAGCCCTCGCCTCGGCGGGCTTCACCTATCCGGCCTATACCAACGCCTCGGACAAGGACGGTCAGCACCATGTTTTTGAGTGCGAAACCGTCGAGGGCTTAGAGGAGGAATGAAAGAGAATGGGACGCCTCACCGTGAATGGGCTTGACGCCCTCTCCGACGATTTCGCCGCCCTGGCTCGCCTACCGGATAGCGTGGTTGAGGGGATTCTTGAGGCCGAGGCGGGCGTTATTCTCCCGGCCCAGCGGGCGGAGATTGAAAAACAATGGACAGGGCCGCACTCCTTGGGGATTTCCTCGAAGTCGGTCAAAAAGGGGAAGGTCAAAAAGGACAGGGACGGGCGCTCCCTCTCCATCTATCCCCAGGGAACACGCAAGCGCGGCAAGCAGAGCACGAGAAACGCCGAGATCGCGTTCATCAATGAATACGGGGCCCCGGGGCGGCACATAGCCGCCCGCCCCGCGATCGACGCCGCGAACAAGAAGAAAGAGAAAGAGGCGATAGACGCCGGAGAGCGGGTCTATAACCAATTTCTCGACAGCAGAAACCTATAAATTTTAGGAGGTTTTACTATGGCAAGTTTTGGGGCGAAATATCCCTATTTTAACCCCGTGGCGGAGGAGCCGGAGGGCAAGCTCCCGGTCTATAAGGACCAGGACCCCGTCCGGGTGGGCCGCCTCGTCAAGGCGGACCTCACCGTAAACCTCGCCTCCGGCAAGCTCTTTGCCGACGACGGCCTCGCCGAGAGTGTGGAGGAGTTTTCCTCCGGCTCTATCGCTATGGAGACCGACGACATGGAGGACGCCGTCGCGGGCGAGGTTTACGGGTGTACCGTAGAGGGAAAAATGGTCCGCTACAATGTCGGGGACGATCCCCCGGCGGGCGGCCTTGCGTACTTCAAGAAACTTATGAGGCGGAAAAAGGTCCTTTACAAGGGATATTTCTACCCACTCGTCAAGGCCGCCCTCGGAAACGACACCGCGCAGACCAAAACCGACAGTATCACATTCGGGACCAACAACACGACTTTTACAGTGTTCGCTTGTGAGACGGGCGACTGGCGGTTTACGGAGGAGTTTAAGACGGAGCCCGAGGCGATCGCCTGGATCAAGAAACAGCTCCAGGGGAAGAAACGGGCCGCCACGCCCACGGCCACGCCCGCGGCGGGTGCGGTCGCCAGCGGCGCGACCGTTGCCCTCGCCACCACCACGCCGGACGCCGTGATCCGCTACACCACAGACGGCTCCGACCCGACCGAGACCTCCCCCGCCTATTCCTCCCCCATTGAGATTACGGAGGAGACCACGATTAAGGCGATCGCCACCGCTGAGGGATTCGCCGCCTCCGACGTGCTGGAGGCTCACTATACCCTGACGGAGTAACACACAGGGAGGCGGGACAACCCGCCTCCCTACAAGAGTTTACAGGAGGGCGCTATGAAAAGCGTAAAAATCAACCTTGCGGGCCGGGTGCGATACCTCGCCTTTACCGGGGAGGCTATGTTTCAAATGCGGGATAAATTCGGCGGGACCTCCAAACTCCTCGAAGATATGAAAGCGGACACCCGGGAGGGGTTTTCTATCGCTTGCGAGGCCGCCGCGCTCCTGGCCGAACAAGGCGAGCTTGTCCGGCGAAATTTTGGATATGACCCGGAGCCCATCCTCGACGCCGCGACGATTGCGGCCACCGCCGCCCCGAGCGAGATTGTCTCCCTCAAGCTGGCGATCCCGGCGGCGATCTCCCTCGGATATGGCCGGGAGATCGAGCCGGAAAATGACGAGGTGGACCTCGGCCTTGCGGAGCTCAACACGCAAAAAAAAACGAGGTAACGAGGGCGGAGTATCTCCGGGAGGGCGTGGCGGCGGGCCTATCCCCGAAAGACGCCCTCCTCATGCCTCCGGGGGAAGTAGCCGACCTTTTCGAGCTATACCTACGGGCCCGGGGGGTACGGAGAAGGACGGAGCCGGAGGACGAATAAAAGACCGGGTCTCCCCGGCCTCCTATCACATTTCGTAAATGTCTTTATTCCTGATACAATCATTGATCCAATACTTGAGATTAGAAATGCACTCCTCCAAGGTAAGGCCCTTTTTCCATACGGCGATAGAATCAGCTTTAGGCCAATATTTGAACTGGATATTTTTACTCCTTAATCTAATCGCCCCGCCGCGAACGCCTATTACACCATCAGAGCCGCGAGTGGGCTTTGCGTTTTTCCAATTCAATCCGGCGGCCTTTAATCTTTCAACGTACGCAGTAAAAAAAGCAATTTCAGAAGAATTGAGTTTACATTTTTGCGCCGCATCGGTAGGGACCTCCATCCGGCTAAAAAACTCCTGCATTTCCGGGCTTAATGAGACGCCGTCCAAACTGGCAAAATGATGCTCGGTATAGTTTGGATCGGAAAACCGAAAAGCGCGGGCAATTTCATTTGAATATTTCTGTATCTCGGAAACGTCGGAAATATCAAACCGCAAATAACTTTTCTTTGTTTCCGGGTCTCCACACCGGATAGAGATATACCATAAATCCTTGTCTAACTTTAGGCGGACAAACGGGATATGATCGTTTCCTCCGACGGTGAGATACTTTTCGGCTCGCCGAAAATATAGGGGATCGTCCGGGAGATTGTTTTCTCGAAGGGCTGATTTAATCAGATCAACGGCCGATTTCTCTAAATTGGATAGCTCAACAGAAGTAAGCATAATGCGGGACCTCCTCTATAATGCGAAAATAATCGCATTTCATAGGAGAATTATCACCCGAGTTTATGGTAATGTCAAGTAAAATATTGAATATTGCCATAGAAAGGAGCCGCACATGGCAAGAACCATAACAACACGCCTTGCGATTGAGGGAGAGTCCGAGTATAAGGCAAAGATAAAAAACATCAATGCGGAGCTATCTCTCCATAAATCCGAGCTCGAAAAGGTACAGGCAGAGTATAAAAACAGCGTAAACAGTATGGCCGCGCTGACCGCCAAACATTCAGCCCTGGAGGGGCAGATGAAAGCCCTAAACCAAAAGCACGACGAACAAGCGGAAATGTTGGAAAAGGCCCAAAAAGCGCAAAAAGAATATTCGGATCAAGTCGAGGAGCTCCGAAAGAGATTAGACGAGGTGAAAAACTCCTCCGCAGATACCACAGAGGAGGAAAAACGGTTAAACGAGGAGATCGCCGCGGCGGAGGAGGGCTTACAAAAAGCCACAAACTCGGCCACCTATTATCAGAGACAACTCAATATCACGGAGCGGGACCAAGCAAATTTAAGCGCCGAGCTTGAGCAGACCGAGCGGTATTTAGACGAGGCGCGGGCCAGCGCGGACGGGTGCGCTAAATCCATTGACGAATACGGGAAAGAGGTCAAAGAGGCCGGAGAAGAATCCGAGGATTTTGGGGATAAATCAGCGAACGCTTTTAACGCCCTGGCCTCTGCCCTGGTTGCGTCGGGTGTCGTCAACGCTTTGGGTGAAGTGGTCGGCTTTCTGAAAGAATGCGTATCGGCGGCGGCGGGCTTTGAGGAGGCTATGTCGACCGTAAAGGCAATATCAGGGGCCAGCGCGGCGGAATTTCAACAGCTTTCCGACATGGCAAAGCAAATGGGCGAAACGACAAAATTCACGGCGTCGGAGAGCGCCGAGGCATTTCAGTACATGGCTTTGGCCGGGTGGAAAACAGAGGAAATGCTTGACGGTATCGCGCCGATCTTGAATTTAGCCACCGCCGCAAATATGGATTTAGCTCGGGCGTCGGATATTGTTACGGACAATTTAACGGCCTTTGGACTCACCGCCGCAGACTCCGCCGGGTTTGTGGATCAAATGGCCTATGCTATGGCGAACAGTAACACGTCCGCCGATCAACTCGGGGAGGCTTACAAAGGTTGCGCCGCAACAGCGCAGTCAATGGGCTACTCCGTAGAGGACACAACCGCCGCACTTATGGTTATGGCGGACGCAGGGACCAAGGGGAGCGACGCCGGGACGGCGCTAAATGCCATAATGACCCGGCTGGCAACAGATACAAAGGATTGCGCCTCTACGCTGGAGGAGTACGGGGTACACGTCTACGACGCACAAGGGAATATGCAAAGCCTTTCCAGCATTCTGGAGGGGGTTAGCGGGGTATGGGGGACCCTGACAGACCAGCAACAGGCGAGCCTTGCAAAAGCCATAGCAGGAACAAACCACTATTCACAACTGCAACAGATCATGACAGGGTGTAGTGAGGCGACAAAAGAGACCGGAAAATCCTTTACAGACTACGCCGCCGCCCTGGAGGATTGTAGCGGATCGGCTGACCGAATGGCCGGGACCATGCTCGACAATCTCAATGGAAAAATGACGTTGATGAACTCCGCCCTCGACTCCCTTAAAATTTCTATTGGAAATGCTTTAATGCCAGCATTGGGAGGACTGGCAGACGCCGGAGCGGACGCTTTTTCATGGGTGGCGGGATTTGTGGAGGAAAATCCGTGGTTAGTCCAAGCGATAACCGGAGCCCTCGGCGCGGTCCTCCTCCTCGCCGGAGGCTTGACGACATATACAGCGATCGCAACCGCGGCGAAACTGATACAAGACGCCCTCAATCTGTCCATATCTCTATGTCCGTTTGTTGCCGCGGCGGCGGCGGCGGGGGCCCTGATTGCCGTCGTGGGGAGTTGGATCATATCCGCCACGGAGGCGTCCGAACAGGTCAAGGAACTCACAGCGGCCCTCGAAGAAAGCAAGACCGCCTATGAGGAACTTTCCGCCGCTATGGAGGAGGAACACGCCTCGACCGCCGCCTCCCTTGAAACGCTGGAGAACCTCCTCGCCGTAGAGGAAAAGTCGGCCACCCAAAAGGAAATTATAAAACAGTTGGTCGACGAGCTGAACGAGGCCGTTCCCGACCTCGGCCTCGCCTACGACGAAACCGCCGATTCCATCAACATGACAACCGACGCCCTCGGCGCTATGATCGAAAAATCGGCGGAACAAGAGGAAATGGAGGCGGCGGTTACTCGCTTAAAAGAACTCCAAAAAGAGGGAACCGTGATCGTCCAGGAGCTCGAACAGGCAGAAAACGCCCTTAACGAGGCGCGGGAGGCCGGGGCGTGGTTTACCATGAGTGAGGAGAACAGCGTCAAAGCCCTGACCGCCGCACAGGAGGAAAACGCCGCGCAGATTGCGGAGTTGGAGGCCGCGACGGCGGATTATATGGCGCAACAGGAGGCAACGGCCCAAAAGACCCAGGAGGCGACGCGGACCGTCGAGGGGCTGATCTCCGAAATGGAAAGCCTCCAATCATCCTATGAGGAAAGCTATAACGCCGCTATGGAGAGCATAGACGGACAACTCGGCCTCTTTAACGAGCTGGACGGATCGGCGAAAACCTCCATTGACAACCTGATCGAAACCCTCCAGGGACAGGTCTCCTATATGGAGACCTATGCGGCCAACATTCAAAAGGCTATGGAGCTCGGTGTGGACGAGGGCTTAATTAAAAAGCTGTCCGACGGCTCCGAGGAGTCCGCGCAAATTTTGGCGGCCATTGTGGAGGGCGGCGAGGAGGATATAGCGGCCCTCAATGAACAGCTCGCAAAGGTGGAGGAGGGCAAAGAGGCGTTTTCCGAGACCGTGGCCGAAATGGAGACCGATTTTTCCGAGAAAATGAAGGACATAGAGGATCGCGTTAAGGAAATGGCGGACGAGCTGGACGCCTCGGCGGAGGCTCAGGCGGCGGGCGTGGCTACGATAGACGGCTATATCGACGGCGCAGAAAGTATGCGCTCCTCCCTTGTTTCCACATATCGCTCCCTCGCAAACGCGGCAAACAACGCCTATAAATCCACGCTTGAAATACACTCTCCGTCCCGCGTTTTTAAAGAGGACGGCAAGAACACGATCCGCGGTGCGATCGAAGGAGCCGAGGAGGAGGGGCAAAACCTGGAGCGGACCTATTCCGCCCTCGCCGAGTCCGCGATCCGGGCATATGAAAAAAGCCGTCCGAGCGGGACGGAGGCGGGCGTCCTAACTGCCCAGCGCGAACAGACCGCGGCGATCGTGGCGGCGGTCCGGGGCCAGGACGGCGGAACGCCTGGAGGTATCGCTATCTATGTGGACAAGCTGGAGGTCCGGGACGATTCCGACGTTGAGCGGGTCGCCCGGGAACTCTACTATCTCACGGAACAGAAAAAGAGGTCGAGAGGAGGCGGCAGTTTATGAGCGGTTTTTCTTTCCGGGGTGTCCATAGTAGCAAATTCGGAATTTATACACAGGACACGAGCCGGATCATTCTCCCCCCGCGGCGGGAGGGAAAGGTCGTGATCCCGGGCCGCTCCGGCTATTATGACGGCGTGGCCGGGAATGTGTACGACGAGCGGGCGGAGACAATTCATTGTGCGTTTAAGTGCCCGAAAGGAAAAACCGTCCCGGAGGCATGCCGGGAGATCGCCTATTGGCTGTCCGGGACCGGGCGGCTCGCCTACGATAAGGAACCGGATAAATACTATACGGCCCGTATCTCCGGCGGGCCCCCTATGGCGCAACACCTCAAATACGGGGAGTTTGATCTCACATGGAACTATAACCCGCCTTTTGCCCTCGGGCGGACCGCGACCCAGCCGATCACATCCGGGGAGAACCCGGTCGACTACCGGGGCACAGCGGAAACCCCTTGTATTATCGTTTTGAGGAACCTCTCCGACGCGGACGTCCTCACCGTCACCATAACGGCCATTAAAAGGAGTGTTTAGAAATGCGTGTACTCATTGAAAAAGACGACGGGGCCCTCATTGAGGCGAGGGAGATTGAAAGCGTTCCGCCAGACTCTGGCATACTGATTTTTTTCGGGCAGTACGCTATGAAAAACGAGCGAATGAAAGAACTTGAGGAGGAATTAAGCAAAAAGACCGGGAAAATTTGCATTATTCTTCCGGCGTACATTGACAAGGTTGTCGGAATACAGGGGAGTGATTAAGTGCTTTTCAGATTCAAGATATACCGGAACGCCCTCCGGCGTTGGATCGTCAAGCGGTTACTCGGACGCCGCTTGATTGTGCAAAAAAAGAATACGCCCTCCGGTCCAGAGTGGCAGCTCGTGGACATGAAAAGGCGTATTCCTTACGGGTGGGTCCGCGTGGTAGCGGTAAATGACCGGGATTTTAAGATTGCTTTGTATTTTGACTGACAACAGAAAAATCCCAGCCGGAGGCGGTCGGGGTTACGCTGACAACAAGCCGGAAATTCTCGTATCCCGGAACCGAGTAAGAGGTAAAGTCAACAGAATACCGCCCGGAGTTAAGCTCGGCGCAACTTTTTAGAAACCATTCATTTTCTCCGCGTATGCTTTCCACATATCGCAACAGGTCCCAGGCAAAGGGATAGTCAAGCATGAACGCCTCCTCGGGATCATCAGAACAAGAATAGTCTTTCAGCCTCAAAAAATCACCTCCTCCCTCCACCGAAATTCTACCACAGGCCCGGGAGGCGGACAACACAGAAAAGGAGTTTTCACTATGTACGCTTGCGACTACCTGGAAAACGGGATTTTGAACGCCCTCCGCGGCGTCACTTTTGCGGCTCCGGCGAAATGCTACCTTGCCCTCTACCTCAACGACCCAGGGGAAAGCGGCACGGCAGGAACAGAGGTAAGCTATACCGGATACAAGCGGATGGAAATTGATTTTTCCGCCCCGGCAGATTCCAACGGCGGGATCGGGGTCCAGAACCTCACCGACATTACTTTCCCGACCCCCGTCTCGGCGGCGGGCACCATTACCCATATCGGCGTCGTGGATTCCCTCACGGGCGGGAATATGCTCGCCCGGGGCGAGCTGGTGGAGCCCCTCATTATCGGGGCGGAGGAACCCCCGGTATTCCTGGCCGGGGACGTGCTTTTCTATCTCACCGGGAACCTCTCCAAGGCGTGGAAAACAAAAGTCTTGAATATCCTCCGGGGAAACTCCATCCAGGGGATCACGCCCTATTTTTCCCTCTGGAACGGCTCGCCGGAGTCCTCCGGCTCCGAGCTGTCCGGGGACAATTACCAGCGCGTCCCCCTCACATTCGGGGCCCCGACGGAGCAGACCTCCGGCCAGATTATCGCCCGAAACTCCCAGGCGGCGGCGTTTCCCAGGCCCTCGACCGCCTGGGGGACCTGGACCTATTCCGCCCTCTACTCCGCCGAGACCTCCGGCGAGCCCGTCTATATTAAGCCCCTGACGGAGTCCGTGGAGCTCAAGCGGGGATATATGCCCACGATTGCGGAGGGGGCCGTGGAGGTAGGGATCAACTAATCATGTATAACGATAGACGGTATAGCCTCGCCCGGTACTCCGTCAACCAGGAGACAAAGACGGTCGAGATCGCGGAGAGCTTTTCCGAGGCTATGGGGGCGGTTGCCGGGGCCGCGATCCCCGTTGATTTCCGGGACAAATACGCGGAGGCCCTCCAGGGCTCCGCGCGGGGGACGGTCTCTGTTATTTCCACGTTCTCGGCGGCTGACCGCCTATTTACGACGGCGAGAATGTCGGCGGACGTAGTGACACGGGCCGTCCTCTCCGAGGCCCTCCAGGGCTCCATATACGGACAGAAGAACACGCCCGCGGCCCTGACCGTCCGGGACGTGCTGGCCGCCCGGGCCCAGGGCTCGAAGAATATCCCCGCGCCCCTGGAGCTTGCGGACCGCCTCACCGCGGCGGCGGCGGGCTCGAAGAATGTCACGGCCTCCCTCAAGGTCTCCGAGGTCCTAACCTCCATGTTAGAGGCAACCTCGCAGACCACGGAGCGGACAACCCTCCAGCTCACGATCCCGCCCGGGGGAGAATTGCGGATTGACAGCGAGCTTTTTCTTGTTCTCTTGAATGGGGAAAACGCCTTGCATACACAGTCCGGGGACTGGATCAACGTATCCCGGGAACTCCTCCGGCTCATTATCGAGAGTGCCTCCGGCGGCCAGCTCCGGGGACAGCTCATTTATACGGAGAGATACCTATGATAGAAATTTTTGATAAACAGCGGCGGCGGGTAGCGATCGCGGAGAATGCTCACGCCATTTCAGAACAGAAACGGATTAACGCCGTTTGGTATTTCTATTTTTCCCTCCCTTATAAGGACCCGAAAAATGAGTATTGCAAGCCGTTCTATTATGTCCGGCACAACGGCGGGGAGCTTTACCGGATCATGCCCGAGACCCTGACCGTGGACGAGTCCGGAAGCGTGGCCTATCAGTGCGAGCACGTCCTCGCAACCCTGATTGACAATATTCTTTTCGGGTATCACGTTGTCGGGAACCTCGGGACCTATACCCCCGACGTGATCCGGTACGTCCTGGATCACCAGCTTGTGAAAAATTGGGTCCTGGACGAGTGCGACTATCGAAACCAATTTGAATATGGGTGGGAGCAAGAGTCCCTCCTCTCCGCCCTCTTTTCCGTGGCGACGCCCCTCGCGGGCCCCTACATATGGCGGACAAATACGGCGGTTTATCCGTGGCGGCTGTCCCTCAAACGCCTGGACACCACGGGCCGCCCGGAAATGTACGTCCGGCGGCGGCACAATATGACAAGCTACCAGCGGAGCCGGGACCCTCAAAATATTGTGACCCGCCTCTACCCCCTCGGCTATGGCGAGGGCGTGAACCAGCTCGGGATCGGGAGCGTAAACGGCGGCGTCCCATACCTCCAGAGCCCGAAAGCAATCACGGACAAATACGGGATTATTGAAAGGGTATGGACGGATCGCCGCTATGAGGACCCGGCCTCCCTCAAGGCCGCGGCGGAGGCTATGCTCCGGGAGCTCCAGGAACCCGCCGTTTCCTATTCGGTCGGCTATCAGGAAATGACCGCCTCCGACTTTGACAAGGCCGAGGTCGGAAAACGCCTCCGCATGGTTTACCCGGAGATCGGGGAGAGCGTGGACACGTTCATAACAGAGATTAAGCGGGACTATGAGGACGCGGAGCGGTCCTCCCTGGTTGTGGCGAACAAGGAGACCTCGATCGCCTCCTCCCTGGCCGATATGGCGGACCGCCAGAGGATTGAGCAGACATACGCCCAGGGAGCAACCCAAATTTATAGCCAAGCCCTCCAGGCGAATTGTGACCGCTCCTCCGGGGCGGTAATGGACTTTTTCATCCCGGAGGAAATGCGGATTATAAACAAGGTCCTCGTCAAGGTGCGAATGACAAAATTCCGGGCCTACTCCAAGAGCACGGAGAGCGACGCCGCGAAGGTTGTCACCTCTACCACAAACGACGACCAAACCCGCACGAGCTCCGACGGGGGGAGGACCACCTCAACCACCACCACCAGCGACGACCAAACCCGTACAAGCTCGGACGGGGGCCGGACCACCTCGACCACCACAAGCGGCGGCGGACAAACCACCTCCAGCGGCGGCGGGGCAACCTCCAGCGCGACGGCCCTCGAAAGCTCGAACGTCCTCCCGAGCCAAACAACCGGGCAAGCGGTCCACAACCACGGCCTCCATAACGGAGTGCGGATTGCAATATATGGGGGCGTGGATGAAAACGGGGCCGTGATTGCGGACGGATACGAAATATGGGTGGATTCCGGCGCTCATATCCACCCGGCCCACTCCCACACCATCCCGCCGCACACGCACACCGTAGACGACCACTCGCACAGGCTCACCATTCCGGCACACTCCCACACGACCACGATCCCCGGCCACTCTCACCGCGTCACCATCCCGGACCATAGGCACACGATCACGATCCCGGGGCACTCCCACAAGGTAACGGTCCCCTCCCATTCCCACAATATCACGCCGGGGATTTATCAATATGGGAACCCTCAAAAATTCGGGCTTTATATCAATGGGATAAAAAAAGCGGATTTCTCCGGGAGGACGGCGGAGCTCGATATTACGGACCTCTTGACAGGCTCGGACAACATGATCCCCAGGGGGAGATGGTTGTCCCTGGAGGTCCGCCCGGACGACCTCGCCTATATCAGCATTGATCTAATTGTCCAGGGCTTTATACAATCCCGCGGGGATAAAACAGTTTAGGAGGTTTTTCTATGGCAACAGTGCTCTATCCCGGTATTGCGTTTTCGCCGCAAGCCACCCTCACAAACAACCTCGGCGCGGCGGATACCATTATTGAGGTCTCGGACGCCTCGGCGTTTCCGCCCGCTCCGAACCTCGCCACCATTGGAACGGACGAGGAGGGCGAGACCATCCTCTACACCGCCAAAACGGAGACCGCCCTCTCCGGGTGCAAGCGGGGGGTCGAGGGTACGGCCCGGGCCTGGACGGCGGGCGAGCTGATCGGGCGGAACTTCACCGCGAAGGATCACGCCGACCTGATCGCCGCCATTTCGGAGACCCGCGGCGCGGCCACGGCGGCGGCGGGCGCGGCAACGGAGGCGGGGGAGGCCGCAAAGGCCGCCCAGGACGCCGCACGGGCCGCACAAGAGGCCGCAAGCGAGGCGGAGGGTAAAGCTACAGAGGCGGCGGAAACGGCGGAGAAAGCGGCCCAGGACGCCGGACAGGCAAAGAAGGACGCACAGACCGCGGCGGACGCGGCGGCCACGGCCCAGGGCGCGGCGGAGACGGCACAGACTGCGGCCACTTCCGCCTCCACGGAGGCCAGCAACGCGAAGAAAGAGGCTGGAGAGGCGAAAAAGACCGCGGACGAGGCCCTGGAGACCGCCCAGGCGGCGGGCGGGCTTTACCCTCAAATTATTGTGACCGTGGCGGCGGGGGCCGTTGCGACGTGCTCCAACGGCTCCAAGAGCTACGAGCAGACCTCCACGGGCGCGGCGGTCGTGTTCAATGTCCCGGATTATGGGACCTGGAGCGTCTCGGCGGAGCGGGACGGCCTCCCCTCGAACACCGTCGAGATCGTGGTGGACACGGCGAAGCAGTACGCCGCCGCCCTGGCCTTTTTCGAGTCCACGATTACCGTCAACGTGGAGGCGGGCTCCTCCGTGGTATGTGAGGGCGGCGGAAAAACGCAGACCAAAACCTCCGAGACGGGCTCCGTCGTCTTTACCGTCACCTCGGCGGCCACCTACACCATAACGGCCAACACGGGAGACGAGACCACGAGCGGGACGGTCCAGATCACCGCCTCCGGCGAGGCGAAAACCCTCACCCTTGAATATTTCCGATCCACGATTACCGTCAATATCGCCGCTGGGGCTTTTGTCACTTGTACGGACGGCAAGACCTCCCTCGAAGGGACCTCCAACGGCTCCGTCGTGTTTATGGTCCACAATGCGGGGACGTGGCAGATCACAGGCTCCATGAATGGAGAGACCACGAGCGGGACGGTCCAGATCACGGCG
>ERZ779623.407-NODE-407-length-16838-cov-10.872371_pt1 | contig 16838 bp, 18 predicted proteins | sample MGYA00514189_ERZ779623 | MGnify/ENA primary metagenome ERZ779623 (study PRJEB29562, sample SAMEA4376712) | mouse gut metagenome | isolation source: Cecum | study: EMG produced TPA metagenomics assembly of the A DSS colitis mouse model was used to assess the... | reverse complement strand
TTTATCGGAACAAGGATTCCGTGGACAAATGTTTCTATGACCTTAAAAACGACCTGGATATGAAAAGGATACGGATGCATTATCCCGTAGCAATGGAAGGTCGGATTTTCATTCAGTTTATATCGCGGCTCATCACGACAAGATTAAAGCAGGTAATGAATGAGGCTGGCTAGTTGAAGGATTATGACCTTCAGGAGATGCTGAATGAGATGAAAACAGTACGTACCGTCAGCATTCAAGGCAGCCGTAAAAGATATACCACGGAACTTACACCATTTCAGAAGAAGATTTTCGGACTATCACTTAATAGCTTAAACCAGTGTATAAACAAACCGGGATTTTAGGTTATAAGAGATTGCAGGGTAGTGTAAAATAGTTTGTGTCAGAGCATGCAAATTTCTATACGCCAAAAGAATTAGAAACTTTGGTACAAAACTGCGGATTTAAGGTAATTGATATACAGGAAAATTATGAGAAAGGGGTATTAGGGAAAACTAAGGTTTTGTCTATTTGTAAAAAGATTTAATTGATACCATTATTATATGCACAAGTAGGACAAAGATCTTCAGGTATGGTGCCATAAATGTCAGCCAATGTCAGACACATTTTGAAAAAGACCTTGACGTTTTTTAGTCAGGGTCTTAATATATTCATGTGAGATTGTACAGAGTAATAAAGGAGAGAGAAATGAATTTTGATAGGACATTTTACAGAGGAAAAAGAATATTGATCACAGGCCATACAGGTTTCAAAGGTTCATGGATGTGCAAATTACTAGTCATGGCAGGTGCTCAAGTGACAGGGTATGCGCTAAAACCGCCTACACAACCAGCACTTTTTGAAGTATGTCGGTTGTCTGAACAAGTTAATTCCATCGAGGGTGACGTGCGCGATTTAAATCACCTAAAAGAAGTATTCATCCAGGTCCAGCCAGAGATCGTCATTCACATGGCGGCACAGCCTCTTGTCCGTGAGTCATACAAGAATCCTGTATATACATATGAGACAAATGTGATGGGTACAGTCAATATGCTTGAGTGTGTTCGATTGACACCATCTGTAAAATCCTTTGTAAATGTTACAACCGATAAAGTCTACTTGAATAAAGAATGGGCATGGGGATATCGTGAGAACGAGGAACTAAACGGCTATGATCCTTACTCCAATTCAAAATCCTGTTCTGAACTTGTGACAAGCAGCTATTTGAATTCATTTTTTAAGGACATGGATGTGGCAATTTCGACTGCGAGGGCAGGCAACGTAATAGGCGGTGGGGACTTCGCGGCAGATAGGATTATTCCAGACTGCATTAGGGCGGCAGAGAAAAAGGAAGATATCATTGTTAGGAATCCATATTCAACCAGACCATATGAACATGTGCTGGAGCCGATTGTGGCATATCTGATGATCGCCAAAGCACAATATGAAGATAAGAAGTATGCAGGAAGTTATAATGTCGGACCGGATGATGCGGACTGTTGGACAACAGGCGAACTGGTAACATTGTTCTGCAATAAGTGGAATAAGGCGACAGGTGATGCGGTTAAGTGGATCGATCGATATGACGGGGGACCGCACGAGGCAAATTTTCTCAAACTAGATTGCTCAAAGTTGAAAAATACATTTGGATGGCGTCCGAGGTGGGATGTCGAGACTACGATGGAAAAGATCGTGGAGTGGTCCGTTAAATATCTGGCGGGGGAGGATATTTCCCAGTGTATGGAGAGGCAGATAGATGAATTTATCGAATGAATTGCATATGGGATTGGTTCAGGGATATAGGAGACGGATGACTCAATTGTTTGTGGAGTGAGATAGAGATATTTTGATGAGAGATTTAGGAAATAAAATATGGCATATCATTGAAAAAATGGTGTATTTGATATTGACAATATTTTATCGATTAATAGGAAAAGAATTAACAGACGAGTTTTTCAAATCATTTATGCAGTTTGTGAAATTTGGAATCGTAGGATTGAGTAATACGATTCTGTCATATATTTTATATGTAGTATGTTTGCTGATATTTCGAAAACTGGGAGTGCTGCCTAATAACGGATATCTTGTTGCACAGATCGTTGCTTTTGTGATAAGTGTTCTGTGGTCGTTTTACTGGAATAATAAGTTGGTATTTACATTGAAGGAGGGGGAAGAGCGCTCTGTTTTTAGCGCGCTGATTAAGACTTTTATTTCCTATTCCTTCACGGGGCTGTTTTTGAACAGTATACTTTTGGTATTCTGGGTGAAGGTGGTGCATATTTCTGAGTTTATAGCACCCATTATCAATTTACTTGTGAGTGTACCGTTAAATTTTGTGATAAATAAATTTTGGGCTTTTGGGCAAAAGGGATGAATTTTCATGTGGTGCTTAATTTCTAAAGAGAAGGATTTTCAAGTCTTGATACATCATTCAATCTAATGAAAAAGAACAAATAGTACAGGAAACGCATATGAGTTGTCGTGTATTATAAAAAAATACCTATAAGTATCAAAAACGAAGACCAATAGTTTCTTTTCAAACAATTATATTAAAGGTACTATATAATTAAAGAAAAGGAATTATGCGTATGGATAACAAAAGAAAAAACAAAGCGGAACGAGAACTGTACAAAAATATTGGGAACCGCCTTCTGATCGAGAGAAAGGAACGGCACTATACACAGGAACAGATGGCGGAAATGATCGGAGTCAGCACGGGATTTTATGGTATGATCGAGCGCGGTGAGAAAGCGCCAAGTATAGAGAAGCTGGTCAAGATCCATGAAAAATTGGGATTGGATATAACCTATTTGCTGACAGGCAACGAGAAGAGTGAACATATCCTGGACTATATAGTCAAGTGTCCACAGGAGAAGCAGTATGCATTTGAGCAGATAGTGAAATATGCGATGAATCTGGCTGACTTTGAGGCATACAATGCAAAAGAATAGGGATGTACATAAGATAAAATCGAAGGAGACGTGTAGGTGAATGGGGAAGAAGGAGGAACCGTCAGAGGCATCAGCGAGAGCAAATCAGAATTTTTCCCGTTTTTTAAAGCGGCTGCGAGAGGAGGAGAAAGTTTCGCTGGAACAATTGTCATACGGACTTATGACGGGCAGCCAGCTTGCACGGATTGAGAAGGGAGAGCGCTCAATCTATAAAAATACGAGAGATTGTATGCTCGGAAGACTGGGAATAGCCAGTGATCTGTATGAAAATCTGTTAAATCTGGAAGATTATGCTGCATGGGAGCTGCAGCGTGATATATTATGTGCTGTTGAACAGAGGGACTATGTGAAGGTACAGGGATTGCTGGCGCAGTGTGAAATACGGAAACCCAGATCGATCAGTGATAAGATCAGGTCGCAGTTCTGTCTTGTGATGCAGGCGGAACTATTGAAACAGCAGGGTGCAGCGTCCTGTGAGATCGGGGACTGTTATGGCAGGGCTGTTAAGATCACTGTGCCGGATGTGGATCATCTGTGTCTGAATCAGAGATTGCTGTCCATTCAGGAAGTCAATATGGTCCTGGAATATGAGTTTTATAGCAAAAATGGCGATTTTGCGGAGAGATGCAGGGATCTGCTCGCGTTCGTAGAATCGTCCTTGTATGATGAGCTGTCAAAAGTAAAGATATATCCGAAGATCGTGTATTACTATCTTCGGGAATTGTTCAATGCATGCGAGAGCAAAGATACAGGGTATCTGGAAAACAGTATGGAGTTCTGTGACCGTGCAATTGAGATGCTGCGGGATACCGGGAGAGCATATTATCTGCTTGAGTTGCTGGAGATGAAGATCAGACTGATCAACTGCATGGAGAATGACCTTGACAGAGATGGCAGACGGGACAGGTTCAGTGCGCAATTGCAGGAGTGTACAGATCTGGTGGAATTATTCAAAAAGCTCTATGCACGATACGATGTTCCGGCATATATGCAGGACTGCACGTATTTGTATCAGCAGAGATGGATGTTTTATGTAGGGGACGTCCTGCGGATCCGCCGGAAGATGTTTGGGTATTCACAGAAAAAACTATGTGCGGGAGTCTGTTCTGAGAAATCACTCGCCAGAGCAGAGAATAAGGAATCAAATATGCAGCAGGCATCGCTTGATATATTGCTGGGAAGGCTCGGATTGTCCAAGGAATTTCAGCGGGCACGCCTGGTCTCGAATGACAGGGAAGTGCTGAAGATGAAGGAAAAAATGGCGGACTGCTACAATAATTTCAGTTTGGACGAAGCAAGAGGAATATTAGGGCAGATCAAAACAAAGGTTTCCGATGAAATTCCAGGAAATCTACAGTTTTTCATGGAGGCTGAAGCATCGCTGGATTGGCTGGAGCAGAAAATAACAACCGAGGTGTTTCAGGCAAGGGAGGAAGAGGCGCTTGCCTGTACATTGAAAGTAAAAAATCTATATCAAGAGAATGAAGTGTATCTAACGGAGATGGAATTAGCTTGTATCCGCAAAATACAACAAGTGATGAAAAGCGAAGAAAAAAAGAAAAATATTGATTTTGTGCTTCGCTTTTTTGAGGCGTTTGAGAAAAAGAACGCATTGGCTGAGGGCATTTCGATGTATGAATTTGCCATAATCAATGTCATATGCGAGCTTGGAAATCTAGAAGAGTATCAGATGTCTACAAAACTGGCGGAGAAAGTACTGCGCGAGGATCTGCATTGCAGGAGGATATGGGGGATCGAGGGATATCTTTATGAAATTGCGTGGAATGAAAGAGAACAATGTATAAAAAGTAAACAAACTGTGGAAACAGAAAAAATGACTGAGGTCTTAAAACAATGTTTAATACTCAGTCATTTTTGTAAACAGGCATTTTATGAAGAATTTTATCATAAGAAAATAGATCATGAGTGATTGTCATTTGGAACTGGTCGGTCACTGCAGGGCGCAATGCCGCTTTCTTCTGTGCAGGAGCCCGTATCCGCCGCCGTATTATAGACGATAACAGAACCATTCTGGATCACGATGATAATAGCAAGCATCGATAAAAGTTTCCTAAAATTGAATTTTTTCATTTGTATTTTATCCCTCCATAGAAATTTGTAGAATATTGATATTTTTACTATATCCAAAGTTCAATGATTATACAAGGGACAGAGTTGACCAAAACCTGTCCTTTTTGTGTGTTACAGCGTGTTTGAAAAATCGTTCCCATGATCTGCATAACGATGCCACAGTGACGTTATACAGATGGCGGTTAGACGGGATATGTATTCACCATATGTACATATAGTTGCGCTCTGATTGTATTGTGTGTATACTAGAATTACCGTAATAAATCAATATTTCTTGATGAAAGGGTTGTTTTTTAGAAGCTTGAAGAAATGATATTTTGCGATCGCATATGCTTTTTCTGCACATAGTTTCTTAGAATGAAAAAATGTGATATTAGAGAGGGGTAAGGAATATGGAAGAGAAATCGAATAAAAATATGAGGATTGAACGAGGCAATTTTATTGCATTTGAGGGGATCGACGGGAGCGGGAAAACCACGCAGGTACAGATGTTGGATGCAAGGTTAAGGCAGGAGGGGATCCATTGTTATACGACCATGGAACCAACCTGTTCGCCAATAGGATCCTTGATCCGCCAGATACTGACAGGCAGGATCAAAACGGACAACAGGGCGATAGCGGGCTTGTTTGTCGCGGATCGTCTGGATCATCTATTAAATGAAGTTGATGGAATCATGGCTAAGATCGATGGAGGGACGACAGTGATAACGGATCGATATTATTTTTCCTCCTATGCATATAATAGTGTTGACATGCCTCTGGAATGGGTGGTCAAAGCAAATGAGCAGAGCAGTCTGCTGCTGAGACCTACAGTCACCATATTTATTGATGTTACGCCGGAGACTGCGATCGAGAGGATCGTGCAAAATCGTTTTCATCGGGAGTTGTTTGAGAAAAAGTCCCGTTTGGTGAAGGTTCGGGAAAATTATATGAAAGCATTTCAGCTGCTTGAGAAAGAAGAAAAAGTAGTGATCATTGATGGCAGCCAGTCACCGGAGAAAATCTCAGAACAGATCTGGGAAGCGGTAAGAGGATATTTTGGTTTGTAGCCTTTCGTTCCAAAAAACGAGTCGTTTCATACCATTTGTCTGAAAAATTAACGAATTTTGCCGATATATATACAAATATCCATATGAGGGGGTGATCGATTTTGGATATGGCTGTCGGTAAGACGGGTTTGTTTCTCAAGACAAAGAAACTCATGCTGGCTCAGGCTGATATCTTGTATATTGAGAGCAGGGCAAAAAAGGTGGAGATACACACACTTGGGGCACCCAGTTGTATAGAGATCTACGCGACGATGGAAGAGCTGATGGGGCAGCTTGGTGAAGATTTTTATCGCTCTCATCGGGCATACATTGTAAACATGGCGTATATCGCAGAGTACGGCAAAGACAGTATCACACTCACAAACGGCGATATCGTATATGTGGCAAAGAAAAAATACAGTGAGTTTGTGAGAGTGTACAGGCATTATCTGCTAAAAGGCGGAGTGTCCAGTGTGTGAAGATGTCCGGACTCAAAAAGGGGACATGGGCGATCCTGACTGACAGAGGGACCGCGAAAAAATAGCTGGTTGAAAAAGGATTGAAGAGGAGGAGCGCAGCGATGAGTATTAGCGGAATCGGGGCATATGGATACCCCGCTGGGGGATTTGGTATAACGAAAAGGGGAGCAAAGAAGGCAGATCGTGCGAACACCACGGGACAGATCGATGAGACGTTGCAGCGGTCAGAAATGTCCGGCGGTGCATTTGAGCTGCACATCTCAAATGACGAGGACGGAGAAGTGGTCGGTGCGATGTGCGGCAGGGATCACTCGGTTACTGTCTATAAACCGAAAGATTTCGATCCGGCAAACCCGGTGTACAAGGCGAAGGTGTGGGACAAGGACGGAAACGTGACGGAGCGCATGGTCGATGTGTCCGAGGTCGATCCGCGAGACAGCGATTATATTGATATGTTTGCGTACACGAGTTATCTGTCAGCGAGCGGGGACTGTCCGAGTGCAGAGGCTTCATTCTGGTGTTCGTCGGCAAATCAGCATGGTTCGACCGACAGAAGTTATGAAGACCTGTTTCGCAGGACAGACTGGGTTGGCGCCCTGGCGGATGCCATGCAGACGCAGTACCAGGCGGGAAACATCGAGGGGTATCTGGAATATAAGCCGTTCTGGGATTTTCTGACAAAGTGAGATGCTGACCGGCAAAACACAGCGCCCGGATGAGATCGTGGAGGATCTTGTCTGGGTGTTTTTTATGCGCAGGGGAAGATGTTACAAAGTCCAGTCCTGCCCTGCGATCCCTATCAATTATATGCTCTGTGAAATTTTTGATGGAATTCTGGATTTATATGGGTTAAGTGATATGTCCCGATGGTATCGAGCTTTGCACAGCTGACGATGCGGCTGCTGTGCGCGATGGTGCTGACAAGGCTGATCGGGTATGAGGGGATATCAGCTGATCAAACTGACAGCAATTGCACCTATGAATATGCTGCAGGCAGAGATATACGAATGGGCGGTTACACTACTTGGGATGATTGGACTTGCCGGGATTGTTATGTTGATATCCTCAGCTGTAAAAAGTAACGTACTGGCATTGATACGTTTCATATTTTTGGGAAATATGTGTGGTCGCCAAATCTGCTGCTCATTGTTCCTGTGCTGATCGGCATTGTATGTATGTCATTTGCTGTAAAGAAATGGTCAAGGAGGGGGCGGTCTCCTGTCATGCCGGTGTTGACTTATGCGATAATAATTGCAAAAATACGCATAAAATGATATGATATAGAAAAATTTATTTTTTGTGGAGAACGTCATGAAAATAAAAAACAAAATAATGTTCCCGATGCTTTTACTGACCGTATTATTGTCTGGATGCCAAAAAAACGATCCAGTCCCTCTGGAGGAAGTGCAGACGCCCGACGCTGATACGGTCAATCTGACGGTGTGGGGAGCGGCGGAGGATGAGGAACTGCTTCGGCAGATCATCGACAAATTTGAGGAAGCGTACAGCGGACAGGCTGATTTTGCGATCACGTTTCAGCCCCAGAGCGAGAGCAGCTGTACCAACGCACTGATGGGAGACTTAGAAAACGGCGCGGATGTCTTTGCCTTTGCGGATGACCAGCTAAACACACTGGTCGCCGCGGGCGCCCTGGATCCTGTGGAAAACGCAGAGTCTGTGCGGCAGTCGAATCTGCCGGAGGCGGTGGCTGCCGCATCCGTCGACAATACGCTCTACGCCCTGCCGCTGACAGCGGATAACGGGTATTTTCTCTACTATGACAAAGAGTACTTTACCCAGGAGGACATCAGATCCCTGGATCGGATGCTGGATATTGCCGCGGAGCACGGCAAGAAAGTCTCGATGGAATGGTCCTCCGGCTGGTATGTGTATTCGCTGTTTGGAAATACAGGGCTGACAGTCGGACTGAACCCTGACGGGATCACCAATTACTGCACGTGGAACAGCACAGAGGGAAAGATCAAGGGAACGGACGTGGCGCAGGCCATGCTCGACATAGCGGGGCATCCGGGCTTTGTCAGCACAGATGACGCCGGATTTCTTGCGGGCGTGCAGGACGGGACGATCATTGCGGGCGTCAACGGCGTGTGGAATGCGGTCGCCGTGGAGGAAGCCTGGGGCAGTGGTTATGGGGCATCGAAACTGCCGACGTACACGTGCGGCGGGCAGGAGGTCCAGATGGCATCGTTCTCCGGCTATAAACTGATAGGGGTCAATTCCTACTCAGCGCACAAAATGTGGGCGGCCAGGCTGGCGGAGTGGATCACAAACGAGGAGAATCAGAAACTGCGCTTTGCGCAGCGCGGACAGGGGCCGTCCAACATCGTTGCGGCATCCTCCGAGGAAGTACAGAGCGCTCCGGCGATCGCCGCGCTGCTCGAACAGTCGGAATTTTCGTATATCCAGCGCGTTGGGGGGAATTACTGGGATCCGGTCGCGGCATTTACCGCGGAGATCCTGGCGGGAAACCCGTCAGGAAAGAGTCTTCAGGATCATCTGGACACGATGGTCGAGGGGATCACAGCCCCGTAGCGTTGTCGGAGATTCCGAAAAGCGGACATTTAGTAAAGGAGTACCAGGAGTGATGAAAAATATCAGTTTGAAACATCGTTTGATCATCCCGATCGCCCTTCTGGGGATCGTGGCTATATTGTCCAACATCCTCTCGATCATCAATATTCGCAATGTGAATATGAGTGCTGCCAATATCGCGGACAACTATATGGACGGCAAGAGCAGGCTGGCAGAAATCTGTCAGTCCTCCATGAACATACATAAGATGGCGCTGAGCCACATCGTCGCCACGGACTACGGCACGATGACGACGCTTGTCGGGCAGATCAAGGCGGAGGAGGCGCTGCTCGAGGAGATGCTTCGGGGATTTGAGCAGTATGTGACGCCGCAGGACCGCGCACAGTATGAAACGCTGTTGTCGGATTACGATTCGTTTCGGCATGCGCTCGTCTTTCTCGTCTGTGCCAGCGCAAGCCACAAGACACAGGATGCGTACTGGTTTGCAAACGGGGACGTCGCCCTGTATGCCAATGCGATGGAGGCGGATATCGATGCGTTGGACGCATCGATCAGTGAGCAGACAGCGGCGGCAAGGGATCATCTGGCCGCAACATACATGATCTCGCTCGCGGTCGGCGCTGCCGCTGCGCTGATATGCGTTCTGCTCGTGTTTGCGGATCTGAAACTGATCACCAGCTACGTGGTGGTTCCGATCAAAAGCATTTTGAAGACCATCAAGGAAAGTTCCGGCCGCATCAACCTGATGACGGGCGAAGTCCTGAAAAGGACGCGCGCCTCAAAGGTGAGCGCCTCGGATCTGTCCGCGCTGGCGCAGCAGCTGTCCACGACCATACAGGAGGTGGCGAGCAATGTGTCCGACATCAATGAGAATGCGGACAGTGTCAGACAGGACGTTCAGGATATCGCGGAGGAGTGCAGCGCCATCACGGAGTACAGCACCGATATGAACGCGCGGGCAGATGAGATGCAGCAGTCCGCACAGAACAGTGCGAGGATAACGGGGGCAAAGTCGGAGGAGATCCTGCTTTCCCTGAATGATGCGATCGCCAAGAGCAAGAGTGTGGATCAGATAGAGAAACTGACCGGCGAGATCCTCTCCATCGCACAGCAGACGCAGCTGATCGCCCTGAATGCCGCTGTGGAAGCTGCAAGGGCGGGGAGAGCCGGAAAAGGATTTGCGGTCGTTGCCGAGGAGGTGCGCGATCTGGCAAATTCCAGCCAGGAGGCTGCCAACAGGATCCAGGAAGTCAACAGCGTGGTCACGGCTGCGGTGTACAATCTATCGGACAACGCGCAGCATCTTGTCGAGTACATGAGCGAGTCCGTGCTCAAGGAATTTGAGACGTTCGTGCAGTCCGGCAGCCAGTATAAGGAGGATGCCGCCTACATCCGCCGTTCGATGGCGGAATTCCATGAGCGCACGAGCCGGCTGAAACATTCCATGCACGGCATAGCAGACTCGATCGGCACGATCACGACGGCGATCAACGAGGGTGCCAGCGGCATAGCAGGCGCCGCGGGAAATACCAGAAAGCTTGCGGGCGATATGGAAGATATCACGCAGCGCATGGGGGTCAACCAGGAGATCGTGAGAGAATTGGAAAAAGAGACCGTGGTGTTTGACAATCTGTAAGACACACAAAACCGCTGCGGTCGATCAGACAAAAAAGGGGAGAGGGTAGACGCATGAGGCAGAAACTACTGATCGTGGATGACGAAAAAGGGATTGTGGACATGATGGCAGGCTATTTCGCAGCACAGTATGATGTGCTGACCGCCTGCAGCGGCAGGGAGGCGCTGCAAAAAGTGACAGCCTCCCCGGATCTGATCCTGCTCGATATCAATATGCCCGGGATGGACGGACTGGCAGTCTGCCGGGAGATCAGGGAGTATGTCACATGCCCCATTCTCTTTTTGACGGCGCGGGTGGAATCAGCGGACAAGATCGGCGGTTTTCGGGCGGGGGCGGACGACTATATCGTAAAGCCCTTTGATTTGGATGAACTGGGCGCGCGGGTTGCGGCGCATCTGCGGAGGGAACAGCGGCGCCAGGGCAGCATGACAGTGCGCTTTTTTGGCGAGCTGGCGATCGATTACGGCGCGCGCACGGCGGCGGTGAACGGCACTCCGGTGTCCTTTTCCAGAAGGGAGTTTGACATTGTGGAGCTGCTGTCACTGAATGCGGGACAGGTATTTGACAGGGAGCGGATCTACGAGGCAGTCTGGGGATTTGACGGAGAGGGAAACAGCGACACGATCATGGAGCATATCCGCAAGATCAGGGCAAAGCTTGCCGTGCATACGCTCCACGGCTATATCGATACAGTCTGGGGGTGTGGTTACAGATGGAACGGTTGAAGAATATGGGACTGAGGCGTTCCTTTTTTTTGTTGTCGATGTTTTGCCTGGCGGCGGCGCTGCTGTTGACTTATGGAGTCTATATAACGTGTGCAAGGATCGCCGACCGCTATCCCACATATGGCGTCGTGATCAGTCCCGATGGAGTGATCACAGACATGGAGTCACCGACACCGGAGCAGGAGCGTGCCCGCGAACTGCTGAGCAGTATTCAGATCCTCTCTGCGCTGATCATTCCCGTGAGCGGGCTGGGACTGGCTGGAATCCTGTTCTACCGCCTGAAACTGCGCACGCCGATCGCGGTATTAAACAGCGGCACGGAGCGGATCCGCAGGCATGACCTCGACTTTTCCATGCCCGAGGTCTCGTCGGATGAGCTGGGGCAGATCTGCGCGGCATTTGAGATGATGCGCGGGGAATTGCTGCGCACCAATCAGGAACTGTGGCGTCAGGCGGAGGAGCGCAGGCGGCTCAATGCGGCGTTCGCCCATGACCTGCGCAATCCGGTCACTGTTCTGAAAGGGACGATAAAAATGCTGCGTCAGGGAAAAGGGGACGAGCAGGCGTTGGAGCGGCTCGAAATCTACGCGCTGCGCATCGAGCAGTACGTCGAGGCGATGAGCAGTATACAGCGCCTCGAACAGATGCCGGTGAACCCAAAGCCTGTAGATACTGCCACGCTGCGCGATGAACTGTCAGAGACGGCGAATCTGCTCGCGCCGTCGCGCGAAGTGACGGTCACAGTGCAGGGCGGGGCAGAGCTTCGGCTCGATCATGGTATTTTTCTCACGGTGGCGGAAAATCTGATCGGAAATGCAGCGCGATTTGCACACGGGCGGCTGGAGATCTGCCTGCAGACGATCTGTACTTCTGATGAGAGCAGACTGATCCTGTCCGTCAGTGACGACGGCGCGGGCTTTCCCCCGGAGCTGCTTAAGAGCGGACCGAAACCGTTTGGCAGAAAAGAGGAGGACGCGGCGCACTTTGGCATGGGGTTGTACAGCAGCCAGATGCTCTGCGTCAAACACGGCGGCGGGCTCTCGCTGAAAAACCGGGCAGACGGCGGCGCGGTGGTGACGGCGGTCTTTGGGATCGGGACATGCGAATAGGGAGAAAGTGAAATAAAAAATAAAAAACATGAAAAAGGTGTTGACTCTGACACTGTGTCATAGTTTATGATGAGTTTATTCCCGGGAAGACAGCATAAGAAATCGCGAAAACTGCACTGCAGGCAGGTTATGTTCCGCGATTTCTAATAAAATAGGCAAGAGCGAGTTTGAAAAATGCTTTCTGTCAGATGTGCGGCACAGTTTGTGGGAGATTAAATTATCTTACAGATGATTTGCCAAATGAAGTAGGCGTAGAGGGCAAGGGTATAAAGAACAATGCCTTACGTCGATTGAATTTGACGCAAATATCGCGCAAAATGGGATACAGACGGCGGGAATGATTTTACAAACACGCTCAGCTAGATGCCAATAGGAAAGGAAGAGCAAACATGCTGACGGTAAACGAGGTGAGCAAACTGACAGGTGTGAGTGTCCGCTCACTGCACCACTATGATGCGATCGGGTTGTTGAAACCTGCAAAAGTGACGGATGCGGGCTATCGGCTGTACGGTGACGATGAGCTGGCGCGCCTGCAGAACATACTGCTGTTCCGAGAGCTGCAGTTTCCGCTAAAACAGATCCGGACGATCCTGGACAGCCCGGATTTTGACCGGCGGGAGGCGCTTGCACAGCAGATCAGGCTGTTGGAACTGCAGCTTGCACACACGCAGGAGCTGATCTTGTTTGCGCGCAGGCTGCAGGAAGAAGGAGTGGAAAAGATGGATATGAAAGCACATGACACATTCGAAGCGTTCGACACGACAGAGATCAAACAGTACGAGGAGGAAGTGCGCGAGCGGTGGGGCGGCACAAAGGCATATGACGAATATCAGCGGAAGGCGAAAGGAAGGACAGACGCAGAGCAGGCAGAGATCGGCAGCCAGCTGATGGAGCACTTTGCCGGGATCGGAAAACTGCGTCAGGGTTCCCCGGCTGATGAGGCAGTGCAGGAGAAGATCGCCGCGATCCAGGCGTTCATCACAGAACACTATTATCAGTGCACGGACGAGATCCTGCGCGGTCTTGGCGGGATGTACGTGGATGATGAGCGCATGAGGTGCAATATTGACAAGGCTGGCGGCGAGGGAACTGCGGCGTTTGTCAGCCAGGCGATCGCGGTGTATTGTTCCCAAAAGTAGATCGAAATGTGCAGGAAAATAACTGGTGACAGCGCATGTTGCGCGCTGTCACGGCAGCTTACAGGCTCAAAAAGACAGCTTACCGCATTGTGATTGCGGCGGCTGTCTTTTTTTCGTATGATGTCTGCAGAGGGAATGAAAAATAAACGGGAGCAGAAAGGAATGCGAAGATGGAACCGGTGATCAAAGTAGAGGGATTAAAGAAATATTTTGGGGATGTGAGGGCGGTGGACGACATCAGTTTCGAGGTGGAGCGCGGAGAGCTCTTCGGCTTTCTGGGCATCAACGGCGCGGGCAAGTCCACGACCATCAACATGCTCTGCACGCTCTACGCGGCGACTGCGGGAAGCGTGGAGGTCTGTGGATATCAGGTGGGAAAGCAGGACGAGGAAGTCAGAAAGCGCATCGGGGTGGTCTATCAGGGGAACTGTCTCGACGACAAGCTGACTGTGGCGGAAAATCTGTTTGTCCGGGGTGTGCTGTACGAGAAAGATCACAGAAAGCTGCGCGCTGACATCAGGCGGATATGCGGCATACTCGAGCTGGAGGACGTGTATCACAGGCGTTTGGCGAAGCTCTCCGGCGGTCAGAAAAGGAGATGTGAGATTGCAAGGGCGCTTGTCAATGCGCCGGAGATCATGTTTCTGGACGAGCCGACGACGGGGCTTGATCCCGCCACGAGAAAAAAGGTGTGGGCGTCCCTCGAGCGGCTGCGCAGGGAGGAGAAGATGACTATTTTCCTGACAACGCACTATATGGAGGAGGCTGCGCGGGCGTCGCACATTGCCATTATGGATGCGGGTCATTTAAAAGAATACGGAACCCCGTTTTCGCTGAAGGAGAAATACGCGAAGGATCAGCTCAGGCTGTATTCGCGTTCGCCCGGGTTGGAGGAGCGGCTTGCGGCGCTGCAGGCTGCATACAGGAAGAAAGAGGACTATTTCGTGGTGGCTGTCCCGGAGAGCATGGCGGCGCTTGCGGTTCTCGACAGTGTGCGGGAGCTGATCGACGGGTTTGAGATGGTGCAGGGTTCCATGGACGATGTTTTTTTGAATGTGACGGGAAAGAAGCTGGAGGGTTGAGATGAGAGAGATTTATTATTTGACAAAGCGAAATATGCTGATTTATGTCCGGGATCATGTGTCCGTCTTTTTTTCCGTGCTGTCCATGCTGATCGTGCTGGCATTGATGGTGGTATTTTTGGGCAGCATGAACAGTGAGAATGTGGTGGACGCGCTCGCGGCGTTTGGCGGTGTGCGGGATACTGCGGCGGATGAGAAAAATGCCGCCTGGCTGATACAGATGTGGACGCTTGCGGGCATCCTGGAAGTCAATGCGGTCACGATCACGCTGACACTCATGGGGACGATGGTGCAGGACGAGGCGGGGAACAGGCTGGCGAGTTTTTACATGGCGCCGGTAAAACGGATCAGGATCGCGCTTGGGTATATCATCGCGGCGTGGATCACCGCGACGGGTATGTGCATGCTGACACTGGCGCTGGGCGAGGGTTACATGGCACTTTGCGGGTATCCGCTGCTCGACGGCGCAGCGTGTCTGAAACTGTTTGGCATGATCGTGTTCAACACGTTTGCCTGCGCGTCCCTGTTTTATCTGCTGGCGCTGTTTGTCCACAGCGAGAGCGCGTGGAGCAGTCTGATGACGATCATCGGGACGCTGGTCGGCTTTGTGGGAGCGATCTACCTGCCGATGTCCATGCTGCCGGAGCGCGTGGGCAGCGTGCTGAAATGCCTCCCGGTGCTGCACGGCGCCGCGATGATGCGGGAGGTCTGCACGGAAGACGCCATTGCGCAGACATTTGAGGGACTGCCGGGGATCGCGGGGGAGCAGTTTCGCGAGCAGATGGGAGTGACCGTTTTTGCGGGTGACAGGGAAGTATCTTTGCCGTTTCAGTTTTTATTGATCGCAGTGTATGCTATAATAGCCATAACCGTATCGGTGTGGATCAGCAGGCGGCGCAAATTGAGGGATCGTTAGGCGCTGCAGCGGGGACATGTGCGGGTCTTGCGGGTCGTCTGTGGGCGGCACCTGACGGCAGATCCGGGGTACGGGGGACTTGGAGGGATTATGAAGATTACGATTACAGAGCCGGGCGAGGGAGAGGAAGACGAGATCATTGTCCGCTGCCGCCATATGGATCAGCAGCTGTTAAAATTGATATATGCGATCAAAGCCGGGCGCGAGAGGATCACGGCGCTGCAGGACGGAGATTATTTTCAGGTTGCGCCGGATGAGATCTACTATTTCGAGGCGGTGGACAGCAAGGTCTTTCTGTATCTGGAAAAAGAGGTCTATGAGACGAAGCTGAAACTGTATGAGCTGGAAGAGATTTTCCGGAATACGGATTTTTTCCGCGCGTCCAAGTCCTGCATTGTCAATCTGTCAAAGGTGAAGCGGCTGAGCCCAGCCTTTAACGGCAGGTTCGAGGCGCTGATGCGAAACGGGGAGCGGGTGATCATCTCGAGACAGTACGTTCCGGTGTTGAAGCAAAAACTTGGTCTGTGAGGAGGTGTGTTCTGGTGGAACGGTTGAAGGATATGTTTTTTGTCTTTGTCTGCGTGACGACCTGCGTGCTGTTCGTGACGGCGATGTATATAACGGTATTCTGGCAGCAGGCAGTGCTGGGGGTGGAGATCCTGTGGCAGATCCTGGTCGTGTCTTTTCTGTGCAGTGTCGTGACGTTCTTCTATCCGCGGCGGGAGGTCGGCAAAAAGGTGATGTTGTCCATATACATCTGTCACTATGTTCTGACGAATGCGATCGTTCTGGGCTGTGGGATCTGGTTTGAGTGGTTTTATATCGACAATCTGCCGATGGTGCTGGCGATGCTCTTAGCCATAGCGGTCATCTTTGCGCTGGTCTCCGCTGTCGCGTGGCGGCGGGGAAAGCAGCAGGCGGAGTTGATGAATGAGCGGCTGCAAAAGTACCAGCAGGAGCATAGGGATTGACGGGCACTGTACGTGTTTCTCTGCGTTTCTGTGAAGATGGACTAATCGATAAAAAAATAAAATGTTGAGCAAATTTTGAGATTTGTGATCTACACTCTTCTTGTGAAGTCAGTACTCAAGTCTAAGAGCGTGTTTGAAAAATGCTTTCTGTCAGATGTACGGCACAGTTTGTGGGAGAT
>ERZ779623.401-NODE-401-length-16975-cov-5.516371_pt1 | contig 16975 bp, 10 predicted proteins | sample MGYA00514189_ERZ779623 | MGnify/ENA primary metagenome ERZ779623 (study PRJEB29562, sample SAMEA4376712) | mouse gut metagenome | isolation source: Cecum | study: EMG produced TPA metagenomics assembly of the A DSS colitis mouse model was used to assess the... | reverse complement strand
CCGGGATATTGTCATATTGCTGCGGACGACGTCGGGCTGGGACGAGGTCTTTAAGCGGGTGCTGGAGGAAGAGGGCATTCCGGTGCATATGACATCACGGACAGGCTATTTCGCAGCGGGGGAAGTACAGGAACTGCTGCATTTTCTGCGGATCCTGGATAACCCGCTGCAGGATATACCGCTTTATGGGGTGCTGCATTCTTATCTGGGCGGTTTTGAGGAAGAGGAGATCGCGCTGATCCGTGCAGCTTTTCCGCAGGCGAAATATCTGTATGATGCGTTGCGGGCAAGTGCGGACAGCGCGCCGGAGCGGGCGGACGACGGGACGGCCGGCGAAGAGGGTACGGGGCAGCGGGAGCAGCAGGCCCATCCTCTGCCGCCGCAGCTTGTAAGCAAAGCGGAGCAGTTTCTGGCGCATATGGAACGTTTTCGGGGCATGGCGGTCTATCTGTCGGTGCAGGAGCTTTTGCAGGTGATACTGCGGGAGACGGATTACCTGAATTATGTGGCGGTAAAGCCGGAGGGGGGCAGGCGGCGCGCCAATGTGGAGATGCTGCTGGTGAAGGCGGCGGATTACGAGAAAACGAGCTACTTCGGACTGTATCATTTCCTGCGCTATATGGAGCAGTTGGAAAAGTATGAGGTGGATTACGGCGAAGCGGCGCTGCAGGACGAAAACGCGGACGTTGTGCGCATCATGAGTATCCATAAGAGCAAGGGGCTGGAATTTCCGGTCTGTTTCGTGTGCGGTCTGGCGAAAAGTTTCCAGACCAGAGATATAAGCGGGCATCTGGCGCTGGATATTGACGCCGGGATCGGTGTGGATTATGTCAAACCGGATCTGCGCATATGCAGCAGGGATCTGCGCCGGAACGTGATTGCCGGCAAGATGAAGGCGGACAATCTGGCGGAGGAGATGCGGATTCTGTACGTGGCGATGACAAGGGCAAAAGAGAAGCTGATCCTGACAGGCACGCTCAAAGAGCCGGCAAAGATGGCGGCCTCCCTTCTGCCTGTCCGTTTCAGGAAGGATCTGCTGCTGCCCTATGATGTGCTGCTTGGCAGAGGGAGTTTTCTGGATCTGCTGCTCCATGCACTGGCGAGGAACCGGTGCATGGACGACTTCTACCGCGCGTGCGGTTTAGAGCCGGAGAAACGGAATCCGTTCTATGAGCAGGATATGAGTATCCGGGTGATCCTGTCCGGCTGGGAGGATATCGTGGAAGAGAAGCTGGTGGAGACGATCCGCATGGAGGAGCGCAGGAGGAGTCTCCTTTTGTCCGATCCGTTGCGGGATGTGGACGGGGTGCTCATGGCACGACTGTCAGACAGCTTTGTCTACCATTATCCGTATGAAAATCTGCGGAATCTCTATACGAAGACTACGGTATCCGAACTGAAGATGGCGGGGATGCGGGAAGAGACGGACTTCTCCTTTCAGATGTATGAGGAGGAGACGGTGGTGCCTTATCTGCCCGGTTTTCTGGAAAAAGACGAGAGTGTCAGCGGCTCCATGCGGGGAAGCGCCTTCCATAAAGTGATGGAATTGTTTGATTTCACAAAATTGACCAAAGAAGTCAGCTGCGATGAGAAAGCGGTGGAAGCGCTGCTGAACCGTCAACTGGAAGAGATGCGGTTAAGCGGCAGACTGTCGGAAGAATATTATGCGGTGATATCGGTGCCGAAGCTCAAAGCCTTTTTAAAAAGCCGGGTGGCGGTGCGGATGGGAGAGGCTGCGCGGGCGGGCCGGCTGCACAAGGAGCAGCCTTTTGTGCTGGGACTTCCGGCTGACCGCCTCAGTCAGGACTTTCCTTCGGAGGAGATGGTGCTGATCCAGGGGATCATCGACGTCTTTTTTGAGGAAGACGGCAGATATGTGCTGCTCGATTACAAGACCGATGCGGTAAAGACGGGGGAGGAACTGGCCAGACGCTATCATGTGCAGCTGGATTACTACGCGGAAGCGCTGGAGCAGCATTCCGGTTATAGAAATACAGAGAAGATCCTGTATTCCTTTAAGCTGGGCGAAGAGATTGTATTGGGGTAGCGCTGTGGTCTCAGGCATCCGGCCCATTGAAAAGTTGGTGAGAACATCCGGCCGATATTGCAATATATTCGTCATTTGTTATAATGTTTTAAGGGTGGAAAAGTGCTATATTATTTGTGACTATTCGTATGGGTATATGGGCATTTGATAAGAAATTAAGTTGACTGACAGGAAGATTGATCATGAAGATTACATTAAAAAGAAGACGTCTTTCATCGTCGCAGATCATCCTTTTGGGATTTCTGGGGGTGATCGCGTCGGGAACGATTCTGCTGATGCTGCCGTGGGCGCGGGCGGGTGCGGGAAGCGCTCCGTTTCTGGATGCACTGTTCACGGCTACTTCGGCCACCTGTGTGACCGGGCTTATTACCAACGATACGGCTACATACTGGTCGGTCTTCGGGCAGACCGTGATCTTGTGTCTGATCCAGGTCGGCGGTCTGGGAGTCATTACCGTGGCGATCTTTATCACGAAGCTCTCGGGACGCAAGATTGGGCTGATGCAGAGAAGCACCATGCAGGAGGCGATCGCCGCGCCGCAGATGGGCGGTATCGTGCGGATGACAGGATTTATCCTGAAAATGGTGGTGGTCATAGAGGCGCTTGGCGCTGCGGCGCTGCTTCCGGCTATGATCCCGGAGTTTGGCATCGTCAGGGGAATCTGGTATGCGGTGTTTCACTCCATATCGTCCTTTTGCAATGCAGGCTTCGATCTGATGGGGGTGAAGGAGCCGTATTCGTCTCTGACTTCCTATACGGGAGACGTGGCTGTCAATGTGATCGTGATGGTGCTGATCGTGGTAGGCGGTATCGGTTTTCTGACCTGGGATGATGTGAAGCGCAACCGCTTTCACCTGCGCCGCTACCGTATGCAGAGCAAGGTGGTGCTGACCGTGACCGCGGTGCTTATTGTGCTTCCGGCAGTCTTCTTTTACTGGAAAGAGTTCGGTATGCCGGGCTGGGAGGATATGTCGGTGGGGGAGCGGATCCTTGCTTCCTTCTTCCAGTCGGTCACAACCCGTACGGCAGGGTATAATACGGTGGACTTGACGCAGCTGACGCAGTCCGGACAGATGATCATGATCCTGCTCATGCTGATCGGCGGTTCACCCGGTTCCACGGCGGGCGGTATGAAAGTGACCACGCTTGCCGTGCTTTTTGCGACGGCGGTGGCGGTGTTCCGGCGCAGGCCCAACGCGCATATCTTCGGCAGAAGGATTCCGAATGACACGGCGCATTATGCGGCGACGGTGCTGATTCTGTACCTGAGTCTCTTTCTGGCGGGCGGCATCTTTATCGGCTGCGCGGAGAATATGCCGATCGTGCCGGCGCTGTTTGAGGCGGCGTCCGCCATCGCGACGGTAGGGGTTACGCTGGGGATCACACCGGATTTGTGTGCGGCGTCCAAGGTGGTGCTTATCATTCTGATGTTTTTAGGACGTGTGGGCGGCATGACGATTGTCTATGCGGCGCTTTCCACGAAGCACCCTTACGTATCGGAGTTCCCGCAGGAGAAGATCATGGTAGGATAAAAGGAGAGTATATACATTATGAAATCAATTTTATTAGTAGGGCTGGGACGTTTCGGCGGGCATATCGCGGAGAAACTTAACTCGTTAAATCATCAGGTGATGGCGGTGGACAGAAGAGAGGGACGGGTGGATGCGATCCTGCCTTTTGTCACCAATGCGCAGATCGGAGACAGCACCAACCCGGATTTTCTTGTGTCACTGGGCATTCGCAATTTCGATTTCTGCATTGTGGCTATCGGAGACGATTTTCAGAGTTCTCTGGAAACCACTTCCCTTTTGAAGGAGCTGGGGGCGAAGCTGGTCGTATCGAGAGCTGCCAGCGACGTACATGCGAAGTTCCTGTTGAAAAACGGAGCGGACGAGATCATCTATCCGGAGAAGCAGCTGGCAGACTGGGTGGCGATCCGTTACAGTGCGGATCATATTTTTGACTATATAGAGCTGGACGACGACCATGCGATCTTCGAGGTGCAGGTGCCCGGTGAGTGGATGGGGAAGACGGTCGGTGAGCTGGATGTCCGCAAGAAATATAATATCAATATCATGGGACTTAAGGAAAACGGCAAGATGAATCTGACTGTCACGCCGGACACGCGCATCACGGACAGACAGACCATGCTGGTGCTGGGAATGATGAAGCAGATTCAGAAGGTCTTCCATATCTGAGCATTTTTTCGTAAGGCGGGAGTCCGCTGCAAGATGGGAGAGCGGACGCTTAGCAGGGGTTCGAACTGCATGCAGCTGCCGTAAAGAACAGTTATCAGTTTGGAAGTAAATTTCCATCACGTATTCAGAGATATTGCAGACACGGCCGGCAATATCCACGCAGAGGTAAATATGAAAAAAGCAGTCAGGTATACAGCCATAATTTTGATCATCTTAGCGTTAATGCTCGCAGGCTACGTGATCTACGTCTTCACTGCCTATGAACGTCTTCCGGATAAATTGACTTTGGAAGTCAATAAAACCGAAGGGGAAGAAATGATGCTGGTTTCCGGGCAGCCCTATACGGTCATGACCTACAATATCGGTTTCGGCGCTTATCTGCCCGAATACAGTTTCTTCATGGACGGCGGCAAGTCGTCCTGGGGCAAGGATGCGGACAGTGTGACCGCCGCGGTCTGTGGAGCGGCAGGCGTCATCAACGACGCGGATCCGGATTTCGTGCTGCTGCAGGAAGTGGACAGGGACGGGACACGTTCTTATCATATTGATGAACTGGAGCTGGTGAACCGGTTTATGGAAGGATACTACTACACTTATGCGCAGAACTATGACTCCCCCTTCCTTTTTTTCCCGCCTTGGGAGCCGCACGGGAAGAATAAGGCCGGTCTTGTGACATATTCCGGGGCGAAGATCACAGCAGCCGTGCGCAGGAGCCTTCCCATATCGGAATCTGTCTCCCGGTTTGTGGATCTGGACCGCTGTTATTCCATCTCGCGGATACCGTTGACGGACGAAAAAGCGCTCTGCCTCTACAATATGCATATGTCGGCCTACGGCAGCAGCGACGAGATCCGTGCCGGGCAGCTTGCCATGCTCTATGAGGATATGCAGGCGGATTACGAGGCGGGAAATTACGTGATCTGCGGCGGGGATTTTAACCATAACCTGAAACTGGAAACTTCCGGGGACGCTCCGGAATGGGCCTGTTCTTTTCCGCGGGAAAGTCTGCCGGAAGGGTTTCGGATGGCCATAGATGACGGCGGCGAAGAAGACGATGTGGCGCACAATACATGTCGCAGTGCCGATGAACCCTACAGCGAGGAGACGACCTATACGGTGACGCTGGACGGGTTTATCCTTTCGGATAATGTAACAGTGCGATCTTATCGGCATGTGGATACCGGTTATGCGTATTCAGACCACGACCCGGTGCTGATGGAGTTTATCCTGCAGTAAGAACAGGAACTTCTCATAAAAAAGAGACGGCAGCCTGCTGTAGATGCAGCTGTTACCGTCTCTTTTCTTATGATTCTGACTGTGTTATCCTGTTTTCTTTATCTTCCGTTCTTTATCCTGTTTTTTGTCTTATGCCTTTTATTTGTCTTATGCTTTTTATTCCGTTTTTATCTTGCGCCCTTATCGTAAATCTCTCCCAGCGCCTTGGGTGAATGATTCTTTTTACTGAAAAAGATCAGCATCAGCAGCGTGAGCACATAGGGCAGTACCATCACAAGATCCTGATAGCTGCTGGGCATTTCCAGTACTTTTACCAGTTCGTAACCGCCGGAGCGGGCGAAGCCGAACAGCAGGCAGGCTCCCAGTGTGGGCATGATCTTCCAGTTGCCGAAGATCAGCGCGGCGATGGCCAGATAGCCGTAACCGGAGTAGATATTGGAAGAGAAGTTGGCCGAGATCGAGTAGGCAAAACAGATGCCGCCAAGTCCGGACAGCGCGCCGGAGGCCATAACGGCAATCAGGCGTACCCGGCTTACTTCGATGCCGGCAGCGTCCACTGCATGGGGATTGTCGCCGCAGGCACGCAGATGCAGACCGAATCTGGTCTTATACAGGATGTACCAGGCGATGACTGCAATCAGGGCAATGGCGATCTCAAAGGGGTACAGGTTCGTAAATACAGCGCCCAGCACGGGAATCTTCGAAAGCACCGGTACGGTGATGCGGGCAGATACGCCCAGCACGAACTTGTTGGAAGCTGCGCCGAAGATGCTGGCGTTGATCTGTTTGGTCAGAAATTCTGTCAGCGCCATTGCCAGGATGTTGATCACCACGCCGCTGATCACCTGGTTGGCCTTGAATTTGATACAGAGCATGGCATGCAGCAGAGAAAAGAGCATACCGCCCAGAAAGGCAAAGACCATCGCCAGATAGAAGGGAACCGGTGAGTTGCCTGCAAAATACTGTGCGATGCAGACTGCAAACAGCGCGCCGCAGAAGGCGCCGAACCCCTGCAGTCCCTCGATCGCCAGATTGGTGATACCGCTTCGTTCGCAGTAGATACCGCCGATCGCCATGATGAACAGCGGAAGTGCGAAAGATAAGCCGTCTATGATAATCGTATTCATTGAAATTCCTCCATTCCGAGTCTCCTGCGGCAGGGGACAGATTCCCCGGCCAAATTGATATGTTCTTACGGACGGTTACCTGTCGTCTTTCCAGCGGTTCACCTTGTACTTGACATAAGCGCCGCAGGCGGAGAACAGCAGGATGATACCGGTTATGGCGGAAGCGATCTCCGCCTGAACGCCGGAAGTGGAACTCATATAGGTGCTTCCCTTCGAAATGACCGTGATCAGGAAGGAAGAGAAGATGATGCCGACAGGAGAGCTGTTGCCGAGCAGGGCCACGGCGATGGCGTCGTAGCCTGTGCTGACCAGCACCTTGGGCTGTATGGAGGCAAAATACCCCAGATAATAGGTGACGCCTGCCAGTCCTGCGAATCCGCCGGAAAGCATCATGGCCAGTACACGGGTACGTCCCACCTGAATACCGGCATACTGTGCGGCGCGGATACTGTTGCCGACAGCCTTGATCTCGAAGCCGAGGGTTGTCTTGTTCATAACGAAGGCGGTGACGGCGATGCCGATGACGGCCACCAGAATACCCAGCGGGATGTCCATCTTGTAATCGCCCACCACCACGTCCACGAGGGTCAGCCGGCCGGCCTGTCCTACGTTTCTGGACTGGCGGGAGACGGGATCCACGTAGAAGGTGTTGATGAGAAAGCTGATCACATTCTGGAAGATATAGTTGAACATGATCGTGGATACGACCTCATTGATGTTAAAACGGTGTTTCAGGTAGCCTACCAGTGCACCGGCCAGCGCGCCGATGACAAAGCCGGTCAGGACGACTAACGGCCTGGCGATCACTGCCGGAAGATCTGAGTAACCGATGAGAATGGTAGCGGTGAAGCCGGCAGCCAGCATCTGACCCGATACGCCGATATTGAAAAGACCCGCCTTCAGGGCTATCAGTACCGCCAGCGCCGCAAACAGCATCGGCGTCAGTGCGTTCAGGAAACTGGTGAAGTCCGTGATCATGCCCTTGTGTCCGGCATAGGAGGCTTTCGGCGCCAGGCCGGAGCCCTGCAGCAGATTGTAGTAAGCCTGCAGCGGGTTTTTGCCCAGAAGGGCGATCACCAGGATACCGAAGAGCAGGCTGAGCAGGATCGTAAAGACAGGGATCATATAATGCTGCCTTTTCTCGTGCCCGATGGTCTGTAAGATTAATTTATGCAGGAAGTTATTCTTATTTTTCATCGTATCTGTTATACCTTTCCATGTCTGTTCGCATTCCTGTCGCCGACGCCCATCATAAACTCTCCGACCTCAGTCGGTGTCAGTGTCCTGGCGTCTGCGATCTTCTGGATCGCGCCGTTGTAGATCACGCCGATGGTGTCCGCCAGATTCATGACCTCATCCAGTTCCAGAGAGATCAGAAGGATGGCTTTGCCCTTGTTGCGCTCGTCCACGATCTGTTTGTGGATATTCTCGATGGCGCCGATATCCAGACCGCGGGTGGGCTGGACGAAGATCGTGAGAGCGGAATCCAGTTCGATCTCTCTGGCGATAATGGCCTTCTGCTGGTTGCCGCCGCTCATGGAACGGACGACGGTGTCATTGCCCTGGCTGCTCCGGATATCATATTTGTCGATCAGTGTCTCGCCGTATTTCATGAATGCATCCGTATGTACCACGCCCTTTGTGGAAAAGGGTTCTTTGAAATAGCTTTTCAGGGCCAGGTTATCGGACAGTGTAAAGTCCATCACCAGCCCGACATTGTGCCGGTCTTCCGGAATATAGGAGAGGCCTGCCAGATTCCGTCTGCGGATGGAATACGAAGTAATGTCCACGCCGTTCAGGGTGATGGCGCCGGAGGCGGGTTTCATCAGCCCGGCGATGGCGTCGGCCAGCTCGATCTGTCCGTTGCCGGATACGCCGGCTACCACGAAGATCTCACCCTCCCGCACGGAGAAGGAGACATCCTTTACGACCTCATACCGGTCTTCGTTCCGGACGGTCAGATGTTCTACGCGCAGGACTTCTTTGCCGAATCTGGGTTCCGGCTTGTCCACGGTGAAACTGACTTCACGGCCCACCATCAGATTGGCCATGGTTTTGGTATCGGTCTCGGCTACGTTTAAAATGTCGATCAGCTTTCCGCGGCAGAGGATAGCGCAGCGGTCAGCGATCTTCTTGATCTCTTCGAGCTTGTGTGTGATCAGGATGATGGTCTTGCCGTCGTCCCGCAGGCTGCGGATGATCTCCAGCAGGAATTCGATCTCCTGGGGTGTCAGCACGGCGGTCGGCTCATCGAAGATGAGGATCTCCGCTTCCCGGTAGAGCATCTTAAGGATCTCTACGCGCTGCTGCATGGATACGTTGATCTGCTCGATCACCTTCGTGGGATCCACCTCCAGGCCGAACTTGCGGGAGAGAGCCAGAATATCTTCATTGGCCTTCTTCAGATCCACAGAGGGAAAAAGGCCCAGAGTCTTCTTCACGGGTTCCATGCCCATGATGATATTCTCGGCGATCGTGTAGTTGCTTACCAGTTTGAAGTGCTGGTGTACCATACCGATATTCAGTTTTGTCGCGTGGTTGGGAGACTGAATCTTCACTTTCTCACCGCGGATGATGATCTCACCCTCGTCCGGCTCGTACATGCCGAAAAGCATACTCATCAGAGTAGACTTGCCGGCGCCGTTCTCCCCCAGAAGTGCGTAGATCTCGCCCTTTTTGATCTGGATGGACACGTCATCATTGGCTACGATCCCGGGAAAACGCTTCGTGATATGATTCATCTCAATAATGTAATCTGACATGCGCTGCCCTCGCTTTGGATTATTAAATGAAAATAAAAATCACTATATTTATAGAATACGGCAAAATAAAAAAGGCCGCAAGAGAAAACCTCTTACAGCCTTAATATTTTTATGAAATTACCAGGAGAAATCCTCAGGAGTTACTCCGTTGAAGTTCGCTGCCGGAACGATCGTGCCGCCCTTAACCTGCTCGTAAGCCGCGTCGATCTTGGAGATGGTCTCAGCGGACAGCTGGCATCTGCCGTCTTCCTTCACATAGCCTGTGGAATCCGTGTCAGCCTGCAGTACCACGTTAGCGCCCTTGAAGGTGCCGTCTACGATGGTATTTAAGGAACGCTCCACGTTCAGGTGCATTACTTTCAGGGCAGATGTCAGGACTACGTTGGCATCGCCGTTGGCGCCGTCGTCATACTGGTCAACGTCGCAGCCGATGAACTTAACGCCTTCTGCCTCTTTCACTGCTGTCAGGACACCGTTGCCGGATGCGCCTGCCGCAACGAAGACAACGTCCACGCCCTCTGCGATCAGTGCGTTGCCGACTACCTTACCGGTTGCTTCGTCGGCGAAGGAACCGATATAGTTACCGCCTACGTCTGCGCCGGTCACGTCTGTGCCTGCATAGGAAGGCAGCTCAACGATCTCTACGTTCAGGCCTTCGGTCTCGTTGGCATATTTAACACCGCACTCGAAACCGTACTGGTAGTTAACGTTGGAAGGATAAGCGATACCGTTGACAACAGCCACCTTGCCGGAAGCTGTCTCAAGTGCAGCCGCCATACCTGCGAAGAAGCCGGACTCCTGCTCGGCAAACTGCATCGCATAGATATTGTCTACGGTTACTTCATTGCCCTCTGCATCGGAGGGGAAGGAGTCTACCAGGATAAAGTCAACTTCCGGGTTCTCCTGCGCGATGGTCGCGATGCCTGCGAACTGGAAACCGCAGCATACGATCACGTCATAATCCGCCACGATATCTGCCACTGCCTGTACAGCTGCCGTAACGTCGCCGGTGGTCTCCTGTACCGGTGTAACGGTGCAGTCAGGATGGCTCTCGATAAAGGTCAGAATGCCGTTGTAGTTGTCTTCGTTAAAGGAACCGTCATCTACGCCGGAAGGGCTGCTGACAATAGCGATCTTAAGCGCTGCCGTATCAGCAGCTGCTTCTGTGTCTGCTGCCGCCTCGTCTGTGCCTTCGGTCTCACCGGCATCCTCTGCTGCGGGTTCTTCTGTTTCGGCCTCAGCCTCGGTGTTCTCGGTTGTCTCTTCTGCTGCCGCATCCTCTGCCGCGGGCTGTGTGTTGCCACTGCCGCATCCAAACAGGGAAAGGGTCATAACAGAAGAAAGGATCATTGCTAAAACTTTCTTTTTCATACTTGATCTCCTCTCTGTGGTAAGCATGTCCTTGCTGCATGGTAAACTGCATGCCAGATGGACACATAAGACGGCCGCATCTGTCGTGCCGGACATTTGTCTACACTCGTTAATATTAGCACTACAAGGGCAGAAAAGCAATTCCCATTTTTCATAAAAGTATCATGTATTTGCTAAAATTCCTGTAAAGTAGTGTGAAAATTTTGTGAAGTCTTTGACAATATTTTTTATTTGTTGAATAATGATATAGGACAGTAGAAGAAAGGAGAGAGAAAAACAGTATGATCAAAACACTTGCGGCGCAGATTAAGGAATTTAAGAAAGCATCCGTTCTGACGCCGGTTTTTATGATCCTGGAGGTTGTTTTTGAGATGCTGATCCCGCTTATGATGGCTTCGATCATAGACGACGGCGTGGAGGCAGGGAATATGCGCCACATTTATTATGTAGGCGCTTTTATGGTGGGGGCGGCGCTGTGCGGCCTTTTTACCGGTATCATGGGAGGTAAGTTCGGAGCCAGGGCTTCCACCGGGTTTGCACGCAATCTGCGGCAGGCGATGTTCGAGAATATCCAGACATTTTCCTTTTCCAATCTGGATAAGTTCAGCACGGCGGGGCTGGTCACCAGGATGACTACGGACGTGACGAATATCCAGATGGCATATCAGATGCTCCTGCGCATCTGTTTCCGGGCACCGGTCAGCATGATCTGCGCCATGTCCATGGCTTATCTGATCAATGCCAGGCTGGCCACGGTTTATCTGATAGCGCTTGTGCTGCTGGCGATCGTTCTCTTCCTTATTATAAGGAGAGCGATGAAATATTTCCAGATGGCTTTTCCGAAATACGACGAGCTGAATGCTTCCGTGCAGGAGAATGTCAGCGCCATCCGTGTGGTGAAGGCTTACGTGCGGGAAGAGTACGAGACTTCCAAGCTGCAAAGGGCCAGCCAGGCCATCTACGATATCTTCATTAAGGCGGAGAAGAACGTCGTCCTGAATATGCCGGTCATGCAGTTTACGGTCTACACCTGCATCCTGCTGATCAGCTGGATGGGAGCGAAGATGATCGTACAGAGTGAACTGACGACGGGCGAGCTGATGAGTCTGATGACTTACTGCATGAATATTCTGATGAGCCTGATGATGGTAGCCATGATCTTTGTCATGATGAGTATGAGTATTGCCAGTGCCAGACGGATCAGCGAAGTGCTGAATGAAAAAAGTGATCTGACTAATCCGGTCAATCCGATCTATGAAGTGCCGTCGGGTGACATCGAGTTCCGCAATGTGAACTTTTCCTATTATAATGATGAAAACAATGCGGTGCTGCATGACATCAGTCTGAAGATCAGGGCAGGCGAGACGGTAGGGATCCTGGGCGGCACGGGCAGCTCGAAGACCAGTCTGGTCAATCTGATCAGCCGTCTGTATGACGTGACATCGGGAGCCGTTTACGTGGGCGGCCATGACGTGCGGGAATATGATATGGACAGCCTGCGCAATCAGGTGTCCGTGGTGCTGCAGAAGAACGTGCTTTTCTCGGGAACGATCCTGGAGAATCTGCGCTGGGGCAATGCCGATGCCAGCGAGGAGGAATGCCGGCGGGTATGCCGGCTGGCCTGTGCGGATGAGTTCGTGGAGAAGATGCCGCAGGGCTATCACACTTACATAGAACAGGGCGGCTCCAATGTGTCCGGCGGACAGAAACAGCGTCTGTGTATCGCCAGGGCGCTGCTCAAGAAACCGAAAGTCCTGATCCTGGACGACAGTACCAGCGCTGTGGACACGGCGACGGACGCGAAGATCAGGAAGGCCTTTGCGGAAGAGATACCGCAGACCACGAAGCTGATCATCGCGCAGCGCGTTTCCAGCGTCCAGCACGCGGATCACATCATCGTCATGGAAGACGGCAGGATCGACGGTTACGGCACCCATGAAGAGCTGCTGCGCGACAATGAGATCTACCGAGAGGTGTATGAGTCCCAGACCGGCGGCAGCGGAGATTTTGACGAAAAGGAGGGGGATGCGTAATGCCGGGACCGATGAGAGGCAGAATGCCCGGGGAGAAGAAGGTAGAGAATCCGGGCAGGATTTTTAAAAGACTGATGAAATATGTGATGAAAAGCTACGGGCTGCATCTGGTCATCGTCGCAGTCCTGATCCTTGTCAGCGTGCTGGCGAATGTGCAGGGGACGATGTTCATCCAGAGCCTGATCGACGACTATATCCAGCCTTTGCTGACGGCGGAGTCGGCCGATTATCAGCCGCTGGCGATGGCGATCCTGCGGGTGGCAGGTTTCTATGCCATCGGTGTGGCGTCAGCTTATATCTATAACAGGCTCATGATCAATGTGACGCAGGGCGTATTGCGAAACCTGCGCAACGATCTGTTTTCCCATATGGAGACGCTGCCCATCAAATATTTTGACACCCATTCCCATGGGGATATCATGTCCATCTATACCAACGATACGGATACCATCAGGCAGATGGTCAGCCAGAGTATGCCGCAGGTGTTCAACAGTGCGATCACCGTTGTCAGTGTCTTTATCAGCATGGTCATCTTAAGCGTGCCGCTGACGATCGTGACTCTGGTGATGGTGGCGGTGATGCTGGTAGTGACGGCCAGGACGGCCGGGATCAGCGGACGGTATTTTCTGCAGCAGCAGAGAGATATCGGTAAGGTCAACGGATTTATCGAAGAAATGATGGAAGGTCAGAAGGTGGTGAAGGTCTTCTGCCATGAGGAAGAGAATATTCAGAAGTTCAATGAGCTGAACGAAAACCTCTATCACAGTGCGGACAGGGCCAATTATCTGGTCAATATCGTCGGTCCGGTGAACATGCAGCTGGGCAATGTGAGTTACGTAGTCTGCGCCATAGTGGGCGGTGCGCTGTCGCTCTCCGGGATCACCGGCCTGTCGCTGGGATCGCTGGCCAGCTTCCTGACCTTTAACAGGAGCTTTAACATGCCTATTAACCAGATCAGTCAACAGCTCAATTCCATCGTTATGGCCATGGCCGGCGCGGAGCGCATCTTCAAGATGCTGGATGAGGAGCCGGAGACGGACAACGGCTATGTGACGCTCGTTCATGTAAAAGAAGAGAACGGCAGGCTGGTGGAGAGCAAGTCCCGTACCGGGCGCTGGGCATGGCGGCATGAGCATCAGGCGGACCATTCCGTGGATTATGTGGAGGTGAAAGGCGATGTGGTGTTTGACGGCGTCGATTTCGGTTACAATGATGAGAAGATTGTACTGCATGACGTAGAACTTTTTACCACACCCGGACAGAAGATTGCCTTCGTGGGATCTACCGGAGCCGGCAAGACCACGATCACCAATCTGATCAACCGCTTCTATGATATTCAGGACGGCAAGATCCGTTACGACGGCATCAATGTGAATAAGATCAGGAAAGCCGATCTGCGGCGCTCTCTCGGTATCGTGCTGCAGGACACCCATCTGTTTACCGGCACGGTCATGGATAATATCCGTTACGGCAAGCTGGACGCCACGGATGAGGAAGTCATCGCTGCGGCGAAACTGGCCAACGCGGACGGCTTTATCAGGCATCTGCCGGAGGGGTATGATACGGTGCTGACCGGCGACGGGGCCAATTTGAGTCAGGGTCAGAGACAGCTGCTGGCCATCGCTAGGGCGGCCATTGCCGATCCGCCGGTGCTGATCCTGGATGAGGCCACCAGCTCCATTGATACCAGAACGGAGCGCATCGTGCAGGACGGCATGGATAAGCTGATGAAGGGCAGGACCACTTTCGTGATCGCCCACCGGCTTTCTACGGTCAAGAACTCCGACTGCATCATGGTACTGGAACAGGGCAGGATCATCGAGCGCGGCACTCACGACCAGCTGATCGAAGAACAGGGCAAATACTATCAGCTGTATACGGGGAATGCGATCGCGACGTGACAATAGAAAAGGACATTGGAGCAGGCGGGAATGTGTGCTCCGATGTCCTTGATCTTTGTTTGGGGTGCGCCTGAGGGCGCATTTTTTGTGGGATCTTAGTTCAGGGCGTAAAGCAGCTTGCCATTTATTCTATGACTGTGTAAAATAGTGTATATCAATTTCTCAATTTATCCTGAATAAAAACAGAATACAGAAAAAGAGCAGGGAGGTTTCATGATGAAAAAAGGCAGGAATCTTTTACGGAAGCTGTCGGCATTTTTGCTGATGGCCATGATCAGCGTTCCGCTTCTGGGGAGCGATTCCGGGGCATCCTGTGTGCAGGCAGCCGGACAAAAAGAAAAGGCTGCGGTATCGGAGATGACGGTTCACTATCTGGATGTGGGTCAGGGAGACTGCGTCCTGGTATCGTGCGACGGCGAATCCATGCTGATTGACGCCGGGGATAACAACCAGGGTACGAAGATTCAGAATTATCTCAAGAAGCAGGGTGTGACGAAGCTGAAATATGCTGTCGGCACCCATCCGGATGCGGATCATATCGGCGGTCTGGATGTGATTCTTTATAAGTTCGACTGCGGGACGGTGATGATGCCGGATGTATCCAAGAATACGGCGACCTACCGGGATGTAGTGGATACCATGAAGCAGAAGGGCTATCGGAACACTGTGCCGGAGCCGGGGGACAGTTTTCAGCTGGGTGACGCCGTGTGCACGGTTTTGGGGCCGGAAGAAAGCTATGAGGATGCCAACAACAATTCCATCGTGCTGAAAGTCGAGCACGGGGAGAACAGCTTCCTTTTTATGGGAGATGCCGAGGCGGAGGCGGAGGCCGATATCCTGAGTGGCGGCGCTGATGTGGAGGCGGATGTGCTGAAAGTCGGGCATCACGGCAGCCGCTCTTCGTCGTCACAGAAATTCTTAAAGGCCGTGGATCCCGCTTATGCGGTGATCAGCTGCGGAGAAGACAACAGTTATGGCCATCCTCATGCGGAGACGCTCAACAATCTGCGCGCCATGGGCGTGGACGTATTCAGAAGCGACGAACAGGGTACGATCGTGGCAGTTTCCGACGGCAGTCAGATCACCTGGAACAGCGCGCCGTCCGAGAGCTGGAAAGCGGGTGAGCCGACGGGCGGTTCTTCCACAGGCAGCGGCGCGGAGGGAAATACCGGAAACAGCGCCGTGACAGCGGAAGCTTCGGGCGGCGAAGCGGCCGGCAATACGCAGCAGGCTCAGGAGAGTATCAAGCAAGAGACTGCCGGCACACAGGTTCCGGCCGGGGAGGCGCCGGTCTCCGGCAGCTACATCGGCAATATGAACAACGGCAAGCTGCATAAGGCAAGCTGCAGCTATCTTCCGATGGAGAAAAACCAGGCACTGTTTGGCACCAGAGAGGAGGCAGTGGCGGCGGGCTACAGCGATCCGTGTAAGAAGTGTAATCCTTAAAACCGGACAGATAAGCAGAATAGATGACAGAAGCACCACGAAAATATGCAGGATCAGGAAAGCTATCTCTGATTCTGTATATTTTTTGGGTGAAATTATTATGTTCCTGTAGATTTAACGCCCCACCAGAGACAGATCCACGCGGGAATAAAAGAGCGGAGTTTTCAGAGCGTCAGAATCGTGCTATAATGGCAAAATACAGAAAGAGGAGCTTTTGTAGACAGCGATATATCTGCAGGTCCTGATTTACAGGAAAAACTTGACTGATAAGAACATATGTTCTATAATAATGAAATACACAACGAAATTGCTTTGACCGGAAGGAGAAGAATGCCATGTTTCATAGACTGGTTGAACAGATTTTTGAGTCAGCACAAAAAGATTTTAAGAAAGCCTCAGAAGAAATAAGGCTGTTTGTTGATACGATGCCAAGAGAAGATTTTATCTTAACAGTGAAAGAAATCGGCACTATTCCGGAAAGCATAGAACATGATTCGACGGAGGAAAAGCTGTATTCAAAAGCATCGGATATTGTCTTGGCCAGATGTTTCAGAGAGTTGGGTCTGGCATCAAGGGCACTGGATGAGCGGGGAGACAGTGCAGACATTATTGCAGAAAGCAGATCGGGGTATCACTACAGTCTGGTTGCTGATGCAAAATGTTTCAGACTGAGCAGGACAGCGAAGAACCAGAAGGATTTTAAAGTGAGTAATCTGAGTGACTGGAGAGGCGCAGAGAATGAATATGCCGTGCTGGTGGCGCCTTATTTTCAATATCCGCAGAATGTCAGCCAGATTTATTCCAAGGCATTGGAGAATAATGTCTGCCTTTTTACATGGGAACATATAGCGATT
>ERZ779623.400-NODE-400-length-16985-cov-14.407797_pt1 | contig 16985 bp, 13 predicted proteins | sample MGYA00514189_ERZ779623 | MGnify/ENA primary metagenome ERZ779623 (study PRJEB29562, sample SAMEA4376712) | mouse gut metagenome | isolation source: Cecum | study: EMG produced TPA metagenomics assembly of the A DSS colitis mouse model was used to assess the... | reverse complement strand
CAGCTCCGCCAGCTCCAGGACATCGGCCCTGACCTCCGCCCGGATGGCGCCGTACGGTGTCGTTACCGCCCCGGGAGATGAGTTCCGTATATGCTCCGGGAACAGACGTTGCCAAGGCGTACAGCAGGCACTGATGCAAGGGCATGGCTGTCAGTGCCAGCATGGATGCCGTCCCCACCGCTGTGGACACCAGCGCCATGCCGGCGGAGCCCTCCCACGTCTTTTGGGGGTCGGCCAGGGGCAGCTTCACGTGGTGTTTCCCAAACCGGTGGCCTGCCAGTGCCGCCGCACCGTCACCGGCACCCCACATGAGGATGGCGGACACCGCGACCCAGGGCAGACTAAACCCGCCCCAGCACAGCGCCACCAGCGCCGCATCGGTTAAAAACAGCAGGAGCAAACTCTTTTTAATCTCCCCCGGTGCTTTCTGCACGAACAGGCCGCCGTAACCCTGCCATCGCTCACACAGGCACAGCACCGGGTACACGATAGCGGCAAACAGCACCAGCGTCAGGCTGGCCGTCTGCCAGCTGTCCGCCCGCCACACCACCACCGCCGCCGAGCAGAATGCGGGCAGGTGGAGCAGTTTGCGAAACACCACCTTGGGGATATGGGCGGCGGCGTGGAGGACGATCAAAACCAGTGCCGCCGGTACAATAAACAGTAAATATTCCCCGAAGCACCGCAGCACCGACAGCACCAGCGGCTGGGCGGCGATCAGCTCCCAGTAGTGGAGCAGGATGAGCGCCCCGCCCAGCAGGGTGAGCACCACCCCGGTCACCAACCCCACGGTGCGGTTGTCCACCCGGTTGGCAAACCGGGCGGAGGCCAGGGACGCGGCTGTGGATACAGCCATGCATAGAAGCAGTACCGGCCACCGCTCCAGCAGGATGGCAGGGTGGATAAGGATGTGGCTCACCGAGGCGATGAGGGCGGTAAAGGTCATGATAAAGGTGCTGGTGCCCACGGCGGCTTTCAGCTCCATGCCCAAAAAGGCGGTGAACACCACCAGCATCATCATACCGCCGCCGGAACCCACAAACCCCGTTCCGAAGCCGATGGTCAGGCCGAAAAACAGGGAAATAGCGATCCCTTTCCCATCCAGTTTCGACCCCTTGGTCTTGGTCTGCGCCCGCTCCGTGCTGGGCTTTACCAGGAAACGGATGCCGATGCAGAAGGTCAGGATCAGGGTGAAGCCCCCCAGCACCACGTTCCCCGCTTTCCAGGCGGCGAAACTGCCCACGGTACACATCCCGATGATGCAGGCCAGCATGATCCAACCCCGGCGCAGGTCGATATTTTTGTGGCGAATGTAGGTGGCGGTGGTCACCGCGGAGCCCAGGATGTCCGAGGCCAGAGCGATGGCGGTGGCCTGATAAGCCCCCGTCTCCCCGGCGAAGGACGGACACAGCACGATGAGAATGGGCACCATCACCGTGGCTGCCGACAGCCCCACCAGCCCCGTCCCCACCCCGGCCAGCACCGAGGCCAGTATATACCAAAGATACTCCATCTGCACCCGCTCCTTGCGTTGGGTTTTCCGTTATGCTATCATGGAACGGGAAAAATGTCCAGTGGAGGAGGGGCACATATGAAGAAAAGGTATTTTGCCGCACTGGCGGCTGCGGCAGGTGCGGGGGCGTGGTGTCTCCATCGCGACAGAAAGTATCCCCTGCGCCCGGAGCTGCGCTTTACCAATAAGCTGGTGGTTCCAGGCGCGATGCTGAACCCGAAAACCGCAGGACTGGCCAACCGCGCGCTGGCCCGGATGGCGCTGACATTGCCCGACCTGCCCCAAGGGGTGGAGTCCCGGGGCACCCAGATCTTTTCCCAGGACGGCACGCCCGTCCCCCTCACCCTATACCGGCCGGAGGGACTGGACTGGGCCGCGCCCTGCCTGGTCTATTTCCACGGTGGCGGGTTTTGTCTGGGGGACGCGGGCTACATCCACCGCTATGCCGCCAGGTATGCCCAGGGAGCACAGTGCATGGTGGTGTTCGTCCACTACCGCACATCGGATACCGCCCCCTTCCCTGCCCCGTTCTGGGACTGCTATGCCGCCCTGGAGTGGGTGTGGGACAATGCCCCCAAACTACGGTTGGATCGGGCCAGGATTGCCGTAGGCGGGGACAGTGCAGGAGGCGCACTGGCAGCCGCCTGTGCCCTGCGGGCCAGGGACAAGGGTGGCCCCCGGCTGTGCTTCCAGCTGCTGGTCTACCCTGTGACTGACTGCCGGATGGAGACGGCCTCCATGACAAAATACACGGACAGTCCGCTGTAGAACGCAAGACTAAATCGAAAAATGTGGGAGCTATACCTCCGGGATGGGGACTGCGGGATGCCGGAGTATGCTTCCCCCATGCTGGCCCGTGATTTCTCTGGCCTGCCGCCCGCCTATGTGGAGGTGGAGGAATTCGACTGTCTCCATGATGAAGGGACTGCTTATGCCAAGGCGCTGGAGGCGGCGGGGGTGGATGTACAGCTGGAGGACGTGAAAGGCACCTTTCACGGGTTCGATTTTTTCACAGGCAAAGAGATAGCAAAGACCATGGCGGAAAAACGAACGCAAGCGCTTCGGCAGGCGTTCGCTTCTGAAACAGGGTGAAGCCGGAAAACGTGTTCGGAACCCGTTGTGCCGCAACGCTTTCTGAAAGGCGATTTTGCCACATTGATCCAAAAAACGACAGGTTTCCACAAGAAGCATGTCGTTTTATTTTGCCGTTTCCGATCACGCGGCAAGGGAGATGTGCAAAACCCACAAAAAAACGCGCTTTAAATGGTCAAAATGCAGAATATTGCGAAACCGCTTGAATCGATTTGGTTTCCTGTGCTACAATGGAAACCGAAATAAATAATCGGGTTTCCGAAGGAAGGAGGAATTCGCCATGGAGCTGCGCGAGCGCATGATCGGCGCGGCCGCCGCACTGTTTCAGGCGGAGGGCCTGCGGTTCACCATGCAGGAGGTGGCCGATGCTTTGCGCATCAGCAAAAAAACCATTTACACGCTCTACCCATCCAAGGAGGAGCTTCTGATGGACATGGTAGACGATCTGTTCCACCGCATTCATCAGGAAAAGCAGTCGCTGATCGCGACCTCCGGCCCCATCGAGGAGCGGATTAGGTCGGTCATGATCGCTCTGCCGGAGCAGTATCAAGCGATGGATTTCCGCCTGCTGGGTATGCTGGACGAAAAGTACCCTTCCGTGGCCAACCGGGTACGGCAGCACCTGGCGACCAACTGGGAGCCCACCATCGCCCTGCTGGAGGAAGGGGTGGCGAAGGGCCGCATCCGGCCGGTGTCTATCCCGGTACTGCGGCAGATGGTCACCGCGTCCATCGAAGGCTTTCTTGTAAACGGCGAAAACGGAGCCAGCTACGCGGACACCCTGGCCGCTATGATGGACATCATTATGAACGGGATCAGGAGGAGAAACGATGAGGTATAGTTTGTGCGACGGCTGGGAGTTTACGCCCCAGTGGAGCGACGAATTTCCGACCGGGGGCGGCGAAGCCCGAGCTGTCCGCCTGCCCCACACCTGTAAGGAGCTGCCCCTGCACTGCATCGATTCGGAGGACTATCAGATGTTGTGCGGTTACCGCCGGACGCTGGACGTCCCCGCCGGACTGGCGGGCAAGCGGCTGTTCCTTCAACTGGACGGCGCGGCCCACATTGCTACGGTGTACGTCAACGGCGTGGAAGCGGCCACTCACCGCTGTGGCTACACCGCCTTCCGGGTAGAAGTGACAAAGCTGGTGGAGCCGGGCCGGTCCAACTTGCTGGCTGTGAAGCTGGATACCAGCGAAAACCCATCCATTCCGCCTTTTGGTTTTGTGGTGGACTACCTCACCTATGGTGGGCTGTACCGGGAGGCATGGCTGGATGTGCGGGAAAACGGATGCATCACTGACATTTATGTTACCACACCCACGTTGACCACGGCAAACGTCAAGGTGGCCACCGACGGCGCGCCCGATGGGGCAAAGCTGGAGGTTTCCATTTTGGACAGCGCGGGGAAAACCGTGTGGGCTGGCGCGGCGGGAAAGGCCAATGTTCCGAACGCCAGGCCCTGGGACACGGCGCGGCCCGATCTTTACCGCTGTGAGGCCCGCCTCCTGGCCCCGGACGGAATGGAGTTGGATCGGCAGGAGGCCGCTTTCGGCTTCCGCACCGCGCAGTTCAAAGCGGACGGCTTCTACCTCAACGGCAAAAAAACCTTCCTCCGAGGCCTGAACCGCCATCAGAGCTACCCCTACATCGGCTATGCCGCCCCGGAAGCCCTTCAGCGGGAGGATGCCCGCATTTTGAAGGAGGAGCTTGGCTGCAATGCCGTGCGCACCAGCCACTATCCCCAGAGCCAGTATTTTATCGACGAATGTGACCGGCTGGGGCTTCTGGTGTTCACCGAGATCCCCGGCTGGCAGCACATCGGAAACGGGGCATGGAAAGGTCAGGCCTGCCAGAACGTCCGGGAAATGGTTTTACAATACAGGAACCACCCGTCCATCATACTGTGGGGTGTGCGTATCAACGAGAGCCTGGACGATGACGAATTCTACGCCCGCACCAACGCCATCACCCATGAGCTGGATCCCAGCCGTCAAACTTCTGGTGTGCGCTACCTGGAAAAAAGCAGTCTGCTGGAAGATGTATACGCCTACAACGATTTCTCGCATAACGGCAGGACCCCCGGGGCCAAGCCCAAAAAAGAGGTTACATCGGATATGGGCAAGGCCCTCCTCATCTCGGAGTGCAACGGCCATATGTTCCCCACCAAGCCCTTCGACACCTGGGCACGGCGGCAGGAGCAGGCCCTGCGCCACCTCCGGGTGCAGGATGCGGCGTGGAAGGAACACGCAGGGTGCTTTGGCTGGTGTATGTTCGACTATCCTACCCACAAGGACTTTGGCTCCGGCGATCGGATCTGCTATCACGGGGTGATGGACGCCTTTCGGAACCCAAAGCTGGCCGCGGCGGCCTATGCCAGCCAGGGAGAGGGGGCCCCTGTGCTGACGGTAGGCTCCTCCATGGACATTGGCGATTACCCGGCGGGGCGGATGGGGCGTGTGTACGTGTTTTCCAACGCGGACGAGGTGGCGCTGTATAAAAACGGGGTCTTTGTCACCCGTCTGTGCCAAAACCGAACATCTTCTCTGCCCCACCCGCCCTTCGTGGTGGATGACACCATCGGTGAGCTGCTGGAGACTCAGGAGGGCTTTCCGCCGGAGAAGGCCAAGCTCCTGCGGGAGTGCCTGCTGGCGGCTGGGAAGTATGGGCTGGCCGGTCTGCCAGTGTCCTATAAAGCGAAAATGGCCTGGTGCATGGCCCGGTACGGCATGAAATTCCAGGACGGCGTGGATCTGTACGGCAAGTATGTAGCCAATTGGGGCGGCGAAGCCACCGTCTGGCGCTTCGACGGGATCAAGGATGGCAAAACCGTGGCCAGCGTCACCTGCCGCCCCTCGGCGAAGCTCCATTTGGAGGTAAAGGTCAGCCATACCTCCCTCACCGAGGGGGCCAGCTACGACATGGCCGCGATCCGGGTCCGTATTCTGGATGGGAACGGGAGCCCGGCCCCCTATGCCCAGCTTCCCGTGTCCTTCGCCCTGTCCGGGAACGCAGAGCTGGCAGGCCCCGCCACCGTCACGGCCGAGGGCGGTATGTGCGGCGCCTATGTGCGCAGCCTGGGCACTACGGGGACCGCCGTCCTTATCGTCCACACGGAACAGACCGAAGACGTGACGATCAACTTCACCATTAAGACCAAGGGGGAGGAAAAATGGAACTGACCTTAAAGCAAAAGGCCGCCTTCGGCATCGGCGCCGTGGGCAAGGACATGGTGTATGCCCTGTCCGCATCCTATGTGATGTACTTCTATCAGGACGTGCTGGGCCTCAGCGCTACCTTCGTGGGGCTGATTCTGATGGCAGCACGGGTGTTCGACGCCCTCAACGACCCCTTTATGGGGGTACTGGTGGCAAAAACGAAAAGCCGCTGGGGCCGGTTCCGCCCCTGGCTGCTCAGCGGGACCATACTTAACGCGGTGGTACTCTACGCGCTGTTCAACGCCCCCCACGCCGAAGGCGCGGGACTGATGGCCTATTTCGCCGTGGCATATATCCTCTGGGGCGTCACCTATACCATGATGGACATTCCCTACTGGTCCATGATCCCCGCTGTCACCAAGACCCCGGCGGACCGGGAAAACCTGTCCGTGGTGGGCCGCACCTGCGCAGGGGTGGGCAGCGCCCTTATCGCCATGTTCACTGTCGCGCTGGTGGGGGTACTGGGGGGCGACAGCGAGCGGGCAGGCTTTGGCCGGGTTGCCCTCATCGTGTCGGTGCTGTTCGTGGCGGCGGAGATTTTGTGCTGTGCCTTTTTTAAGGAGAACTCCCAGACCGAGATGGAGACAGCCGGGGTAAAGGAGATGTTCGCCGCCCTGCTGCGCAACGATCAGGCCATGGTGGTGGTGGCCAGCATTGTGCTCATCAATTCCGCACTGTACCTCACCTCCAACTTCATTATTTACTTCTTCAAATACGACTTCGGCGGGGCGGGCTGGAAAGGCAGCTACACCCTGTTCTCCACCGTGGGCGGGGCGGCCCAGATCCTTGGTATGATGGTGGTCTACCCACTGCTGCGCAGAAAACTGTCCAATACCCGGATCTTTGCCGTCAGCCTGATCTCCGCGTTTTGCGCCTATGTGGTCATGCTCGCTTTCCTCTTGGCAGGGTTGTCGGGATATCTTCCCCTCCTGCTGATCCCTGGGGTGGTGGTCTTCATCTGCAACGGGATGCTGTCCGTGCTCACCACCCTGTTCCTGTCCAACAGCGTGGACTACGGCCAGCTGAAAACCGGCCGGCGGGAGGAGAGCGTCATCTTCTCCATGCAGACCTTTGTGGTCAAAGCCGCCTCCGGCGTGGCGGTATTCCTCACCGGGATCGGGCTGGACCTCATCGGCCTGGCGGGCAACACCGACGAAATCGGACCGGTGGCCGTCCAGAGCGCCGAGACCCTGCTGGGTCTGCGTCTGATGATGACGGTACTGCCCATGATCGTGCTGGCCGCGGCGTTTGTGCTGTTCCGAAAAAAGTTCACTCTCACCGACCAACGGGTGGAGGAGATCGGCCACCAGTTCCGGGCCGGGGGTGGCGGCAATGGATAAGCTGCTGCACTGGCGCGCCCTGGTGGGCGGACGTGCCCTCACCGGGGTGGTGGACGGGCCGGACGGTGCCGTCCGCATCCGCTGCGACGCCCCTGCCGGAACCATCCAGGCAATCACCGCCATCCTCCCTTGGGAGATGGGCAAGGACGGGCGGGCCTTCTTGAACGGCTATCAGACCTGGACCTATTGCCCGGAATGCGGCAAGCGGGACAAGATCCGGGGGCTGGCCCATGTGCCCAAGCCCCTGTTGGACAAATACGCCTTTGACCGTTATGGAGATTATCATTTCGTAGACTACCCCAACAAGCGGGGCCTATTTCACGGCTTTTCCTGGTGCTATTTCCGCCGGGGGGAGCGGTTCTGTCTTATCGCCTCCCTGGATGAGCGGCCCGGATACACCATCTTCCAATACGACGCAAACCGGGGCCTGCTCGCCATTGAGCGGGACTGCGCCGGGGTGGAGCATCCCGGTGGGACGCTCCACGCCTTTGACCTGTACGTTGCTGAGGGGACAGAGACGGAGGTGTTTGACGGCTGGTTTGCCGCTATGGGGGTCAAACCCCGGACGGGCAAAAAACTGGCAGGCTATTCCAGCTGGTATAACCGGTATCAGGACATCACCCAGGAGGCCATTTCCTCCGACCTGGCAGGGTGCAAGACCCTTTTATCCCCCGGTGACCTGTTCCAGGTAGATGACGGCTGGGAGCCCCAGGTCGGCGACTGGCTGGAGCCGGACAGTGCGAAATTCCCCCGCGGCATGAAGTCAGTGGCGGAGGAAATCCATGACGCAGGCTTTCTGGCGGGGTTGTGGCTGGCCCCCTTTGTGTGTGAGACAGATTCCAACCTGTATCGGGAACACCCGGACTGGCTGCTGAAGGTAAACGGCCAGCCCTGGAAATGCGGCGGAAACTGGAGCGGCTTTTACGCTCTGGATATCGACCTGCCAGCAGTGCGGGACTATCTACGCGGCGTCTTTGACCGGGTACTGGATCAGTGGGGGTTCGACCTGGTGAAACTGGATTTCCTCTATGGCGCGGCCCCCTTCGGCAAGAAAACCGAGAGCCGCGCCGGGCGGATGATCCGGGCCATGGAACTGCTGCGGGAGTGGTGCGGGGACAAGCTGATATTGGGCTGCGGCGTGCCGGTGATGCCGGCCTTCGGCCTGGTGGATTACTGCCGGGTGAGCTGCGACGTGGGGCTGGACTGGGACGATGTGTGGTATATGCGCCTGCTCCACCGGGAACGGGTGTCCACCAAACAGGCCATCGGCAACACGATCTTCCGCCGCCAGCTTAACGGCAGGGCCTGGCTCAGCGACCCGGACGTCTTTTTCCTCCGGGAAGAAAACCTGAGACTCACTGCGGAGCAGAAGCGGAAGTTGGCCCAGGTAAATGCACTACTGGGCGGGGTACTGCTCACTTCTGACGATCCGGCGGGCTACAGCCCCACCGCCCGGGAACAGTATCGCGCCCTGCGGGAGCTCAGCCGGGCGGAGAATATCCACGTAGACACAAAGCGGGGTCTCTGCGTCACTTATACGATAGGGGGCAGGGAATTCCGGCTCAGTCTGGCATAACAGTCCCCGCGCGGACGGCGCACCCCCATAACGCCGCCGAGCCGCCTCAGATGATCATGATTTGGAGCTGCACGCAGTGTGGGATATCTGGCATCGGGGAACCGTTGCCCCACAACGCTTTTCAGAAATAGTGATTTCGTAGTGACAAGCCATGTTGAAAGCTACATTTTAACCTTGTTACACAGGGTTGGAATGTAGCTTTTCTAATGTAGAGCCTCCATGATATACTGCTATTCAGTAATTATCATGGAGGTTTTGTTATGTCCAGAAAAGTGACTATGATCCTGGAAGCAGCACAACAGGTGCCTATAAAAAAGCAACCGCTCCGGGTTGCGCCTATTGCCGTGTCAGCACCAGACATGAGGAGCAGCAGTACAGTCTGGCAGCCCAAATCAACTACTACACCAATTACATTCAAAGCCATCCTAATTGGACACTGGTCGCTGCGTATTCTGACACTGCATCTGGAACAAACACCGATCAACGCCCCAGTTATCAGAAGCTCATGAAAGACTGCACCAAAAGAAAAGTAGACTTGATCCTGGTGAAGTCTTTGAGCCGTTTTGGTCGGGACACATTAGAAACCATTCGTCAAATCAGGAGGTTGAAGAAAATGAATATCGGGATTTACATTGAGAATGGAGGATTGAATACTTTGAATGCCAGTGACAGCATGATCGATCAGCTTGCAGCTCTCGCGCAGGCCGAAAGCCACTTTCGCAGCGAGAACATCAAGTTTGGTATCCGCCACCGCATGAGAAGCGGGAAAACCGTGCTGAACCACACGCAGTTTCTTGGCTACACCAAAGGGCCGGACGGTGTCCTGCAAATTGTGCCGGAGGAAGCTGAGATCGTGCGTAAAATCTTTGATCTCTACGTCCAAGGCAACGGGGTGCGCAAAATCAAACGGTATCTGGAGGAGCATGGGATCAAAACGGTGACGGGCAAATTGGAGTGGAGCACCTCTACCATTGACCGAATGCTGAGTAATGAAAAATATGTGGGTGATGTGCGGATGCAGAAAAGCTTTACGGTCGATTTTTTGACCGGCAGGCGGGAGAAGAACGAGGGTCAACTGGACGCGTACTTGGTGGAAAATGCCCATGAGCCTATCATTGACCAAGAGACATTTGAACTGGTGCAAAGGATGAAAGGGAATATCAAAAAACGCCAAGAGATGTGTCAAGTTGAGGAGCAAGTTGTTGAGATAACGCTCGAATGAATTCATCAATTCACCTACAACAGTGACAATTTGCCCTTGGGCGGAAAACAGAGTCCAAATAGTCAAAATGATTTTGAACAGTAGTGTGTAGCCATTGCATTTCTTTGATTTTGGCGTTATAATAAAAGAAAAAGTTTGGAGATATTGCCGTGACAGATAAAGATTACAAAGACCTGATTTATAGTATCGTTGTCCCACAGAATATGCCACAAGAGGAACAGAATGTTCGATACCAGCCTCTTATTGATTTTTTGCAGACAGAAACCCCATCATCTTTGTATCGTTTTCGGGAATGCAGTGAGAACAATATATCTGCATTTGATCAAGATCAACTTTGGTTTACGCCAGGGTCAGAGATGAACGATGATTTTGATGCATTGCTGTTTTTAGATCGTAACACCATCTATTCAAACCTTGAACGCTCTCTCATCTCTTTTGGGGCAGAAATTCCGAATAGCGTATCGAATTCATTTGCTGACGATATAGCTACTTCTGTGCAGGCACAATTTAAGCAGATGTCTGAGTCTGAGATAAACGAATTCAGAAAGCAATTACATTGCTTCTTGGTTAACCGGCTTGATGCAAAATGCCCAGAATTGAGCACATCATTCAGAGTGTCCTCAAATTGGCATGTTTTTCAGAAACTATTGACTCTGCTGCCATGTGGGGGTATTACGCTAAATCTGGAACAGGCTTTGCCTTGGCGTATGATTTCAGAAATCAGAATTACACAGATTGTACATTGTGCGAAAAGAGATTTTTTTGCCCGTCCGCAAAGACAGGATCACTATTCCGTGTAATATATGACGATATTCCTTTTGATGCGACTGGATATGGCACGTGGCTTCTTCAATATCAAATTGCCCAGGATATGGTACCAAACAAACTATTTGCAAATCTTTCCTCTCTGCTGTCGCAAACTAATCCATGTCCTGATCTATTTATGTCATCTAAAATTATATTGCATAAGTCAACTTCGTGGAAGCATGAGAAAGAATGGCGGATGATTTATTCATGTAATCCACAAATAAATGGACAAGAAAAATTTGTCTGGGCCAAAAAGCGACCAACAGCTGTATATCTGGGCAGAAAAATCAGCCCATTTAATGAGAAATTACTTCGCCACATTGCTGTGGAGAAAGGTATCCCTGTCTATAAAATGGAGATGAATCATGAATAGTCCTCCTATAAATTAGTTCCTCGGCCTATATAAGGGAGCCTTGATCCATTGCGTAGGAAGGGCTATAAGTCACAATACTCAAAACAATAGATCTAAATGACTGTAAAGATATCATCTGCTTAGACATACTGACTAAACAATAGAATAGAAGGAGCAAATTAATGGCAGAGAAAAAGTATCAAGTTTTCATTAGTTCAACCTATTCAGACTTGGTTGATGAGCGGCGTAGAATCCTTGATATCCTTTTGATGGCTGACTGTATTCCGGCAGGAATGGAAGCTTTTGTTGCCACAGATGTTGAGCAATTCGAAGTGATCAAAAAAGTTATTGATTTGTGTGATTACTATGTCCTGATCATTGGAAAGCGATATGGCTCTGTAAACCCAGTGACCGGATTGAGTTATACAGAAATGGAGTATGAGTACGCAAAACAGCAACAAATTCCTGTCTTAGTCTTTGCCATTGACGAAACTGTAGAGTTGCCCGCTGATAAAGTTGAGGTTGATCCCAATAAGATTGAATCATTGAAACGTTTCCGCCAAAACGCCATGACGAATCGTCTTGTTAGTCTATGGAAAACCTCTGATGAATTGACCGCTGCATTGGCAATTTCAATTATGCGTGCAAAGAGCGAAATAGAACGTCCAGGATGGCAACGTGCAGCAGATTATGATGAGGCTACCCTCCTACGTGATATTATGTATTTGCAAAAAGAAAATTCGCAGTTAAAAAAGGATCTTGCCACGGCAAAAGAAGAACTTCGAACAATTACTGAAATGACTGATATTGCATTCGAAAACTGTAGCGTATCAATTGGATATAAAAGGCGGTATGAAAAGCATCTTCCAGAGCATGGAAAGATTACTCAAGAGTTAACCGAGTTGTTTAAAATAATCTCAATGCAAATGTTAGATGTCGGTCTTACAGAAACTGGTATAGATAATATTTTACGTAACAAGCTATTCGGAGAGGATTCTTATTGGTATAGTTTTGATGATCCTCAATTCGTAAAGCAAATTCTCAACCAGTTTAAAGCGGCTGGTCTACTTCATTCATCTTGGAATAAAAGCAAGTCAACACTCTTTTGGAGCCTGACCAAAAAGGGAGTGCTTACACGAGATCAGATGATGCTGATAAAAAAGAGTTAGGAAATGTCTTATGCCCTACTTGAATAGATGACAAAATTTAGTACAGTACAATGCTTTCCCAAAAAGCGATTTTGCCACATTACGCCATGATGGGTTGACAGGTCACCGCAATAGGTGGCCTGTCAATTTTATGTATAAAGTTCATACACCCAGCAAGCTGCAGTGATTTTTGTTACTGCGGTTTTAATTTTTTGAAAGGATTGATTTTCATGAATATCATTGAAAAAAGCGAATCCATCCGTGCTGGTCTGCGGAAAGGCTTTCAGGATGGCAGCTCCAAGATGGCCCAGCGCAGATGCTATGGATATGACACCAGCCCGGACGGTAAGCTGGTTATTAATCCCGATGAAGCCGTTGTTGTCCGCTGGATCTTCGAGCGATACCTCAACGGCGACAGCCTCGGCAAAATTGCCGCCGGATTGGAAGCGCAGGGTATCCCATCCCCTACGGGAAAACCCAAGTGGAACCGGGAAGCAATTAATAAGCTGATCTCAAACGAAAAATATACGGGCCGGGTACTGCTTCAAAAAACCATCAGCGCAGGCGGCTCCCAAACCAAAAATGATGGCTTCATGGAACGGTACCTCTATTCCGGTTCCCATGAAGCCATTATTTCGGATGAGATATTCAAGACAGCCCAGCAGGAAAAGATACGGCGAACCAACACCCCAGAGAATGCCTCCAAGATGCAGATGTTTTTTTAGCTGAAACAGGGCTGCACGCTTTCATACAACTTTCAAAGGGGTTTATCTCAAAAAAGAAACGACCCATTTCTTGTTTAGGAGGGTGCAACTTATGACAGAAGAAAATTATCTGTATCGAACAAGTCCTTTCATGCTTAGGAATCAATTCCTTGGCAGTGGATACTGGCGTATTCCTGTCATTCCCAAGGCCAGTTTCACTGACGATGAGTTCCACGACTTGCGCCTGATCGGCTACGACCGTACAAAGCCGGACGATGAACGGAATCTGGACAGGATGGTACATTTTTTCCTCTACGACTACAAATTCGAGCGCGTATGGAAACATCCAGATCAGGATGTGGAAAAGCTGAAGCGTTACCGGGCCATCCTGTCTCCCGATTTCAGTATGTATCTGGAAATGGCACCTGTTATGCAACTATACAATGTATTTCGAAACCGGTGGTGCGGAGCCTATTTCTCCAGCAAGGGCATCCGTGTCGTCCCGACAGTGAGCTGGGGTGATGAAAATACATTCGACTTTTTCTTCGATGGAATTCCCCAAGGTAGCACAGTGGCCGTATCAACTTATATGGTCAGCGCGCACGGGAATCATGACGACCAAAAGGAATTCTTCTTAAAAGGTTACCGGGAAATGCTCCGGCGTATTGAACCGGAGCGTATCATATGCTATAATGAACCGTTCCCGGAGATGGAGGGAAACATCGTATTTATTGATTATGAGCTGTCCTCTTGGAAGTACCAAAATAAGGACTATACCCCATCTAAATATCTGTCTTACATTCTCGGAGAACAGCCGTTACCCGAAAATAGTACGATCCATATCAAGTCCGGCTATGTGCTGCGGGATAACCGCAAAGGCATGGGAAGCGCCTATGGTGGGCCATGGAAACCAGCAAAACCAGCAGATGAACGACTGATAGGTGAACCCGGGACAATTAAAACAACCTATGCAAAGGACGGCTCAAGAATTGACACCAAAATAGGAGCAGATGGAAAGGCTACAAAAGAACGGCATTATACTACGGCCCCAAATCCAAAATATCACACAGACCCTCATGACCATGAAATTGACTGGCCAAATGGCTTTCCGCATTGGGGGCCACCAATCAACTATCCCGGTGAGGCACCTGAGTTTAAGTGCTATAGGGGGCAAAAAAATATGGACTCACACATTCACCCTAACACGATAGAGGAAAACCGATTTGAAACAATCAGTGACTTCAAATGGTGTGTAAACTGTGGGGGAGAAGTTCAGTTTGAATGGCATGGTAAGGTCTTTGGGATATGTCCAAAATTACGCAAGACACCCGATTCTCCACTCCAGATGCTAATTTCCCAAATTCTGATAGACGATATGGAGGCAACTGAGAAATGGTGCGACAATGCCGATGAAGTGTTGGAGTATACCATTGACGGGAACCGACTAAGGGATATTATTACCAAGGTAGATGTAACTGATCGGACAATTTGAGAAGTTGATGCACGCTATGAAAAACTTGACACTGGACATCCGTAAGCCGTTGTCCCGCAACGCTTTTCAGAAATAGTGATTTCGTAGTGACAAGCCAACTTGCATTGACAAAAAAGATGCAGGCAAAAATCCCGCACTTGGGAGGAACTTCGTAAGGAAGTTCCTCCCAAAACTTTTGTAAAGTCAGTCGAGAGTGATTGAGCTGCAGGAAAATTCAATATATTGGAGGGCTAAATTATGGAAAAGTCGTTTTTTGAGCAAATTGGCGGAACTTATCGCCAAGAGGGAGATTATTCCCTCCCGAACCTCACAGTGCCGGAAAGCGTTTCCGCTGGTATCTGGGGCCAGCGCAGACGGCAGTATTTGAGAGAACACAGGAAAGCTCTTTACAACGCCTTACTACTCAGCGGGAAGCTGGATAGCCACCTGGCTGACATCAATCAGCAGGCGGAAGATATGTTTTCTCAGCTTGTAAATCAGATAGCGAATCAGGAAAACATTACAGAACAGCTTAAAGCTGATAGGCAGATGGAATGGGTAAGGCGTATGAACAATATTCGTAATCGAGCAACAGAAATTGTCAATACAATGTTCATTTTTGTCTGATCAGCACTACGGGACGCAAAGCAGCCTGCTTTGCGTCTCAATTTGTTTCACTGCTACTCTCTTGCAGGATAGGACATTGTGACTATCATACGTGGAACTTTTCTAAATTAGGAAATTCTTAATAAATTATCAGTCAAAAAACAAGGAAATCATAGGGAAATTTTGATAGAATATCCTTAATACCTGTTATAGAAAAGAGGTTTGACAATGCCTGACAAGATTTTAGTGGTTGATGATGAGCGGGAAATCTCTGACTTGGTGGAATTGTACCTTCAAAATGAGAATTATGAAGTGTTCAAATTTTACTCAGCGAAAGAAGCCCTTGCTTGTATTGAATCCACAGAACTTGATTTAGCCATTCTTGATATTATGCTGCCAGGGATCAACGGCTTTGACCTCTGCCAAAAAATCAGGGAGCGGTACACCTATCCTATGATTGTTTCTTAATAAGAACACTGTAAATACAAGGCTTTTTAAAGCCTACCAACCACAAAAAATAATATTTGATCTATCACATTACGCTAAAAGCCGTCCGGCATGAAAAAACGGGCGGCTTTTTTGCGTGGATAGGCGGAAAGGAGGCAAAAAATAATTACAGAAATTTAACTCCTAAATTTATGCAACTTTCACAAAAAAGGAGGTTAGTGAATGGCAGATGAAAAACTGAACACAGGCCCCGGCAGTGAAAAACTCCCGGAGGCTCCCGAGCCTGTTGCGGCAGGCCAGCCCCAGGCCCCGGCTCCCGAACAGGCCGCCGCACCCACGCCCAAGCAGGAACAGGCCGGGCCTGCCCAGCCCGCTCCCGGCGATGTGGTGGTGTCCTTTGACAAGATCAATGAGCTGATGGGCGAAAAGCGGCAGGCGGCCCGGGCCCAGGTGGAAAAGGAGGCGGCGGGTAAAGACGGAAAGGAGGAAATTCCCGCCGCTGGCAGCGATAAGCCGAAAACACCCCGGCGTGGCCGTCCGCCCAAAGAAGAAAAAGCGGGGCCCGCTGGCAAGGAGGAAACAAAGCCACGCAAGGGCCGCCCGCCCAAGGAGGATAAAACGGCCTCCGGAAAGGCAAAGCCGCCCAAACGAGACAAAGTGTCCCGAAGTGACGGCAAAGCCCCGGATGCCCCAAAGGGTGCTCCCGTCCGGGAGGCCGCTGTCCCGGAGCCGCCTGCTCCCGAGCCCGCCGCCCCGCCCCGTCCCATTGACGAGGGAAAGCTGGTTTATTTGAAACTTTCCGATCTCCATGCGTTCCATACTTTCCGGGATCACCCGTTCCAGGTAAAGGACGATGAAAAAATGGCCGAGCTGGTGGGGACGATCAAGGAGCATGGCGTTATGACCCCCGCCACCGTCCGCCCGGAAAAGGACGGCAACGGTTATGAGATTGTGGCGGGCCACCGCCGCCACCGTGGAAGTGAGCTGGCCGGGCTAAAGGAGCTCCCCTGTATCGTCCGCAGCATGACGGACATCGAAGCTGTCCGGGAAATGAAAAACAGCAACAAACAGCGTGGGGAGCCCCTGCCCAGCGAGCTTGCAAAACTTTTGGATCTGGAAGTGGAGGCCATCAAGCACCAGGGAGGCCGTCTGGACGGCGTGGCCGAGGGGGACATCGGAAAACGCTCCGTTGAGATTGTCGGGGAAAACAACGGCATGAACTATAAAAAAGTCATGCGCTATATCCGGCTGAACTCCCTTGTCCCGGAGCTCTTGAACAAGGTGGACGAGAAAGGGCTTGGCTTTATGCCCGCCGTGGAGCTGTCCTACATTAAACCGAAAAACCAGAGGCTTGTTGCCGTTTCCATTGACGGCGAGCAGTCCTCCCCCTCGGTAGCCCAGGCAAAACGGCTCCGGGAGCTGGATAAGGAGGGAAAGCTCAACGGGGATGTGATTGACGGCATCTTATCAGAAAAGAAAAAGGAGGATA
>ERZ779623.398-NODE-398-length-16997-cov-8.025912_pt1 | contig 16997 bp, 14 predicted proteins | sample MGYA00514189_ERZ779623 | MGnify/ENA primary metagenome ERZ779623 (study PRJEB29562, sample SAMEA4376712) | mouse gut metagenome | isolation source: Cecum | study: EMG produced TPA metagenomics assembly of the A DSS colitis mouse model was used to assess the... | reverse complement strand
TTGGCGAAAAAATCTCTCACCGTTGGGCATTCCGTCAATTTTCAAACAAGGCCTATACCCACTCTGCCGGGTCCCCGGATTACACGGGAGCGCCCGGTATCCACCCGTAAAGAGGCGTTGCTATGAAAAAAACCTTCACTTACTCCGCCTTCACAGCCCTGCTTCTCCTGCTGTGCCTGCTTCCCTCCCTGGGAATGCTGCTGCCCGCGCAGGAGGGGGAGGCCGGAGGCAACCAGGCCCTTTCCAGGGCTCCCGCCCTCCGGGACGCGGAGGGGCGCTGGAATCCCAGTTACCTGTCCCAAATGCAGGACTACGCCGGAGACAACTTCTATCTCCGCCAGGAGATGATCACCGCCTGGTCCGCTCTGAACGCCCAGGTCCTCCGCAGCTCCATTACCGAGGACGTGCTGCTGGGCACGGACGGCTGGCTCTACTTCGCCGACACCCTGCCGGACTACGCGGGACTGGCCCCCATGTCGGACCGGGAGCTGTTTTCCGCCGCCCGGAACCTCAGCCTGATGGCGGAGTACTGTGAGAGCCAGGGGGCGCGGTTCCTGTTCACCGTGGCTCCCAACAAAAACTCCCTCTACCCGGAGCGCATGCCGGGCCTCACCGCCTCCTGTGAGCCCCACGACGCGGAGCGCCTGGAGGCGAAGCTGGCGCGTTGGGGGCTGAACGCGAACTATCTGGACCTCTTCTCCCTCTTTCGGGGGCAGGAGGAGACGCTGTATTTCAAGACCGATTCCCACTGGAACGGCAAGGGCGCGGCCCTGGCCGCCGACGAGATCAACCGGGCATTGGGGCGGTCCTCCGGCTACTTCGACAGTCCCTTCGTTCCGGAGGAGAGCCACAAGGGCGACCTCTACGACATGCTCTATCCCGCAGGCGGCGGCCTGGAGGAGGACCAGGTTTACGGCGGGGAGCTGAGCTTCGAGTACGACGCACCCATCCGCTCGGCGGAAAACCTGACCATCATGACCCACGGCGGCGGGGAGGGCTCTTTGCTGATGTTCCGGGATTCCTTCGGGAATAATCTCTATCCCTACCTGGCGGACAGCTTTGACGCGGCGCTGTTCTCCCGGTCCATGCCTTACCGGCTGGATTTGGCAGCTCAGCGGGAGGCGGATTATGTGGTCGCGGAGCTGGTAGAGCGGAATCTGCGCTACCTCATCCAAAACGTCCCCGTGATGCCCGCCCCGGTTCGGGAGGTCCCTGACGGCTTCCGTTCCTTTGGCAGCGGCGTCCATTTCCGGCAGACCCCCTCGGATACCCTGGCCGGTTACGCGCTGACCACCGGGCCTCTGATTCCGGAGGACCTGCTCCTCCCGGACGCGGCTTCGGATTCTCCGATGCTGGTCCTGGCATCGGACAGCCGTTATTATGAGGCGTTTTTCCTGGAAAACGGCCAGATTGGCCTGTATTTGCCGGAAGATGTTCAGCCTCTGGGACTCGCTTACAGGCCGGCCTGAGTGTGTGAATACGATCATGTTTGATTGAGAATAAAGGAGAGAACGTATGAGAAAGAACAGTTGGATTGCGTTTCTGCTGGCCCTGGTGGTGCTGGCCTCCACGGTGCCCGCCTGCGCCGTCGCGGCGGAGAGCACCGGCGCAGAAACCTACAGCGAGGACGATTACGGCGGGCTGGCCCCGGACCCGGTAAGGCCCCCCAGAGAGCCCGGCCGTCCCGCCGGGGAAGGGGATAACGGCGGCATCGCCCCCACTCCCAGCCAGACGCCCAGCACCTCCGGCAGCCCCGCCGGGGAGGGGGATAACGGCGGCATCGCGCCGGACCAGACGGCGGTTTCCAAGCGGAAAAACATTCCCACCGGCATGGCTGCGGCGGGGGTTTCCCTGGCCGCCGACGACCACATCGCCTACGCCCAGGGCAGCGCCGGCCTGTTTCCCTCCTTCAACCCCACCCGGCAGGTCACCCGGGCCGAGGCGGCCCAGATGCTCTACCGCCTTCTGCCCGCGGAGACCCCGGCCTCCGGTGGGGCCTACGCCGACGTGCCGGCGGAGGCATGGTACGCTAAGGCCGTAACCACCCTGGCGGGCCTGGGCGTGCTGGAGGCGCAGGACGGCATGCTGGACACCGACCAGCCCGTCACCCGGGGGGAGTTTACCCGGTACATCGCCTGCTTCTTCCCCCTGCGGAGCGACGGCGAGCTGTTCCCCGACGTGGCGGAGAGCGACCCCAACGCCCCCTTTATCCGCTCCGCCCAGGCCTATGGCTGGGCCCAGGGCGGCAGCGACGGGCTCTTCCACCCCGACGAGATCATCAACCGGGCGGCGGCAGTGGTGCTGCTGAACCGCTGCCTGGGCCGGACGGCGGACCGGACGTACATTGACCAGAACCACCCCGCCTTTTACGTGGACGTGGCCCCCTCCAGCTGGTACTACTATGACGTGATGGAAGCGGCTGTCCCCCACCAGCACACGGCTTCCGGCGATGGGGAGCGCTGGACCTCCCACACCGCCCGGACAGCGGCGCCCAAGGACGGCGTCCAGATGGCGGACGGCTGGCTGTACTGCTACGACAGCGCCCGGGGCGACGTGGTCCGGGAAACCACGGTGGGCACCCACTATTTCAACAGCAGCGGCCGCTTCACTACCGGGAACAACGAGCTGGACTCCTGGCTCCACAAGATTGTCCTGGCCCGCACCGACGACTCCCAGACCCAGGAGCAGAAGCTCCGGGCCCTCTTCCTCTACACCCGGGACTCCTTCACCTACCTGCGCCGCCCGCCCTATGAAATGGGCGTGTACGACTACATGGAGACCGACGCCCTGCGCATTCTGGAGACGGGCTACGGCAACTGCTACTGCTACGCCGCCCTCTTCTGGTATCTCTCCCGCTGGATTGGCTATGACGCCACCATTTACAACGGCACCGTGGGCGTCCGCCGGTCCCCCCACAGCTGGGTGGAGATTAACCTGGACGGCAGGAACTACATCTTCGACACCGAGCTGGAAATGGCCTACCGCCGGAAAAAGAGGTTTGACATAAACCTTTACAAATTCTACGATGCTGGAAACAGCTGGAACTACAGGCGGCCCCAGCAGGGCGGCGCCCAGATGTGAGAGAAAGGAGCAACGACATATGAAAAAGAGATGGACTATCCTGCTCTGCACCTTGCTGCTGTGCGCCCTCTGCGCCTGCGGCGGCCAGGCCTCCCAAACGGAGGACGTCCCCGCCCCGGAGGACGCCGGGGAACCGGCGGAGCGGAGCGCCCCGGCCCCTGCTGAGACGGAGGCCGCCCAGGACCCTGTGGAGACAGAGCCTGTTCAGGACCCGGCGGAGACGGAGGAGAACGACGGGCAGGACCAGACGGAGCCCTCCTCCGATGAGGAGGAGCCCCCAGCGGAGGAGGCCCAGGCCCCCAAAGCGGAGACCCCGGCTCCTCCCCCGGCAAAGACCCCGCAGCCCGCCGCCCAGGCGCAAACGCCCAAGGAGCAGCCCGCTCCAAAACCGGAGCCTCAGCCGGAACCGAAGCCTGACCCGAAACCGGAACCCGAACCGGAGCCCGAGCCGGAGCCCGAGCCGGAACCCGAACCGGAGCCCGCCCCGGCAGCAGACCGCAAGGCCGTGGCCCAGGGGCTGGTGGGGCGCCCGGTCAGCGAGCTCTACGCCGCCATCGGCCGCCCCATCTCCTCCGACTACGCGCCCAGCTGCCTCATTGACGGCGAGGACGGTGAGCTGATCTATGACGGCTTCGTCGTCTACACGGAGAAGGGCGCGGATTATGAGACGGTCTACGCCGTGTTTTGACGCGTTCCGCGCTGCGGGAAGCGTAAAATACTGCTGACAAGCTCAGCCTGACCCTTGGAGGATATCATCTTGATGAATCGAAAGTTCATTCTGGCCGGAGCCGCCGCCTTTGCGCTGGCGGCTTTGGCCTTGGCCGCCGCTTACTTTTACATACCCGGCGGTGTACGCCCCAGCTTTGAGGAGGGAGACGTCCGCGTCTGCCTCAATGAGGATGGAACCATTCTGCTGGACTGGCCCGAGGCCCGTTCGGAGCCTCTGCCGGAAAACGGGGAGGACGGCGGTTCTCCGGCGGAAGGGGACGGTCCGGGCGGCGCTCCGCAGAACGCTGTATGTTATGACCTGGACGTCCAAAGCGGAGACCGCCATGTGCAGAAGCTGCAAAGCTCCCCCGGCGTCCTGCTGGACTCCCTGACCCTCCCCATGACGGTCCGCGTCCAGGCCGTTGTGGAGGGAAAGAACCTTTTGGGCATGCCCCGGAGGCTGACCAGCCAAACTCTGATCGTGGAGGTGGCGGACGCGGACCTCTCCGCGCCGGAGGCGGTGGGGACCCCGGGGCCGGGGAGCCTGGCCCTCTCCTGGAAGCAGCCGGGGCAGGTCCCGGAGCTCTACGAGGTCTTTTCCCTGGAGGACGGCGTTTCCCTTCCAGTGGCCTCCACCAGTGAAAAGCAGGTGGACTTGAAGGTCCGCAAAACCGGCGGCGACCTGGCCCTGCCCGGCTACGACCACCCCCTGGAAATCCACGTACGGGCCGCCGTCCGGGGGGAGGGCTACCTGCTCTGCGGCCCCGCCTCTAACGGCGTCCGCGTGGAGCGGCAGGACCTGCTGGGCGACGACTTGAACCTCGTGTCCCGGGAAACGGAGCCCCTGGCCTACACCCTGGAGTGGGACGAAACCCGGGGAGAGTACTACGAGCTCCAGGAGTGGAGCCCGGAAGGCTGGACCCTGCTGGAGACCCTGGACCCGGCGGAGAGCTTCGCCTATGAGCTGGGCCGCCTGGGCTCCGGGTCTCATCACCGCTTCCAGGTGGTGGCGAAGGACCGAAACGGCACCGTCCGCTCCTCGGAGGAGGCGGAGTTTTTCGCCTCCATCGACCCCCTGTACGCCACCATCTGGCCCATCATCGACCAGCCCTTCTATGAGAAAGCGGACAGCGCCGCCGCCTCCCTGGGGAAAATCCCCGGCGGGACCGCCCTCTGCGTGCTGGAGGAAAGCGGGGACTGGTTCCAGGTCCGGTATCAGGACCAATACGGCTGGGTGGACAGCCGTTTCTGCATGATCAACCTGCCGGAGTATGTGGGGGACCACTGCTCCTATGACATTACCAACAGCTACCGCTCCGTCTTCAAGGTCCACGAAAACCCCATCGCCCTCATTACAGACCAGGTGGTCAAGGGCTTTGAGCACATTCAGGAGGAGGACGGGCAGTTCGTGGTCCCCTATCTGTATCCCTGTGCGAAAAAACTGCTTTCCGCCGCCCAGGCGGCGGAGGCCGACGGCTACCGCCTGAAAATCTACGAGGCGTTCCGCCCCAACGAGGCCACCCGCTTCCTCTACGACACCACCGCCGAACAGCTGGAGTGGGCCGCCCTGGTTTATGACGAGGTGGAAAACGAGGACGGGACGTTCAACGCCCTGGACCCCGTCACCGGATGGGTGGTAGACCTGGCGGACGGCCTCCTGATCGACCCGGAGACCGATGAGAAGATCAGCCGGGAGGACCTGGCCCTGCGCCAGGCGGAGGAGGCGGAGGAAGCGATGGAAGAGGACGGCGTCCCCTCCGGGGAAGGGCTGATGCTTGGCGCGGTAGTGCCGGAGACGGAGGAACCGCCCCAGGAAACCCCGCCGGACCCCTCCCAGCCCTTTTTCGCCCTGCCGGAAGACGGCGAGGGTGGCAGCCTGGACCCGGCGGAAGCCCCCCAGCCTGTCCCGCAGCCGGAAAGCGAGGCCCCGGAGGGCGAGCCGCCGGAGAGCGAAGGGGACGAGGAGCCGGAATATGAGACCTACTTCTGGATCATGACCAACAACGGGCAGTTCAGCCTGGGGAGCTTCCTGGCCCGGGTGGCCTCCGCCCACAACCGGGGCATTGCCCTGGACCTGACCCTGGAGAAAATCGACAGCGGCGAGGAGCTGGCCATGCAGAGCGCCATTCATGACCTGAGCTGGTACTCCGCCGCCTACCTGAACAACGACAACGCCAAGCTCCTGGAGAAGTACATGACCGCCACGGGCATGCGGGGCCTGAGCTCCGAGTGGTGGCACTTCCAGGACGACGAGACCCGGGAGGCCATCGGCCTGACCAGCTACCTCTTCAAAGGGGTGGACCTGAGCGGCTGGACCCGGGACAGCCGGGGCTGGCGCTACCGGAACGCGGACGGCAGCGTCTACAAAAACACCACCTTCACCGTGGACGGGAAGCGCTATACGGCGGACCAGGACGGCTATAGTCAACAGACTTGAAAAGAATCATCCTGATTCTTTTCAACCTGGCCGCAGTTTTACTGCCGCCAGGGGCCGTGTAAGCGGCCGTGTGTTTGACTTCATAGTTGGAGCACACGGGCAAAGCCCGTCCAGCGGGTCTTTGACCCGCTGGTGGAACATCCGCGAATCGCGGATGTTCCAGTGCTTCCACTATATATCCAGGAATGAGCCCTCCGCGTTTCATGAAAAAAGCCCCCGGAAACCACTTGGTTTCCGGGGGCTTTTTATCTTAGGGGCGTTTGCTTATTTCCCGATGCTCACGCAGAAGCGGTGGAGGATCGCCGCCGCCTGGCCCCGGGTCGCGCCGCCGGAGGGATTCAGGCGGCCGTCGGAGGTGCCGTTCACCAGGCCGGCGGCGTTGGCCCAGGAGAGAGCGTCCTTGGCGTAGGAGGCTGCCGCCGCGCTGTCGGAGAAGGTTCCCAGGTCCGCTCGCTGGGTGGACACATAGCCCTTGTAGGCGTTATAGCGGAACAGGAAGGCGGCCAGCTGCTCCCGGGTGATAGAGTCGCCGGGCCGGAAGAGGCCGTCCTTGCCCCCGGCGGTGATGCCGTTGGCGGCGGCCCATTTCACCGCCTTCTCGCAGTAAGAGCCGGCGGCCACGTCGGGGAAGCCCGTGCCGCTGACGGCGGGCTGGCCCTCCAGGCGGTAGAGGATGGTCACCAGCTGGCCCCGGGTGACGGGGGACTGGGGATTGAACCGGCCCTCGCCCACGCCGCTCATCAGGCCCTTTTGGCTGACGTAGGCGATGTCGGCGGCGAAGGTGCTGCCGGCGGCCACGTCGGAGAAGGTGGAGGGGCCGACGGGCTTGGTCACGGTAAACCGGATGTTCAGCTTTGTGGATTCGCCGCTGCCACAGAGCTCCACCACGCCGTTGTAGACGTTGGCGGGGAGGCCCGTCCGGGGACGGACGGTAAAGGTGGTACTCCCTCCGGCGGGCAGGGACGTCTGGTTCAGGAGGCTGATCTCATAGCTGTAGGACGCGGGCTGCTCCAGACGGATGGCGTGCTCCGTGTTGTTCTTCACGGTGACCGTCTTGACTGCCAGGGCCGTGTAGCCCTCCTCCACCGTGCCGAAGTCCAGGGCGCCGGGCTCCACCGTCAGGGGGTCCAGCTTCTTTTCGATCACCACGGTGGCCTTGAATGCGGCGGTGGCGTTCTCCCGGGTCTGGAAGGTGATAGTGTCGGTGTAGGCGCCCACGGCCAGGCTCTGCTTGGGGACGATTTTATATTCGGCCTTTTCGCCGTTTTTCAGCGTTACGGAGTCGCTCCCCACGGCGGTGACGGTAAAGTGGTCGTTTCCTTTTACGGTGGACATCTGCACGCTGGAGGCGCCCTTGTTCTGGATGGTGACGGTGATTTCCGTTTCCTTGGCTTCCTTCTCGGTGTAGCCCTCCTTGAGCTTACCCAGGTCCTTGCTGGCGGGGTCTGCGGTGATGGAGTAGCCGCTTTCCACCACGGTGGCGCAGAGGTTGATGTCAAAGGAGCTGGAGCCGCTGCCGCCCACGAAGGAGGCGGTGATGGTCAGCCGCCGGTCGTAGGTCCCCGTGCTGCTGGCGCTGGTCAGCTGCACCGTGACGGTGGCGGAGCTGCCGGCGGTCAGGGAGCTGGGGATGCCGGAGACGCTGTAGCCGCTGGGGGTGGAATACGTAAGCGTCATCGTGTAATCACTGTTGTTTTTGATCGTGAAGGTCTGGGTCCGGCTGCTGCTGGACGCGTTCTTCTCCAGGGTGCCGAAGTTCACGGAGGAGGGGTAGGAGAAGTCGCTGGAGGCAGGAGGCTGCTCGGGCTTCTCCTCGGGTTTTTCTTCTGGTGTTTCACTATTACCAGAGCCCTCGCTAGTAGTGGGGTTATTGGTACCGGCTTCTTCCGCCGCCGCAGGCACGGCGGCCAGGCTTGCCAACAGGCAGAGCGCCATCAGCAAAGCTAATAATTGACTCTTTCGTTTCATGATGTATCCAGTGTCCTTTCCTCTTAAGTTTGGGAGGTGTCCCTTGTCCACTACTCTACCGCTTTTATATGGAAAACACAAGCGTTATTCTCTCCCCCGCCTTCCATTAAAATCCACCGCGTGTAAAACCTCGGTGTGCAAAGGAACGGCATCCATATGAGTGGGGATACACCTACGGCCCCCCCATGGCGGTAGCCCCCCTCCCAAACGTCCGGGCGGTGCTGGACTATGCTGTCACCGAAATCCCGGCGGAAAAAATTTTCCTGGGAGTGCCCAACTACGGCTACGACTGGCCCCTTCCCTATATCCAGGGCGAGACCCGGGCGCAGTCCATCTCCAACCAGCGGGCCATTGAGCTGGCTGTCCAATACGGCGTGTCCATCCAATACGACGAGACGGCCCAATCCCCCTTCTTCCACTACACCGACGCCGGGGGGACCGCTCACGAGGTCTGGTTCGAAGACGCCCGCAGTATGGACGCCAAACTTCGTCTCGCTGCCGGGTACGGCTTTCAAGGGGCGGGATTCTGGAACCTCATGCGGCCCTTCTCCCAAACCTGGCTGGTGCTGGATTCCTTATACGATATCAGATGATGAAAGAAGGGACCCGGTTATGAAACCGGGCCCCTTTGCGCGTATTGGCGCTCAAACATGAATCTCAGGGGCGCCGCCGTCCTCCGCCTCCGCCAGCAGGGGGGCAATACCCTCCAGGAACGCCTCCACCTGGGCGGCGCACCGTCCGGTGTAAAGCCTTGGGTCCAGGACGGCCTCCATCTCCGCCTCCGTCATGGCGAAGGCAGGCTCCGCCGCCAGGCGATGAAGCAGGTCACAGGGCTCCCCTTCCTTCATCCGGGCCGTGGCGGCCATGGAACAGGTGCGGATGATCTCGTGGAGCTCCTGCCGGTCGCCGCCCCGCTTGACCCCCTCCATCATCAGGTTCTCTGTGGCGATGAAGGGCAGGTACTCCCGGCAGGTCCGGTCCACGATTTTCTCGTTGACATGGAGCCCGTCGGTGACGTTCCGGCAAAGGCGCAGGATTGCGTCGGCGCAGAGGAAGCCCTCCGGCATGGAGATGCGCCGGTTGGCGGAGTCGTCCAGGGTCCGCTCCAGCCACTGGACGGAGGCTGTCATAGGCGCGTTCATGGCGTCCGCCATCAGGTAGCGGGACAAGGAGCAGATGCGCTCACAGCGCATGGGATTGCGCTTATAGGCCATGGCGGAGGAGCCAATCTGGTTCTTCTCAAAGGGCTCCTCCACCTGCCGGTCGTGCTGGAGGAGGCGGATGTCGTTGGCCATCCGGCAGGCGCTCTGGGCCATGGCGGAAAGGCAGTTCAGGATCCGGCTGTCCACCTTCCGGGGATAGGTCTGGCCGCAGACGGCGAAGGTCTTCTCAAAGCCGAACTCCCCGGCGATTTTCCGGTTCATCTCGTCGATTTTGGCCCCGTCTCCCTCAAACAGCTCCATAAAGCTGGCCTCGGTGCCGGTAGTGCCCCGGCAGCCCAGGAATTTGAGGTTCCCCAGAACAAAATCCAGTTCCTCCAGGTCCGCCAGGAAATCCTGCATCCAGAGGGCGGCCCGCTTGCCCACGGTCACCAGCTGGGCGGGCTGATAATGGGTATAGCCCAAGGTGGGGGTGTCCGCGTACTGCCGGGCAAATTTCGCCAGGTTGCCCAGAAGGGCCAGAAGTCCCTTCCGCAACTCCCGCAGGCCCTCCCGGTAGAGGATGAGGTCCGCGTTATCCGTGACATAGCAGCTGGTGGCCCCCAGGTGGATAATGCCGGCGGCGGAGGGAGCGGCCTTGCCGTAGGCGTAGACGTGGGCCATGACGTCGTGGCGGACCTCCTTCTCACGCTGCGCGGCCAGGTCGAAGTCGATATCGGTGAGATGGGCCTCCAGCTCGGCTGCCTGCTCCGCCGTCACGGGCAGGCCCAGCTCGTGCTCCGCCCGGGCCAGGGCCACCCACAGCCGCCGCCAGGTCTGGATACGGGTTTCGGCGGAGAAGAGGTTCAGCATAAATTCCGAGGCGTAGCGGGAGGAGAGGGGGGATTCGTAGCGGTCTTTCATAGGCGTACCTCCGTTGTTTCAGGCCAATTGCCGGGGAAGCCCCTCAAACAGCCCGTCCAGTTCGGCGTGGGTCATGGCGCGAATCAGAATCCAGCCCTCGGACACGGCAAGGGAGAAGGGGCGGAGTCGGGTCATGGCCTCCTGGTATTCGATTTGTCCAAGGACGCGCTTTTCTGAGATGCTGACCAGGCTGAGAATCCAGTCCTGGACGGGCTTCCCGTTCACGGCCCACTGGCGCTCCGGCTGGAGGGGAAGCAGCGTGTCCACCCCCTCCGTCAGCGTGCAGCTCCCCAGCAGGGCGTCCTGTTTCTGGTAGACCTGCGGATTGGCCCGGTAGGCGTCCTTCCAGCGCCGGGCGGCTTCCTCCGGGGGGAGGCCCGGCTGCTCAGGCTGCTTTTTGGGCTCCTTTTTTCCAAAATGGAACAGTCCCATGGCGGGCCTCCTCAGCGAATGATGATGGCGTCCCGCTCCGGGCCCACGGACACGTAGCCGATGCGGCAGCCGATTTCCTTTTCGATATACTCCACGTACCTCCGGGCCGCCTCGGGCAGGTCCTCCCAGGTCCGCACGCCGGAGATGTCGCAGCCCCAGCCGTCCATGTACTCCACCACCGGCTTGGCCTCGGGCAGCAGGGCGGGAAAGGGGAAGCGGTCCGTCTGCTGGCTGCCCAGCTCATAGCGGACGCAGATGGGGATTTGGTCCAGATAGCTCAGCACGTCCAGCTTGGTCAGGGCAATGTTCGTCGCCGCCTGGCATTGGACGCCGTAGCGGGTGGCCACGATGTCGATGGGGCCTACACGGCGGGGGCGGCCCGTCTTCGCGCCGTACTCGTTTCCGGCCTGGCGGAGCTTCTCCGCCTCCTCGCCGAACCACTCGCAGGTGAAGGGGCCCTCGCCCACGCAGGAGGAGTAGGCCTTCACCACGCCGATGACCTCGTCAATCCGGGCGGAGGGCAGGCCGGAGCCCACCGGGGCGTAAGCCGCCACGGCGTTGGAGGAGGTGGTGTAGGGATAGATGCCGTAGTCCAGATCCCGGAGGGCGCCCAGCTGGGCCTCGAAGAGGACGCGCTTGTTCTCCGACTGGGCCTGGCGCAAAAACGCGCCGGTGTCCCGGATGAAGGGGCGGATTTTCTCGCCGTACTCCGCCACCCAGTCCATCAGCTGCTCGATGGTATAGGGCTGGGCGTTGTAGACCTTGGTCAGGGTCAGGTTCTTCCACTCCAGCAGGTCCTCCAGATGGGAGCGGAGCTGCTGGGGGTAGAGGAGTTCTCCCGCCATGACGGTCTTTTTCTGGAACTTGTCGGAGTAGAAGGGGGCGATGCCCTGCTTGGTGGAGCCATATTTCTTGTCCTTCAGGCGGGCCTCCTCCAGGCCGTCCAAATCCCGGTGCCAGGGCAGCAGCAGGGAGGCCCGGTCGCTGACCATCAGGTTGTCCGGCGTAATGGCCACGCCCTGGGCGGTGACGTCCTGCATCTCCTTCCACAGGCTCTCGCAGTCCAGGGCCACGCCGTTGCCCAGGATGTTGACCACGCCGTCCCGGAAGATGCCGGAGGGCAGCAGGTGGAGGGCGAACCTGCCCTTCTCGTTGACGACGGTGTGCCCGGCGTTGCCGCCGCCCTGGTAGCGGACCACCACGTCGTAGTCCTGGGTGATCAGGTCCACCATACGGCCCTTGCCCTCGTCGCCCCAGTTGATGCCCACAATGGCGCAATTTGACATAATGAAACCTCCCCGCGCCGCCGCCCGAAAGATAGGGCGGCGTTCCGCTTGCTCACGGCCAGCGGCCAGCCGGTGATGGGGGCCTGTCCGGCCCCGGGGGCGCCGGCGGCGGATGAACGCCTCCGGCCAGCGAAAGAGGGGCTCCGCGGTCCGCGGGGCCCCAATGTTTCCCTTCCCTATTATAACGGCAGTTTTCCCATAAGTAAAGGGAAAAGCGAAAGTTCTTCAAATTTTTACATTTTTACAGCGTTACGGCCAAAAGGCAGGGCCCCCGGCTTCCGCCGGGGGCCGCAGGGGTTCTGTCAGGTAACCGTGAAGCGCTTCGAGGTGCTGGTGACGGCGTAGCGGTCGTAAATCTCCGGCCGCTCCGCTTTCAGGGCCTTGGCGTCCAGCCGGGTGCTGGAGACGGCCTTCCAGGAGGCCTTGTAGTGGGCCGTCTCCACTTGGTCCACGCCCCGGGCCTCCAGCTCCGCCTTGACTTCCTCCTCGATGGCCTCCGCCTCTTTTTTCAGCGTGTCCATCTCCCGGCGGCAGCGCCGGAGCCGGGCCAGCTTCTCGTCCATCTGCAAATTGTCCATGGCGTCCTCCCTTATGTTCAGCATGGTACACCATATGAGAGGGGCGGGCGGATTATGCGGCGTTTACAAATGGTGGTCCCGGAGGAGCTTTTTCGCCTGCTCCCACAGCTCGTCACTGACGTCCTGGATGACCGCCACCTTCCGCACCAGGTCCGGAAGGGCACGGGTGAGCTCCGCCTCCACCACCGTCTCGCTGGTCAGGTCCGCCGAGGGGCATCCGGCGCACTGGCCCAGCAGCTTTACATATAATACGCCGTTCTCCAGGCGGTCTGCAGTGATGTCCCCTCCGTGGGCCCGGAGGGCGGGGCGGACCTTTTCGTCCAGCACGGTTTCAATGCGTTTCAAATCCTCAGTCATGGGCGTCCTCCTGTCCCGCCGCCTTCGCGGCGGCAATGTCCTTTTGAATACGGGTCCGGGTATCGTCAAACAGCAGCTCCCGGTTGTGGCGGAAGTAGGCGTCGCAGCCGAAGCTCTCGATGAACCAGCTGGTGTCGGGCCCGGCGGTGAGTTCCGTGACGAACAGCACCAGCTCCTGGCCCTGGCCGAAGGTCTCCTCCAAAAACGCGAAGGCGTGGTCCAGCTCCGCCTTGGCCGCCTGGGCCTGGGAGGCCCGTTTTTCCACCTCCTGGCCGAACCAGCCCCGGACCGCCGCCATGGCCAGCCCGGAATCCGCCGGACTTTCCTGGATGAGGCGGCGGCGGTAGTCCTCCAGGGCGTTGATCTCCAGCTGGGCCAGGGCCTGGCGCTGCTTTTCCAGCTGGCCCGCGTCCCGGGCCCGCTTCAGGGCCTCCCGGCGGCTGCGGGCCAGGGACTCCAGGACCTCCTGGGGAGCTTCTCCGGCGGCGATGGCTTCTTTGAAGGCGGTCAGGGCAGCGTGGAGGTTCTCGCACAGGGCGTCCTGGCGATGGGCCTCCCGGGCGGCCCCGGAGAGGCGGGAGAGGAGCAGCCCCATGACGGACAGCTTCTCGTCGAAGGGGGCGGCCCGGAGCTCCCGGACGGTGATGGGCTGCCAGATTCCCTTCAGGATCTCGTCCACGTGGTAGATGTTCTGGTATTTGTGATAGAGCTCCAGGTAGTTGGCGAAGTCCCGGGCAATGCGGGGGAGCTGGATGTACTGTCCCACCACCTCCCGGTCCGCCCGGAGGCCCAGGGCCTCGTAGGCCGCCAGCAGCTCGCTGAGGTCCTCCCAGCCCCGGGCGGTGGCGAACTGGACGCTCTCCGCCGTGGTCTCCACCCGGTAGAAGTGCTCCGGCTTGATGTCCAGATAGGACGTCACGGCCCCGTGGAGGCCCTTTTGCCGGGCGTACTCCTTCCAGACGGCGAAGTCCTCCCGCACGTCGATGCGCTTTACCCGGTCCAGGGTCACCACGTCGAAATCCCGGACGGAGCGGTTGTACTCCGGCGGGTTTCCGGCGGCGGCGATGAGCCAGCCCTCCGGCAGGCGCTGGTTGCCGAAGGTTTTACACTGGAGGAATTGCAGCATCATGGGGGCCAGGGTCTCGGAGACGCAGTTGATTTCGTCCAGGAAGAGGATGCCCTCCCGGAGGCCGGTTTTCTCCATGAGCTCATGGACGGAGGCCAGGATTTCGCTCATGGTGTACTCAGTGACGGAGTACTCCTGTCCGTTGTAGGTCCGTTTTTCGATGAAGGGCAGGCCCACGGCGCTCTGGCGGGTGTGGTGGGTGATGGTGTAGGAAACCAGGCCCACGCCGGTTTCGGCGGCGACCTGCTCCATGATTTGGGTTTTGCCCACGCCGGGGGGGCCCATCAGGAGGATGGGCCGCTGGCGGACCGGGGGGATTAAATAATTTCCCAATTTGTCCTTGGACAGGTAGGCTTTTAGGGTATGGGTGATTTCCTGTTTGGCTTGTTTGATGTTCATGGCATGTGGTCCTTCCTGGGGACCCCCTGAGTTGGGGGCTTGGTGTCGCCCTGACGGGCGGGGGGGAGTTCAGCCATGAAGATGGCTGGTTCTTTGCACGGTCCAAAAGAGAAAAAGAAGTAATTTGTCCTTCTATGGGTAGGATGCCTTGCAGAGACCTCCTATTCTCTCCATTCCGCCAACTCTTCCAGCGGCTTCCGGGGACGGGGAGGCGGGCTCTCGGCGGCGTATCCCAAGGCCATGGCCGCTGCGAGAGCTCCTGGCCTGCCAATCCATTCCTGCAGCGCGTCATAGGCGAAATAGGTGTCGCAAATCCAAAGACTGCCTAGACCCAGCGCCGTGGCCTGGAGGGCCATATTTTCCAGGCATGCGCCCAGGGACTGGGCGTTGCAGAGCTCGGAGACCCGTTCGTCCGTATTCAGGGCCTCTCTCGGGTCCCGGCCCAGGGGATTCGTGACAAAGATGATGGCCGGAGCCTGTTCCATGACGGCCAGCGTTCGCTTCGCTCCGCTGAGAAATTGAGCGCTTTCCGGCAGAAGGGGACGGCGGGCTTCCCCCTCCAGTCCCCGCGCCATGGCGGCCAGCGCCGCCGCTTTTCCCGTCCCAATGGCCACGATGAAACGCCAGGGCTGGCGGTTTTTTGCGGAGGGGGCCAGGGCCCCTGCTTGCAGCACGGTTTCGATATCTTTCCTGGAGACCGGCTGGGGCAGGTAAGCCCGGATGCTCCGCCGGTTTACAATTTCAGGCAGCATAATGTCTCCTTTACAGCTCCGGAAGCTCGCTTAGGTCCAGCTCCTCCGGCAGTTCCTCCGCCGCCCGGTCCAGGTCCGGGGCCTCCAGCACCAGCCGGATGGCCCAGGGGGGCGTTTTGACCGACAGCGGCGGCTCCCCCAGGAGGATGAATGCCGTCTCGTAGGGCGCTCGCTTCTCCGGGTAGATTCCCATGCCGTCGGTAAAGTACACAAGGCCCCGGAGGCTGGTGAAGGCCCCTGCCTCCTGGAGCTTCGCCACGTGCTCAAACACCGGGCGGAAGTCCGTGGCGCTGCCTCCGGTGAGCCGGAAGCTCTCCATATAGGCCCGCAGGTCCTCCAGGTCGTGAATCACATCGTCGGAGCGAATCTGGTCATCACACTGGATGACGCGGATATGCACCTTTCGGGTAAAGGTCCCGGTACTGCGCAGTATGGCGTAGGTACAGGCCAGAAACTGCCGGACCCGCTCCCCGGAGGTGGACATGGAGGTATCCACGGCGATGACGAAATCCTCAATCCGCTTTTCCTCCCGGGTCTCCGGCGGCTCCACCAGGGGCATATTGCCATAAAGCCGGAGGCCGTAGGAATAAAAGCCGTAGTCAAAGGCGTCCCCGTCCACCGCCGCCACCTCCCGGGGAGCGGCGAAGCGGCGGAGAAACGCCCGGTAGTCCACGTCGTCCCGGACGGCCACCCGGACCTGCTCCAGCACGGCCTCGCCGCCGGTTCCCTTGTCCGAGAGGACCGTCTCCAGGCCCGTCTGGGCTTTGCCGGAGAGGTCCTGCCACTTCTGGTCCTGGCGGCGGCTCTGGTCCTGGCCGTCCTGACGCTCCGGGTCCCAGAGGCCGTGGTCGTCCGCCAGGAAGGCCCGCTGGAGCTGGGCGATCTCATACTCCGGCAGGCTCAGCCGCAGGAGGCGGCGGTAGACGCCCTCCGCCGTCAGCACGGGCATGTTCCTCCGGCACTCGCCGTAAAATTTCCGCTTCCGGGGCACCGGGCCGGTATTCAGGCAGGGGTAGTCCAGCTCGTCCAGGATGCTCTCCACCGCCGTGTCGCAGGCAAGGTCCCACAGCTCCGGGACCTTGCCCCGCTTTTTCGCCAGATGCCGGAGCATGCAGTGGAGAATCACATGGAGATAGGCCCGGCAGGTCCACACCGGGCTGCGCAGGTAGCGCTCCGCCAGCCAGGCCCCGTCGTAGTACAGCGTTTCCCCGTCGGTGGCCAGGGACAGCGTCACTCCGCTGCCGGGGGCGAAGGCCAGGGCGCAGAGGGCCGCGTCCAGGTAGGGGAGGTTCACATACAGCTCGTTCCGAGAGGCGAAGAGGATATCCCGCCCGATTCCGGCAAAGTCCTTTTGTTCCATAAATTCCCGCTTCCTTCTACAGCGCAAAGGTTTTTTCCAGCCCGGCGGGGAAGCGCCGGTGCTGATTCTCCAGCAGCGCCGCCAGGGCCGCCGTGTCTCCCTTTTCCCGGGCCAGAGCGCAGGCGGCGGAGAGGGCTTCCCGGTCCGGCTCCGCCAGGTCCAGCAGGAGGGGGAGGACGTCCCCGTCCTCCTCCTCCATCAAAAGGCGGAGGGCGTCCCCGGCATGCTCTTTTAAATAGGCGCGGTAGCCCGCCTCCGCCTCCCCCAGATCCAGGGGCCAGCGGAGGCGCCGCCAGGCAAGGCGCAGGGCGGCGGCTTCGTCGTGCTCCATGCCGAGGAAGTCCCGCCAGAGGGCGTCGTACTCCTTGAGGGACAGGCGCTTCTGACGGAAGCAGTGGTGATAGGGGTAGCCCGCGCCGGAGATGAAGTAGTCAAAGTGGTGGGCGGGAC
>ERZ779623.392-NODE-392-length-17306-cov-32.749464_pt1 | contig 17306 bp, 14 predicted proteins | sample MGYA00514189_ERZ779623 | MGnify/ENA primary metagenome ERZ779623 (study PRJEB29562, sample SAMEA4376712) | mouse gut metagenome | isolation source: Cecum | study: EMG produced TPA metagenomics assembly of the A DSS colitis mouse model was used to assess the... | reverse complement strand
ACGTCCTCCACCTTGGCCACCCGGTGGTTGGCCAGCTTGGAGATGTGGACCATGCCGTCCTTGCCGGGGGCCAGCTCCACGAACGCGCCGAACTGGAGGATGCGCACCACCTTGCCGTAGTACAGCGAGCCCACCTCGGGCACGAACACGATGGTGTCGATCATCTTCTTGGCGATCTCGCAGGCCTCGGCGTTGGGGGAGGCGATGTGGATGGTGCCGTCGTCCTCGATGTCGATCTGCGCGCCGGACTCGGCGGTGATCTTCTGGATCACGGAGCCGCCCTTGCCGATGACCTCCCGGATCTTGTCCGGGTCGATCTTCACGGTGATCATCTTGGGGGCGTACTTGCTCACCTCGGGCCGGGGCGCGGCGATGCAGGGCAGCATGATCTCGTCCAGAATGGCGAACCGGGCGTCCTTGGTGATCTCCAACGCCTCCTTGATGATGGCGTGGGACAGGCCGTCGTTCTTCAGATCCATCTGGATGGCGGTGATGCCCTTCTTGGTGCCCGCCACCTTGAAGTCCATCTCGCCGTGGAAGTCCTCCACGCCCTGAATGTCAATGAAGGTGGTGAAGGAGCCATCGTCATCCTGGATCAGGCCGCAGGAGATGCCCGCCACGGGGGCCTTGATGGGTACGCCCGCGTCCATGAGGGCCAGGGTGGAGCCGCAGATGGAGCCCTGGGAGGTGGAGCCGTTGGAGCTGAGCACCTCGCTCACCACCCGGATGGCGTAGGGGAACTCGTCCACGGAGGGAATCACCGGCTCCAGCGCGCGCTCGGCCAGCGCGCCGTGGCCCTTCTCCCGGCGGTTGACGGAGCGGGCACCCCGGGCCTCGCCCACGGAGTAGCTGGGGAAGTTGTAGTGGTGCATATACCGCTTCTCCGTCTCCTCCCAGATGGTGTCCAGCTTCTGGCAGGCGGAGAGGGTGTTCAGCGTGCACACGGACAGAACCTGGGTCTGCCCGCGGGTAAACAGGCCGGAGCCGTGCACACGGGGCAGCACGCCCACCTCGGCGGCCAGGGGGCGGATCTCGTTCTTCGCCCGTCCGTCCACCCGGTGGCCCTCCAGCAGCCAGGCCTTGACGATCTTCTTCTGGAACTTGTAGGTGAACTCCTCCAGGTACTTGTCCATGTCGGGGTACTGCTCCAGGTACTTCTCGTGCCAGTGGTCGATCATGGCGTTCCAACGCTGCTCCCGGACGTTTTTGTCGTCGGTGTCCATGGCGGCCTTGGCCTCGTCCATGAAGCTGGCCACGATGCTGTCAAACAGCTCCTGGTCGAAGTCGGCGTGCTGGTACTCGAACTTGGGCTTGCCGATCTCGGCCACGATGCCGTTGATAAACTCCACCTGCTTCTTGATCTCCTCGTGGGCCTCCACGATGCCCTGGTACATGATCTCGTCGGGAATCTCCTTGGCCCCGGCCTCGATCATCACCACCTTGCCCATGGTGGCCGCCACCGTCACGTCCATCTGGGAGGTCTTTTTCTGCTCCTGGTTGGGGTTCATGACGATCCTGCCGTCGCAGTACCCCACCTCCATGCAGCCGATGGGCCCGGCCCAGGGGATGTCGGAGCAGCTCAGGCAGGCGGACACGCCGATCATGGCGGTGACCTCGGGGGAGCAGTCGTAGTCCACGCTCATGACGGTGCAGGTGACCACCACGTCGTTGCGCAGGTCGGAGGGGAACAGGGGCCGGATGGGACGGTCGATGAGGCGGCTGGCCAGCACGGCGGGGAGGGAGGGCTGGCCCTCCCGGCGCATGAAGCTGCCGGGGATACGGCCCACGGAGTAGAGCTTCTCCTCGAAGTCCACGGACAGGGGGAAGAAGTCGATGCCGTCCCGGGGACGGGCGGAGGCGGTGACCGCCACCATGACGGTGGTCTCGCCGTACTTCACCAGGGCGGAGGCGTTGGCCAGCTCCGCCACCTTGCCCACCTCGATGGACAGGGGGCGGCCCGCCACGGTGGTCTCGTAGACCTTATGGCTGGCGAACTGCTTGTGCTTGATGACAGTTGACATGGGTGTTTGCTCCTTTCAGATTGTAAATTTGAGTTGTCACGCTTCGCCTGCCCGCGGCTCCGCGCTTCTGTTGAGAGCCGGCACCCTTTAGCACTTGAACATAAGCCCCAACGATTGCCGGGACCCATGTTCAACTGCTAAAAGCGCGGCTCTATGGGGGATATCTCTCAAACGGGCAAAAGGGCGGCGCGGGGCGCGCCGCCCTTTTATGGGTGTTACTTACGGATGCCCAGCTTGGCGATAATCGCGCGGTACCGCTCGATGTCCTTCTTGGCCAGGTAATCCAGCAGCTTGCGGCGTTTGCCGATCATCTTGTACAGGCCGCGGCGGCTGTGGTTGTCGTGGATGTGCACCCGCAGGTGCTCGGTGAGCTCCTGGATGCGGGCGGTGAGGATGGCGATCTGCACCTCGGGGGAGCCGGTGTCGGTCTCGTGGGTGCGGTTGGCCTCGATGACGGAGGTCTTTTGATCCTTGCGAATCATGGGAGGTTCCACCTTTCTGAATCAATTCCCTGCCGCTGAGTGGTGGGCGGGTGTGTGCCGCGTTTCGCGGCGTTGTCCCAGAACTAAGCAGGCGGGTGCCCCATATCGGGGCGTACTTTGGAAGCATATCATATTTATTCCCATTTGTAAAGCGGAAATTACCTGTCCCCGCCCTTTTTAGCGCAAAAAACGAAAGCGGGCCGGTTTTCCCGCCCGCGTTCCGTCTATATTCCGTTCAGAGCCTGTTTAAAATCTATCAAAACGCCATCCCGGCACATCTTTTTCCGCTGGGCCGCGTTGACTTGACTTGAAATACACAAAGTATTCCTGCGTCAAATCGCCTTGCCCAGCGAAAAAATCCGCGCCCGTCTGGCATTCCGCCAGATTTTAAACAGGCTCTCAAAACAGCAGCACCCGAAGGATCAACGCCAGCGCAAGCCCCGCCACCGACAGGGTGGCCGCCAGCTCCCCCAGGGCCAGGGCCGCCCGGTGCTTCTCCCGGGGGCGGCGGCGGAGCTCCCGGCCCCCGTAGGCCGCCAGGCCGCTCTCCGGCTCCGGCGTCTCCTCCCCGGCCCGGTCCAGCTCCATCAGGTTCTCCGCCTTCCACGCCGCCAGATCCACCACCCTGCCCGCCGGGGCGGAGGGTGCCTCCCACCAGCGGGGGGCCGCGCTGTCCCCGCCGGACGCCTGCTCCAGCCGCTGTCCCGCGGCCTGGTTCTGCCATAAGCTGTGCTGGGTCAGATAGATGGTTTGTCTCATTGCCAAAGCCTCCTTTGTCCTGTCTGGCCTAAGCATACCGCGCAGTGTGTCCCATAATCCGGGATGTTTTGACCCCGTTCCCGGCGGTCTGTTCTCTTGCCTCAAATAATAATATATTTGTTCGAGTTTGTCAAGAGGCTTTCGGAAATTTGTTCGAGATTTTTCGAGAAATTTTCCACACTCCAGGCGGGACCTGTGGAAGTTCCGCAAAAAACCGCCCCCGGAGCTCCGGGGGCGGGCTTTTTCCGTTACAGGTAGTTGCGGGGGTTGACGCTGGTGCCGTTGACCCGGACCTCGAAGTGGCAGTGGTTGCCGCTGGAGTTTCCGGTGGAGCCGGCCCGGGCGATGATCTGGCCCTGATACACCTTCTGGCCCACGCTCACCAGCACGGAGGAGTTGTGGCCGTAGTAGGTGACGATGCCGTTGTCGTGGCGGATGGCCACCAGCAGGCCATAGCTGCCGTGCCAGCCCGCCTTGATGACGGTGCCGCCGTCGGCGGCCTTGATCCCGGTGCCGTAGGGGACGGCGATGTCCAGGCCCAGGTGGAAGTCGTAGCTTCCCCACAGGTTGCGCCCGCCGAAGTTGGAGGTGATGGTGCCCCGCACCGGCCAGATGAAGTAGCCGTTGGAGGCGGTGACGGGCCGGGGGGTGGTTCCCGTGTAGGTGTAGGTGGTGGTGGCCTCCTTGATGGTCTGGGAGGAGAGGACCTCCCGGTCCAGCTCCACGTTGTTCACGTAGGTGACCTGGGCGTTGATCAGGGCCATGCCGTCCTCGCCCTGCTCCTTCACCTTGGTGTCGCCCACGTACAGCTCGGCGGTCTCGATATACTCCACCGGGCTGGGGATCTCCTGCTCATAGGTCTCGTTGGTGACCACCCGGACGGACAGGCGGGGCACCGCCTGCTGGATGATCAGCTCCTGGCCCACCCACAGCTTGTTGACGATCACGTCCGGGTTGAGGACGGACAGCTCGTTGGGCATCATGTCCAGGGAGTAGGCGATGGCGTTGAAGGTGTCCCCCTTCTTCACCTCGTAGGTGGCCTCCTCCACCGACAGGGCGGACAGCTCCGCCCGGATGGACTCCAGGTCGAAGGTGCTGTTGGCGGGCATCTCCACCGGGGTGATCTGCACGTCCTCCACGAACTCATAGCGGATGGCGTCGGCGGGGAGATAGGGCTGGGCGATCTCGTCCAGAAGCCGGTACAGCTCCCCGCTGTCGGCGGCCCGGCCGATCTCCACCCCGTCCACCGAGATGGCGTAAGCCGTCATATACGCGCCCACGCCGTCAAACAGCGCGTCCTCCACCGCCACCGTGTCGCTGAGGGCGTCGGGGGCGGCATAGGCCGGGGCGAAGTCCACCTGGGGCTCGTAGTCGTAATCCTCGCCCAGCACGCTGGCGGCCCTGGTCCCCACGTTGGAGACGATGGCCTTGCCCTCATCCTCGCTGGACACCAGCCCCACCGGCTGTCCGTTGACCTCCATGACGTAGGCCCGGACGTAGGTGCCCCTGAAGGCGGTCCAGCAGATGGCCGCCGCCAGCACCGTGGCGTACAGCAGCGGGGATACCGGGTGCCGGGCCACCATGTCCCGGACCTTGGCGATGCCCTGGCCCGCCTTCTCCAGCCGTCCGGCGGTGAGGCCGTTCACCCTGCTCCAGCCGCCCCCGGCGGCCTGGGCGGCGGACCTGCCCGCCTCCTCCGCCTTTCTGCGGAGGCCGTCCCAGGCGGCCTTGGCCTCCGCCTTCCTGTCGGGGCGGACGGGCCCGGCCTGGGGCTGGGGTTCCTCCTGTTTGGCCTGCTCCTGGGGAGGCATGGCCTGATCAATATACTGCTTCCAGGACTGGGGCTTCCCGCCCCCCTGGAGCTCTTTGGCGTCGCTCCCGCCTTTCACGTCAGCTCTCTCTTTGACCGCGTCCTTGGACCCGCGGCTGTCGTGCGTGCGCTTCACGGCTGTCCCTCCTGTTGCGCTTCGGGTTTCCGACTGTCCTGCCGCCCAGTTACAAAAGAAACGCAAAGGGTTACAAAACAGTTACAGCCTTATCTTACACTGATTTGTCCCTCCAGTCAAGCCCTGATTTTCCGGCCCCTGGACAAAGCCGCAGATCTTTGGGGCATATCTTGCTGCGTTTTGGCGGTTTCGGGGGAACGGGGGCACATTCTCTGGTGTACTTGGCAAAACCTCCAAAAATTACCCCTGATTTTCGCCCTTTTGCCCAGCCCACTTGACAGGGCCTCCCGCTTCCGGTACAATAGGTGCAACCGCATAGTGAATGGAATGTCACAGGGGCGCTGGATGCACTTTCCGGCTGTGATGTGGAGGATGAAAGCCCTCCCGGTCCCTCGTACCTGATCCGGGTAATGCCGGCGTAGGAAGTGAATCCGACAAGTTGGGCCATTGTCGTTTCTCCCGCTACCGCATTGCACCGTTTGCATTGCGGTATACTTATTTCAGGAGGAAACGACAATGAAGAACGTGAACCAGACCACCCGGATGCTGTGCGAGGGCGCGGTGTCCATCGCGCTGGCGTATGCCCTCACCTTTGTGGAGCTGGACCTGTGGTTCCAGGGCGGCTCCATCAGCGCGGCCATGATCCCCATCATCCTGTTCGCCGTGCGCTGGGGGGCGGGCTGGGGTATCGTTGCCGGACTGGCCTTCGGCACGCTGAAGTATTTCCTGGGCCTGGACAGCTTTGTGATCAGCTGGGTCTCCATCGTGTTTGACTATACCGGCGCCTATGCCATGGTGGGGCTGGCTGGGCTGTTCAAGCGCAAGGCCAACCTGATCCCCCTGGCCGCCGCCGCCGCCGGCGCGGCCCGGTTCGTTGTGCACTACATCAGCGGCGTCACCGTCTACGCCGAGTGGATGCCGGAGACGTTTATGGGCATGACCATGACCTCCCCCTTCTTCTACTCCGCGCTGTATAACGGCGGCTATATGCTCCCCAGCACCCTCCTGGCCGTGGTGGTGTGCGCGGCGCTGATGAAGCCCCTGAGCAAATTCCTGAACGGGGAAGATTTGAAATAAGGACTGATTTTTGTGGGCAAATTCAGCGGCGTGCTGTTCTACACCGACTACGACGACACCTTATATAATACCGCCCACACCGTCTCCCCGGAGAACCGCGCCGCCATCCGCTACTTCATTCAGAACGGCGGCCGCTTCTCCATCGCCACCGGCCGGGCCCACCGCACCTTCACCCCCCAGATCGCCAAGGAGGAGCTGGAGCTGAACGCCCCGGTGGTGCTGTCCAACGGGGCCATGCTGTACGACTACCAGGCGGACCGCTGCCTGGCGGAGTCCCACCTGGACGGGGACGCCCCGGAGCGGCTGGCCCAGCTGTGCCGGGTGTTCCCCGATCTGGCGGTGGAGGCCTACCACGGGGAGGAAATCTATGTCCACAACCCCAACGCCGTCACCACCGCCCACCTGACCAAGGTGGGGGGCGTCCAGATCCCCTGCCCCATCGGGTCCATGCCCACCCCCTGGATCAAGGTCCTGCTGGAGCAGGACCACCCCTACCTGCTGGCGGCCCAGGCCCATCTCCTGCGCTGCTGGGGGGACAGCTTCGAGGCCATCTTCTCCAACCCCTACCTGCTGGAGCTTACCGCCAAGGGCTGCCACAAGGGCTCCATGGCGGCCCGGGCGGCCCGGCTGCTCCACATCGACCCCAGGCACTTCTACTGCATGGGGGACAACCAGAACGACCTGCCCATGCTGAAGCTGTCCGCCCTCCCCTTCGCCCCCGCCAACTGCGCCCCCGAGGTGCGCGGCTGGCTGGCGGCCCGGGGCCGCGCCCCCCTGGGCCACTGCGACGAGCACGCCGTGGCCCAGGCCATCGGGATCCTGGATTCCCTCTACTGAACCGCCAAAGGCCCCGGACGGCACCTGTCCGGGACCTTTTTTACCGGGAAAACCCTTCTTAGAGCCTGTTTAAAATCTGGCGGAATGCCAGACAGGCGCAGATTTTTTCGCTGGGCAAGGCGATTTGACGCAGGAATACTTTGTGTATTTCAAGTCAAGTCAACGCGGCCCAGCGGAAAAAGATGTGCCGGGATGGCGTTTTGATAGATTTTAAACAGGCTCTTAGGAAATTCTTAATAACCTGTTCGCTTATTTTTCCCCGCCGTGTGCCGACAGATTGCGTAGAGCCGGATTCCGGCCCAAATACGAGGATAGGAGCGAGAAAACCATATGAACCTGATCAAACGCGCCACCCTGCTGACCCTGGCCCTGGTGATGGCCCTGGGCCTCACCGCCTGCGACAGCCTGGGCATCGGCAAGCCCGATATGCCCATGGAGATCACCATGGACGACCACACCGTCGTGCTGGGCAAGACCACCACCGCCGAGATGGCGGGCTGGGGCTGGGAGCTGGAGTTCAACGGCTCCCAGAACGAGATCCGGGAGGACGCCAAGTACGTCGCCTGCTACTACACCATCCGCAAGGGCGAGGGCTCCGGCAACCAGTTCTCCGTGTCCGTCTGGGTGCCCTTCCAGAAGAACATGGTGGGCTCCTCCCAGGTGGACTTCTCCGAGGAGGAGAAGATGTCCAAGACCGAGGGCGTGGTGTGCCGGGTGGACGTGCGCAAGGACGCCGCCGAGAACTTCAAGATCACCTATAACGGCAAGGATTACCAGGACCTCACCTGGGACGATGTGAAGGAGATGGGTGCCAAGGAGACCGAACAGTCCAGCGAGTACTCCCCCATCTACAAGCTGGAGGCGTCCCAGGGCAGCCTGAACTTCAAGAAGGGCTACACCGGCGAGGACGAGCCGGGCGAGTTCGGCCTCAGCATGAACTCCGGGGCCTTCTCCAAGCTCCAGAAATGATCAGAGGCCCCGCCGCTCGCGCGGCGGGGCCTTTCATTCCCTGTAGGGGCGGACATTGTCCGCCCGCAAAGGCCGGGACACATCCACCGGACGGCGGGCGCACAATGTGCGCCCCTACCTGTCCCCCGGAAACACGACGCCTCCATATCCGCCCCCACAGGCCGGAACACATTCACAGGACGGCGGGCGCACAATGTGCGCCCCTACCCGCCCTCCCGGAAACAGGATGCCTCCATATCCGCCCCCACAGGCCGGGACACATCCACGGGACGGCGGGCGCACAATGTGCGCCCCTACCCGCCCCCCGGAAACGCGATGCCTCCATATCCGCCGCGGCAAAACGAACAGCCGCCTCCCCGCTTTGCGGGGAGGCGGCCTTCTCATTTCCCCTCCAGGAAATAGGACGCCTCCATATCCGCCGTGGCCAGGGCGAAGGCCAGCGGGTACTGGGACAACGCCTGCCCCACCATCCGGCTGTCCTCCGGGCCGGAAAAGCCCATGTGCCAGCGGATGGCCATGGCCTCGTCCCGGGTGAGGCGCATGAAGCCCGAGATGATGTACACCGATTTCTCCCCGTGGCCGTAGGGCAGCTTATCCTCATAGAAGAAGGTGGGCACCTTCTCCCACTTCCCCGTGGCGTCGTCCTTCACGTTCCGGGTGCCCGCCTTGTAGCAGCCGATCTTGCAGAGATCGTGGAGCAGGGCGGCGATGGCCGCCGACTCCATGGGGTAGTCCACCCCATAGACCTCCTTCACCCGCTCCCGGGCCAAATATGCCTCCAGGCAGCGGAACACGTTGACGCTGTGCTCGCACAGCCCCCCGGCGTGGGAGCCGTGGAACCGGGCGGAGGCGGGGGCGGTGAAGAAATCGCTCTTGTGCTCCAGGTAGTCCAGCAGCTCCGCGCTGCCCTCCCGGTGGATGTGCTGGGTGTAGATCTCGATAAATTCCTCTTTTCCCGGCATGGTGTGACCTCCTGATCCAATCATTTCCAACCCCGCCAGCGGGGATCTTCTCCCGCCCATTATAGCAAAAAAGGACGCCGGGGGCAACCCCGGCGTCCTTCCTCAGTCCTCCAGCGTCTTTTGCAGGTTTTCCAAGATCTCCGCCATCTTGGTTTCCTTTTTTTCCGGGTCGGTTTCCTGAACAGCATCCTTTAGGCTGCCGAGCAGGAAGCGCACCCAGCTCTGGAACTGCTTATCGGTCATGCCCATGGAAACACCTCCTTCTGTCCCCATTATAGCACAGCCCTCCGGGAAACGCAAGGCGGTTTTCACCTACCCCGCCTCTGTCGCCGGGAAGCCGTCCTCCCAGATCCCCTGGCCGCCCCGCTCGATGCGGTCCTCCAGCTCCGCCAGGGCGGACAGCGTGCTGGACGCCGTGTCCTGGAGGGCGATCTGCACGGTGTAATACCCGCCCTCCGGCGCATCGCTGGAATAGAACACCAGCGAGCTCTCCGCCGGTCCGCCGTGCCAGCGTTCCTCGTCGTCCACCCGACGCACCCCGATGCGGCCCGCGAAGAAGTCCTCCTTCACCGCCTCCAGCACCGTCCGGGCGTCCCCGCCGTAGAGGACGCCGCCGTTCTCCTCCCCGGTGGTTTCGTCATAATGGTTCAGCTCCACCCGGTCCAGCCGCAGGCCCCCGGCCAGGGCCTCCTCCAGCCGGGCGAAGCCGTACACGCCCCAGTACAGCTCCCGGTTGTCATAGAACTGCTGGACGGCCCAGGCCGCGGTGCCCTCCCGGTCCATCTCGTCCGGGTCGAGCCACAGAGTGTACCGCCGGGTGAGGGTGCCGCCCCCCTTCAGGCGGTAGTCCAGCCTCAGCTGGGTGCTGACGCCCCCCAGCTGGGCCTGAGCCTGCCGTTCCTCGTCCCGCTGCGCCACCGCCTCCTGGTGGAGGATGTTCACCAGCTGGAGCAGCTCCGGATCGTCCAGCTCCTGCTGGAAGCCGTCCCCGCTGTCCCCCAGGTGCACCGCGTAGAGGCCGTAAAGCACCACCCCGTCCACCTTGGCCGGGTCGGGTATGCGGGTCTCAAACCCGGTGAGGTCGAAGCCCACCACGCAAAACAGGGCCGCAAACACCGCCGCCACCGCCAGCCCGCCCTTCCACCTGCCGAACACCCGGAAGGATTTGTCCAGCAGCATCCGGGCGGCGAAGTACCCGATCACGCCCCACACCAGAATGGCGGTCATGAGCATGATCTCCCCGCCGCCGGTGAACATGGTGGTGACCATGCCAAAGGCCAGCCCCGCGCAGAAGGCCACGCCGTACTGGAACACCGGGCGCATGGCCTTGACGGACACCACGTCCCCCGCGCTCTCCAGCCGCCGGGCGCGGTAGAGGAAGAACGCCCCCACGGTGAGCAGCAGGGCCGCGATGGCGTATACGCCCACTGTCCCCAAGCCGTGAAGCTCCAGCACCCGCTCGCCGCCGGACACCTGGGCGGCCTCGTCCACCCAGTGCCAGAGGGCGCGTACCCGCTCCTCCAGCCGCACCACCGGGGTGAACCATTTCACCACCTCATGCACGCCGTCCGCGAAGCCGGAAAAGCCGTGATAAAACGCCCGGAACACAACGCTCAGCAGCTCCGTCACGCCGATGACCAGGAAATTGATCACGGCGTAAAAGGCAGGCAGGGCCAAAAGGTGCCCGGTGAACATGGCGCAGAACACCGCCAGGGAGTAGAAGAAGAACCCCTCTCCGCACGCCGCCGCCAGCCAGAAGCCCAGCCCCTGCCAGCACACCACGCCCCCCGCCAGCTCCACCAGCAGGGTGAGCAGGAAAATCACCAGGTTGGGCACAACCAGGAAGGCCAGCCCCGCCAGATAGTGGGTGAGGAACAGCCCCTCCCGCCGGACGGGCAGTCCGCCGAAGAAGTTGGCCGAACGGGGATTATACAGGTGGCTGAACACCGCCATGGCCGCCAGCACCCCGAATACAAGGGTCAGCTGGAGGGCCAGCTCCGGCGCGGCCTCGGGCACCATGTGAAAGGCGAAGTCCTCCATGTAGCCTGTGTTATGCTGGTCCATCTGGAGAAACATCAGCCCGTTCAGGGGCAGCATCACCAGCCAGACGGCGAAGTACGCCCCCCACAGGGGCCAGAAGCGGCAGACCGTCTTTTTGAAAACCGTCCAATCAAAGAACGATGTCCCGGACCGCATAGTCCTCACCTCCCATTTCATAGATAAAGATCTCCTCCAGCGTCAGGGGCAGGGCCTCCAGGAACAGCGGGGCCAGGGGCTTGAACCGGGCCTCCACGTCCTCCGCGCTCCCCCGGACGATGTAGGTATACACCCGCCCGATGTGGTCGGTGTGGAGCACGTCGATCCCGGCGGGCAGATCCGGCGGCGTCTCGGTCTGGAAGGCGATCTGGAGCTTGACAATGCCCCCCTGCAATTCGGTGAGGGACCGCTCCAGGGCCACCCTGCCGCGGCTCAGAATGCCCACGTGGTCGCACACGTCCTCCAGCTCCCGCAGGTTGTGGGAGGACACCAGCACCGTGGTGCCCCGCTCCGCCACGTCCCCCATGAGCAGGGACCACACCTGGCGGCGCATCACCGGGTCCAGGCCGTCCACCGGCTCGTCCAGCAGCAGGTAGTCCGGCCTGCAGCTCAGGGCCAGCCAGAAGGCGGACTGCTTCTGCATCCCCTTGGACAGGCGGCGGATGGGACGGCGTTCGTCCACCGCGGGGAAGGCCTCCTTCAGCTTCCCGTACCGCTCCTGGTCGAAGGAGGGATAGATCCCCCGGTAGAACCGCATCATGTCCCGGGTGGAGGCGGAGCTGAAGTAGTACAGCTCGTCGGGTATGCCCGCCATCCGCCGCTTGGCGGCGGGGTTCTCATAGATGGGCGCGCCCTCCAGCAGAATCTCCCCGGAATCCTGGCGGTAGGCCCCGGTGAGGTGCCGCAGGATGGTGGACTTGCCCGCCCCGTTGGGGCCCACCAGCCCGTAAATCGCGCCCTTGGGCACCGTCATGGTCAGCCCGTCCAGGGCGTGGAAGCCGTCGAAGCTCTTGACCACGTTTTTGACCTCAATCATTCCCTCTCCCCCTTTCCAAAGTCCGCGCAGCGTCTCCCGATGTCCTCCGGCGTCAGCCCCAGGTACACCAGCTCCTGGACGATGGCGTCCAGCTTCTCCAGCAGCTCCTCCCGACGCTTGTCCGTCACGTCCTGGGGCAGGGCGGCGAAGCTCCCCTTCCCCGGCACGGAGCAGGCGTAGCCCTCCTGCTCCAGGGCCTCATAGGCCCGCTGGATGGTGTTGGGGTTGATGGCGAGCTGCCCCGCCATGGCCCGCACCGAGGGCAGGCGGTCCCCCGGCGGGATGGCCCCCGTGATGATCAGGCGGCGCAGGCCGTCCCGCACCTGCTCGTAGATGGGGCGGCTGTCCCGGTAATTCAGGCTCAACATAGCCCCGCCTCCTTTCAAGGTTGTATTATGCGTATTAGTACAGTTATCATACCATGGATTCCAGTCCCCGTCAAGGGTTGAAAATTTTTCCAGATTTTCCGTTTAAAACTTGCAAAAGACTGCTGACAAACGGGTTTGACCCTGCTATAATGTTGGTGTACGGCCTGACAGACTTGGGCCGTGTGTCAAGAAACTTCAGCCTTCCCCCTGCAAGGGGGAAGGTGGCACGGCAAAGCCGTGACGGATGAGGGTGCGCAAGGGGATACACCCCGTGTCCCAAGCCTGGAATACAGGGAGCACCCAACGTCCGCCCCCTCCCCCGCCCCCTCCGGGGGCACCCGTCTCGCCTTCGGCTCGGTCGTGCGGTGGACGTGTGCCACTGGCACACACCGCCCCCTTCCAGGGAGAAGGCTTTGTGCGATATGAAAAGAAGGAGTCTTTCTTTATGTCCAAGCATGATTTGAATACCGCCGCCTTCCTCCAGTGCGTGGGCCCTCTGCTGGAGAGCGATGAGGTGTCCTCCATGAAGCAGTGGCAGCGGCACTATTCCACCACCTGCTTCGACCACTGCCTGTTCGTGTCCTACGTGGCCTTCCGGCTGGCCCGGTACTTCGGCTGGGACTACCGGGCCGCCGCCCGGGCGGGCCTGCTCCACGACCTGTACCTCTACGATCCCGCCGACCGCTCCGCCCATCCCGGCAACCAGTGCCTGGACCACCCGGAGTTCGCCCTGCGCAACGCCGCCGCCCTGTGCCCCGACCTGTCGGACAAGGAGCGCAACGCCATCGTGTCCCATATGTTCCCCCTGGCGGTGCACCTGCCCCGGTCCCGGGTGGCGGTGGCGGTGAACCTGGCCGACAAGCTGTGCGCCACCCTGGAGGTGGCCCACCTCCACCGGATGCGCCGGATTCAGCGGTGGCTCCCCGCCCCCGCCCACAGCTGAGGCCCTTCCTCTCGCCGTTTTCACCGCTTCTCTCCCTTTTTTCGACGGGATTTTGGTGAAATGGGACATTTTAGTGAAAACGTGAAAAAACCTTTCAAATTGCCGGCGGATCTGATATAATGCTTTCAGCGGCTTTTTCAGGCCGCCCTTAGAGCCTGTTTAAAATCTGGCGGAATGCCAGACAGGCGCGGATTTTTTCGCTGGGCAAGGCGATTTGACGCAGGAATACTTTGTGTATTTCAAGTCAAGTCAACGCGGCCCAGCGGAAAAAGATGTGCCGGGATGGCGTTTTGATAGATTTTAAACAGGCTCTTACGCTTTCGCGCTGAAATCCGGCTTGGATTTGACATAGGGAAGCACTGATTCCATGCGTCTGCGGCATTTCGCGGGCCTTTTCCGCCCCAACTGCGTTGCAATTTCTTGAAATCAACCAATGATTCCTGCGAAATCGCGCCTTGTTGTGACGGAAAATTCCTCGCGAATTGCTCTTGCCGACGGAATCAGCCCTTCCGCCGTTCCCACTCACCAACCACTGATTTAAGAGAGGAAGTTGCGAAGCATGATCTCACACGGCAAGGATTTGAAAATTTTTTCCGGCAGCTCCAACAAGGCCCTGGCCCAGGGCATCTGCAAGGAGCTCAGCATCCCCCTGGGCAATGCCGAGACCGGCTCCTTCTCCGACGGCGAGAACTTTGTCTCCATCTATGAGACGGTCCGCGGCTCCGACGTGTTCGTGGTGCAGTCCACCAGCTCCCCGGTGAACGACAACCTGATGGAGCTGCTGATCATGATCGACGCCCTGAAGCGGGCCAGCGCGGGCCGGATCACCGCCGTGATCCCCTACTTCGGCTACGCCCGGCAGGACCGCAAGACCAAGCCCCGGGATCCCATCTCCGCCAAGCTGGTGGCCAACCTGATCACCCGGGCGGGGGCGGACCGCGTGCTGACCATGGACCTCCACGCCAACCAGATCCAGGGCTTCTTCGACATCCCGGTGGACAACCTGATGGGCTCCCCCGTGTTTGTGGACCACTTCTTCCGCCGCTTCGCCCCGGTGCACGACCAGACCATGGTGGTGTCCCCCGACGTGGGCAGCGTGGCCCGGGCCCGCTCCTTCGCCCAGAAGCTGGATATGCCCATGGCCATCGTGGACAAGCGGCGGCAGAAGGCCAACTCCTCCGAGGTGATGAACATCATCGGCGACGTGACGGGCAAGAACGTGATCCTGCTGGACGACATGGTGGACACCGGCGGCTCCCTGTGCCACGCGGCCAAGGCCCTGGTGGAGATCGGTCAGGCCAAGTCCGTCACCGCCTGCGCCAGCCACGGCGTGCTGTCCGGCCCCGCCATCCAGCGGATCAACGACTCCGTCCTGGACGAGGTGGTGTTCCTGGACACCATCCAGCCCAAGGAGGACATCGCCGAGATCTGCCCCAAGATCAAGTACCTGTCGGTGGCCCACCTGTTTGCCGAGGCCATCGAGCGGATCTACGAGGAGCGGTCCGTGTCCAAGCTGTGGAGCTGACGTCGGGGCGGGCTGCGTATCCTTCGCGTCCGCGCAAGCGCGAACGCTCACTCACTGCGCCGCCCCTCCTCTCCCCACAAAGCCAAAGGACGGCTTTGCGGGGGCCCCTTTAGCCCTCACATAGAGAGAGAAAACCCGCTCCGGGGCCAGCGCGCCCCGGGGCGGTTGCGGCCTTTTGCCCCTTGCCCTCCACCCCCAGGGGGGAGGGTGGCACGGCGAAGCCGTGACGGGTGAGGGGCTGGCGTCAGCCGCGCCCCCCGTGGGGGGCAGGCTTTTTGCGAGGTGTTTTTTATGCTGTTTTCCAAAAAGCTCCCTGTGTCCTGGCTCATCGTGGGCCTGGGCAATCCGGGGGACAAGTACGATGGCACCCGCCACAACGCGGGCTTTTGGGCCGTGGACGCCCTGGCGGACCAGGGCCGCTTTCAGGTCGCCCGGGTGAAGTTCAAGGCCCTCACCGCCCAGGCGGAGGTGGGGGGCCAGGGCGCGCTGGTGATGAAGCCCGCCACCTACATGAACCTGTCCGGCGAGGCGGTGGGGGAGGCGGCCCGGTTTTATAAGCTCCCCCCGGATCACGTGCTGGTGTTCTCCGACGACGTGGACCTGCCCCTGGGCCGGCTGCGCATCCGGACGGGAGGCTCCGCCGGGGGGCACAACGGGCTGAAAAGCATCATCCAGCACCTGGGCACCGACCAGTTCCCCCGGATCAAGCTGGGGGTGGGGGGCAAGCCCCATCCCGACTACGACATGGCGGACTGGGTGCTGGGCAGGCTCCAGGGGGAGGACCGGAAAATCCTGGACGAGGCGGCCAAGCGGGCCGCCGACGCCGCGGCCTGTTTCCTGAAGGACGGGCCCCAGAAGGCCATGAACCGCTACAACTGAGGATATCCCATGAAACAGCTTCTGAACATCCTGAATACGGTGCCGGAATACCTGCGCCTGGAGGCCGCTTTGGAAAGCGGACGCTCCCCGGCGGAGGTGTCCGGCCTGTCTCCCGTCCACCGGGCACACTTCGCCGCCGGGCTGCTCACCCGGCTGGAGGTCCCGGTGGTGCTGCTGTGCGCCGACGAGGGGGAGTGCGTCCGGCTGGCGGCGGACGTCACCGCGCTGACGGGCACCCCCGCCGTCCTCATCGGGGCGCGGGAGTTCCTGTTCCACCAGGGGGCGGTGGCCTCCCGCCAGTGGGAGCACCAGCGGATCGCCGCCTTCCGGGCCATGGCCCGGGGGAAGGCCCCCCTCATCGCCGCCACGGTGGAGGGCCTGCTCCAGCGCACCCTGCCGCCGGAGGAGCTGTCCGCCCACGTGGTGGAGCTGGAGCTGACGGGCAGCTATGACCCGGAGGAGCTGGCGGGCCGTCTGGCCGCCCTGGGCTACACCCGGTGCCAGCAGGTGGAGGGCGTGGGCCAGTTCGCCCTCCGGGGGGGGATTTTGGACGTGTTCTCCCCCGGCATGGACAGCCCCGTCCGGGTGGAGTTCTGGGACCGGGACGTGGACTCCATGGGGCTGTTCGACGTGTCCTCCCAGCGGCGGACGGGCAAGCTGGACCGGGCGGAGTTCCTCCCGGTGAGCGAGCTTCTGCCCGTCCGGGACGAAAACGGCCAGTGGCAGCGGCTGTCCGACCGGGATCTGCCCGCCCGGTACAAGACCCTGGCCACCGCCGCCCACCACCTGCCCCCGGACGCCGTTGTGTGCCTGTCCGAGTCCAGCCGGGTGGCGGAGCGGGGCCGGAACTGGCTGTGGCAGCTGGGGGAGGACGTGAAAACCCTCATCGAGAACGGGGCGGTGGACGGCAGGCACGCCGTCTTTGCCGCCGGGATGGACGATCTCATGGCCCAGCTCTCCCGTCACGGCCTGTGCTTCCTGGACTCCTTCACCACCTCCAAGCCCCCCCTGCCCCCCAAGGCGGTGCTCGCCGCCCAGGGGCGGCAGCTCCCCTCCTTCGGGGCCAGCCTGGACGCGGCGGCCGCCGACCTCAGCCAGCTCCAGTCCGCCAGCACCGGGGCGGTGGTGCTGGTGGGCAGCGAGCAGCGGGCCCTGAACCTCCAGTCCCTCCTGCGGGAGCGGAAGATCCGTTCCGCCGTGGACTTCCAGCTCCATGGCCTGCCCCAGCCGGGGAGCATCACCATCGCCGTGGGGGGGCTGTCCGCCGGGTTTGACTACATCGGCTGTCCCTATGCCGTGCTCACCGAGGGGGCGGACGGCCCCCGGAAAAAGGGCAAGCGGCTCAAGCACGCCGCCGACCGCCGGAAGGTGGACTCCTTCACCGACCTGACCCCCGGCGATCTGGTGGTTCACGAGCACCACGGCATCGGCCGGTTCGTGGGCATGGTGAAGATGCAGGTGGACG
>ERZ779623.391-NODE-391-length-17307-cov-22.082135_pt1 | contig 17307 bp, 10 predicted proteins | sample MGYA00514189_ERZ779623 | MGnify/ENA primary metagenome ERZ779623 (study PRJEB29562, sample SAMEA4376712) | mouse gut metagenome | isolation source: Cecum | study: EMG produced TPA metagenomics assembly of the A DSS colitis mouse model was used to assess the... | reverse complement strand
GCATCGACGACCTGGGCCGGGTGGTGATCCCCAAGGAGATCCGGCGCACCATGCGCATTCGGGAGGGCGACCCCTTGGAGATCTACACCGACCGGGAGGGCGGCGTCATTTTCAAAAAATATTCCCAATTAGGCGACGTGTCCGACTTCGCCGCCCAGCTCTGCGACACCATCAGCCGGGTGGCGGGCCTGCCCGCCGTCATCACCGACCGGGACAGCGTCATCGCCGGCGGGGGCGTCCCCCGCCGGGAGGTGGTGGACAAGCGGGTCTCCCCCCAGCTGGAGCAGGTGATGGAGGAGCGCAGGGGCATCCAGGCGGATCAGCCCATGCCCCTGTGCGACGGAAACGAGAAGTACCGCGTCCTCATCGCCGTGCCCATCCTGTCCGAGGGGGACGTGCTGGGCAGCGTGGCCTTCGTCAGCGACGGGGAGGCCCCCGCCCTGGGAGACGTGGAGCTGAAGCTGGCCCAGACGGTGGCCGGGTTTCTGGGCCGCCACATGGAGGCTTGAGCTGCTGCGCCCCGCTCCGGGATAACCGGGGCGGGGCGTTGTTCTGTCCGGAGGCGGGAAAACCGGAGGAGAATGGCGGCCCGCTCTTGCGCCCGGGCCCGCCCGGTGGTATAATCAGGAAAAAAGGGGAGACGCCGCGGGAGGCGGTTGCGGCGGCCCCGCAGAAAGGGAGATCCGTATGTCGCACAACAGCTGGGACCGGACTTACCCCCGCCCGCAGCTCCGGCGGGACAGCTTCTTCCCCCTGAGCCAGGGCTGGACGCTGAACGGCAGGCCCATCCGGGTTCCCTGGCCACCCCAGGCCCCCCTGTCCGGCTGGACGGGGGAGGTGGGAGACGTACTGCGGTACAAAACCGCCTTCACCCTGCCGGAGGGCTTTGCCGTCCCGGGCTTCCGGGTGCTGCTCCACTTCGGGGCGGTGGACCAGGTGGCGGAGGCGTGGGTGAACGGCAAAAGCGTCGTCCGCCACGAGGGGGGCTACCTGCCCTTTTCCGCCGATATCACCGCCGCCCTCCTCCCCGGGGAAAACCGGCTGGAGGTGAAGGCGGTGGACACCCTCTCCCGGGATTACCCCTACGGCAAGCAGCATAAACGCCCCCATGGTATGTGGTACACCCCGGTGTCCGGCATCTGGCAGCCCGTGTGGCTGGAGGCCGTGCCGGAGCGGGGGGCGGTGTCCGCCCTGCGGATCACGCCGGATCTCACTGGGATCGACGTGGAGGTGGAGGCGGGCGGGGCGGAGTTCACCGTCAGCGTCCCCCTGGGGGAGGGGCGGTACGTCACCGCCCGGGGGGTGGAGGGATCCGTCCGGCTGGAGCTTCCCCACCCCCACCTGTGGAGCCCGGAGGACCCCTACCTGTACGAGCTCACCGCTACCACCGAAACCGACCGGGTGGAGAGCTATTTCGCCCTGCGCACCGTGACCACCCGGGAGATCAGCGGCCGACCCCGCCTGTGCCTGAACGGAAAGCCGGTCTTTCTCCACGGGGTGCTGGATCAGGGCTATTTTGAGGATGGCCTGTTCCTCCCGGCGGAGCCGGAGGAGTACGAGCGGGACATCCTGCGCATGAAGGAGCTGGGCTTCAACACCCTGCGCAAGCACGTGAAGATCGAGCCGGAGGCGTTCTACCACGCCTGCGACCGTCTGGGTATGCTGGTGCTCCAGGACATGGTGAACTCCGGCGGCTACGGCTACCTGCGGGACACGGTGATCCCGAACTTTGTGAGCAGGCGGCGGAGCGATCTGGGGGGCGGCGGGAGCGAGAAGCGCAAGGCCTTCTTCGAACGCCACTGCCTGGACACCGTGGCCCATCTGCAAAACCACCCCTGCATTGTGGGCTGGACGATTTTCAACGAGGGCTGGGGCCAGTACGACTCCGACCGGATCTGCCGCCTGCTGAAGGGGGCGGATCCCGCCCGGTTCTTTGTCAGCGCGTCCGGCTGGTTTGCCCAGGAGGAGGGGGACGTGGAGAGCGAACACATTTACTTCAGCAGCCGGGTGCTGGAGGGGACGCGGCCGGGGAAATTCCTGCTCCTCAGCGAGTGCGGCGGCTTCCCCCTCCGGGTGGAGGGCCACACGGCCCGGAACCGGAAAAGCTACGGCTACGGCGGGCAGGCCCGCACCCCGGGGGAGCTGACGGGCCGGGTCCAGGGGCTGTACGACGGCATGGTGCTGCCCTCCGTCCCCAAGGGCCTGTGCGGCTGCATCTATACCCAGCTCAGCGACGTGGAGGGGGAGAACAACGGCCTGTATACCTACGACCGGCAGGTGCGCAAGGTGTCCGCGGGGGCCATGCTGGACGTGGCCCGGCGGCTGGAGGCCGCCCTGGCGGAGGCGGTGAAAAACGGTTGACATGGGGCAAAAACGTGATATACTCTCCTTGGATGCGCCGAGGCGCAGGACATATATAATAAGGAGTGTTTCAACCATGGATAAAAAGGTTGCCGCCCTGCTGAACGAGCAGATCAATAAGGAGCTGTATTCCGCCTACCTGTACCTGGACATGGCCAATTTCTACGCCTCCAAGGGGCTGGATGGCTTCGCCAACTGGTTCGAGATCCAGGCCAGGGAGGAGCAGGACCACGCCATGCTCATCTATAAGTACCTCCACAACAACAGCCAGGACGTGACCCTGGAGGCCATCGCCAAGCCCGACAAGACGTTCGAGACCCTCAGCGACCCCCTCACCGCCGCCCTGGCCCACGAGCAGTATGTCACAAGCCTCATCAACACCATCTACGAGGCGGCCCAGGAGGCCAAGGACCACCGGGCGGTGCAGTTCCTGGACTGGTTCATCAAGGAGCAGGGGGAGGAGGAGATGAACTCCTCCAACCTGATCACCAAGATGGGGATGTTCGGCGGGGATGCCAAGGCCCTGTATATGCTGAACAGCGAGATGGCGGCCCGTACTTACTCCGCCCCCTCCCTGAAGCTGTAAAAGCGGAACGGAAAGAATCCCGGCCCCCCGCGGGGCCGGGATTCTTCTGTCCCTGGAGCCGGCGTCCGGCGGTTTACCGCTCCGGCAGGTAGTCGTGGGGGCTCACCGGGTTGCCGTCCTGGTACATGGCGAAGTGCAGGTGGGGCTGGACCGCGTTTTCCGCGGCGGCGGTGGCCCCCACCGAGCCGATGAGGGTTCCGGTGGACACCGTGTCCCCCACCGCCACGTCGGGGACGGCGGCCAGGTTGGCGTACTGGCTGGTCAGGCCCTTCCCGTGGTCGATCTCCACCGTGGTGCCCATGAAGGGGTCCTCGAATACCTTGGACACCGTGCCCGCGGCGGTGGCGATGACCTTGGTGCCCAGGGAGACGGCCAGGTCCATCCCGTCATGGGTGCGCCAGTCCCCCATGGTCTCGCTGTAGGCCAGGGCCTCCACCGAGTAGTCCGCGATGACCGCGCCGTTCACCGGCCATGTAAAGACCAGGGCGGCAGTAGGGGTGGACTGGGGCTGGCTGCTCACGGCGGGAGAGGGCTGGGCCGTGGGCGGGACGGTGGGCGCGGGAGAGGGCTTGGCCGTAGGCACAGGGGTGGGCTGAGCAGTCACCCGGGGAGAGGGGTTGGCCGAGGGGCTGTCCACAATGCTGGCGGAGCCGGCCACGGGCTGTCCGGGGTCGTCCTCCCCGCCCAGGCCCTGCACCAGGTAGTAGCCCGACAGGGCGATGGCGGCCACGCAAATGAGTACCACAAGATAGAAACCCTTTCCGGAAATGAAATCGCCAAGTTTTTCGGTCCAGCTTCGTTTATGATTGTTGTTCATCATGACACCTCCGGCCCTATTGTGGACGGAGCGGCGGCGGTTTATACCAGCGGAGGGAAAAATCCCGCCCCGTTTGCTTTCGACGGGCCGCTATGGTATACTGGGGCAAGCAAAGCGGAAACGAGTGGGCGGCCTGTCCCGGAGCCATGAGGTGCGGCACGTTATTCTGTACGCGGAGAAGAAAACCCTCCTGCGGCGGCTGGCGTACCGGCTGGAGGGGCGGCGTTCCTGGGGGGCGCGGCAGATCGACCGGTGCCTGCGGGCGTTTGACCGGGACATCCCTGGGGTTAAACTTCACACGGACCGCTTGAGCGTGGAGCAGGCCGCGGAGCGGGCGGCGGCCCTGGCGGGGCTGACGCTGGCGGAGGACCGGCGGAGCCGCCCCCGCAGGCTGCTGGACCGCGCGGCGGCGCGGATCAGGCATATCAGGTAACTGGCGTTTGGAGGTGAAGCCATGCCGCTGACGCGGAATACCCCCCTGACCGAGCTGCCGGGGGTGGGCCCGGCCCGGGCCAAAAGGCTGGAAAAGCTGGGCCTGCGCGTTCTGGGGGACGCCCTGGAGCACCTGCCCCAGCGGTATGAGGACCGCCGGGAGACACACACGCTCCAGGACGCGCCCCAGGACCGCCCCTGCTGCGTGGCCCTGCTGGCGGCGGAGACGCCCCGGGTGAGCTACGTCCGCCGGGGGCTGACCCTGGTGAAGGTGAAGGCGGTGGACGGCTCCGGCACGGCCTGCCTCACCTTCTTCAACCAGGACTATATCAAGGAGGCGATCCGGGCCGGGGAGAGCTATGTGTTCTACGGCACGGTGGAGCGGCAGGGGAGCCTGTTCGCCCTGACCAACCCCGTATTCGAGCGGGAGGGGACGGCCCGGGCCACGGGGCTGATCATGCCGGTGTACCCCCTCACGGCGGGGATCTCCAACAACCTGCTGGCGGGGATCACCCGGCGGGCGGTGGAAAGCTGCCTGGACGGCCTGCCCGAGATCCTCCCCGCCCGGGTGCGGAAGGAGCACCAGCTCTGCCAGACCCAGTATGCCCGGAAAAATATCCACTACCCGGCGGACTTCGAGGCCCTGGCCATCGCCCGGCGGCGGCTGGTGTTCGAGGAGCTGTTCGTCCTCACCTGCGGGCTGGCCCAGCTCAAGGAGCGGCGGTCGGCGGGGGAGGGGCGAGTGCTGTCCGGCGGGCCGGAGGACTTCGCCGCCCTGCTGCCCTTCGCCCCCACTAACGCCCAGCGGCGGGCCATGGAGGACATCGCCGCCGATCTGAGGTCGGGGAAGGCCATGAACCGCCTGGTCCAGGGGGACGTGGGCTCGGGCAAGACGGCGGTGGCGGCGTTCGGGGCCTGGGCGGCGGCGAAAAGCGGCGTCCAGTGCGCCATGATGGCCCCCACCGAGCTGCTGGCAGAGCAGCACGCCCGCACCCTGGAGGCCCTTCTCGCGCCCGCCGGGGTGCGGGTGGCCCTGCTCACCGGTTCGGTGAAGGGGAAGGAGAAAAAGGCCCTGCTGTCCGCCCTGGCCGGGGGGGAGATCGATCTGGTGGTGGGCACCCACGCCCTCTTTTCCCAGGGGGTGGAGTACCGGGACCTGGGCCTGGTCATCGCCGACGAGCAGCACCGCTTCGGCGTGGCCCAGCGGGCGGCGTTGGCGGAAAAGGGAGGGGCGGTTTCCCCCCACGTGCTGGTCATGTCCGCCACCCCCATCCCCCGGACGCTGGCCCTGATCATCTATGGCGACCTGGACGTGTCCGTCATGGACGAGCTGCCGCCGGGGCGCACCCCGGTGGCCACCTTCGCCGTGGGGGAGGCCAAGCGGGCGCGTATGTACGGCTTTGTCCGCAAGCAGGTGGGCTTGGGGCGGCAGGTCTATATCGTCTGCCCCGCCGTGGAGGAGAACGGCGGCGGCTGGGAGGACGGCCCCGGCCTGGATCTGAAGGCCGTCACCGCCTACGCCGCCGAGCTGCGGGAGCGGGTGTTCCCCGACCTGCGGGTGGGCTTTGTCCACGGCAAGCTGAAATCCAAAGAGAAAGAGGCGGTGATGTCCGCCTTCTCCGCCGGGGAGCTGGATGTGCTGGTGTCCACCACGGTGATCGAGGTGGGGGTGGACGTGCCCAACGCCTCCCTGATGATCGTGGAAAACGCGGAGCGGTTCGGCCTAAGCCAGCTCCACCAGCTCCGGGGCCGGGTGGGCCGGGGGAAGCACGAGAGCTTCTGCGTGCTCATGACCGCCAGCGGTCGCGATACCGCCCGGGAACGGCTCCGGGCCCTGTGCGCCACCAACGATGGCTTCCAGATCGCGGAGGAGGATCTGCGGCTCCGGGGCCCCGGGGATTTCTTCGGCAAGCGTCAGCACGGTTTGCCCCAGCTGAAGGTGGCGGACTTTGCCGCCGACATGGAATTGTTAAAGGAAGCCCGGGCCGCGGCGGAGGAGCTCATCGCCGCCGACCCGGAGCTGAAGAAGCCCGCCCACCGCCTGCTGAAGCGGCGGGTGCGGGAACTGTTCGAGGAGAACGCGGAGCTGTTCAACTGAGAAAAAGCTCAGCGTGTCGAAAAAGTCTTTTCGCCCCGCTGAGCGCGACTTTTTTGAACAAAGACCGTTCAAAAAAGTCGTTGATTGAACGTGAAAGACACCCCTCCTGGGTTTCTTTCACACTATCTTCCTTCCCGTCATCGAAACAGAAGCGGCTTTTTCGACAGTCTCGCCTTCCCCCTGGAAGGGGGAAGGTGGCACGGCGAAGCCGTGACGGATGAGGGTGCGCAAGGGCAGGCGCGGGTGTTCCAAGCCTGGAGGACGGCGCGCCGAACGCCCGCCCCCTCACCCGCCCCCTGCGGGGGCACCCTCCCCCACAGGGGGGAGGGCTGACGCGAGATACAAAGGAGCGTATGCGATGAAACGGCTGACCATTGGCCTGCTGGCCCATGTGGACGCGGGGAAAACCACCCTGTCCGAGGCCATGCTCTACCAGGCCGGGGCGGTGCGGAGGCTGGGCCGGGTGGACCACAAGGACGCCTTCCTGGACACCGACTGGCAGGAGCGGGAGCGGGGCATCACCATCTTCTCCAAGCAGGCGCGGCTCACCTGGAGGGACTGCGGGATCACCCTGCTGGACACGCCGGGGCACGTGGACTTCTCCGCCGAGACGGAGCGGGCGGTGCAGGTGCTGGACTGCGCGGTGCTGCTGGTGAGCGGGGCGGACGGGGTGCAGGGCCACACGGAGACGCTGTGGCGGCTGCTGGCGCGGCATGGGGTGCCCACCTTTGTTTTTGTGAATAAGATGGACCAGCCGGACACCGGCCGGGACAGGCTGCTCTCCCAGCTCCGGGAGCGGCTGGACGAGGGCTGCGCCGACTTCTCCGGGGACTGGGGGGAGGTGCTGGAGCAGGCGGCCCTGTGCGACGAGGGGCTGATGGAGCGGTATCTGGAGACGGGGGAGCTGGACGATGGGGACCTGTCCGCCCTGATTGTGGGGCGGAAGCTGTTCCCCTGCTGGTTCGGCGCGGCGTTGAACCTGGACGGGGTGGACGGGCTGCTGGACGGCCTGGCCCGGTTCGCCCTGGAGCCGGACTGGCCGGAGGCGTTCGCCGCCCGGGTGTTCAAGATCAGCCGGGACAGCCGGGGGGAGCGGCTCACCTGGGTGAAGGTGACGGGTGGGACGCTGAAGGTGCGGGACACGGTGAAGGGCCCGGACTGGGAGGAGAAGGCCGCCCAGCTCCGGCTGTACTCCGGGGCGAAATTCACCCCGGCGGAGGAGGCCACGGCGGGGACGGTGTGCGCCGTCACGGGCCTGACCCGCACCCGGGCGGGCCAGGGCCTGGGGGCCGAGGAGGACTGGGCCGGGCCGGAGCTGGAGCCGGTGCTGGCCTATCAGGTCCTGCCCCCGGCGGGGGGCGACGCCCACACCCTGCTGGCCCAGCTCCGGGTGCTGGAGGAGGAGGACCCCCAGCTCCGGGTGGAGTGGAACGAGGGGCTGGGAGAGATCCGGGTGCACCTCATGGGGGAGGTGCAGCTGGAGGTGCTGTCCCGGCTGATGGAGCGGCGGTTCGGGGGGTCGGTGGCCTTCGGCCCCGGCCGGATCGTCTACCTGGAGACCATCGCCGCCCCGGCGGAGGGGGTGGGGCACTTCGAGCCCCTGCGCCACTACGCCGAGGTGCACCTCCTGCTGGAGCCGCTGGAGCGGGGGGCGGGGCTGGAGCTGGACACCGCCTGCGACCAGAACGTGCTGGACGGCCACTGGCAGCGGCTCATCCTCACCCACCTGATGGAGAAGGAGCACAAAGGCGTGCTCACAGGCGCGCCCGTCACCGATCTGCGGATCACCCTCCTGACCGGGCGGGCCCACCTGAAGCACACCGAGGGGGGCGACTTCCGGCAGGCCACCTACCGGGCGGTGCGCCAGGGGCTGATGAGCGCGAAAAGCGTGCTGCTGGAGCCGTGGTACAGCTTCCGGCTGGAGGTGCCCACGGGGAATGTGGGCCGGGCCATGACGGATTTGCAGCGGATGGGGGCGGAGTTCCAGACGCCGGAGCAGCAGGGGGATCTGTCCGTGCTCACGGGCAGTGTCCCCGTGTCCGGGGCGGGGGGCTACTGGAGGTCGGTGGCGGCCTACACCGGGGGCCGGGGGCGGTTCTCCTGCGCGGTGGAGGGCTACCGCCCCTGCCACAACGGGGAGGAGGTCATCGCCGCGGCGGGCTACGACCCGGAGCGGGATGTGGACAATCCCCCCGGTTCGGTGTTCTGCGCCCACGGGGCGGGGTTCAACGTGCCCTGGGACGAGGTGCGGGCCCATATGCACCTGGACAGCGGGTGGCGTCCGGCGGAGGAGCGGCCCCGGCGGGAGCAGTCCGCCCCGGCCTGCCGGACTGCCATGAGCTACGAGTCCCGGGCGGCGTTGGACAAGGAGCTGGAGGCCATTTTCCAGCGGGCCTACGGCCCGGTGAAGCCCCACGCCTTCCGGCCCGTCCCCAAGGCGTCCGCCAGCCCGAAGCCCAAGCCCTGGAAGGGGCTGAAAACCCGGGACGGGGACGACTACCTGCTGGTGGACGGCTATAACGTGATCCACGCCTGGGAGGAGCTGCGCGCCCTGGGGCGGGCGGATCTGGACAGTGCCCGGGAGCGGCTGATCCACCGCCTGCGCAACTACCAGGGGTGGAAAAAGTGCAAGGTGATCGTGGTGTTCGACGCCTACAGGGTGAAGGGAAGCCCCGGCTCGGTGGAGCGGCTGGGGGATCTGTTCGTGGTGTACACCAAGGAGGCGGAGACGGCGGATATGTATATTGAAAAGACCACCTACGCCCTGTCCAAAGAGCGGAAGGAGCACCGGGTGCGGGTGGCCACCTCCGACGGGCTGGAGCAGATGATCATCCTGGGCCACGGGGCGGTGCGTATGCCCGCCGCCGAGCTGGAGTTTGAGGTGAAGCAGGCGGAGGGGGACATACGCCGCGCCATTGAGGGGAAATAGGAGAAGCCCGCCCAGCGTGTCGAAAAAGTCTTTTCGCCCCGCTGAGCGCGACTTTTTTGAACAAAGACCGTTCAAAAAAGTCGTTGATTGAACGTGAAAGACACCCCTCCTGGGTTTCTTTCACACTATCTTCCTTCCCGTTGTCGGAACAGAAGCGGCTTTTTCGACAGTCTCAAAGCCCGCCCAGTTATGCTGGGCGGGCTTTGCTTGTTTCCTGTTTATTTAACTGTTCTCCCGGCTGTGGAAGTAGCGGTCCCGGTCGATGGTGTGGCGGCGCAGGTAGTCCGCCCAGCGGGCGTATGCCCCGTAAGCGAAATGACAGCCGTCGTTGGCCAGCTCCTCGGGGAGCTGCCCGTCCTCGCCGGCGTAGGCCTCGGCGGTGTTGAGCAGGGCCACCTTTTTCTCCGCCGCCACCCGGACAATGGCCTCGTTGAAGGCCTTCAGGTTGTCGTTGTTGATGTAGCCGGCCAGATTGTTCCGGCGGCACATGGCGTCGTTCAGCGGGGGCATGACCTGGAGGTACACCACCGCCTCCGGCTGGGCGGCCAGCACCTGGTCGACGAATTTCGCCAGGCCCTCCCCGTAGCTCTCGGCGGGGTAGCCCAGCTCGTTCACGCCGATCATGATGTAGACGGAGGCATAGCTCTTTTTGCCCAGCGCGCCCATCAGGGTGAGCTTCTCGCCCTCCACCTCGGCGATTTTGAACTCCGGGTCGTCCACGCGGAACACGGTCATTCCCCTGGCCCAGTAGAAGTCGCCGTGCTTCATGCCGCTGAACAGCTCAAAGCCCTCGGTGCGGGAGTCGCCCAGGAACACGGCGTCGTCAAAGAAGCTGTCGTCCGCCACCGGGTCGGACTCCTCCACCGGAACGCCGAACTGGTAAGGCTCCCAGGGCGGCGGCGTGGGGGTGGGCTCCGGCGTAGGCTCCGGGGTCTGGGTGGGGACGGCCTGGGTGGCCGGGGCGGGGGAGGAGGAGGGCAGCGTGTAGTGGCCCTCGGTGTGCCCGCAGGCGGACAGCAGGGCCAGGGCCAGGACGGCGGCTAAACAGGACAGTTTTCGACACATTGCGGCAGAATCTCCTTGCTTTTTTACTTCTGCCCCATGGTAGCACCGCGCCCCTCCTGTGTCAAGAAAAAAAGGGTTACAAATTCCCATCAAATTGCCGTCAAATAGTGACAGGCCCTTTACCGTTTCCAGCGGCGTTGAAGCTCCAGCACCGCCGACACCAGCAGCAGGCCCAGGGCGATGCACCCGGCGATGCCGAAGGTGCGGAAAAAGGTCTCCCAGAACAGCTCCGTGTCCCCCCGGATGCCGTGGTCCATGGCCTGGTAAATGGTCAGCCCCGGCACCAGCGGGAACAGGGCGATGGTGGAGTAGGACGTGGCGGGGCACTTGCGCAGACGGGCCATGGCCTCGGCGAACACCGCCACCACCACCGCGCCCACCAGACTGGCGACGAAGCTGCCGCCGCCCAGGGCCATGACGGCGAGGTAGGCCGCCCAGCCCGCCGCCCCGCCCAGACAGCACAGCGGCGTGCCCATCCCCCGCACGTTCATGGCGGGGCAGAAGCCCAGACAGCCCAGGAAGGCGAACAGGCAGTACACCACCCCCCCGTAGTCCGCGGCCCGCACCGCCGCGCCGGCGGGCTGCCCCGGGAACAGGGCCATGGCGGCCACCGTCCCCAGGGCGATGGCCGCCGCCGACAGCACCGCCCGGGCGAAGGTGGCCAGGCCCGCCATCATGTCCCCGGTGAGCAGGTCGCTCATGAAGCTGGTGAACACCAGCCCGGGCACCAGCACCATCAGGCCCCCCGCCACCGTCACCTCCAGGTTGATGGGCGCGCCCAGGGCGGGCAGGCCGCACGCCGCCGCCCCCAGCACAAAGGCGGAGATCAGCGTGGTCAAAAAGCCGTTGGCCCTGGCCCGCTCCAGCAAGACCAGCACCGTCCCCCCCGCCAGTCCCGCCAGCCCCGCCGCCGCGGCCTCCGCCCAGCCGCCGGAGAAGAACAGCGCGAAGAAAAACGCCCCCAGGAAGTACCCCGCCAGCCGCAGGACCACCGGATAGGCCCGCAGCTCCGCCAGCGCGGCCCCGCACCGGGCGGACAGCTCCGCCGGGTCCGCCGGGGGATCGGCGCACAGGCGGCGGGACAGGTCGTTGAACCGCTCGATGCCGTCGATGTCGGTGACGATGGACGGCACCCGGCGCATCACCGTATGCACCCGGCCGTCCGGGGCGCGGACGCTGACCCACACGCAGTTGGGCACCGCGAACACCTCCCCCTCCAGGCGGTAGGCCGCCAGCAGGCGGCGCACCGTGTCCTCCGCCCGCTGGATCTCGCCGCCGCAGCGGACGATCTGCACCCCCACCTGGCAGCAGCCGTCCAGAAGCGTGTCGTAGTCCATGGGGGGGCGGTTTCTCCCCTCGCCTCCGGCAGGGGGCGGGACCGCGTCAGGCGTGTCGTAGTCCATATGGCTTCCTCCTTGACAAAACCCCCGGCGGGGGGTTATAATAGGCGTATAAAAGGCACTGCCACAACGGTCAGCCGCCCTTTATTGGATCAACTTACAACTCTATGTTGACCGCTTGGGTACCGGCCAAGCGGTCAACACGCCTTTTGCGCGGTTAAAATCATCAACAACAGAGCGATGATGAAGCAGACCACGAAACGCAGGAGCTTCCTCCCGCGTCCGTCTCCCATCCGCGTCACCCCCTTTCGGGGGGCGGCCGACCGCCGTTATGTAACAGTGCCTTGGGGCGATTATACCACGCCCCCGGCGGGTTTGCAAGGAAAGCCTTGACAGCCCGGGGCTGGGGGGCTATAATGAGCATAAGAGGGCGTTGCCGCCTGGCGGTCAGCCCTTGCGAGTCAACTTAGAACAAAGCCCTATATTGACCGCTCGGGTGCCTGCCGGGCGGTCAATACGCTTTTGGGGATATGTATATCATCATCAAAAGCGCGATGATGAAGCATATCGCATAACGCAGGGCCTGCGCCCAGCGTCCGTCTCCCATCTGCCCCACCCCCTTTCGCAAGGGAGTGGCTGACCGCCTTTACACGGCAACGCCTGTACGTATCATACCATAGCTCCGGCGGGTTTGCAAGGCAAAGGGGCCGGTTTCCCGGCCCCCTGTTCCGTGCTCACTGATTCAAGCCCGTGATGTAGGCGTCGATCAGATCCTTTATCTCCTTGGGTGTGTACACCTTATCCGGGGTTTGCTCAAAGATCCGCAGCAGATCATACGCCATCGCCTTTTGAATGTCCTTCCGCTCGTTTTCGGTGGGCATTGCCTGGCCCCCTTTCTGTTGGGATGCCTTTATTATACCACTCCAGCCGCTCCGGCGCAAGGCCCCGCCTGCCAGGGCTTGGGCGGGCTGGCAGTTTTTTTTGCTTTTTTCCCCATTAAGGCTTGCAAATTTTTGCCGATATTGTATAATAGATGCTGTATCAGTGTGGCGACGGAGGCGTCAGCCAAATCATTCCGATGGAAGGAGGGCCGAATGCCCGGCCACCGCCCCCCGTCCGGGGGACACAGATGGAGGCCCTGGAGGCCTGTAAAAACCCAAATTTCCAACCAGAACAGGAGGAACAGGATATGAAAAAACGTTTGTTGTCGGCGGCCCTGGCCCTGGCCATGGTGCTGACAATGCTGCCTTTGACGGCATTCGCGGCGACCACCACCCCACAGGATCTGAGTGGTAAAACCAATGATATTTGGGACGACACTGAAAGCAAGCTCAAGCTCAGCCTTACCGTTTACTGGCGCGAAAAGGACTATGTATTTGACAGAGCCAGCAGCAGTAATGGCAATGTAGCCACTACCGCTCCGGAGAGCGGCTGGTATTACTGGGGCAATGCATTAGCCGCACCGGACACCAATGGCAAAAAGGCAAACGAGCTGTATAAGGCCGACAGCGGTGTCATTAACGGCACCGGCACCAGCGGTACTTGGTATCCCGATGTGGCGAAGGCCCTGGCTTGCAGCGTCAGCTCCATGAAGCTCATTGGCGGCAACAATACCCTTGATGTGAGCACGGCCAAAGTCAGCTCTCTGACCATCGACCTGAATGGTAAGACCCTGGCCCTGAGCGGCCGCCTGACCCAGGATTATGTTGACGCGGCTAACAAGGATCAGAACACCAAGCTCACCAGCCTGACCATCAACAACACCGTCAAGACCGATGCTGGCGAGTGGCCCGCCGTGACCGGCAGCATCACCGCCACCAGCCAGAACTTTAGCTATACCGCCAAGAACACGGGCGGCAGCAATGGCCCGAGCATTACGGTGAACAACGGCAATAACGTCACCACCGCCCGCACCCTGTCCGTCACCCTGACCGACGCCGTGGTGGGTGCTCTCTCCGTTCAAGACGGCGCGGCCACGGTTCGCGTTACCGCCACCACCAAGGACGCGGCCGCCGCTGGGACCATCAAGGTGAATGAAAGCACCAGTAATTTAAAGAACATCAACTACGGCACCACCAGCATCACCGTCAGCGGCGGCAAGGTGGAAGCCATCACCCTCAACGGCAAGGGCACCATCAGCCTCAGCGACATGGCGACGGCGGGGAACATCACCCTGTTCGGCGGCCAAAAGGGAGCAAGCGGCGCGGCTGCCACCAGTATGCCCGCCTGGGGCGGCTCCACCACCGTCAACGTGGGCAGCCAGTGCGTCACCGGGGCAATCACCACGGCTGCGAATAACGATGCCTCCATGACCGTCAACGTCACCGGCGGCTCCGGCTCGACCGATGGTGTGGACAGCATCGACTTTGCGTCCGCCGGCACGCCCACCACCGCCCACACCGTTAAGGTGGACGGCGGCAAGGTGGGTGAGATCAAGCTGAACGCCGGCACCCTGACCATCGGCAACGGCGCGGACACGGACGCGGTCACCCTGGGCGCGGGCGGCAAGACCACCGCCACCATCTCCGGCGCGGGCACCACCGTGACCAGCGTGGGCGCCGGTGACTCCAAGGACATCACCCTGAATATCACCGGCGGCGAGATCACCGGAAAGATCACCCTGCCCGCAGGCTACGCCAAGCACACCATCACCGGCGGCACCTTCGGCACGGCCATTACCGACGCCGGGTGGCTGGGCAGCGTGAACTACCAGATCGAATCCAACGGTAAGTTCACCTACACCAGCAGCTTCCAGGCGTGCGTGGACGCCCAGAAGGGGAATTCTTCTGCGGTGTGCTCCGTTGTGGGCGCGACTAATCCCACCGTTGAGGTGAGCTTTGTTTTGGACGCCCCCGCTGGTGCAAATCCGGCCACTCCGGTGGTGAAGATCAAGACGGATGATGCTCATGGCATCACTCTGCCCAGCAAGATCAACAACAAGACCATTACCACCTGGTATATTGGCGATAAGCCCTATAACGCCGGGGCGTTGATGCAGTTCTCTAAATCGACTACAGTAAGTGCCACCACCAGCTCCGCCGACAACAGCAATATTGTGGCGGTGAAGGTGAGCAGTGAGGATAAGAACAAGGGCCTGTCCGCCAGTCTGGTGGGGAACATCATCCAGGTGTCCGGGGCCCTGCCTTCCGGGTCCAACGGCTTTTGGAATATCGTTCTTGAGGTGGAAACCGCCATCGGCGAGAAGTATAAGGTTCCTGTGTCCTATGCGGTGGCCGAGAAGAAGCTGGTGCCGGGCAGCACTCTGCCTGCCCCCTTCGTGGCCGGAACCGACAACGTCTCCCTCCAGATTCAGGGCACCAGCCTGCTTTACCCCCTGGACGGCTCCAAGATCGTGGTGGCCTCCGGCAGCATCAAGGAGACTACGTTTACGAATGCTACAGCCGTTGGCACCGTCAGCCTCAGCCTGGGAACTGCGGAAAAGGCCGCGCTGAAGGCCGAGCTGGACGCAATCAAGGCTAATTTCAGCGACAGTTCCGCCGTGAAGGAGGCCGTGAACAAGGTTATCGCGGGCCTGAGCCAGAGCCAGGTGGACAACTACATCCGCCAGGGCCGGATCGCGGCTTATAAGGACATTAATAAGACCACCACCAGCCCCAACGAGAATCAGATCAACGAGATGGCAGCCTATAACACCTTGGATGTGGTTGTGTACCTGGACATCCGGGCCACCGCGTGGAACCGCACCGTGGGCCAGCAGAGCATGACTCTGAATATCACCCCCTATTACCGCCTGGATGTGGTTCCGGGAACAGGTCAGACGAAGCCAGGTAGTGGCAAGAATTATTACACCGTCAAGGCCGGCTCGACCCTGACCATGACGGGCCTGACCAGCGAGTACGGCGATGTGGAGATCGATGTGAGCACTCTGGTTGGCACCAACAAGTCAATGAAGGACGCCGACTGGGCCCACCACGGGGACTATGTCTATAAAATGACGGATGACTTTAAGTTCACCACCAGCCACGGCTTCTCCCCTTTCGTTCTGAATATGGTGGATCCGGTTGCGTTTGCATATGCGGATGGTGATAAAGACAGTGCAGATAAGCACAAATACTACGACAATGTGCAGACTGCCATTGACGAGACGGAGGATAAGGACACCGTCAAGCTGTACACGGTGTATAACAAGACCGCCGAGACCTACAACTTCTCCGGCAAGGCCCGCACCATCACCTTCGATCCCGGCATCAACGGCACCTTCGTGCCCACCTTCAGCGGCGCGAGCGTGACCGCCGACAAGACCAACGGCAACGTCTGGACGGTGCAGCTCAACGAGGACACCACCCCTGCCAACACGCGGATCACCATGAACACCGCCGGCAACGGCAGTGCCACCGTCAACGTGAGCAGCGCGAAGCCTGGCTCCACCGTCAGCGGCACCTATAAGGCCAACAGCGGCTACAAGGCGGGCAGCTTCACCGCCACCGCCCAGCCCGGCAACAAGTCCGTCAGCGTGAGCGTGTCCGCCAACGGCACCTTCAGCTTCACCGTGCCCAGCGACGCCACCAGCGTGACCGTCACCCCGTCCTTCGTGCTGGACAACGGCCTGCCCTTCACTGACGTGGCGAACAACGCCTGGTATTTCACCGCGGTGAAGTACTGCTACGACACGACCAACAACGGCTACCGCCTGATGGAGGGCGACAGTGCCGCCACCTTCGCGCCCAACGGGAGCTTCACCCGGGCGCACATGGTGCAGATCCTGTGGAACATGAAGGGCCGTCCCACGCCCAAGACCACGGCGAACCCCTTCCGGGACATGAGCAGCAGCAACTGGTACTACAGCGCGGTTCTGTGGGCCTATGAGAACGGCTACGCCAAGGGCTATCCCGACGGCACCTTCAAGCCCGGCCAGGCGGTCACCCGCCAGGAGATGGTTCAGTTCCTGTATCAGGCGTCTGGTTCGCGCAGCGGCTCCGGGAACCTGAGCTACTATTCCGACGGCTACACGGCCAACAACTGGGCGCAGCCCGCTCTGCGCTGGGCCACCGGCCTGGGCATCCTCAGCGGCCAGAACAGCGCGAGCCTGGGCAACACCCTGGCTCCCAGGGCGGTCGCCAAGCGTTGCGAGGTGGCCGTGACCGTGATGAACTTCGACAAGCTGAACCTGTTCTAAGCCGTCACAGAAGCGAAACAGCATCACAAAGGCCCGGCCGGGAGATCCCGGCCGGGCCTTTTCCCGCGTCCGCAAATAGGGAAACGCCCCAGGCGGTAAGGCCCGGGGCGTTTGGGTCAGTCCGGCTTGTTCCCGTCCGGCGTCTCCTCCGGTTCATCGGAGGGGGGCGGCATGGGGATGGGCTCGTCGATGATGTGGATGTGCTGGGCGGGAGGCTCGATGCCGCCGTCCAGCTGGGCGCGGGTGGAGGTGTAGGCCCCCTCCACCAGGGCGGGGTCCCGGCCCTCCAGGATGGCCACCATCTCGCCTCCGGTGATGGTTTCCTTCTCCAGCAGGTAGGCCACCACCTTGTCCATGTCCTCCCGGTTGGCCTCGATGACCTCCACCGCGGCCTTGTAGCACACGTCCAGCACGGCCTTCACGGCCTTGTCCATGACGGCGGCGGTGTCCTGGGCGCAGTCCAGGCCGTAGCCCCCGTCCAGGTACTGGTTGCGGACGGAGCCCAGGGCCATCATGCCGAACTCCTCGCTCATGCCGTACAT
>ERZ779623.385-NODE-385-length-17478-cov-6.510130_pt1 | contig 17478 bp, 14 predicted proteins | sample MGYA00514189_ERZ779623 | MGnify/ENA primary metagenome ERZ779623 (study PRJEB29562, sample SAMEA4376712) | mouse gut metagenome | isolation source: Cecum | study: EMG produced TPA metagenomics assembly of the A DSS colitis mouse model was used to assess the... | reverse complement strand
CAGCCCCGACCCCGCACCCTCCCTGGACAGGGGGGCGAGGGCGGTAGTCCGGATGGTGCTGCTTGTAGTACCATTCCCATACGGGGGGAAGGGTAAACCATGACTTTTGAAGGGTCGGTTCTGTATTGGCACAGTTCTCGTAGACACGGTGCTTTTCGTCGGCGGATAATGTGATTAGATGATGGTACGGGCAAGCGTCCGTGCGCAGTCCGGCAGAAAGAATAAGGATTGTGTCCGTTTCTTCGCAGAATCTACCTTTCAAATGCCCTGACCGGCGGCATACTTCCGCATCCACAAAAACACCGGTCGGGCGTTCAAACCAGGATGAAGCGGGAAGATAATTGAATATATCAAATAATACAGGGCCTGCCGTTTGCGCACCGACCAGTCCCGGCTTTCCTTCACCGGTTGCATTTCCTACCCATACCCCGACTGCATAGCGAGGGGTGACACCGACTGCCCAGGCATCCCGGAATCCATAACTGGTTCCTGTCTTCCAGGCAATGGTTTGCATGGACGGGATAGATTTCCAGTCGATTTCTTCGGGGCGGTTTACTTCTTTCAAGGCATCGAATGTTTGCCACACAGCACCTTTATCCCAAATGAGATTCTTCTGAGTGCTCTTCCGGGTAGTCTCGTTTTCTTCTTCTTTCTTTTCCTCTTTCGCCATTATAATCCCGGCTTCTTTCTTTTCGGAGAGCTTTGAATCCGGGTGAGGAATGAGACTCCGTCCCATTTGGGCATAGACATTCGTCACATCCCACAAGGTCGCTTCCGCTCCCCCTAGAATCAAAGATAATCCATAATGAGACGAAGAGCGGGTGATTGTCTTGAATCCGGTCTGTTGCAGGAAATTATGAAATTTAGGTACTCCGTATCTTTGCAGCATCGTCACGGCGGGAATATTCAATGAACGGGCAAGTGCTTCCGAAGCCGGGACAGCCCCTTCGTATTGCATGCTGAAATTCTGAGGAGTAAAGCCGTTTATATTAATAGGTATATCCGGCAATAACATATCGGGCAATAAAGAACCTTCCTGCAACATGGCATAATATAGGAAAGGTTTTAAAATACTGCCAGTACTCCTGGGAGCTTGAATCACGTCAACTTGATTGCCACCCTGCTTCCGGTCGAAATGTACATTCCCGCAATAAGCTATCACCTGATTGGCGGGTATATCAATCACTAGAATAGCCAGATTACGAATATCGCTCCGGTTGAACTCATTACTCCAACGTTCTGCTAAATCTTCTATGTGAGTCTGCATCCCCCGGTCGATGGTAGAACGGGTATATTGCCCGTTTCTCTCCTTATAAAAACGGCTGACCAAATGGGGAGCTATCTGCGGAAGAGGATGCGGCTCGTCGGGAAGCGGTTCGGTGACAGCCAGTTCATAGGTCGATGAATCTATGATTTTCTTTTCAAGGAGTTGTTTCAATAACCGGTTTCGTTTGGAAAGCAGCATCTTCCGTCCTTTGGACAGGTGAATCATAGCGGGAGCATTGGGAAGCACGGCAAGCATGGCGGATTCCGCCCATGACAGGTCTTCCGCTGAATGCCCGAAATACCGCCAGGCTGCTGCATCCAGTCCTACTACATTGCCGCCGAAAGGTGCATGAGATACATACATGGATAAGATTTCTTCTTTGGAAGCCCGGAATTCGAGCCGGGTAGCCCAAATCATTTCGATTATTTTCTCTCCGAAAGTCCTCGATTCATTCCGGGCAAGACGGATGGTTTGCATGGTCAGTGTACTTCCGCCACTGATAATACGTTTGTGCTTGGTGTTCTGATAGATAGCTCTCCCGACAGATAACGGATTGACGCCCCAATGGTGATAGAAATGTTTGTCCTCGAATGTGATGAGACATTGTTTGATTTTCTCCGGTGTGGTCTCGCGTGGTGGAAACCGCCACTGTCCGTCGGAAGCAATACGTGCCCCGAGCAATTCATCATTACGGTCGGTGACGACAGTAGAATAGGGGACATGAAACAGTTGCCGGGGAAGACAAAATATATATCCTATCACCAGGAGAGTAAGGATGCCAAGCATTAGTTTCCTGAATACTGATAATCGTTTGAAGAACTTATAGATAGAAATCATTGAGTGGCAAAAGTTAGGATATATATTTATGACGAGTGATTAGGCACGGATTACACGGATTTCACGGTTTTTAGTTAATGAGTAGAACCGTGAAATCCGTGTAATCCGTGCCTGAAATTTACCTGCTCACCGTCGTTCTTCCTGCTTTGCTTCGTGCCTGTACGGTTGCGTCATACATGGCTTCGCATTGAATAGCCGGAAGGATGAAGTTACCTGCATAGGTCGCTTGCAGCCTGACTGTAAACACTTTCGTTTCTCCACGGCGTAGATTGAAATAAGTCAATACACGGTCGTCGCGAATATCCTGATAGGAATACTTGCTGATTGAGTTTCTAGGACTACTGGTTGCACTGGCGGCATTCTCTGTATCAGCAACCAGCATTCGTTCATTGTATATCTCCCATCCGGACGGTATGATATGCGTCAGTGCCAGGTTGATATAGTCCGAAGTGCCACTGATATTGGATATGGCGGCAACAGCGATAAAGTCAGTACCTTGCCTGATATCATCTATTGACATAGGTGTACCGTTCAGGTCTGCATATCTTATATCCATCCGGATATTGTCCGAAATGGCAGGCAGCGTATCATTCAGCAACTGTGTACGTGTGATAACATCTACGCCCAGTGCTCCCTTGCCTTGATTCCTTATCGAAATCGTACCGGATTTCGGGGAAGTGGAAATCTCTTTCTCAAATACAGCCTTGGCAGATTTTACCGCAGGTTGTTGTTTGCCGTTCCATGTCCATGTGAAATCCAATGTACCTGATAGCTTCTCGGCCAACCGTCCCATTGCCATAAGGGCGAAGGCGGTGGATTGAGTACTGAACCAGTTCTCTTGTGACAGATTCTGTGATACTTTCTTCGCCTGTTGAAGCGCATCCCGTTCGCGTTTCATCAGAATCAATGTTTCCAGAATCATCGCTTCATCCCGGTCGGATGAACCATATATCAGGTTCATTGAAGAATAGGGGATAACGGTAGTCTCGGCATTGTACACTAATTCCTCGGCAGGTTTCATCTTTCCTGTTAGAGCATAGGCGGCTGCCAGTCTCCATTTTGCCTGGATAGACAATCCTTGTTGCTCTTTCATCCGGTTCATAGCCCCGTATTCCGGTGCGCCTGCCAATGCCAAAGTGTACAGGCGGAAAGCCTGCATCAATTCTGACTGCCATTGCTGCCAACTACTAGCATCCTGCGGCATACGCCAGTTTTGAGCCGCCGCGCGTTGGAAACGTTTCCACTTATTCAATGCATTGGAGTGAACGGCGTAGCCTTTCTCTTGTGCCAGTGTGAGGAACATTCCTGTATATGAACTAATCCATTCGTCGGCAACGGCATTTCCCGGCCAATAGATAAATCCGCCGTTCGGAAGTTGGCGGGCATAAACCTGCCGGATGGCTTCCTGTACATTTGTTTTTATTTTCTCTGCTTCCTGCTCGTCCACCGCTTTAAATTGGGAGACGAATAAGAGTGGCAGGGCTTTGGAAGTCAACTGCTCCGTGCAATGGTGCTGATAGTTGTACAAGAAGTCGAATCGACGGCTGATATCTACCGATGGAATACGGGAAACTTCCAGTTGGATATGATTATCGTCGGAAGAACCGGCAAGGCTGTATGACAGTTCTCCGCTTTGTCCGCTCTCTACCCATTGGCTGTTGCGTAATGTCACAATCGGGTTCGGGTTGCGCACTTCGATTTCAATGGTTTCTTTCGTCTGTTGTCCGCCACCGCTTGCTGTTAGGTGGATGGTTGCTTTTCCCGTCTTGCTGCCCGTCTTTAATATAAAGAAAGCAAGTTGGTCGCCCGGCTGATTGAAGGTCAGTGATTGTTGCGGAGAACCGACAACCTGAACACCGCCACCGGTAGCCTGGATAGATACTGTAACATTCTTCACCTGATTTTCCATGGCAAAGATATTTACCGGAACGGTAATCTCCTCTTGAATGCTAAGTACGCGTGGTAAAGTAGACAGCAGCATTAACGGTGTCCGTACATAAGACGTCTTTTCCGCATTGCCATAAGCTCCGTCCTGTCCTGCCACTACCATGGTACGTACCGAACCTACATACATCGGCAATTTCAATGTATGTGTCTCACGCTTGCCTTTACCCAGATAGAAAGGCCCTATAAATTTAACTACCGGTTTGAAACGGTTCGCTTTGGCATCCGCCGGCTTCAATGAAGCGTCACCGCCTGTGCTGAAAAGAGAACTGTAACTTCCGGCGGAAGCTCCCAATACATTATCATACATATCCCACGTCCGGATACCGAGCGCTTCACGTGAATAGAAGTCGTTCCAGGGGTCGGGAGTCTTGAAGTTCGTCAGATCCAGCAAACCATCATCTACGATAGCCAATGTATAAGTCATCGGTTTCCCGTTCTTTTCGCTGACGGTGACATTGAAACTTGTTTCCGGTCGTAACACTTCCGGCATCTGTATCTGCGGTTGCAATATAGTCTGGTTATTAGTCACGAATACCGGGACAACACCATACATGCGAATCGGTAAGTCATTGACCGTTTGTGCATGAGGCTGCAACAGGCTGATGTGCAAATATACGTTCGGTGCCATTTCCGGCGTAACCTTAAAGCTGTATTTCGTATCTCCCTGATTGGATACCTCTATCCATTCCTGTTTAAGTACAGTCGAACCGTTTTCGATGGATACCAACGCACGACCACCGGCTGCTGCGGGGATAATGGCTGTCGCAGTTTCGCCTATTTCATAAGAATCCTTATTCAGTGAGAAAGCAAGCATCTTGATACCGCTGGGGTCAGATTTGCTTGAACGTCCTCTCCAGTCCGGCCAGTCTACATAGATAGTGCCCCCGGTGGCGTGTCCGCTCTCTTTATCTTTTACATATACGAGATAACGTCCCCAACTCGGATAATCGACACGGAACTTGAAGGAAGCCTTCCCACCGTTGGTTTGCAGGTTTCCACTGGCTACCGGAGTGATGGAACTGCTGTTTATATAGGAACTGAAAGATTCGTCACTGTTCTCCCACCACCAGCTCCAACTGATACGGTATATTTTGTATTCCAGATTCGAACGGCTTACCGGTTTTCCTTCTGGATTAACGGTAACAACATCAAATACATGGTCTTTATCCGTTTCAATGTATTTCCCTTTCGGCTGATTCAGATTGATACCCACATAAGATGTGAACGGTGAGAAAGGAACGCTTTGTGTGTAAATGCTTGCGTCTCCGCCCGGTTCAAAAACACGCGTTGTGAAAGAAGCGTTCAGCATCCCCGGCGCATTGGTTGCAGCCGGTAGTTTCAGCGTAACTCCCGCTCTTCCTTCCGCGTCGAGCACACCATCGAATACATCCGTCTTGATGGTTGAGAAATCCGTAGCCGGATTATTGAAGATATATTGTCCGTAGTTCTTGAATTGGGTGTTTACCCTGGACAATGACATTTCTACTTTAGCTTTCAGGCGTGAAGCAGTTGCTCCTGTCAGCCATGCGGAAGTGAGCGGAGCATAAAATTCTTTGTCTGTTGCCTGAAGTACTCTGGGTAGTGCCAGTGTTATTTTGAGCCGGTTAGGCTTTATCGTTTCAATGCGCAGCCCTTTGTGGAAAGTGGTTCCGCCTACTTTTACGTATGCATTCCACAGTCCGGTGGGGGCATCGGCCCGCGTCGGGACATCAAAGGCGTAGAAACCGTTCATTCCCTGCGTCGAAATCATCTTGGTATAGAACTGTCCTTTCGGATTGTAAATCTCCAGTGCTACCGGATGCTTGTCCGGTATTCTTTTTTCGCGGTCTTCCAGGATGAAGGATATGTGTAACGTATCTCCCGGTCGCCATACACCTCTTTCACCGTATATAAATCCCTTCAACCCTTTCTGAATATCTTTTCCGCCCACATCGAACCGGCTTACGGATTGTTCTTCCCCGTCTACCACACGTACATAGGCTTTTTGCTTGTCCGATTCTGCCACGACAATAAAGGGTACGCCTTTCGGAGCGATTTCCGCCAGTCCTTCCCCGTTTGTTTCCCCTTTGCCTATCACTTGCAACTGGAAGTTGTAAACGGTAACTTGTGCTTTTCCGACCGGTTTGGTATCCAGAATATTGCTGACTGCAATCCATAAATTATTCAGGGAGTTTCTTTTCACAATCATTCCCAGGTTAGAAGCAAAGACATTGCAGGCTGCTGTCCGATCCGAACCCATGTAGTAGGATGGATGGCAGGGATTATTCCGTTCCTGCCAACGATATAAACTCCAGTCCATTGTTGAACCGTTATAGTAATAATAGGCTTCGGGAGTATCCCAAACGGCTTCGTCTTCTTCCGATATAACGTTTCCGCTTACTTTTGTCAGACCATCGGAAGTGCTGTCGGCAAATTTCATTTCCTGATTGTCACTACCACCGCAAGGATAAGCCGAATACTCTTGCCGGAAAGATAGGATGACACGATAGATAGCACCCGGCTCTTGATGAATCAGTCCGGCAAGGTCAATCGAGTAATCTTCCCAACGGTGAACGTCCTTGGAAGAGTCTTTACCCAACCACAATGTTTTCTTATAAACCAGTCGTCCCGAACGGCGTAACTCATTGGCGGAAGCCAGTGAATTGCTCTGCATGAACATCAATACATTATTCTCGAAAATGCGTATCACACTCAAGTCCACCGCATACAGATTGACAGCGCGGAACGGGATAATCAAGCTTTTGGAATCGGGAAGAATAGCTGCCGAAGTGGACATTTCAACCTGCGGCTTCAGATTCAGTTCGCTGAACGAGATAGAATGTGAAGTTCCCAAAGTCTGCTCCTGACTGCTTTTTACTCCTTCGTGAATATTTAAAGTCAGTTTATTAATCTTGTTCGCTTCGAAATAAATAAACACTTTATTGTCCTTGATTTGAGTGATAGAAGAAGATACTTCCGGTATTTCAATCAGTCCTTTCAAATCCTGGGTATTGGATACGGGATCGGAGAATACAATTTCAATCCCATTCTCCGGTTGGTCAATGCGTTCGGCAGTCAGAAAGCGGAAACTGTCTTTTGCCGGAATCAGAATCTCTTCGCTTTGTGTCCGGTCGATCCGTGCGGGTTTTCCGTTTGCCTTTATCTCCAGTTGGTAATCTTCCGTCGCTCGTGGAATCCGGTTGATATGGAATTCATAACGGGTAGAATTGTCGGTGGATGTAATCTCTACCGGATAGTTTTTGCTTTTCCCGTTACCGGTTGTTTTTATTTTCCCTATCATTTCTTTTCTCGGCGTAGCGCTGAGGTGTACTTCTTGTTTAGAGCTATTGCTAGTAATGGCTGTCAACATTTTCTCCACCTCTTCTTTCTTCACTACATCACTGAAACGTATTTCTCCTTTTATGCTTACTTCGTCGGGCTGGGTAGCGGTAATCGTTATCGGTTCTGTATGGATGGTAAAGTTACGCTCCTGCACCCGGAATGAGAAATTGAACTCCTTTAGTTTCTTATCGACTTCAATAAAATCTCCGAGTTGGAAAGTCCCCTCATAAAATGCCCCCGGTTTCAGTGTCCCTTCTTCCGGCACAAATTCAATGGTATTATTGCTAACCCAATACGCTTTGCCTTTCAATGAGGGCGAGAAACTGAACGGGTTATCTTTCAATTCATTGTTCATATCCACCATTGGCTGGTCGTGCGTCAGTTCGATGCGTATGGTCGAGCCTTGTGAAATGACTCCACCGGTATAAGCGTTAACGTATGGCGCATATTCCGCGGAAGGGATAATGTCTTTTTGACTGTGCGTACATGCGGAAAAACTCACAATCAGCATTAAAAAGAAGAATAATCCGGTAGCAATGTTGCTACATCTGGTTTTAATTTGTCCCATAGCGAAGAGGTTTTTACGATTCAACGAACAAATATACTGTTTTTATGATAGATTCTTTTCAAATCTCCTTATTTTTGTACACTCTAATAAGATTGTTTATGGGAAAAAAGAAAGAATACAAAGAAGCTAACCGCCGGTTTCTGAAAAGATTGGCTTCTCAGGAAGGTGTTTTTGCATTGCCGGGCGGTATCTATTATAAAGTGTTGGAGACTGGTGAAGGAACTATTTCTCCCGGTGCGCGGAGTATTGTCACCGTACATTACACGGGAAGTCTGATTGACGGCCGGATATTTGATAATTCTTATGAACGCAATTGCCCGGATGCCTTGCGGCTTAGTGATGTGATAGAAGGTTGGCAGGTGGCACTTCAAAAAATGCACGTTGGCGATAAATGGATTATTTATATACCTTATACACTGGGATACGGTAATAAGAATACTGATTCTATACCGGCTTACTCAACATTGGTATTCGAAGTGGAACTATTGGCTGTTGCATAAAGACAGGGCTTTTGATTGTCAGAGACAAGGATATCTTTCCTTCAGCTTTTTCATAAAGGATTTGCTTACTTGCAGGGATTCCGAGTTACTGAAGGGAGGAAGTAGCAGGCAATTATTATCTTCAATAGATGCCAGATAAGTGATATTGATAATATAAGACTGGCTGATCTGAATCAGATAAGGATGCAAACTCAGTATTTTCTGTGAGTTTGTATTTCTCTTCAATATTAAGGTATGCTTATTATACAATACAACTTCCCACAATTTACTTTTGGAGTTATAACGGAAATAACCGATTTCTTCAAAATGAACCACTTGTAAATTTCCGGTAATAGTAGTGTATAAAAAAATGTTTTTCTGATTCTTCTCAATGATTGTATGATTACAATGTTCGATGTGTGTCTCTTGGTTGTCCATGTGATTAGCTTGTCTATATAACTTATGTCATACGTTTGTTTTCAGCCAAAGGTAGAGTTTTACTTTTAATCATAAAAATAAAAAGTGTCTCATTTCTGAAATGAGACACTTTTACATAGTGGTATTGGCAGTATTTAAAATGAGTTTTTATTCTTCATTGTTCTGATTTTCAAGGAACTGACTGGGTGACACACCATACTTGTCGGAAAAGTTCCGATAGAAAGTTGCCCGTGAACTAAAACCGGATGCGAACATTAATTCTTTCATGCTTTTTCCCGGATTCTCGACTGCTAACCGTTTGAAATATTCCAGGCGGTTACAATTTATATATTCACGGAAACCGCTAAAACCCTGACTCTTGATTGCCATCGAAATATCATGTTCTTTTTTGTTTAAGGATTTTGCTAAATCTTTCATGTTATACAGTTGGTCTGTATAAGGATGCTTTTCTTTAAGATAGGTTTCAATAGTTGAGAAGAGTGGGAGAGGCTGAGGTGAGTTTTCTATGTGCGGCATCTCTTTTTCTGTGCTATATACCATACTGATATGATCCGAGAATGGATTCTCATGTCGTAAATATAGTACTGAAAATAAAACGGTGAAAACAATTGCCGTTATGCCGAATAAATTGAATATAAATTCGTTGATACTCAATGTAAACAGAGTGTATATTCCTAAAAACAAGAACAGGAAACCTATGAATAAGTGCATATTCTTATTTATTCTGCGATAGGTCTTAGTGCTGAATATTGCATAAATAAGAATAAAGAGGGGCGTTAAAACAGAAAGTAAGAATATGCAAATTCTAAGTTTGACATCCGTATTGTTTATATTCGGTATTATTTCATTCAATGAATAAATAGGAGTTATGACACCGTTGAACCCTAAATAACAGATCCCTACGGTTATTGTAATGATAGGTGGCAATAGGAATGTAAATATTCTGAAGTGGTTAAGATGCCCCGGAGATAGTGAAGCAATGGGGAATAGTGCGACAATATTGGCTAAAGCATACCATTTGAGCATCTTTTCGATGTTAAGCAGATCGATGAAATTATATTCCGGAGTATCTGTAACAATTGTCAGCCATCCGATATTTTCCCATGAAAACATAAGCCCTATACACGCTGCTATAATTCCCCAATATAATTTCGGGTAATTGTCTTTAGCCCGGAAAATAAGAATAATTCCTGATATCAGTGCAATCAAATCAAGTGTGAGTTCAATTGATAAATGTAGTATTCCCATGTTTATATGACGTGTTTCTAATTTTCCCTTATTTTAATTGAAAAGTCAATGAAACAAAGATAAGTAATTTAGTCATATCAGACAATAGGAAAAATGTCTTTGAGTATTTATTATACCTATATATATATTTATTTTTCTTTCAGAGATTCATTTTCTGCCAATTCTTTGATCTCTTTATTCAGAAAAACAGAAAGCACAGTTCTTACCACAACTACTCCGCCTAAGATTGCCAATTCATCTAAAGTCGGATCAACCACAGTTTTCAGTATATCGGATGCGATCAGAAACTCCAAACCGAGTAAAAGATAACTGCCGAAATCAGCCCTGAGCTGCCGGATGTTATTGATGGTATATGTTCCGTTGAACCGTTTTATTTCATTGCGCATGAAAGCGATGAAGCCGACGAGTACTCCATAGGTGACGATCAGCAGGCTTATAACGCTGATGATAGTAGCAAGCATATTCAAGAAAGTCAGTAGCATTGTGTATAATATTAGGGATATAAAATATAAACAAATAAAGTGATATAATGGTTCTTATATTAAATGATAATGAATGGAAGTTACTAGTAATGCTCTGTTTATTGAGAAAAAAGATAAAGATGCTATATTGCTGTTTCAGTTAGTTAAAAGGAAATTAATGAAACAGTATGTTAATGATATACCGGAATGGGCATTAGCTATTTATGGAACATATTAAATTTATCCTTATGTAAAGAATAAAGATAAAACAATATCTTTGCTATAATTATTTTTATTGCGACTAAAATGATGGTAAGATAGATTATAACGAAAGTAGTTTTCATTTTATCTTATATTTGTTTTTTTGTGATAATTGCGCACTTTAAAATTGAATTGATAAGATTCCTCCTAGGGTTTTATTAGAATGATCATAAAAAGGACAAGTGATAATTGTAGGAGCTTCTTTTTTATTTAATTTAAAAAGCTTCCGGTTAATGGGAAGTAACCAGTAACCAATGCGTGCGCTTAAAATTCCAATGCCTGCGCCCGTTATAATGTCATTGAACCAGTGTCTATTGTTATATAGTCGTAAAAATGCTACCCCACTTGCAATTGTATAAGCCCCGATTGCATATCCTATGCCGTATTCCATTCGTACTAGTTCTGCTCCCATAAAAGCTGTCGCAGTATGTCCTGACGGGAACGAATTTCTTGCAGAAGAATCTGGCCTTTTTTCATGTATAGTCAATTTAATTCCATTTACCATTATTCCCATTGCCAGATAAGAAGTAGCTGTGGTTATTAGTCTTTCTTTGAAAGAGTGTTTTGCCTTTACACCAAGAAATTCTAAACTTATATTGGAGATGACGGGTAAATATTGTATATAGTCATCAGCATGGAAGAATTTGTTCTTACGCAAGTCTGTCATATTGTCTTGAATGGTATGGTTTGCAGATTGTAGCCATCCGTTACAGATACCCCATGAACCAACCAATATTAGTGATGTAGGGAATATTAGTTTATAAGGACGAAATAGTGTCGAATTTTCATTATAAGAAAGAGAATCTTTGTTTTCTTTTCCATATGCTGCATGCAGACTAATAGGAATGCAGAAAAGATAAAGTAGAAGTGTAGCTGTTTTCATTTAGTTGTTTGAAAATATAGATGTTAAATATCTTATTTGGATATACTTTAGTGCTTTTTTGATGCTACAAAGTTACTTTGTTTAGGATGGCCGAAGATGAATTTTGTATAGTTGATTTTTCTACGGAAATGTGGAATTTTGTCTACACTAATATGGAAAAATCCGCACCCTTCCCTATCTCAGGGAAAGAATGCGGAATGATATAAAAAGGTTTCTTTATATATTTACTCACTGCTGGGAATAAGCGTTCAGCAGTGTAAATGCTTTCATAATTATAGATGTTTTTGATTAGAAATTGTATCCAAGAGTGATGGAAGTAGTTCCGATTTTTGTCTTTTTGCACAATTCAATAAAATCTTTACCATAACCAACTCCTACATAAAGTTGGTTGTAGTTCAAACCTGCGCCAATTTGCCATCCCATTTGGAAACGTTTCCATGTATAGTCTTTACTGCCTGTATCTTTTTTATCAAACATATTAGCTTCCTGTTTATAACCTTCTTTTTCCATTTGCTCCCAAAATTCATCTTCTGAGAAGCCTAATTCGTTGGTGTCTATAGTTAAATTGTATTTTTGTTTTCCGATGATATTTCCTCTAAAGTTGATACCTATATATGGTACTATTGAAACCTTACCGTTAGGTAAAGAAAATTTGTATGCAATATTGACAGGTATGTTGAGGGAAAAGAGATTAGTTTTGCGCTCTAAAATATCTTCATCAAAGCCTAAATCATCGTAATCCTCTTTCCCGAATGAGTATGTTGCATTTACGCTTGCTTCAACAAAAAGAGGAAATTCTTTAGCTATACTAAATCCTTTTGTATATCCGATAGAAAAACCATTAATGCTTAAATCATCTGCCCCTTCATAATCAGAAATGATTTTTGTCGGATTATAAGATACGGTAACTCTTTGCCATCCATTAGTATCCGTATTTCTAGTGCTGCTAGAAGATGATAATGCTTTAGAATTGGCAAACTGTGCGGATGCTGTTCCTGTTAAGGCTAGTAAGCATACTGCTAAATAAAATTTCATTGTTTTCATTGTTCCTTTTATATTTTAGTGAATTAATAAGAAAAACTCATCCTCCAAATGTTGGCTGCGCCTGTTTTATCTCCGCGTTGTGAAATAAAATAAATATATTTACCATCTTTGCTCCATACAGGACTTAGGTCATCAGCTGCATGATATGTGATTTGAGAAAATCTTGTTCCATCTGTTTTGCATACGAATATGTCTGTATTAAGGTAGGTGAAGCTACCCCCGTCAATTTTACTGTTTCCGACAAATAGGATCCATTGACCATCAGGTGAGAGTGTCGGAGTTGTAAAACTACGTTGCGGGTCAGAAATAATACATTCTTCTACTCCGGTTTCGTAATTGATTTTCCATATTTCGCTTTTCCCTGCTCCGTTCATGCGCGTGCAGAGAAAGGCACTTTCTCCTTTTATAGGGCATGGATTCATGCCACTACTATAATTAGACAAGAAATTGTTTTGAATATTGTAACTCCAAATACTTACTCCATTCATTTCTTGTCGGGCAAAAAAGATAAGTTGCATATTAGAAGAGTAGGTAGGTGAGTAATCTTGGTTACCGTTAGTAATTTGGCGACAAACATAACCGTTGTTGGCGTTAGTTTGAAAAATCTGAGTGGTTTTTCCTCTAGTTTCTGAAAAACATAGATATTTTCCATCAGGAGAATAAGAAAAGTCTAATACTCCTGTCCTGTTAGTTCTTTGAATTGAGCTGCCTTGTTTGCTTAACTCTTTAATAAATATATTGGTAGTGTTATTTCTGTATGAGAGGTATGCTATATTATTTCCATCTATAGAAATGTCTAATATGTGATTGGATAGCCACTCGATTCTTTCCTGTAGACGCTTTACGAGGGGCATACATACATAATCACTTGGAGTAGAAATCTGCGTAAAATCAATACCGGATTCTTCTGGCACCGAAACAATCGAGTAATCAACTTGTTGTGCTTGTAGAGAATTATGTAGTCCTATAAATAGAAAAAATACTAGTAATACAATGTACTTAGTGTTCTGCATATTTTTATTATTATTTTTTAATGATGCAAAGGTAACTTGTATTGTGCTGAAAGAGCTTGTGTCGGTGTAGGAATAATTTATACGGAATCGTAGAATTTTATTCACGTAGGTCGTTGTTGATTATTAGGTTTGCTGATGTTCTGTTTCAAATTCAGTGAGGTAATAATTGAAGAAATTATGATGTAATATGCAACTGATTCGTAATAGGAGTTCGGTATCTATACTTTTTCTTTTAAATATGGAGTACACATTTGTCCTGTCGCAATAGAGCTTTTTTGCGAACCAAGTAACAGAACGTTCTTGACGGTGGAGTTCTGTTTCTATTATTTGACCTATGTGTACCATTTGCAGAGTGTTTGCGGATTGTATATGTTCCTATTTTATTTGTCTTTACAAAAATATCTCCAAATTTGTTTGAATTAAGATATTGTGTGTTGATAATAAGTCACATATCTGTTGTTTAATATTCACGTCTTTGTTAGATAGAATAAAAAAGGCGGAACCATTCAAAACTTATTTTGTTCTGAGGTACCGCCAAGCACCTTGCAAGTAAATAAGTATGAATAGTTCACGCCTGTAAAGCGCAAACCTCTATCAACTTATTCTCACTTACTTTAAATTGGCGGTTTTCAGAACAGAGAATAAGAGCTAAAAGCTCAGTTTCTTTTAATAAGTATATATGAATGGAAACGCTATTCCAAAAGTTTATTGTTTTAAATATGCATAGAAGCCCTTAACCTTATTTGTGTATCAATGAAGTATAAGTCTCCGTCTATCCCATAAAGCACATTATTAGGGACTGCATCAAACACTTCATTCTCGCCACCTTTATCCATATAGGTAATGTCGAGGTGGGATAAGTCAATCCATAAGTTGTTAGTATGGGCAAAGTCTGTTAACTCTTTAATTTGCCCTCTCTTATAGCCCTCTGTTGGTTCAATTTCTCCTGTTGCTTCTTTACCTCTTTTGACGATGCAGGCTGCTTGCTCCAGGATATTATTGATTGACGGGTACGCTCTATCCATTGTTTGTGAAATTCATTAATATATTCCATACTACTATGATTATGAGTTTAAGACAAAGATAATCATTCTCCTTTAAATCATCATAGTTTAGCTACAACATTTTTAAAAGGGCTGTGTTAGAGAATATTCTATTCTTTATGGAGCAGTTATTTATCTATATGAAAAACTTCTGTAATCAGTAAGATTACAGAAGTTTTTCTATATAAAGTAATCTAAATTACTTAGCCAAAGCCTGAGCTACGTCAACAGCACAAGCTACAGTACAACCTACCATCGGGTTGTTACCAATTCCCAAGAATCCCATCATTTCTACGTGAGCAGGAACAGATGAAGAACCGGCGAACTGAGCATCAGAGTGCATACGACCCATCGTGTCTGTCATACCATAAGAAGCAGGACCGGCAGCCATGTTATCCGGGTGAAGAGTACGACCTGTACCACCACCTGAAGCTACTGAGAAATAAGGTTTGCCGGCAAGAACACGTTCTTTCTTGTAAGTACCGGCAACCGGGTGTTGGAAACGGGTCGGGTTAGTAGAGTTACCTGTGATAGATACGTCTACGCCTTCTTTCCACATGATAGCTACACCTTCGCGAACGTCGTCAGCACCGTAGCATTTTACTTTAGCACGAGGACCGTCAGAGTAAGCGATTTCGCGAACAACTTTCAGTTCACCTGTAAAGTAATCGAATTGAGTCTGAACATAAGTAAAGCCGTTGATACGAGAGATGATCTGAGCAGCGTCTTTTCCAAGACCGTTCAGGATGCAACGCAACGGTTCTTTACGTACTTTGTCTGCTTTTGCGGCAATTTTGATAGCACCTTCGGCAGCAGCGAAAGATTCGTGACCTGCCAGGAAAGCGAAACATTTGGTTTCTTCACGCAGCAACATGGCTGCCAAGTTACCATGACCGATACCAACCTTGCGGTCGTCAGCTACAGAACCCGGGATACAGAATGCCTGCAGACCGATACCGATAGCTTCAGCAGCTTCAGCAGCGTTGGTGCAGCCCTTCTTAATGGCGATGGCGCAACCTACAACATACGCCCATTTTGCATTTTCGAAGCAGATAGGCTGAGTTTCTTCACACGTTTTATAAGGATCAAGTCCATGAGCTTCACAGATAGCGTTAGCTTCTTCGATATCTTTGATGCCGTTAGCGTTCAAAGCAGCGATAATCTGCTTGATACGACGGTCTTGGCTTTCGAATTTTACTTCTCTAATCATAGTTTCTTTCCTCCTTATATTATTCGTGACGTGGATCAATAGATTTAACTGCTCCCTGTTCTGCTGTTACGCGACCATAAGTACCTGTAACTTTCTTCAATGCTTCGTTAGCATCAGTACCTTTTTTGATTTCGTCCATGAACTTACCCATGTGTACGAATTCGTATCCGCAGATTTCGTCGTTCTTGTCCAAGAAGATTTGTTTGATATAACCTTCTGCCATTTCAAGGTAACGGGGGCCTTTAGCCAAAGTACCATAAAGAGTACCTACCTGGCTACGCAGACCTTTACCCAAGTCTTCCAAACCTGCACCGATGATCAAACCACCTTCAGAGAAAGCCGATTGAGTACGTCCGTAAACGATTTGCAGGAACAGTTCGCGCATAGCTGTGTTGATAGCGTCGCAAACAAGGTCAGTGTTCAGTGCTTCAAGAACTGTTTTACCCGGAAGGATTTCAGAAGCCATAGCAGCCGAGTGGGTCATACCGGAGCAACCGATTGTTTCGATCAAAGCTTCCTGGATGATACCTTCTTTAACGTTCAGTGTCAGTTTACAAGCACCTTGTTGAGGAGCGCACCAACCGATACCGTGTGTCAAACCAGAAATATCAACGATTTCTTTAGATTTTACCCATTTGCCTTCTTCGGGTATGGGAGCCGGTCCGTGGTTAGGACCCTTCTTTACAACACACATGTGTTCCACTTCGTGTGAATAAGTCATAATTAGCTCTTTTTTTAAGTGATATAATTAAAAATACGTAGTCACGATTCTCTAAATCGCCCACAAAGGTAGTCGATTTATTTGTTTCTGCAAATCGCCTTTTATTACTTTTTTGTGAAAAGTGACAATTCAGTTTACGTTTTTTCGCAGTTTGTAAAGTCGGGATTGCATTTGCGGAAGATTGAGGATGGACGAACTATCTATTTGTTGCTTTGTTATTAGTAGAAAACCAAAATTTATGGAACTGAACCAAATAGATATACATTATTTAATTGCGGCAATTTGCGTTATTTCATCTGCGCTTATTTTTTATTCGATTGGTGTTTGGGGAGAACGTCTCCAAAAGAAATTGAAGTTTTGGCATATTATTTTCTTTCTTCTCGGTCTGATAGCCGATGCGGTTGGCACGAGCCTGATGGAACATATTGCAGAGTTGACCCATTTGCATGACGAGATTCATACAGTGACGGGTACGATTGCCATTCTTCTTATGTTTGTACATGCTTCATGGGCGATATGGACTTACGTGAAGGGTTCGGCACAGGCGAAACGACATTTCAATCGTTTTAGTATTGTGGTTTGGTGCATCTGGCTTATACCTTATTTTATAGGTATGTATTTGGGGATGCGTTTACATGCATGATAAGCGGTCTGAATAGAGTCTGATATTCATAAACATTTTAGTAAGCATTCGGCCTTGTGCGTGTTTGTTTCCCTTGTTTTCCTTCCTACCTTTG
>ERZ779623.384-NODE-384-length-17481-cov-7.948410_pt1 | contig 17481 bp, 20 predicted proteins | sample MGYA00514189_ERZ779623 | MGnify/ENA primary metagenome ERZ779623 (study PRJEB29562, sample SAMEA4376712) | mouse gut metagenome | isolation source: Cecum | study: EMG produced TPA metagenomics assembly of the A DSS colitis mouse model was used to assess the... | reverse complement strand
GGAAATCTCCTTGGCCGTCCGGTCCCCCAGGCGCCAGAGCACGTCCATGACCTTCAATTCCGAGTCGAACAGCTTCATAATCGCGGACCTCCTTGTCAAACTATCGCGGTAGTTTACGGTCCTATACTACCACGATAGTTCCAGCTTGTCAATACTATTCTGGTAGTATGCGGGATTTTTTTCCCTCTCCCCTGCCGGAGGACCGGAAACCTTGCCTCCAGGAAGGTTTTTCCTCGTTTACCACTTGTGCTTTGGCGCGGAATCGTTTATAATATTGGGCAAGTGCTGGTTCAGCCGGGGGCGGGTCCGCCCCCTGACAATACCGGGAAAGAAAGGACGTTCTCATGATCCAATTCAAGTCTGAACAAGGTGAGATCTCCGTCTCGAGCGCCGTGTTCTCCAACATCACGGGCATGGCCGCCACCAACTGCTTCGGCGTCAAGGGCATGGCCTTCCGCTCCATGACCGACGGTCTGGTCCACCTGCTGCGCCGCGAGGCCATGAGCAAGGGCGTCAGCATCTCGTATCACGAAGACGATTCCATCTCCATCGAGCTCCACATCATCGTGGAAAACGGCGTCAACCTCCCCGCGGTCTGCCGGTCCATCATGAACGAGGTCCGCTACGTAGTGGAGAAAAACACCGGCGTCACGGTCCGGGCCGTGGACGTCTGCGTGGACTCCATGACCCTGTGAGGGAGGAAGAAATCGAATGAATGAACAAATTACCGGCGGGCTCTTCAAGCGGATGATCCTCCACGGCGCCGCCGCCATCACGGCCCAGAAGCAGGCCATCAACGACCTGAACGTCTTTCCCGTCCCCGACGGCGACACGGGCACCAATATGTCCATGACCATCGCCGCCGCCGTGGCGGAGCTGAAAAAGTCCGAGCCCGCGGCCCTGGACCAGGCCGTGTCCATCACCGCCTCCGCCCTGCTCCGGGGGGCCCGGGGGAACTCCGGCGTCATCCTCTCCCTGCTCTTCCGCGGGCTCTCCAAGGGCCTGAAGGGCCGCGAGACCGCCGACGCCGCCGCCTTCGCCGCCGCCATGCAGGAGGGCGTGTCCTCCGCCTACAAGGCTGTCATGAAGCCCGCCGAGGGCACCGTCCTCACCGTGTCCCGCCTGGCCGCCAAGCGGGCGGCGGAGCGCGCCGCCGGGGAGGCGGATTTTGAGAAGGTGCTGGAGGCCGCCATTCAGGAGGGCTACGAGGCCCTGGCCGCCACCACGGATATGAACCCGGTGCTGAAAAAGGCCGGGGTGGTGGACGCCGGCGGCAAGGGCTACCTGCTGATCCTGGAGGGCATGCTGGCAGAGCTCCGGGGCGAGCCCATGCCGGAGGCCGCCGGGGAGGAGCCCGAGAAGGCCAAGGCCGGCTTTGAGGTCTTCTCCACCGAGGAGATCACCTTTGCCTTTGACACGGTGTTCATCGTCCGCAAGCACGACCCCAACGTGGACCTGGAGCCCTTCCGGGCCTACCTCAACAGCATCGGGGACAGCCTGGTCATCGGCGAGGACGACGAGGCGTTCAAGGTCCACGTCCATACCAACATCCCCGGCAGCGCCCTGACGGAGGGCCAGAAATACGGCACCCTGGAGCTGGCAAAGATCGAGAACATGCGGACCCAGTACGAGGACATCGCCGCCGGGAAGAAGGCCCAGAGCGTGGACGACCTGGAGATGGAGGAGGCGGCCATGGAAGCCGCCGGAGGCTCCAAGAGCGGGCACGTGGTGGCTCCGCCGGAGAAAAAGTACGGCTTCCTTTCCGTCTGCGCCGGGGACGGCCTGGCCGCCGTGTTCCAGGACCTGGGCGTGGACGGCGTGGTATCCGGCGGGCAGACCATGAATCCCTCCACGGAGAGCATTCTGGAGGGAGTGGACCAAATTCCCGCCGAGACGGTCTTCGTCCTGCCCAACAACGGAAACATCATCATGGCCGCCCAGCAGTGCGCGGCACTGACGGAGAAAAACGTGGTGGTCATCCCCAGCAAGACCGTGCCCCAGGGCATCACCGCCATGATGAACGTGGACTTTGAGGCCCCGGACGCCGAAACCCTGACAGGGGCCATGACAGAGGCCCTCTCCGGCGTCACTACGGCTCAGATCACCTACGCCGCCAGGGATTCTGACTTTGACGGCTTTGATATCAAGTCCGGGGACTACCTGGCCCTGGAAGAAGGCAAGCTCTTCGGAACGGACGCGTCCCTCCACAGCCTCCTGAAGAAGCTGGCGGCGGACGCGGCAAACCGGGGCGCGTCTTTTGTCTCGCTGTACTTCGGCGAGGACGTGAAGGAGGAGGACGCGCAGGCGGCGGGAAAGCTCTTTGAGGACGCCTGCCCCGGCGCGGAGGTCATGGTTCTCTCCGGCGGACAGCCCGTATACTACTATATCATTTCCATGGAATAAGCGGCAGGCCCGGACCGTTTGGGTCCGGGCCTGTTTCGCGGTTGGAAGGAGGTTCCGGCATGACCGTCGGACGCTTCGCCCCCTCGCCCAGCGGGCGCATTCATCTGGGAAACATCCTCTGCTGCCTGCTGGCCTGGCTCAGCGCCCGGCAGAAGGGCGGGAAGGTCGTCCTGCGGATCGAGGACCTGGACACCGCCCGCTGTCCGCAGCGGTACGCGGAGCAGATGCTGGAGGACCTCCGCTGGCTGGGGCTGGACTGGGACGAGGGACCGGAAACCGGCGGGCCGGACGGGCCCTATTTCCAAAGCCGCCGGACGGCGCTCTACCAGGCCGTTTTGGAACGGCTGGAGGCCCTGGGGCTGGTCTATCCCTGCTTCTGCACCCGGGCGGAGCTCCACGCCGCCAGCGCCCCTCATCGGGAGGACGGCCTGACCGTTTACGCCGGGACCTGCCGGCATCTGACCCCCGCCCTGCGGGCGGAACGGGCGGTCCGCCGCTCCCCTGCCCTGCGGCTCCGCGTGCCTGACAAGGAGTTTTCCTTTGTAGATGGGCACATGGGAGAATGCGTGGAAAACCTGGAGCGGGACTGCGGAGATTTCCTGCTCCGGCGGTCTGACGGCATGTTCGCCTATCAGCTTGCCGTGGTGGTGGACGACGCCGCCATGGGGGTGACGGAGGTGGTCCGGGGCGCGGACCTGCTGTCCTCTACGCCCCGGCAGCTCTACCTCTACCAGCTCCTGGGGCTGACGCCGCCGGAGTTCTTCCACTTCCCCCTTCTTCTAGCCCCCGATGGGCGGCGGCTCTCGAAACGGGACGCCGACGCGGGGCTGGACAGCCTCCGGGGGCGGGTTTCCGCCGAGGAGCTGCTGGGCCGGCTGGCGCGATTGGCGGGCTTCCACCCTTCCGGCGAACCCAGCCCGGCGGCGGGGCTGCTGGAGGAATTTTCCTGGGAAATGGTGCCCCAGGAGGATATCCGCTTGCCGGAAAAGCTATTTGAATAGAAAAAGCCCGGGGACTTCGGTCCCCGGGTTGATTTTGTTTACAGGAAAGTCTCGATCTCCTTCGGCTCCCGGAAGTTCTTCTCCAGCATGGCCACATGGGAGAGGAACGCCGGGTCGTCGAAGTACTTGGCGTGATGGGTGCATTTCCGCACACAGGACTGGCACTTGATGCAGGTCCCCGGCACCTCCGCCACATTCTTTGGGTCGATGGCCCCCATGGGGCAGGTCCGGGCGCAGACGCCGCAGTTACAGCATTTGCCCAGATCCGTCCGGGGCTTGGCTTTCAGGAACTTCACCGGCTCCCCGTCCAGGCCCTTGGGGATGTAATAAGGGGCGTCCGGGTCTCCCGGCACCTCCAGCGGCGGAGGCGCCGCCTCCAGCTTCCGGAGCTTCCCGGCAATCTGCCCGGCAAAGTCCTGAATCGCCCGCCTGTCGTCCCAGTCGGGGCGGCCCTCCCCCAGGACGTCGGTAAAGGCATGCCGGCCCGGGAAGGCCCCCGCCGCTAAGATGCGGAAGCCGTTCCTCTCCAGCAGGGCGCACAGCTCCGCCAGGGAATTGTCATAGGCGCGGTTGCCAAAGGTCACCGCCGCCACGGCCAGGGCTCCGTTCCCCCGGAGCCGGGCCTGGAAATCCGGGGCGATTTTGTTGGGCATCCGGCCCGCGTAAGTGGGCGAACCCACGACTACCAGATCGCCGGGGACGAAGGCGTAGTCCGCCGCCCGCTCCTCGGGCTTCCGGAAGCCGTGAAAGACGGCCTGGGGCAAGCCCAGCTCCTTCTCCAGCGCCTCCGCCAGAAAACGGACCGCCTTTTCCGTCACGCCGGTGGCGCTGTAGCAAAGTCCGTGTATCCGCTTCACTTCCATAGGCATCCTCCCACATTCACAAGGAAAAATCCTCTTCGCTGAGCCTCCCGGTGTCCAGCGCCGCCGGGCGGGGCGGGACGCGCTTCAGCGGGTCGTACCGGAACAGCCGGCAGGCGTGCTCCACCGGCACCACGCCCCGCTTCACGCAGGCCACCTCCCGCTCGTTCAGCTGCTGGCCCCGCTTGCAGTAGGCACAGCGGGGATCAATGTCTTTTCGAAAGAGCATATGGGCCTTCCTTTCCCGCCGGGCGGCGGAAAGTCCCCGGCTTTTTTATGCAAATACGCGCGGTTCATAGGGTCCGCAGGCAGACGTGCTCGTTTTCGGCGGCGGCGTTGATGCCGATGATGGGTTCTTCGTAGCTGTTGATGATTTTGGTCGCCATGGGGTCCTCCAGCTCCTTCTGAATCGTCCGCCGGAGGTTCCGGGCCCCGTAGGTCCGGGAGTAGGACTTCTTCGTCAGGAAATCCACCAGGGTGACATCGTAGGTAAACGTAATGCCCTTCTCCTTCAGGGAGTCCCGCAGCTCGTCCAGCATGATCCGGGCGATGGACTGGAAGTCCTTCTCGGAGAGGCGGTTGAAGGTGATGACCGCGTCCACCCGGTTGATAAACTCCGGCCGGAGAAACTGCTGGAGGGCCTTCATGGCCTTCTCGCTGTCCTGCTGGCTGAGGCTCCGGTCAAAGCCCACCGTTCCCTCCTTGGTGGCGCTTCCGGCGTTGGAGGTCATGACAATGATGGTGTTTTCAAAGTTCACCTTCCGTCCGTGGGCGTCGGTGATCTCGCCGTCATCCAGGATTTGGAGAAGCACATTCAGCACGTCGGGATGAGCCTTTTCAATCTCGTCAAACAGAACAACGGCGTAAGGCTTCCGGCGGATCTTCTCCGTCAGCTGGCCCGCCTCGTCATAGCCCACGTAGCCCGGAGGGGAGCCCACAATCCGGGAGACGGAGTGCTTTTCCATGAACTCCGACATGTCCAGGCGGATCAGGGCGTCGGGGGTATTGAAGAGGTCCGTGGCCAGCTGCTTCACCAGCTCCGTTTTGCCCACGCCGGTGGATCCCACGAAGATAAAGCTGACGGGCTTGTGCTTCGGGGAGATGCCCACCCGGTTCCGGCGGACGGCGGCGGAGACGGCCTCGATGGCCTCGTCCTGGCCGATGATATGGTCTTTGAGGCGCTCCTCCAACTGGCTGAGGCGCTGGAATTCCTGCTCCCGGATGCGGGAGGCGGGAATCTTGGTCCACAGCTCGATGACGTGGGCCAGATTTTCCATGGTCAGCTGGGGCTGGCCCTTTTCGTCGATGGCGCTGAGCTCCGTGGAGAGCTGGAGGTCCCGGCTTTTCAGCTCGGCCATGCGGGCGTAGTCCTCCTCGGACTTCTCCTCCTTCTCCTCCAGCATGGCCCGCTCCTTGGCATAGTCGTCCATCTCCCGCTGAATCTGCATCCGCCGGGAGATGTCCGGGTCCTTCAGGTTCAAATCGGAGCAGGCCTCGTCGATCAGGTCGATGGCCTTGTCCGGCAGGAAGCGGTCGGTGATGTAGCGCTCGCTGAGAAGCACCGCCTGGCGGAGGATGCCCTCCGTCAGCTTTACGCCGTGGAACTCCTCGTACTTGGGGGCCAGGCCCTTCAAAATCTGGATGGAATCCTCCACGGAGGGCTCGTTCACCGTCACCGGCTGGAAGCGGCGCTCCAGGGCGGAGTCCTTTTCAATGTGCTTGCGGTACTCGTTGAAGGTGGTGGCGCCGATGACCTGGATTTCGCCGCGGGATAGGGCGGGCTTGAGGATATTGGCGGCGTTCATGCTGCCTTCCGCGTCTCCCGCGCCCACCAGGTTGTGTACCTCGTCGATCATCAAAATGATGTTCCCCAGACGCTTCACCTCGTCGATAAGACCCTTCATCCGGCTCTCAAACTGGCCCCGGAACTGGGTGCCGGCCACCAGGGCCGTCAGGTCCAGGAGGTAGACCTCCTTCTCCCGAAGCTTGAAGGGCACGTCGCCTTCCGCGATGCGCTGGGACAGACCCTCGGCGATGGCGGTCTTGCCCACGCCGGGCTCGCCGATAAGGCAGGGGTTGTTCTTCTGGCGGCGGTTCAAAATCTGGACCACCCGCTCGATCTCCTCCCCCCGGCCGATGACCGGGTCCAGCTTGCCGTCCTTGGCCTTCTGGGTCAGGGAGATACAGTAGTTCTCCAGGTACTTCCGCTTGGCGTTTTTCGCGGGCTCCTTTTTCTCCCGGCGCTCGCCGCGGCCCTCCTCGGCGCTCTCCTTGGAGGATTCCCCGCCGGAGAACAGGCGGTTCAGGAAGGGGAAGGTGGCGGTTTTGCCCTCTTCCTCCTCTCCGCTCTCCTCCCCGCCGGGCAGGTCCTCGATGTTTTCCACGCCATTCATGGCCTGCATCATCTCGCTGTTCAGGGTCTCCAGGTCCTCGTCGGAAATGCCCATGCGCTTCATCATGTCGTCCACCTGGGGAAGCCCCAGCTCCTTGGCGCACTTCAGGCACAGACCCTCGTTGATGGTCTTCTCGCCGTCCAGCTTGGAAATGAATACCACGGCGACATTTTTCTTGCATCTGGAACAAAGTGTCGGCTGCATACCTCTTAAACCTCCACGCGCCCATGGGCGCTATTCTTAATCTGATCGCGGGCCTCATGGAGGCCGCCGAGACGGAAAACCGCTATATGCCCAGGAATTTCAGGGCATCCAGGGGCGTATAGACGGTGAAAAACCGGAAAATCTGGCTGCCCTCCTCCCCGTCAAAGGAGACTCCCACCAGGCGCAGGACCCACACCGCCAAAAACAGCAGCAGCGCGCCCTCCGCCAGGCCGGCCATGCCGCCGCCCACGGCGTTGAGCCCGTGAAGGCCCGGCAGCTTTAAAACCGCGTCCAGCATCCGCACCAGCAGGTGCAGGGCCAGCGTCAGCAGGACGAAGGAGAGCATGTACAAAATACCATAGAGCACGGACCGCGCCAGGCTCTCCACCAGGGCGGCTGCCAAGGACGCGCCGGTGTTCCGGACGCTCTTCTCCGCACGGTCCGCCAAGGCGTCCCGCCGGGCCTGGTCCACGCCCAGAAGGTCCAGCAGCTCCGCCAGGGGCAGCCCCTCCCCCGTGGTCTCCTGGGGGCGCCGCTCCTGGATGGCCTCGTCCAAGCGGGCCTCGATCCGCTTCTCGATGACCGGGGCAATGAGCTTTGCCGCCGGAGCGGACAGGGCCGAGGCGATAATCCCCGCTCCCGCCAGGGACAGCGCCAGCACCAGCAGTCCCGCCAGGGTCCGCAGAAGGCCCCTCCAGGCCCCCAAAATCGCGAACCCCGCCAGCACCGCCACGGCAACAGCATCTATTATAACAGGTGTCGTCAAACTTTCCTACCTCTTCCCGTGTAAACGTTTTGTGAACTCGGCGCTTATTTTCATGCAGCTAAGGCAAAAACAGGCTGGCGGAACCGGCGGACAGCAGCAGCGCCGACCCGTCGGGCCGCATCAGGACCCCCCGGGCGTCACCCGTCCCCTGGAGGGTGGCGTAGGGCTGGAGGTCCTGATTGTAGACCGCCAGACGGTCGGAGTAAAGCACCGCCAGATAGCGGCCGGAAGCGGAAATTCCCTGCACTTCCTCCCGCACGTCCAGGGAGCCCAATTCCCCGCCGTCCTTGTCCACGGTGACCAGCCGCCCCACGCTGCCGGAGCGGTAGCGGTTCAGCAGCAGCGCCGTGAAGCCCGTCCCCCCCAGGTCGTATTCCCGGAGATACGACCCATTGTAAGAATAGGTCCCGGTGATCTCGCCGCCGGCGCCGGCAAAGGTCAGGGCCGTGTCGGAGACGGTCACCAGCCGTCCCTCCTGCTCCCCCACAGCCACTGCCAGCCCGCCGGAGATGTTGTAAGACGCCGCAGGCTCCTTCGCATCCTTGGAGAGGTCATAGAAGCCGATGCTGCTGACGAACACGCCGTTCTCCTGGCCCAGGGTCACCGCCGCCAGATCATCCCCCAGGACATACCCGTCCAGGACAAAGCGCCGGGAGGAGTTAAATTCAAAGGACGGGTCCGGCCCCAGGGCCTGGTCGTAGACCTTGACGCTGCCCTTGTAGCCCTTCTTCTGGGCCGTTACCGCCAGCGTGCCGTTTTTGTTCAGCGTGGCGGCTATGTAGGGCTCCTCCTCGCCGGCGGTGAGCGCCAGCCGCAGGCCCGTCTGGTCCACCACATACAGCGCCGTGCCCCCCACGTCGTAGGCCGCCGCCCTTTCGCCGCCGGAGACCAGGGCCGGGGCCGTCATGGTCACCGGAGTGGACCAGACCTCCGCCCCGGAGCTGTTGTACAGGCTCAGGGACGCGTCCGACAGCACCACCAGGCTCTCCCCCAGCAGGGCAAAGCGGTTCTTGGAGGAGGCGTCGTAGTGGTAGACCGTCTCGCCCCCCGCCTGCTCCGCTCGCCCGTAGTGAAGGTAGCGCCGGAGAATGTCGAAGCCGGTGCCGTCCCGGTAGGCCGCCAGCAGCACCACCAGCAGCACCGCCGCCAGCATCAGGAGAAAGCTTAGGAAGCTGCGGATGGGGTGCTTCCCCTCTTTCGACTTGTCCACGCGTTTCTCACTCATTCAGGCGTTCATCCTCATACCAAATTCTCGTCAGGTACAGCCCGCCGGGGGGCACCGTGGGCCCCGCCAGGGTCCGGTCCCCGCTCTCCAAAATGGCGGGGATGTCCTCCGGGGCGAATTTGCCCTCGGCGGCATAGAGCACGGTGCCGGTGATGGCCCGGACCATGTTGTACAAAAAGCCGTCGGCGCAGACCCGGAGCTCCAGCAGGTCTCCGTTCCGGGTGACATCGCACCAGTAGACGGTCCGCACGGTGGTTTTCGTCTCCGTGCCCACGGAGCGGACGGCCCGGAAATCGTGGGTCCCCACAAACATATGGGCGGCCCGGTTCAAAAAGTCCTCGTCCAGCCGTTTCGGGTAAAAATAGGCCCGGTTCACGTAGAAGGGATTTTTGAAGCGGGAGTTGTAAATGCGGTAGGTATACTCCTTTTTAATGCAGGAACCGATGGCGTTGAAGTCCTCCGCTACCTCCACCGCCTCCCGGACGGCGACGTCCTCCGGGGTGTGGGTGTTGACGGCGTAGGGCATCCGGTCGATGGGAATGCGGCTGTCCGTGCGGAAGTTGGCCACATACCGCTCCGCGTGGACCCCGGCGTCCGTCCTTCCGCAGCCCGTCAGGTGAACCGGGCCGCCGCAGACCTTGGAAATGGCCCTTTGCAGGGTCTCGCAGACGGAGGCGGCGTTTTTCTGCACCTGCCAGCCGTGGTAGGCGGTGCCGTTGTAGGTGAGCTTCAAGGCGATGTTGCGCATAGCCGCCTCCTTCTTGTCAGTCCCAGGTGAGTTTGGGCCAGAAGTCCTCCGGGCCGTGCTCCCGGGCAATTCCGCTCTCGCCGATGGACCACTGCTCCAGGTCAAATTCATAGCCCAGGCCAGACGTGTCCCGGCAGAAGAAAGACAGAGTAAATTCGTCCCCCATACCGGCCTCGGCGATCAGGCCCTTCTCAGGGTCACAGGTATAATTTTCGATAGTCTCCCCATACTTGGCGGTTTGCTCCACGGCAACGTCCCCATTCCGCCGGAGGCGGAACACCGCGTCTTTGACCTCCGGGGCCCCGCTCCCCTTGGAGCCCTGCAAGTTGACTTCATAAAAAGACAGGTCAAAGATTCCGCCCCCGTCTTTTTCTCGGGTGTAGTTTGCACTGGAGCCGCCGCAACCGGCAAGCTGAACCGGCAGCAGCGTGGCTGTGTCCCCCAGATAGCCCAGGTCCTCCAGCCGCCGGCTCTCGCCGTTTTGAATGACGGCTTCCAGTGCATACTCCCGGTGGCCCCCCACAGGCAGCTTCAGTATGCCGGTAAGACGCCCGCTCTTGCCGCCGCGCATGGGTCCCGAGCCGGTTTTCCCATCAAGGAGGGAGGTCCAGTTCACCCACACCTCCGTGTCCACGCTCCACTCCTTAAAGGACAAATCCACCGTCACATCCAGAACCCGCTGTTCTTTGTTCACGGCGGCGGTGTACTCCCAGTCCAGGACCGCCGCGTCCGCTTCCCGCATCGCCCGCTGCACAACCTGAATCCGCTCGTCAAGACGCCTTGTCTCCGTTTGCAGATTAGCCTCGGTCCTTCTCAGATCTTCCCGCAGGTCCGAAATCTGCCGGAGCTGCCAGAGGTTCAGGCACACTAAAAGCAGACAGAGGACCAGCGTTAAAACCTGTATCTGTCTTTTCTTTCCCTCCATTTACCCTCCTCCTCAAAGGCCAACGGCCCTCATGGCAATCACGCCCGCCAGAATCAGGACCCCCAGGGTCAGGGCGATGTAGTCCCGGCGCTCGTACTTCAAAATATGGAGCTTTGTCCGGCCCTCGCCGCCGTGGTAGCAGCGGCACTCCATGGCCGTGGCCAGCTCGTCCGCCCGGCGGAAGGCGCTGATGAACAGGGGCACCAGAATGGGCACCAGGGCCTTCGCCTTCTCCATCAGGTTCCCGCTCTCGAAGTCCGCCCCCCGGGCCTTCTGGGCGGACATGATCTTGTCCGTCTCCTCAATCAGCGTCGGGATGAACCGCAGGGCGATGGACATAATCATGGTCAGCTCGTGGACCGGAACGCGGAAGCGCTTCAAGCCGTTCAGCAGCCGCTCCAGGCCGTCGGTAAGGCTGATGGGGCTGGTGGTGTAGGTCATCAAAAAGGTGCCCATAATGAGGAGCATGATCCGCAGGACCATAAAGGCGGCGTTTCGGAGGCCCGACGTTGTGATCTGGAGCGGCCCCCAGGCCCAGAGAACCCCCTCCCCGGGGGTGAAGAACAGGTTCAGAATGCCGGTGAAGATGATGATGAACAACACCGGCTTGAGGCCCTTCACCAGGGCTTTCAGCCCCACCCGGGAAACGCGGACGCAGGCCGCCAGCACCAGGGCCATGAGGCCGTACGCAAGGAAACTCTTGGCGGTGAACAGGGCCGTGATATACAGCACCACCAGCAGGATCTTCGTCCGGGGGTCCAGCTTGTGGGCTGCGGTATTTCCCGGGAAATACTGGCCCAGGGTAATGTCCTTCAACATGGGGCCCCTCCCCTCCTGAGGGCCAGGAGCTGCCGCTCCAGGTCCTCCACGGTGTAGACGGCAGGGTCGATGGGGACGCCCCGGTCCCGGAGGGCCATAGCCACCCGCGTGATCTGGGGCACGTCCAGCCCGGCGGAGAGAAGCTCCTCCGCCCGGGTGAAAACCTCCGCTGGGGTCCCGCTCATCAGGATATGGGCGGATTTCAGCACCAGGATGCGGTCCACGTTCTGGGCGATCTCGTCCATGCTGTGGCTGACCAGGAGAATGGTAGCGTTTTTATGCCGGTGATACTCCCGGATGTTCGCCATCAGGTTTTCCCGGCCCGCCGGGTCCAGGCCCGCCGTGGGCTCGTCCAGCACCAGCACCTTGGGCTCCATAGCCAGCACCCCCGCCAGGGCCACCCGGCGCTTTTGTCCGCCGGAGAGCTCAAAGGGGGATTTCTCCAGATGCTCGTCCAGAAGGCCCACCAGCCGCGCCGCCTCCCGGACGGCGTGGTCCAGCTCGTCCCCCGTTTTCCCCTGGTTTTTGGGGCCGAAGGCAATGTCCTTATAGACGGTCTCCTCGAAGAGCTGGTACTCCGGGTACTGGAACACCAGCCCCACCTGGAAGCGGACGCTCCGAATCCGCTTCGGCTCCGCCCAAATGTCTTTTCCGTCCAGCAGGATCTGCCCGGAGGTGGGCTTTAAAAGGCCGTTCAGGTGCTGGATCAGGGTGGACTTCCCGGAGCCGGTGTGGCCGATAATCCCCAGGAATTCCCCCGGCTCCACGGCAAAGCTGACGTCCTCCACCGCGCTGCGCTGGAAGGGCGTCCCAATCCCGTAGGTATGGGTCAGGTTTTTGATCTCTAAAATCGGCAACTCCGGTCCTCCTATCCCTTCTTCAAAGCCCCGGCCACGGCGGCGGCGCAGTCCTCCACCCGCAGGGCGTCCAGGGGGACGTCCCAGCCCTTCTCCCGGAGGCGGTCCAGCAGGTCTACCGTGTCCGGCGCCGTCAGCCCCAGATGGCGGAGGCGGGCCACCTGGCTGAACACCTCCTCCGGCGTTCCGTCCAGGTCCACCCGGCCGTCGTTCATCACCACAACGCGGTCCGCGTCCTCCGCCTCGTTCATGTGGTGGGTAATCAGGATGACCGTGATGTCCTTTTCCCGATTTAAGCGGTGGACAGTGGACAGCACCTCCCGCCGCCCGATGGGGTCCAGCATGGCGGTGGCCTCGTCCAGGACGATACAGGCGGGCTCCATGGCGATGACCCCGGCGATGGCGATGCGCTGCTTCTGTCCCCCGGAGAGGAGGTGGGGCGCGTGGGTGACAAACTGGTCCATGCCCACGGCTTTCAGGGCCTCGTCCACCCGGCGGCGAATTTCCTCCGTGGGCACCCCCAGGTTCTCCGGGGCAAAGGCCACGTCCTCCTCCACCACGTTGGCGACGATTTGGTTGTCCGGGTTCTGGAACACCATGCCCACCCGCTGGCGGATAGCCAGGAGGAGCTCCTGGTCCAGGGTGTCCATCCCCTCCACCCAGACCTTCCCCCCGGCGGGGAGCAGGACGGCGTTGAAGGTCTTGGCCAGGGTGGATTTCCCGGAGCCGTTGTGGCCCAGGACGACCACGAAGCTGCCCTTTTCAATGGTCAGGTCCACGCCCCGGAGGGCGTATACCGCCTTTTGCCCCTCGTCCGCCGGGTAGGCAAAGCGGAGGCTTTCGGTTTGAATCATGGTCGGCATGGCTTCCTCCCGTTTCTCTCAGATCTCGATATGACACGCCAGGGCACGGCGCAGGTCCCTCCGGCCCGCCGCAGCCTCCCGCAGGGCGGAGAGGGAGCCCTGATACAAAAGCACCTTTCCGGCCCCCGCCTGTATCCCGGCGTCAACCAGGGCAATGCGCTCCACCTCGGTCGCTTGCTCCTGGATGCGAAGGCACAGCACCGGCTTTGGCAGGCGGAACCCTGGCCGGAGGCGGCACAGGAAGCTCCGCAGCAGAAAGACCACCGCGTCATAGGAGGCAACCTGCCCCTGCCGGAGCGGGGAAAACACCACCGTGTCCGGCGCGTCTGTATACTCCCGGGCCGCCGCTCCCGCCGCCAGATACGTTTGGACTACACAGGTATTCTTTTTTCTGGAGACCTTTGCGGCCACAAGGGAGGTCTCCCGGATCACGTCTCCGCCCTCCAGGGCGCAGAGCGCCACCTGAGCGGGCGGGAACGCGAGGGTCCAGTCCTCCAGAAGGCCCCGCTCCACCGATTCGATCAGTTCCATTCCCCGGACCTCCCGGCCTATTCGCTGAACCAGCGGCCCGCGGCCCCGCAGGGCAGGGCCAGGCCGGTCTCTGCCACCGGGAGCCCCAGCTCGTCCCAGGTACACTTCCCGCCGTACTTCTCTTTGACCAGCAGGTTCAGCAGATACCCCAGCACCGACGGGGCCAGGCCCGTGGTATAGGAGTTGATGAGCACAAACAGCGGCCTGTCCGACAGCACCCCGGCGCAGAGCTTCACAAAGGGATAGAGATTCTCCTCCAGCTTCCAGACCTCCCCGCCGGGGCCCCGGCCGTAGCTGGGCGGGTCCATAATGATGGCGTCGTAGGCCTTTCCCCGGCGGATCTCCCGCTCCACAAACTTGGCGCAGTCGTCCACAATCCAGCGGATGGGGGCCTCCCCCAGGCCGGAGAGCCTCGCGTTCTCCCGGGCCCAGGCCACCATACCCCTGGCGGCGTCCACGTGGCAGACGCTGGCCCCGGCCTTGGCGCAGGCTGCGGTGGCCCCGCCGGTGTAGGCGAAGAGGTTCAGCACCCGGACGGGCCGCCCGGCATTTTTGATTTTCTCCGCGCAGAAGTCCCAGTTTACCGCCTGCTCCGGAAACAGGCCCGTGTGCTTGAAGTTCATGGGCTTCACCTGGAAGGTCAGGTCCCCGTAGCGGATCTTCCAGCTCTCCGGCAGGGCCTTTTTCTCCCAGTGGCCGCCGCCGGTGGAGGAACGGAGGTAACGCCCCCCCGCCTTCCGCCAGGCGGGATGCTCCCGGGGGGTCTCCCAGATGGCCTGGGGGTCCGGACGGACCAGCACCTGGCGGTCCCAGCGCTCCAGGCGCTCCCCTCCGCCGCAGTCCAGCAGCTCATAATCCTCCCATCGGTCCGCGATCCACATGACCCGTCCTCCCTGTTCTCTTGATAGTAAATCAGGTTATTATACCGCCCTGACCGCCATTTCGTCAACCATTCCTTGCCGGATTTAGGAAAAAAAACTCCCGATATTCTCCATAAAAAATAGCCCTTGCCTTCCGCCGCCTCCGGCGGTACAATGGAGGGGACAACATCCGCCCCCGGGCGGAAGACGGAGGTATGACCATGGGAACAGTCGTTGTAAACGCCGTGGGCGAGCAGTGCCCCATCCCGGTGGTGAAGGCCACCCGCGCCCTGCGGGAGATGGCCGGGCCGGGGATTTTAGAGGTCCACGTGGATAATGAGATCGCCGTGCAGAACCTGACCCGGATGGCCGCCGGGCACAAGCTGGCGGCAACATCGGAAAAGCGGGGCGAACAGGAGTTTGTGGTCTCCATGGAGGTGACGGAGCCTGCGGCCCCCCTGGAGGAGCCGCCCCTCTCCTGCACCCCGGACGCCAGGGGGAGCCTGGTGGTGGCGGTGGACAGCGCCGTCATGGGCCATGGCAGCGACGAGCTGGGAAGGGTGCTGATGAAGGGCTTCCTCTTCGCCATCGGCCAGCTTCCCGAGCTGCCGAAGGCCATACTCTTCTACAACGGCGGGGCCCATCTCACCTGCCGGGGCTCCGACTCCCTGGAGGACCTGAAAAGCCTGGAGGCCCAGGGGGTGGAAATCCTCACCTGCGGCACCTGTCTGAACCACTACGGCCTGACGGAGGAGCTGGCGGTGGGCGGCGTCACCAACATGTACTCCATCGTGGAGAAGCTGGCGGGGGCGGGCAAGGTGGTCAAGCCGTGATCTACCTGGACAACGCCGCCACTACCCGGGCCAAGCCCCCCGCTGTGGCCCAGGCGGTCCTGGAAGCCCTGTCCTCCTACGGCAACTGCGGCCGGGGGGGCCACGAGGGGGCCCTGTCCGCCGCCCGGACTATTTACGGGACCCGGGAGAAAATCGCCGCCCTGCTGGGCTGTCCCCGGGCGGACCACGTGTGCTTTACCCAGAACTCTACCCAGGCGCTGAACATCGCGATCAACGGCCTGATGGGGCCGGGGGACCACATTCTCTCCACGGATTGGGAGCACAACTCCGTTCTCCGGCCGCTTTACCGCCTCCGGGAGCGGGGGGCGGGGGTGGATTTCGTCCCGGCGGATAAACACGGGCGGCTGGACTATGGCGCGTTCCAACGAATGCTCCGCCCGGAGACCCGGGCCATCGTCTGTACCCACGCCTCCAACCTGACGGGGGACACGGTGGACATTGCGTGGGTGGGACGTTTCGCCAGGGAGCACGGCCTTCTCTTGATCCTGGACGCCTCCCAGACGGCGGGGGTCCTCCCCATCGACATGACGGCCCTGGGAGCCGGCGCGGTATGCTTCACCGGGCACAAGAGCCTGATGGGCCCCCAGGGCACCGGAGGGCTGTGCCTCCGGGAGGGGCTGGAGGTCCGGCCCTTCGCCGTGGGGGGCACCGGGGTGCAGAGCTACTCCGAGGCCCAGCCCGCCGAGTACCCCACCCGCCTGGAGGCCGGGACCCTCAACGGCCACGGCCTGGCGGGACTGAACGCCGCCCTGGACTTCCTGGCGGAGACGGGCCCGGAGGCCATCCACGCCCATGAGGACGCCCTGGCCCGCCGGTTTTACGGGGCGGTCCGGGACCTGCCGGGAGTGACGGTCTACGGAGACTTCGACACCCCCGTCCGGGCCCCTATCGTGACGCTGAACATCGGGGGACTGGACTCCGCCGGGGTCTCCGACGAGCTGGCGGAGCGGTTTGACATCGCCACCCGCCCCGGGGCCCACTGCGCCCCCAGGCTCCACCGCGCCCTGGGGACGGAGGAGCAGGGGGCGGTCCGGTTCTCCTGGTCGTATTTCAACACGGAGGCAGAGACGGACGCGGCGGCGGAGGCCGTGGCCGTCCTGGCCCGGGAGGCGGCGGAGGCATGAGGCAGAGAGCCGAGAAGTGCGTGGTGGCCTTCCGCACCACGGCGGGGGCCATGGCCATGGAGGCCGCCTGCAAGGGGACGGGCCTGCCGGGGCGGCTGATCCCCGTGCCCCGGAGCGTCACCGCAGGCTGCGGCCTGTGCTGGGCCGCGCCGCCGGAGGCCCGGGAGGCCCTGGAGGAGCTGGTGATGAAAAAACACTTGGATGTGGACGGGATTTATGCTATTATCCTCTGAGAGGTGATGCGCGTGAGCACGATCTGCGAGGACTGCGTTTACTATGACTACGACGGGGATCTGGAGGCCTTTGTCTGCACCATGGACCTGGACGAGGACGAGATGGAGCGCTTTTTGAAGGGGACCAACACCGCCTGTCCCTTCTACCGCCCCGGCGGGGACTACAGGACGGCGGCGAAGCAGTGAGGGAGGGCCTTATGGAACTGGTAGACCTGTACGACGAAAACCGCCTTCCCTTGGGAAAGACGGCGGAGCGGAGCGCCCCAAGGGCTCCCGGCGAATACCGCATGGTGGTCCATGTCTGCGTCTTTGACTGCCGGGGACGGCTGCTGATCCAGCGGCGGGCTCCGGAAAAATTTATCTGGCCGGACCTCTGGGACGTGTCCGTGGGCGGCGGTGTGGACGCCGGGGAGACCAGCCGCCGGGGAGCGGAGCGGGAGTTCCGGGAGGAGCTGGGATACCCCCTGGACCTGAGCGGCCTCCGGCCCTCTCTGACGGTGAACTTCGACGGGGGCTTCGACGATTTTTACATTCTCACAAAGGACCTGGACCCGGAGGAGCTGACCCTGCAAGCCGGGGAGGTCCGGGCCGTCCGGTGGGCCTCCCGGGAGGAGGTTCTGGACATGCTGGGCCAGGGGACCTTCATCCCCTATCCGGAGAGCTTTCTCCGATTCCTGTTCGACATGCGCAAGCAGTTCGGCTTTCCCACGAAATAGCGGCAAAAACCGGAAGGGCGGCGCCCTTCCGGTTTTTCCTTATAGTTAAGGAAGCACTGATTTAATCCCCGCGCACATCTTTACGCCATAAATTTCCGC
>ERZ779623.382-NODE-382-length-17491-cov-6.781142_pt1 | contig 17491 bp, 12 predicted proteins | sample MGYA00514189_ERZ779623 | MGnify/ENA primary metagenome ERZ779623 (study PRJEB29562, sample SAMEA4376712) | mouse gut metagenome | isolation source: Cecum | study: EMG produced TPA metagenomics assembly of the A DSS colitis mouse model was used to assess the... | reverse complement strand
ACTCGCGACCCTAACCTTGGCAAGGTTATGCTCTACCAACTGAGCTATTTCCGCATTTTTTCGTTTGCGGTTGCAAAGGTAGGGATTTTCCGTAAACCTGCAAACATTCTGCATACTTTTTTTAAAGAAATCTGCACACTTTGCCCCCGCCGCAAAACAATCTTTTTGATTATCAACTCATTCGGTCACGATAATCTTCGTAAGAAAATTGCTTGTATATTTCTGCTTTTCCCTCTTTTGTCCATAAAGCGATGGCCGGATGATGGATTCCGTTAAACATATTCGTCTTTACCATCGTATAGTGAATCATGTCTTCAAACACTATCCGCTCTCCGATTTGCAACTCATGGTCGAAACTCCACAGTCCCATATAGTCGCCGCTCAAACAGGAATTTCCGCCAAGGCGGTAAATGTATTTGCCTTCATTTTCCATTTCCGCGCCACGGACTGCCGGCTGATAAGGCATCTCCAGGCAATCGGGCATATGGCAGGTAAAGCTGACGTTCAGGATGGCTGTCCTGATTCCACGGCTTTCCACAATGTCCACCACCTCGGAAGTCAGGACACCCGTCTGCCAGGTAAAAGCCGATCCGGGTTCCAGGATAATCTGTAAGTGCGGATAGCGTGATTTTAATCCTTGCAATAGTTTTATCAGATGTTCCGTATCATAATCTTTGCGGGTCATCAGATGTCCGCCGCCCAGGTTCAGCCACTTTATCTGCGGAAACCAACGGGCAAACTTCTCTTCCAGATGTTCCAATGTACGCTCCAGTTCATAAGAGGAAGATTCGCAATGACAGTGGCAGTGGAAACCTTCAATCCCCTGCGGCAGCGTCTCCGGCAACAAATCAGCCGTTATCCCGAAACGGGTACCGGGCGCACACGGATTATAAAGTTCCGTTTCCACTTCCGAATATTCGGGATTCACACGGATACCACAGGAGATACCGCCTCCTTCGGCTACTGTCATCGGATAGAAACGGGCAAACTGCGCCATCGAGTTGAATGTGATATGGCTGCTGCATCGCATGATTTCGGGGAAATCCTGTTCTGTATAGGCAGGAGAATAGGTATGCGCCTTGCTGCCGAATTCTTCCAATGCCAGGCGGGCTTCATATACCGAACTGGCTGTTGAATGGTTGATGTATTCACGAAAGATAGGGAAAGAGCGCCACATGGCAAATGACTTGAAAGCCAGGATTATCTCCACTCCCGCCCTGTCGGCTACGTTTTTTATCAAACTCAGGTTCTTTCTTAAAAGTTCTTCTTCCATGATATAGCAAGGAGAAGGAAACCGGGTAAAATCTATCATATACAATATTATTATCTAAAGTAACGTCTTACGAACGTGGATGCAAAAATACAAATTCAAAAGCAAAGAGTGATTGTTTTATTTTTAATTAAGATATTGGTTTTCGAGAACTTTTTCTTATTTTTAGACCTTAATAGTATATAAGTAATTGTATCATCCTAAATACCTGATTGAATATGAATAAAGATTTAAGAAAAGTCGTGATTCTGCTGGCACATCCCAACATGAAAGAATCACAAGCAAACAAGGCATTAATCGACGCCGTGAGTGACATTGAAGGGGTGGCGGTTTTCAACCTTTACGAACTGTCCGAGGAAATCGCTTTCAATGTGGACGAATGGAGTAAGATCATCTCCGACGCTTCGGCTGTCATCTACCAGTTTCCCTTCTATTGGATGGCTGCGCCGTCATTACTAAAAAAATGGCAGGACGAAGTCTTTACTTACTTATCCAAGACTCCGGCTGTTGCAGGCAAACCATTGATGGTGGTAACAACTACCGGCTCCGAATACGACGCTTATCGTAGCGGCGGTCGAAACCGTTTCACAACCGATGAGCTTCTACGCCCGTATCAGGGTAGCGCGATTCACTCGGGTATGGCATGGCAGACACCCATTGTCGTTTACGGAATGGGAACCGCAGATGCAGGAAAGAATATTGCCGAAGGTGCGAATTCGTACAAGCAACGGGTGGAAATGCTTATCAATAGCAGTAATGCAGGGAACAATTGGTAAGACAATGAAAAGCGTAGCTTTAGACCGGATAAAGCTACGCTTTAGCATCTTTAAAGCATAGCTTTAGACCTTCCAAAGCACCTCCTTTTAAATTTCAGCACCAGCAGGAGTCAATAGTTCTAAAAGCTCTTGTCATCTTCCTTAACTCCTATTATAAAATCAAAAAAGAATAGTATCAATCTGTTAATACTAATTTTTTAGCAGAAATACATGAAAGTTTCTCTTTTGCAGAATAGTCACGATGCACTTCAGTCATAGTTTTATTAAATTTATCAGTAGCCTGATAATCTTCCTCACTATTATAAACTTTCTTCACCTCCAATTCAGGAGTCTCAAAAACAGCGTATTTACTTAAATCTACTGGCATACTATAATTTCTTTAAGTTTCTATCAAATATAGTAAATGAAGTTCCCGTCGTCTGATATGAAGTAATTGCCTTATTGCTTTTGTCATATTGCAACAAGAATCCATTACACATTGCAACTATTAAAGGACGATAATCCAATGTATTGGCTTCTGTCGCATCTAAAAGAATCAGCCCATTTGCTTTTCCCACTGGTATATTATCTGTAGACACTTCAGTAACCCATACAAATTTAGGAAAACTTTTATTCAATATAATAGATTTCCACTCATCTTTCATATCATTAAGAATCACATATTTGCGATAAGAACGAGCCGAACAAAGAAATGTTCGTATATATATATCTTTTCCATCAGAGAAACTAAAAAATTTAGAAGTTAATAACTTCTTCACAAATATTTTGGCAACATAAGCTTCCAAATAAATCTTCTTATAAAGTGGAACTATAAAATGTGAGATTTCACAACTATCCCATTCCTTGTCAGCATTTTTCTTTGATTCTGCATCTGAATAATCTTCTTCAGGAATAGACAAATATCTCTCCGTTGGCCTCTTTAAACTAGAAGATTGATAAACTGGAAAATTATCATCTACAAATATAAAGTTTTTCTCGACATTATCCCAATCTTTTATTCTAAGTTTATTGGAAGTACCCTCTATTACAAATTTTTGGTCAGCTATTGCTCTAATTTCAGACTCATTAATTTCTTCATGACCAATACATAAAACAGCATGCCCAATTAATCTTTCGATTTTTTTATCTTGTACAGCTTTAGCATTATCCAAAGCAACTATAATGGGGATTCCACTTTCAATGTAGCAACTTAACAACTGATTAAAATCTGCTGCAAATTCCTCTCGCGAATACAATTTTGGCCCAAAACCACACTCTTTTAGCAAATAAGACATACTTTCTACCGACAGACCTGAAGAAGGCAGTTGTCTCTCGACAACATTCTGTTTCAGAATATTTAATATTTTCGAAGGTAAAACAGGAGAATATTCTGGATATTTATTCCCATAATATTCCATCAATGCCCATATCATGGTTTCTGCACAACTAATAGTCTCTGTATCCTGTGATGAAAAAGGAAAAGCTCGAACACTAACCTTCAATCCCATAGCTGTAGAAGGAATATAAGCCAAACAAGTTTTAAAAGTATTATTTTGCAACAAATTGGGAGCTATTGCACTTCTACCCACAATATATGGAGGAGTAGGACGTAAAATAATAAAACCACGATAATGATTTTCTAAAAAAGAAACATTATCTTTATGCTTGAACATATCTAACGTTATTTCCCCATCTTCTTCACTGAAAAAGGATAATTTTATTGAATCTTTTCCATAATGAGTCCGTTTAGACGCATAATAAGTATAATAACTATCTCTATAAACTTTATCAACATAGTTTCGTTCTATAATCAGTTTAATATTCCTCTTAAATCTCTTCAAATGCTGAATGACTTTCTTGGAGATTAAAAACTTTGCACTCTTCTCAGATAAGCCAAAATCTTCACCTACAATTTGAGCCAAAATATCATCTAGCCTTTTATCATCTATCGAAACTAATAAAAAAGTCATTTCTATATTATCAATACTTAGTTATTTAACTAACCTTATTATAAAAAAGTCCACAAAGGTAATTATATTTATCGAGCTACAAATATTTTGTTTCAGAAAAAACAGATAATATGATATATAACAGAATATTATACCTCTATTCAATTATTTTCTTCTTCAGTGTCAGCACCGGCAGAAAGATAAATACTCCGATTACGGACATTATCAATCCACCGATAGTGCCTGCCGCCAACGGGAACCAAAAACCTTCTTTTTCCGCTCCTACCATGAAAGGGATAAAGCCTAAAATAGTAGAAGTTACTGTCAGGAAAATAGGAATCACTTTCGTGTTCCAGGCTTTCACGTAAGCCCGGAGCGGTGAAAGACGCGGAAAACGCTTGCGGATAGAATTATATTCATTCAGAATATAAATACTCGCATTTACCGTAATACCGCAAAGCAGGACAAAGGAAGCAAAACCGCCCTGGTCGAAGTTCAGTTTGAACCAGTAGAACGTCAGAAACACGCCGATATAAGATACCGGAATCACAAAAATAATCGCCAACGGCTGTTTCAGAGAATTGAACAGGATACTCGTGATAAAGAAAATGATGGCAATCACTATCAGGAGCAGGCGATACTGCTTGTTACCTTTTCCACCCCACGACCAGTTGTTATCTTCCGATTTAGCGGTATATCCCATCGGAAGAAGCTCGTTGAACTCTTCCAAGTCTTTTTTCAACAGTTTGTTTCCCTGTTCCGAAGAGCCGATATACTCATATTGCAGGCATAGCCGGTACTGCTGGTTCTCCTTCGCCACTTCCTGCGGCATCTGTCCCTTTTCCACGGTTGCCAGCTCCGAAAGCTTATATTCCTTGCCGCCCGCCTCAAAAGGGTAATACTGCATCGCCCATACATCCCTCTCTTCCGACTGCCGCGAAGAAAGCCTTATCTTTTCCGTACCCTCTTCCGTCACCACCGAACCGATTTCCATATTCCGTCCATATACCGGACGGATAGCGGAAAACAGTCTCCCGGCTCCAATCCCTTCCTCTGCCATCCGTCGTTTATCCAGATTGAAATAGAATTCCATATAATCATCCTTCCACCAGGAGAAATCGGAACCGATGGTCACTTCCCGGATACGGCGGTGGGACAACAGCTTTTCTTTCAACTTTTCCGCCTGCGCATACAACTCGTCATAATTATACCCGTACATCTTCACCCGGAAGGAGCCCGCATTCTCACGTACATTATTACTGAATCCCTGATCCTGCAATCCGTAAATGCTCCAGTCACCGCCGCCCAGTTGGAGCGCCTTGCCGATCATATTGGCTTTCAGCGTATAAGGGAAACCGCTTTTCTGATGCTCTTTAGTAAAATAGATATGAATGGATGCCCTGCGGGCACTCTCCACAGACGTCTGGAACTGCTTGATTTCCTCAAATCCGCTCAGATATGTCTCCATCTTCTTGATCAGTGTATTCATCTGTTCCAGTGTACTTCCATTCGGCAGATTGGCATTGGCGTGGAGCACCACCTCTTCATTGCGGGTAAAGTAACTCCCCTCATATACCTTCTGTACAAACAGCCTTAATGTTCCGCCCAACGTCTTGTCTACCACCGGTTTCACCTTTTCCTTATAGGTGGAAGTACCCAGTGTCTTATTGTAGGCTTCCGCCCACTTGCCATCCCCTTTCATCTTTTCCGGCAGCAGGAATACCGGCAATCCGAAAGCCAACAATAACAGTATGCAGACCGCCACCCGCCAACGGCAGAGAATCCTTATCAGCCACCCGTAGAAACGGCTGAAATAAACCGGAACCCGCCGCATCTTCGAACGTATCCACATAAAGGAACGCACGTTCCCCATCCGTCTTCCCCGTTTTGAAAGAGATGTTTTCTTCCACCGTTCCAGTCCGATTTTATCAATCAGGGAAGGAACAAAAAACAGGGCGACCAATAATGAAACTCCCAAATTGATAATCACCACAGCAGCAAAGTCCTGCAAATTGAGCCGTATCTTCTCATCCAGGAAGAAAATAATAACCAGTGCCCCTATCGTCGTCAGCGTAGCTGCCAGTACGGACATGAACGCCTTCCGGTTTCCGCGCCTCAGATAGTGGTCGCTCATCACAATGGTATTGTCAATCACAAGATTCAAAGAGACGGTGATACCTGCCAAAGAGTACAACTGCATTTCCAATCCGAACGCATAATAAAAAATAACGGCTATCGCTATATTGACGGACAGGCTGACTACAATCAGAAACAGATATTTGGGACTGAAAGTAATCAGCAATACAAACAGAAGCAGAATGGCCACCGTCACTCCCGTACGCAGATAAATCTTGCTTAGTTCTTCCTGAATAAACTCCGTCGCGTCATAACTGGTATGAATCTCATACCCCGCCGGAAGAAACGACCGGATACCATCCATATACGCTTTCACTTCCTTGCTCAACGCCAACTGGTTAGCCGTTTCTTCCGCCACGACAGACAGATAAATCGAGTTCAGCCCGTTAATCCGATAGTAACTCTGCGGCTGCTCTTCCACACGAGACACCTTCACCAGTTCATTCAGACCGATAATTCTCCCGTCTTTCATCTTTACCTGTATGCGTCCCGCATCAAAATCCCGGCTTTCAGATTCAGGAACCAGTGCCAGACGTATCCACTGCTTGTCCGAAGCGCCCTGCTCTACATCGTAAGTCCCCATGAACTCTTTCTGATAATGCAACCGGACTGCCTCACGGATATCATCCGTATTTATCCCAAGCGTACGCAACTGTTCGGAATCATACTCCAACCGCCACTCCATCGGAGTAGCACCGCTAAGATTAATCTTATAAATACCCGGAAGTTGTGCCAGGCGTGTTTTTATATGCTCTTCCGCATACTGCTGAATCAATACAGGCGTAGCGGGCGCATTGATTGTAAACGCCATGAAAGGAGACTGGCTGCTCTGTCCCGGACTCTGCATCTGAATATACGGATAACTCACACCGTCCGGCAACTCCGGCCACGTCTGACGGATAATGGTGGAAGCCTCGAAACGTGCGACTGCCGCATCCACATGCTTGTCCAGGTTCACGCTGATACTTCCCCACCCGTTTCCCGAAGTGGAGTAAATTCCCCGAATCCCTTTCACGCGGGCAAGCATCGCCTCCAGTTTACTGGTAGCCGTCATCTCCACCACACGCGCCGAAGTGCCGGGCATGCTGAAACGTACCGTGAAGCCGGGCAACGTCCGTGACGGGTTCAATTTAACAGGTAACAGCGGGACAAGTGCCAGTCCGACCAACGCCACACAGACAAAAGCCACAATCAGCGTAAAGGCGGAAGCCTTCGGGGACTTATTTATTTCAGATTCCATAATTTTGCATTATCATCATTCATATAAATGGGAATCATCATTTAACCAACTTTCCCCCATTGAAATCGAATCTGTCCGAAAGAGAAAGCTTCGCGGCGAAATCGAACAGGGTAAGCCGGCGTATCTTATAATAATTCAGCCAGTAGTTCTGCAAGGCGGAAATATAATTCCGCTGTGCCTGCTGCTGCCTGTTGAGTGAAAGTGTCAGGCTGTTTATATCCGCCTTGCCGATGATAAAACGCTGTTTCGTCTCATTATAAGCAAGTATAGCCAGATCCAAAGCCTCTTCCGCGCTTGCTATCAACTGCTGCTGGATATTGAAATCGCTCACTGTCATAATCACTTCCTCTTCGATGCTAATCTCATCCTGACGTGCCGAAATCTTCACCACATTCAGGTTATTCCGCGCCATATTATACTTGCCTTTACGGACGCCCCAATCCAATAACGGAATGGAAACACTGACCGCCACCAAATCCTGTTGCATCGGTTTATGATACACATCCCCGAAATTATCCGCCACCTGGTTAAAACCGACGCTCGCATTCACACTTGCGTTGAAACGGGATTCTTTCTTTGTCTTGTCCACATTCCGCTGCGCTTCCAGTACATTCTGTTTCAATTCCAGCAATTGGGGATTGTTGCTTCTCCCCCAACTCAAAGCCTCATCCACCGGAATCTCTATCATGCCCGGACGGGAAGGGAGTTTCAGTTCGATTTGCGTATTCTTATCCAGATTAAGAAAAGACGCTAAGGAGAACATCGCCCGTTTCAGGTCGCTAGCCTTGTTCTGAAGAGTGTTCTGTGCGTTGACACGGTCCAGTTTCAATGTCAGCAGGTCGGCCTGTGAGATGGCGGCTATCCGGTGGCGTTGTTGCCCGATACGGTAAAGCGTATCGGTGGAAGCCAGGTTGTCCTTTGCCAGTTTATATTCCGCTTGCGCCATGGCAAGGGAAAAGAAATAGTTCGTGGCCGTTTCCGAAACTTTCTCCACATTATAAAGAAACTCCTTCTTCACACGCTCATATTTCAACGGTTCTATTTTCCGCTCCCACTTGAAAGGATTGTATCCTACCAGGCTCTGCGAATATCCAAGCCTTATCGGGACACTGGTGAGTTGTGTCGCGCTGTTATCCCCAAAGTTGCGCATATAGGCAAGATTCGATTCCAGATAGAATGTACCCCCGGTCAGGTCGAGGTTCTGCCTCACGCTCAGTCCGCCGTAGGCATAATATGATTGCTGCGTGCGGTACACGTCGAGGTTGGAGCCCGAATCATAACGTTTCGTTATATCCCGGTTATATTGCGCCGGAGTAAGGTCCAGCGTCAGGCTGGGCAGGCGGTTCGCCTTGTATGTCCGGTATTCCCAATAGCCGGAGAGATACATATTCTGTGTGCGGAATGATTCCAGAGAACTGTCGTTGGCCAAAGCAATCGTCTGATTCAAGTCCAGTACCAGATGTTTCTGTGCGTACAGCGGGGATTCACCACAGAGGACACTGAGGACACAGAGAAAGGTGGGAATTCTTAATAATCCGTTCATAACTCTCATATTTGAACTATTCGTTATTATTTGCTACTTATTTCAACTTTCTTACTTCTTCTTTTTTCCGGTAAATGAACCAATAAAGCAACGGTATGATAAACAGGCTCACTGCCGTGCCTATCGACATCGTCCCTATCATGGCTATGGACAACGGCTTTTGCAGTTCCGAACCCATATCCGAAGAGAACAAGAGCGGAACCATGGCGAAAATCGTAGTCAGCGAGGTCATGATAATGGGACGCAGGCGCCTGCGTCCGGCTTCATGGATGGCTTCCAGCAAAGGGACGCCTGCCTTGCGCAGTTCATTGATTGCGTCCAGTTTCAGGATAGAGTCATTGATGACGATACCGCAGGTGACGATAAGCCCGATGGCTGACATCAGATTCAGCGTATGCCCGCAAAGCCAAAGCAGCAACAAAGCAAAGGCCACGTCTATGGGAATTTCCGCCAGGACAAGCAAAGGCTGTAAAAAACTCTCGAACTGTGCCGCAAGGATAAAATACATCAGCAACAGGGAAATCAGAAGTATCACTACCAGTTCGTCCAGCATTTCCCGGTTCGAGAAGAAGCTGCCGGAAAAGCCGGTATCCCACTCCCCCGTATTCCCGGCTACCTGCTTCACGTCTTTTATCAGCTTGTCTGCATCGCGCACTCCATAAAAATCGAAGGGCACAAATTCCCCGTTACGCCCGGCAGTAATACTTTTCAAGTCTTCGGCAGGAGCCACCTTTACCAGTTCCCGAAGCGGGATATATTCTATATTGCCTTGGTTATCCGGCTGTGTCTGTATCAATGTCTCCTGCAAGACCCTGTTCACGGTCTTTTCATTCCCTGCAATATTAATCGGAAGATATTGCTGGTAAGAATGCAGCATAGTCACGCTGTTTTCGCGGAAAGCCGTTTTCAAGACACGGTAAAGTTCGTTATAGGAGACACGGTAAAGCAGCAGTTTTTCCTTGCTGATGCTCAGGTTCAACTGATTTTCAAAAGCGATGCCCGTAGGATTGATTCCGGTTTCCCCTGCCAGTTCATACTCCAGTTTGCGAATCGTTTCCGCTTCCGGTGCCTGTGCCCTGTTACGGGCATAAAATTCAGCTATGATATCCGGTTCACCCGTCACAAAAAGTTTCTCGAATACCGTTTCCGGCGGAGAGAAAGAAATGACGGAGAGCGGATAACGTTCCTTCAATCTCCGGTATATCTCCTGTTCCAATGGGGCAATCTCTCCGGAAGTTTCCGTCCGGAAATAAAGTTCCGCTTCGGAAGAGGAAAGCTCCCTCTCCCGGTTCAGGATAAAATCCTGTCTGCCGACAGAAGCCGTCTGTTCCAGAGAACGGCCTTCCAGTTCTTTAAAAAGTGCGTCCACACGCTTCCTGTTTTCATCCACGTGGATATTCTCATTCCATTCTATGCGGACAATCAATTCGTTTTCTTCTATATCGGGCATCCGCTCTTTATCTATAAAGAAAAAGAAGAATACACAAAGCGGAATGGAAATGACGCAAAACAATACGCTGAACGTTTTATGACGGAACACCCAGTCTACTCCGGCATCATAGAAACGGTCCAGTGTATGGTCTTTTATCGGGTTATTGAATTTAAAGGAGAGCCACTTCCATTTCCGGGTGTGGATACCTGTACGGTAGACCAGCAAATAGAGGACGGGAAGAAGCATGATGCCAGTAAAATAAGACACCAGCAGCCCTACCGTGACGGAGAAAGCCTGGTCGTAGAAAATAGCTCCGGCAATGCCGCTCATAAAAATCAGGGGAGCGAATACGGCGATGGTGGTCAGCGAAGAGCTCAGCATGGGCGTCACCACTTCACTTGTCCCTGTGATACAGGCACGACGCAGGGAATATCCCCGTTCGCGGTATTGCGAAATATTCTCAGTCACGATAATCGAGCTGTCAATCATCATTCCCAAAGCCAGAATCAATCCGGCAAGGGAAATGATATTCAGTGACATATTACAAAGGTAGAAGAATACGAAACTGATTACGATGGAAACCACCATGCTGAGCCCGATGACCAACGGGGATTTCACGTCACCCAGGAACAGGACTGCTACCAGGCAGATAAAGAGGAATCCTAAAGAAAGATTCTGCTGCAGATTGGAAATCGTGAAGTCCAGCAACTCCGTCTGATTGCGGCTGATACTGAAATCAATGTCCGGATATACCCGCTGGAAATACTCCATCGTCCCTATCAGGGAGTTCTTCATCTTGTCCATATTCTCATCCGCCTGCTTGATGACAGCCAATGTCACCGCACGCTTTCCGTTCGATAAGGACACGCCCTTTTCTTTCACAGGCACGATATTAACCTTGCAGAAATCCTTTAACTGCACAATGCGGTCGCCCTTACGCAGATAGATATTTTCCACATCTTCCGCCGTACGCAGTAATGTCGAGAATTTGATATTATATTCATAGTATCCGTCACGTACCGTCATACTGCCCGGTTCTACATTGTTGGACGACAGGGCGGACTCAATATCCTCAACGGCAAGTCCCATCATGGCAAGTTTGTCCTCATCGGGCACAATCTGCACCTGGCGTTCCACCAGTCCGGTCACGTCCACCATAGCCACTTCTTCAAGCTGCTCTATCCTTCGCTTGATAACCGATTCGGCAAATTCACACAAGTCAAGAAAGGATTGCTGTCCCGTGGTAGTAGTACTATAAGCACTGTCATTCTTCAAGGTCAGATTCAGGTAGAACACGGGAATATCCGTTGCGCTCGCCTTGATTACTTTCGGACGTTCCGTTTCCTTGGGGAGATAGTTCATCGCAGCATCTATCTTCTCATTGACCTCGATAAAAGCAAGATCCGTATTAGTGCCGAACTCAAAAGACAGGCGGATGATACCCGCCCCGTCCCTTGATTCGCTATGAATGTCTTTCAAAGTGGAAACCTGAATCAGTTGGCTGCGCAAAGGTTTCACAATCGTGTTTTCCAGTTCGCGGGCGGAAGTATTCGCGGCAGACACTTGTACGGTAATCTCCGGAATAGCGATATCCGGAAGCAAGGAGATGGGTAAGGTGGAATAGGTCACCAACCCGATAATAAAACAGGCGGTGAAGGCCATCAATACAGCAATGGGACGCTGAATCAAAAATTTTATCATGCTTACTTGATTTTGGGACGGATTATCTTACATTTACTTCCGCTTCATGCGCCAGATTCAGGTTTCCGGTCACAATAACCGTGTCTCCTTCCAATAAACCGTCTTCAACACCTTTCCGGGATTTATCAGAAACAATGTATTCCGTTGCGTTCTCCAGTCCCGTATGCACATAGTTCCACATAGCCTTGCCTTCTTTCAATGTGAACACCACCTGCTTGCCGGAGCGCAGTACCACAGCCGTCTTGGGAATCACCAACTGTTCACCCAGATTCCGCCTGACACTGACCCTCACATTCATACCGCTGAACAGTTTGCCTTCACCGTTCACATCAGCCTTCACCTTCACCATTCCATTGGTATCCACCAACGGATTGACTTCAGATACCCTACCCTCAAACGAGCTTCCCCCAGCATAAGGAATGACCGTCACCTTATCACCTTTTTTAATAAAGGCAAGTTCATTCTCCAATACGGTAAATTCAGCTTCCATCCCTCTGGTGTCAAGGATAGTGCAGAATACTTCCGAGGTATTAGCCGGGTTATAAGGTTTTGAGAAAAGATTAGCCACTACACCGTCAAAAGGCGCGGTAAGTGTCGCATGTTCCGTCTCCCTTTTTGCCAGTTCGTACTGGGATTTCGACTGCTCGTAGCCGCTCTTCACTTTTGCAATCTTCATTGTCTCCACAGGAACCTTGCTGAAATCATCCGGCGTATATCCCTGCCCGATAAGCACATCTTTCAATTCAAGCTCAGCTTTCAACAGAGCGTCTTCCGCCTGAGACAGTTTCTGCTCTAAACGAAATCTGTCCAATTCCGCCAGTTTCTGCCCTTTATGTACACGGTCGCCATTCTTCACATAAATACGGGCAATGACTTCACCCGTTTCAAAACGCAAATCGGCTTTACTGCGGGCGTTCACCTTTCCGTTGCTTACCAGTTCATGGTCAAAATTACGCTTCTTCAGAATTTGGGTAGTAACTTCATTCTTTGCGGCAGGAAGAACGGTGGAGACACCTTTCTCCTGTTCATCAGCACTATTTTTCTTGTCAGAGCAAGAGGTGTTTACTCCTAATGCCAAACATAACAGTAAACATATACAATCGTATTTTTTCATAATAATATCTATATTGCTATCAATTACACATCTATCTAGGATTAACAAAGTCTATAATCAAATCATCCGTATCATTCTCAGTATCCAGCACATTATCTACAAAAAGAACAATGCCACCATAAGAGACACTCCAACCTGTGAAATAATTATATCTATGTTTTACCAACTTTACTTCACACATTTTTTTCATCTCATCATTGAACAACATTAAATATAAATCACGGTCATTTATCAACTTCTCAATCCCCCTATCGGCATCAAACTCCACCTTATCAATATGCAAACGGGCATATATCTTATATTTGGGAATATACATTACATCATAAAAATAAGGATTTTCCAACCTATGCCTTTCCGATGCAGCATAATCTTTTCCTGAAGTACATTTTTCCACCACATTTGAAGTATAACTACTTTCTGCCGTAACAGAATTTCGTTCATTAGTAAGTATATTCAAAGTATAGATGGAAGATTCAGCCGGATAATTATAGATAATATTTTCGCCTGCATAATTGACATTAGGGCAAGACATATAGGAATATCCTTCACTCATATCAGGAATAATATTGGATGGTGACAATTTATAGATAGCAGCTTCTTTCTTTTGATTAATAAATACTTCCTTGACAGCAAACTCCTTAGAAGACAAGCTTTGCGTTAGAAACATCAAAGACTGGCGGTTCTTATTATAATATAAACGAGACGTATGGATGGCATAATTAGTATTTATCAATAATTGCTCCGTATCATCCAAAAACTCTCTCAAATCCACAATGCTATTCACAGCTCCCTTACTATCAACTAAAAAAATATGCTCTGACTCATCAGACACCCACACCGAATCTAATGAATGTGCATATATGCCGGATAAACGGGATATGGCATGCGGGCCTTTAGCAGGCAACGCAACTTGAGTAACCCGTTTTGACTCCAAATCCAGATAATCTAATGAATGTAATCTATAATTATATCCTATAAGAATATTCACAGAATCCCCATGAACAGGAGAAGACAAATAATAAGACTTTAGTTGCAGCACATCTTGTTGAGGAAAATGTATTTCTTCCATTTGCAACTCAACTTCATTACTTACTACTTTTCCATCCGACTTTTTCCCTATGCAAGATACCGACATTATACAAGACAGGGAAAATATTAAAATAATATTTATAGTTTTCATTATGGTTTTATTTTATGTTTCATACAGCTACAAAAGTAACATAATTGAAATATCATTATTCTGATTATCAGTAATATTTTTCTTATAAGAGTAAGATGTAACCATTCTTAACTGTAAGCAATTATATTTCTTCATATTTATTGGTTCTTTTATTTCAATAATTTCTTTACTTCTTCTCTCATTTCCCTTACTGCTGTCGATTGAACTTTTGGTTCTTTTGTCAACACTATTTCAGCAGCATATTTTAATTTTTCAGGTTGCCGATATTTTGGTTCCGCGTAAAGTTTCGCCAACAGATAATACGGATAAATCCGCCCCGGAAGTCGGTGCGTAGACCGAATCAGGTATTCTTCCGCTTTTTCATAATCTCCTGATGCCTGATAATTCTTGCCGATAATATTCAGAATCATGGGATCATTACTGTGTGTCATCGCTTCCTCCAATATCCTTGTCGAGTTATCATATTCTTTCAATTTATGCAGAGAATATCCGTATTCAAAAAGAAAAGCTCCGCGATTCGTTAATTCGGGATATAACTTCTCGTAGTCTTCTTTAGCTGACCGGTAAGCCCCTATATTATAAAGCATCTTACCACGATGCCAACTCTTACACGCATCATATTGGTTGTTTTTCCAATAATACGCTCCCAATAGCACCATCATTGACATAAAGAATAACAGTATTATCTTTGAACGCCCGATAACACAAGCCGCCAACAAAAAATAGAACGTCACTGCAAATCCGGGAATCTGCATCGGATAAGAGGAAAAGGCAAATACCAAAACAGAAATTACACTCCCACAAAGACCTATCCTTCCTTCACTACTCCCCTTCCAAAGACAAAATCCAATAACCAAAGAGACAACTAATAAAAAAGGAATCCCGTATTCCACCGCTACTTGCAGATATTCATTAAAAGCATATTCCGGACTTCCTGCCACCAATTCTTCTATCTCCGAATATTCTCCGTTGGCGAAATAATCTTCCTGCGCTCTGCCATAGGCCGAGACAAAATTCCCTGTTCCATGTCCGATAACAGGACTTTCGGCAATAGCAAGAGTACTAACTTTCCACATGAACAAGCGGCCGTTGGCAGAAGTGGCTTTCAGTTGGAAAAGTGCGTAACCAATCATTACCAATATACTCCCTCCTACAATACAAGCCAGTACCACCCTTTTCTCATATTTTCGCCCAAATTCTTTCAGTTTGCTTCCCCACGAAGCATGCATCCCATATACCCATGTACCTGATATTGCGGCAGCAATCCATGCCGAGCGGCTCATACCCGCAGGCAACACACAAAGAATCAACAACATAACTCCTAATGCCACGTAATACTTTCCCTGCTCCGCCCATGTACGTTCCGTCCTTTCTTTCAAATTCAGCCATTCATGCAGGCAAAGCGGGAATATCATCGACAAATATCCCGAATAAGGTCCCGGATTATAAAAAGATCCTGTAAGCGCATATAAAGAATGATTGGAAACAGCCAGGCCGTATATCTGTCTCAATCCCCAGACAACTTCGATTCCTCCCAATACAATCAATACCCATGTCACTATGGATGAAAAAGACAGACGCTGTTTCCCGTTCAGGCAAAGAGACGGCAGACTACAAACGACAAAAACAAAAGCCATGCGTCCCAACCACAGCCTTTGATATGCCATTTCACCGACAGGAATATCGCCCGAAGTGGCAAAAGTCACTACACTCAGGATTGCAGCAACCCCTAAGAGTGCCACCACATCCGCTATGCATTTTTTTACTGTTCCCATCAACTTAAAATCTCATTTATCAAAACATATTCCAATCTCCGTCATTGTCACTTTTTCCATTATTTACTTATAGCATAAGCACTTATAATGAAGGTAATTATCTGACTATAGAACATTCATTATATCTCATTGATATACAACACAATAAAGAAGAAAGTGACGAATGCCATAAACTCTGTACATCTTATATCATATTGAAGTATTACACTTTCCTGACTCATCTACATCATTTATATAAACGTTCTACATCTTTTGACTAACTCTCCTATATGTTTTTACTGAAACAATCACATGTTTTCAAGAAACATGCTAAGTGATTATTTTTTTCTTCTCAATGTTTTTTAAAATCATCACAGTGTTTTTTTTAATCATTGCATTCTTTTTTTTAATCATTGCCATTCTTTTATCTGATTTTCTTCATTAACCTGTCCCAACGGAGCTTCTCCGTAAATTTATCTTCCGAATACCAAATACGGGTAGCCTTACCTACGATATATTCTTCAGGCAACATCCCCCAGTATCTTGAATCTTGTGAATTTGCCATATTATCACCGGAAACAAAATAATAGTTCTTTTTAAAACGATATTGGGTAATCACACTGTCCCCCAATACTATTTGACCGTCTTTTATACGTAGTTTTTTCTTCTGTTCCCACCCTATCAATTGCCGGTATAAAAGACAGTTCGTACGGTTCATCATTACAGTCTGACCTTTCTTGGGAATCGGCAAAGGTCCGAACTCACGGATAGTCCATCCCATTTGTTTGTCATACGGAAATGTACCTACAACAATACCATGCTGCTCCGGATGCTTCAAATTCGCCAGATATTGCTGGGCATCGTAGTTTCCCAACTGTTCACCACAACCACGTACTTTATAAAATCCCCCACGAATCTCCAATGTATCCCCCGGCAGGGCGACACACCGTTTTACATAATACTGCATTACATCCATCCGGACACTATCCCAACGGTTCATCTGATAAGGAAAATTGAAAACCAGTATATCATTTCTCTTGAAACTCCCCCATCCGGGCATCCTATGGATAGTGACTTCCTCATTATCCAAAGCTGCAAACACATCGAACAGGCGAGCCCCCCTTATCATCTTATTGACCAATATCCGGTCGCCATCCTTCAATGCCGGTTCCATAGAATCCGAAGGTATCCTGAATGAAGTAAAACAGAACAGTTGCATCAAGAACAGAACTATCACCATGCAGAATATGAAGAAAGCCAAATTCTCCAATATCGCCCGAATTCTCTTTATCTTGCTCATAAGCTTCCCTTTAATTGAATCAATTTACGATAAGCCGCCAACCCTAACACACATTTCACGCGTTCGTCATTTTCATCCAATAACCCGGTGAAAGGATATGTCTCTTTTTTCATCTTC
>ERZ779623.380-NODE-380-length-17514-cov-7.735323_pt1 | contig 17514 bp, 10 predicted proteins | sample MGYA00514189_ERZ779623 | MGnify/ENA primary metagenome ERZ779623 (study PRJEB29562, sample SAMEA4376712) | mouse gut metagenome | isolation source: Cecum | study: EMG produced TPA metagenomics assembly of the A DSS colitis mouse model was used to assess the... | reverse complement strand
TATGCCGGGTGGGGTGGCACTCAACTACTGTACGTCCAAGATGCTTGAAGACGGTTCGTTCCTCCGTATTGGAGACATCACGCTGGCCTATGCACTTGGAAAGAAAGTAGCCAAGAAAGTCGGTATGCAGAACATCAAACTGTTTGCTTCGGTCAAGAACCTTTGCGTATTTACTAAATATACGGGATTTGACCCGGAAGTAAACACTCGTCAGGGACAGACAGGCGACTTGATGCCGAGTCTCGACTACAGTGCTTATCCGCGCAATCGTTCTTATTCTGTCGGTTTCAATTTTATTTTCTGATTTGTTTAACACCCTGAATATTGAATTCCATGAAAAAATATATCATACTATTGTTGGCTACTACGTTCCTACTCGGAACTTCCGTTTCGTCTTGTACCAATTTCCTGGAAGAGAAGCCGGAGTCTGAATTCGATGAAGGAACTTTCTATAAGACTGTCGAATCTCTGAAAGTAGGAGCAGTCGGTGCGTTTTCTACGTTGCGCTATATGTATAACGTCGGCACCAATACCCCGTTATTTGTCGGTATGGTAGGTACGGACGAGTGTATGTATCCCAATGAAACGAACCTGCGTGGTTTTATCGACCGCTACACATATACGCCTACCGATGGCTGTATCAAGCAATTCTGGTTTCGCTACTACCGGTTGGTTACCGCCTGCAACACTGTTATCTACAAAGCACAGGGAATCGAAGGAGACGCTAAACTAATTAACCGCTATGTGGCTAATGTACGCTTTTTACGTGCATGGGGATATTTTAACCTGGTGCAGACTTTCGGAGCGGTGCCTTTGATGACCGATCATGTGACGGAACTGACTTACGACATGGGGCGTACACCGGTAGCGGAAGTTTATCAACTCATTGAAGATGATTTATTATTCTGTTTGGGCGAAGATGTTCTGCCTAAAGAAATAGATGGCGGTTGGGCGAATTACTGGGCTGCCAAAACATTGCTGGCAAAAGTATATATTACGATGGCTTCGGCACGTGCCGCTGATCGTGTAGCCGGTTACAAGCAGATAGAACAAACGGATGAAAAACTTTACGGTGATGCATTGGCGCTGCTGCAAGATGTAATCACCAATAGCGGACGTGATCTGGAACCGGTCTACGGAGATGTTTTTAAAATTGAAAATAAGAACATCAATAAAGAGACGATTTGGGAAATACAGTTCAGCGCACAGAATCCTTACGGTTCACAATGGCCGAAAGAATATGGTGCCCGTGCAATCAATACCGACGGACAGAAACTTTACGGCGGCTGGCGTACGAATGCCATTGCCGGACAATGTAACCTTAAATATGTTCCCTCATTCTGGAACTATTATGATGCCAATGGTTACGACAAGCGTCGGGAGTGGAATCTGGCCGATTATGTGATTGACTTTGATAAGACCAATAATAGCCCGATAGCACAGAAACCCATGACGGAGCTAAGCGGTAAACCGCAACCCGGAGACAATGCGAAGTCTGTAACGAACAGTGGTGTCACCAAATATCGTTGGGGAGCTACCTGGAAAGATGAACATACCAACTTTGTGTACTCTAACTGTCCGAACAATATCCTCGTACTGCGTTTTGCCGATGTACTGCTGATGTACGCCGAAGCCGATTTGATGTTGAACAACGGTTCACCGTCCGATGAGGGTGTGGAAGCAATGAATCGCATCGTGCAACGTGCCCGCGGATTAAATCAGGGAGTTGCTGTCACTGAAGACGATACCCCCGGATTTGGGAATTACGATACGTATACACTCGAAGATATTTTGTTGGAGCGCGCCCGTGAACTTTGCTTCGAACGCTGGCGTTGGTATGACCTGGCACGTACCGGTATGCTTGAGCACTTCCTGGAAAACCGCAATGGTTTTAGTACGACGAAAACCAGCTTCGACAGTGATAAGAATTATTTATTCCCCATTCCGTTGAGCGAGATACAGATCTCGACGAATAAAGACGGAATGTATCAGAATCCTAATTATTAATGGGATGGCAATTATGCTTCTTTCTGTTTTAATAAGACGGGATATTGCAGAACTTGATAAAACTAACAGTCTGTCCGGATATTCCCTTGGGGAGATTTAATCGGGCTTTAAAAATCTAGAATCAATGAAACAAATAAAATATTTATCCTTTATCCCTTTTCTGGCTCTTCTCTGCTTGATGACGGGATGTGAGAATGACAAAGATGTGTATTACCCTTATGTCAATGTTCCGCTTACGACGCACAATCCGGTGCTCGTTGAGGGAGAAGTCCTGCATATCGGTATTGGTTTGGACGGTGTGAATTATCGTGTAGAGAGTGATAATGAGGCAGTGGTGACTGCCGAGGTGGTCGGCAACGAAATACTGTTGACAGGCGGTGACATAGGCAGCACCATCGTTCGCCTTTCGGATGATAGCTACAATCGTGCTCTCATGACGGTTGAAGTACGTAAACTTCAGGAACTGACACTCGAATCGCTCCCGGAGGGAGTGGAAGTATTGCGTCTGGATAATGACGGCGTTATTCTTCGTGAAATGAAAATCCTGACCGGTAATGGCGGTTATACAGTAACCAATTCTGCTCCTGAAGCCATCAACGCTGAAATTGTGGAAGACCCCGATGTAACAGGAGGATATAAACTGGTACTTGGCGGTAAAGCGAATGTCGATCAGGCAACGATTACTGTGACAGATTCCCGAAACAAGTCAGCTACTCTGAAAGTGCGGGTGACGAATCCGATTCGCCCTGTTCTGTTTGATAAAGAGGGGACTCTTGAGGGAGAATATGTGTACGAGGGTACGCCTCAACAGATTTCTTTCAATATCACTTCCGGTAATGGCGGTTATACCGTTAAATCTCTGAATGAGGGGGTAGCTACTGTGGCAGTATCCGGCACCACAGTAACTGTTACCGTGGTAGGTGACGGTGGTACAACCATCACTGTGACCGACCAGGAAAAGGAAAGCCGCTCCATAGACTTATGGGTACCGCTCAATCTTGACGACCCGACGCCACGTATTTATTGGGATGGTTATCGTGCCGATATTAACACGGCCGGAGTTGCCAGTACCGGATCTTATGCAACGCCAAAAGATATGTACTGGTATCAACAAAACGGTGAAGTGAAAGATACATATTATGTCTACTTTAACGGTGGTTGGGCAAACAATTTAAATTGTGTGAATGCTGCCAACCGTAATCCGAAGTTTGAAACGACTATCAATGACACTAAGACTTCGTACACAGACAAAGCAGCCTCTGCCGTTAAACTGACCGAGTTTATTTTGGAAAAACGTATCGGTACAGGTCCGACGAGCCATCCGCATATCTATTTCATCTCTTTAAAAACAGAAGATGGTAAGCGTGGATTTATAGTGCATCGTTGGAATGAATAATAAATACAAATAGGTTCTTAGTTTTTTTCAGGGTATATGAATATGAGGGTCGGATGCTGTATTGCTCCGGCCCTCTATGTTTTAATAGGGCATACAAAATTAGAGGCTGCCTTTCGGTAATACCACGAAAACAACTATCTTTGCTAACTGTTTATTATACACATAACCTAACAACATTATGCAGTATGAACTATAATTTTGATGAAATAATAAACCGTCATGGTACAGATTCCGTAAAATGGGATGCGGTAGAAAGTCGTTGGGGACGCAATGACTTGATTCCAATGTGGGTAGCTGATATGGATTTCCGTACAGCTCCTTTTGTCATAGACGCTTTGAAAAAACGTTTGGAGCATGAAGTACTCGGATATACTTTTGCTTGTAAGGAATGGTCGGAATCCATTATTAACTGGTTGCAGGCACGCCACGGATGGACGGTAAGCGAAGAGATGCTGACCTTCACTCCCGGCATTGTCCGTGGATTGGCTTTTGCCATCCACTGCTTTACGCAGAAAGGGGATAAGGTCATGGTGATGCCGCCTGTTTATCATCCTTTCTTTTTGGTAACTCAGAAGAATGAACGCGAAGTCGTATTTAGCCCGTTAGTGCTGAAAGACGGACAATATTATATTGATTTTGACCGTTTCCGCCAAGATATTCAGGGCTGTAAACTGCTTATTTTAAGTAACCCTCATAATCCGGGCGGACGTGTATGGACAAAAGAAGAACTGGCTCAAATAGCTGATATTTGCTATGAAAGCGGTACGTTAATCATCTCTGACGAGATTCATGCCGACCTGACTTTGCCGCCATACAAGCATCCCACGTTTGCTCTTATTTCGGAAAAAGCACGGATGAATTCACTTGTCTTTATGTCTCCGAGCAAGGCATTCAATATGCCGGGACTGGCAAGCTCTTATGTAATCATAGAAAATGAGGAGCTTCGTCACCGTTTCCAGACATATATGGAAGCAAGTGAGTTCTGTGAAGGGCATCTGTTTGCTTACCTGAGTGTAGCGGCTGCTTACAGTCATGGTACGGAATGGCTTGACCAGGTGATTGCATATATCAAGGAGAATGTAGACTTCACCGAAAACTATCTGAAAGAGCATATTCCTGCTATCAAGATGATTCGTCCGCAAGCTTCCTACCTTATCTTTTTGGATTGCCGTGAATTAGGACTAAATCAGGAAGAACTGAACCGCCTTTTCATGGAAGATGCTCATTTGGCATTGAACGATGGAGCAACATTTGGCAAGGAAGGCGAAGGCTTCATGCGGTTGAATATTGCTTGTCCGCGTGCTACGTTGGAATGTGCGTTGAAGCAGTTGGAGCAGGCAGTAATAAGCTTAAAGTAACCTCTTTGGAATGGGATTATTACACTAGAATTATTCTCACCGAAACGAGAAATAATTCTCATGCCTATGAGAACTTTTTCTCATCGCAGTGAGAATTATTTCTCATCACGATGAGAATATTTTCTCATAGGCATGAAAATACTTTGAGAAAAATAAGAACGTAATCCGTTGTTTACTATGGGGTTAGAAAAGGCTATGTGTTGTTCTGTAATCAGAGATAAAGAAGCAGAGACTAACCTGAATTATAAAATAAGCCCCTTTTCTACGAAATTCGGAAAAGGGGCTTGTCTTTTGGGATAAGAAGTGAAGAAATCAAATAATAATGATAAGCATTTATTTCTGCATAAAATCTACCGGAATCAACCGCACTTCGCTATTCAATCCCGAAGGCATGGGTTTCCAATGTCCGTAATTAGCCGGTCGATAGCTTAAATCGACAATATTGATTTCTTTGAACTTGCGCCACTGCACTCCCTGTCTGTCCAGTTCTGCAATCCGGTTTGCAGGAAGGTTCGTGACTTCTATTTCGATGTGGTTTTTTCCGGATTTCAGCAGATGACCTACTTTCAACTGATAAGGTACTGCCCACACACAACCCGCTTCCTGTCCGTTGATGCGGACACGGGCACTTTCGCGTACATCGCCCAAGTCAAGTATCCAGTCGTCAGCTTTTAAGGCAGGCAGTTCGATATCCAATGAATACACTCCGGTTCCCATATTGATTTTGGCTGCCGGATGATTGATACTTGTCCATGAAGACGGGCGGTCTATGTCAAATATACCTTGAATTTCCGGTTTGCTTTCGGCAAAGTGTAGTTTCCAGCCATGGTCAAGGCTGAGGCTGAAAGGTTGTTCCTTTATATATCTCCACGGTTTGGAAGCTTGCAAAGGCTGTTGATAAGTTTGCAGGATAACCGATTCACCGGATTTCAGTTGCAGATAAACTTGTGCCTTGCCGTCTGCCTGGCGGATAAGGGCTTCTCCACATTCTCCGGTCATAGGATTAAAGAGGGCGGCTGCGGTTGCATTTGTTCCTAAAGTAATCCAACCGTCTACCCCTTTGTCCTGCAAAGAAGTGATGAAGTAATGATATCCCGTATCATTCATTCTCCGGATTGCCTGCAGGCCGAATTTAGTTTTCATTTCTTCGCACGGAATCTGGCAACTGGCCAATGTGCGTGCATAATCCGTTCCTGTGATAATCTTTCCCTTTCCAACCGGAGTGACGGTTGTTTCGGAGAAAGAGACAGACGGAAGTTGATGGAGCGTGCGTTGGTAGCTTTTACGTTTCTGTTCCAACTGACCATATCCCGGTACATCCGTCGGATAGTTTTCGAGGAATACAATGGTAGCTCCTTGCTTGGCCAGTTCTACAAGATGCGCCAACACATCATCCGGCATCAGATGGGCGGCAGGCACTACCAATGCTTTGTAACCCGTTCCGCCCGAAGTAACCAACTGTCCGTCCTTGAAACGGGTGCTGCGGATGAAGTTGTCGGAGATGTAATCCCCGTCGTATCCGCTGTTGTTGATGCGGTGGATAGCGTCGATAAATTTGGGAGCCAGTTTATCCATGTGGTGGATAGTGAACAGTAACAATCGTCCCGGTTGTTCGTTCCACATATCATATACCGGAAGATAAATCAGGAAATCATTATCCGGTTGTCCCATTTGCAGAAAGCTCTGGCAACGGGTGATATAATTAAAGAAAGAAGGAGCGTCACGCCAGATACTGTTCGTCGGATTCATATTGATAGACGCATAGAACAGCCAACCCGGCCATTCGGCTTCTTTCGGAGAGTAAGGCGTCCCATGAAAGAACATATGATTGACACCGGAAACGAACATCAAGTCCATATCCGGTTTGCATTGTGACAGGGAAGTGCGGAAATGTTCCGTCAGCCAGGTGAATGTTTCGGAAGAAGTATAGGTCTTTCCGGCAATGTGCGCGGCCGAAGACGCATATTTCAACATGGACAAGTCCGAATCATTCTTCTTGGTCAGCGAATCCTGACGCAATCCCTCGATATGGAACTGTGATAGTCCGAAGCCTTCACATTCGGGAATATCTACGGCTGCGTAAATATCAATCAGATTACCCGGTGAGCCGTGGGCTTGGTTACGGGTGATGCTGCCGTTTTTGTGTGCCCAGTCTGTCCATTGGTGGGTGAAGTTCTCCAATAACAGGTCGGAAATCGTCTCTCGATAGTCGGACAAGATACGTCTGCTGACTTCGGGACGGCTTTCATCCAGAAATTCAGGGAAATGCTCTTCCAGTTTATATCCCCGTCTGCGGGCAAACTGTTCCAGGAAATCATCTGTCCAGTCTGCCTGATATACCTCATAAGAATCGTTGAAGAAAGTGTGTGGATAGCTCGTCTTGCTACTCTTGAATGCACGGTCAAAGCGGGAAAGATAGTTTTTGACAGCTTTCTTTGACAGGTGGTTCATGACGTATCCTTCCCCGCCCGGTGCTGCACGTTTCACTTTCTGCCGTGTCTTTCCAATGTAGAGGGCTACCACTTTCCATTTACCGGCAGGGGCTTTCCATTGCAACTTGTCTTTTTTGACATGAGAAGTCAAATTAAGACACTGGCCATTTTCATTATAAGCCATTACCCGGCTTAATACGGAATATGGCTGTTGCTTTGGGTCAGTCACGTTAATATCCTGAGCAATCTCTTTGCCGCCCTCTATTTCATAAGTTTGGAAGATTGCCTTGGTAGCTGCGTCTTCAATGCTGACTTCCGGTCCGCCAAAAGGCCAGCCCGTACCGGTATTCATGTCGATTTCAACACCTGTGCGTTTACCTTCCGCTTGTGTATGCTTGAGCACTTCCATCCAGCGGGGAGAGAGGAACTGTATATCGTTTGCGTCATTCCCTTGCACGCCGTAGATAGGAGTGATTTCCACTGTACCCATGCCGGCACGTGCATATTCTTCCAGGTTGTATGTCAGATTCTTTTCGTCTACGGCACTTCCCAGCCACCACCATCGGGTGCCGGGACGTGCTTCTGCCGGAACGTCCGGCCACTGTTGCGCTTGTACGGCTCCGCCTGTTGCAAGCAGGCAGAGGAATATCAATTGTTTCTTATTCATCATTCTTTGGGCGTATTATAATATTCAATGTTTTCTGCGTCATCGGTTACGAAGAGCGGTCGTCCGTCCGGCTTTTCAAAATGGAAGCGGATACCGTCGAAAGTGATGTTCCGTGCATGGCGGATATAAAATCCTTTGGCGGGAATCGTGCCGAACATCCACGGTTCGGGATATACCTTCTCCTGTTCGGGCGGAACACGCTTGCCGTCTTCTGCGCTGTATCCACCTTTATAATATAGGTGGATATTACGGAAAGTGACGTCCTCGATGCAAGCGCCCGGCACGCCGCTGATGATGGAAGCATACCGGCTGTCGGCATTCCAGACGTTGATGTCACTGATAAGGATACGTTTCATTGTACCTACGGGCGTACCTTCAGGACTGCGCATGCGTGCGCCCAATCTTAGAAAGATAGGAGCATTGACGATATTCCTCATCGTGATATTGCTGATAACAATATCTTCCAGACGTCCCCCGTCTACGGTTTCCAAAGCCAAACCCCTGCAATGCTCAAAGATACAATTAGTAATCGCAATATTACGGAATCCGCCGCTACTTTCTGTGCCGAACTTGATACGTCCCGTGCGGTAACCGTGGTCGGGAGCTTGGGGCTCGTCCAGTTGCCAGGTTCCGTTCATAACGCTTCCCTGGTCAAAACCGCTCACATAACAATCACTGATAGTCACATTCTCCGTATCCTGAAAACGCCCCAGTCCATATGAAGCTTTCAGGACAATGGCATCGTCCCAGGGAGAATTCACCGTGCACTGGCTGATACGCACATTCCGGCAACAGTCAATATCAAATCCGTCGCGGTTGGTATCTACTTTCAGATTCAAGATAGTCAGATGGTCTACACCGGTGGCGAGCAGGGCGAAATGTCCGCAGTGAAGCATGGACAAATCCTTGAGTGTCACATTCCGGCAATCTTTCAGACTGATAGCCTTGTTGCCTACACCCGGCAGACGGCTTTCTTCACGAGTCAACCCCTTACCGTAGATAAGTCCGGAACCGCTGATAGTTATATTTTCCAGCCCGATTCCCCAAATCAATGAATTCTTCCAATGGCTGTGTCCGAAATCCTGATATTTATTATGCTCATTCGGTTCAGCAGTATCATATCCTTCCTCTTTTCCGGGAAAGGCGGCAACGATGCGTGCGCCTTGTTCCAGATACAGGTGAATGTTGCTTTTTAACCGGATAGAATAGCAGGCATACTCTCCGGCAGGCAGGTAAACAGTTCCGCCACCGGCTTGTGCGGCAGCTTCAATGGCACTGTTGATGGCGGGAGAGTCAATCGTTTTTCCATCCGCTTTGGCTCCGAAATCCTTCACGTTGTAGATGGCTGCATAGCTGTAGATGCAACCCACTAGGAGACTGAATAGTAAATATATCCTTTTCATTTTTTGTCGATTTGGGCAAAAATATCCGGTAACATATAGTAGTTATAATCCGCCTTCTCGTTCTGCTCATAGAAGCAGAAATAAATTCTGCTGCCGGAAACGAGCGGGCAACGTCCCGCCAGTACGGGGCGGTCGGTCTTTTTTCCTGATTCATAAAGCATCAGGGGAGTTTCGTCCTTGTGACCGTTGCTCAGGCGGATATCATCGGTAGGAGTGACTGCCTGTACAGTCCGTAATCTCATGCTTTCCCCATAATAGCAGGTGAAAGCATGCCCTTCCACGCTAAACACGTTCACGTCCGCATCCGGCTGGCAATCACCGAAGCTCCAGAATAAGGCATCGGCTTCGGGAGAGGATGCCACTTCTATTTCCAGTATAAATCCGCGGGTGTCGGGCAGGGCTTTCCATTGGAAAGTCATTCCCGATGTCTTTTCTTCGGGTTTCAGCCAATGGCTTTCGTTTCCTTTCGATATTCCCAGCTTGAAAGTACCGGCGGGTGGCGTCAGAGACTGCGCTTGCGCATCAATGAGCAAGATTCCCAGCAGTACGATGGTCAGGAGTTGTTTCAGCATAGTTGAATTTAATATTACTTTGTTCATTTTCCTTTAGTTCGATAGGGGTTTTATCGGTTACGTCCAATGTAATCTCCGACAGGTTGAAATTCTTCGTATAGCAAATTTTACCCGGTTTCTTAGCCTGTGCTTCGATAGCGTAAAGATAGAAATTTTCCAGACGCAAAGAGTCGTTCCAACCCGAAGCGGAGATAAATTCGTCTACGTTTTCAGCTTTAATCTGCGATACATATACGTTGCGGAAGCGTGGGTATCCCTTTTCGACGGGTTCTACCGGAGTCAGCATAACTTTCCAGTGTTCCGGAATTTCCTTGCCTTCATACTCTTTGGGCAACGTGCTGTAACTGTAACTGGGATTCCAGTTTAAGTCTGCCGCCAGTACGTGGCGAACATTTTCAGCTTTTACATGGGTCATGTAGATATTTTCGATTGTCCCCCCGCGGTTCATGGCGCTTTTCAGACGGAGCACGGCGGAAGTGCCGGCAGCTTCGAGGTTATATCCCAATATATTCCGGATACTGCCGGAAGTTTCACTGCCGCAGGTGATAAGTCCTGCGCCTTTGCGGGCAATGCAATTGCGTATAACCACGTTTTCCGTAGGAAGGTTCACCCGCAAACCGTCCGCGTCCCGACCCGATTTGATGCAGATATTATCATCGTTACAGTCCACATCGCAGTTCTCAATCAGAATGTTGCATGAAGAGTCGATGTCGATACCGTCCGTGCTCGGGCCGTGACCACCTATATTATTATTAATAGTCAGTCCGTCTATCGTGCAATAGTTGGAATAAAGAATCTGACAGCCCCAGAAGCCGGTACGCATCAGGGTGAATCCCTTCAGGGTGATATCCGAACTGCGTTCCACAAGAATACCCCGCACACGTTTGCAGTCGTAATCTACAATCCAGCGCAGTCCTTTCGTTTCGTATTCCTTGCGCATTTCCCAATATTTATCCCAAAAGACTTTTCCCCGGCAGTCCAAAGTTCCTTCTCCGCTGACGGCGGCATTCTTTTCATTGACAATGTTTATCACTGCCGCCGGCCATGTCATCTCGATACCTGCAATTCGCGAACGGAATTCGGGATAATGGTGGATATGGGGGCTGGCGAGTAGGGTGACGCCTTTGTCCAGTTGCAGGTTGACACCGCTTTTGATGAACAGTGCCCCGGTCTGATAAAATCCGGGCTGGAGAGTGACGGTTCCCCCGCCGGAGACGGCGCAACTGTCGATTGCTTTCTGGATAGCTTCTGTGCTGACCACTGTACTGTCTGCCACTGCGCCAAAAGAATTGGCGGATAAAATAAGGTCGTTTCCGGGAGTTTGCCGGCTTCCTACGCTGTCGGCCCATGACAAATCCGGCTGTTGCGGAACCTGTCCCCATTCGAAGCTGTTGCTTCCTGCCTGTTTGGCAGGGGTACATGCTATAAAAAATGTGCCCGCCAGAAGTAGGGGAAGGATGCTTTTACTTTTCATATCAGTCAATATTGGGATTTTCTTTAATTTCCGTTTAGTTAATCTTCGGTTTCAGTTCGTCGGGAGAGTCTTTCGTATAAGACTTCACGTCTCCTGCCACTTTGGTGAATAGTGCTTGTATCTGTTCCGTACTGACAGTCGTTGTCGGGTGGAAAGCGTCTGAATTCATATAATCCAGAACAGCTTTATGCATCTGACGGGCAACGATTCGTTTCTCCGGTTGGGAAGTGATATCCATACTGGTCATCATCAGTCTGCCGTTCAATACCTTTGCTTCAAACAACATTCCTATTTTCCGGCTGATAAACCACGTATCAATGCTCTGGATAGTCGGTTGGAACTCCGCAGGGAAGTCGGTGAACTGCATCACCTGTGCCTTGTTCAGCAGTTCCCACCATTGCAGGTTACTGTGATATTCCGTCGGGAATTGGCGGAAAAGCGGATGATATTCATTCACGAAGATACCCGTCGTGTGCGGCGGGCGCATCTTGAACCAGGAAGTATTCCAGAACACAGGAGTGAAGTATTGTTTGACTTCCTTGCCGTACTGAATCTTTCCGGCTGCCGTTATCAGAACGTTTCCACCTTCCTGCAATACCGATAAAGCCTTGGCATCCAGCGTATCCGTGGTATATACATCACCTTGCGTCAGTTCTACTTGTGCGGGATATACCCAGAAATCCCAGTCATTCACGGCATCACTGCCCTCGATACGTACTTCCAGATTAAGTTTCTGCGGAGTAGTGATTTCTGCTAAATCCATATCTACACTACCCAAAGAACAGAGATTGCCGACAGGTATATTGTGAGTACCGACACTCCCGTGGGCATATATTTTTCCGAACTTATCCTTAATGGTATAAACTGTTTTTGCTTTCTGCAAAGGAACTGCCCCGAAATGAGACACCTCGATGTCGGCATGGAATGTTTCGTTATTGGCATATACAAATTTCGGAATACGCGCCAATGGCACAGTCGGACTGCAAAAACGTCTGAACTGTTCAGCGTTGATATATCCTTTTTCTTCAAAAAATACGTCCAATACACCGACCAATGCGGTTCCCTGACCGGAATAGTCATTGAGAGCCAACAACTGGAATCCGGCATAATCGGGAGTGCGCAATGTCTTTTCAATCTCATGTTTGTAGCAGAGAGCCTGAAGTTTGCCCGAAGCCATCATAAAGTCGTAACTTTGACTTCCCATGTGGTTATCATTCAGAATATCCCGGAAGATTTCAAAATTCTTCGCTTTGTTGACCCCGGTGTATTTGCGGATTTCATTGAAATTAGGGAATACGCACCACTGACCTGTCTCATGCGAAACATACGGCTGTTTCACTGTATCTATCCTTGCACGGTAGTCCGACATACTTTCCGGACAGGCACCTGCCCAACTCAATCCGCGTGCTCCGGCTTTCACATGAAACTCATTGTGAGGCTGCCACTGCCAGCTATTTCCTACGGAAGCTCCCGTATATACATGGCGCGGGTCGGTCGCTTTCCAATAATCCACAAACTTGCTTACCCATGCCACCCAACGACCGGAAGGCTCATTGCCGCAAGCCAGCATACAATAAGAAGCGTAATTCCCATATTTTTTCGTCAAAGCAATCGTCTCATCCATCAGATACTTGTCAATCGGCTGTCCGTTACCCAGTCTCGGGCCATGGTTCGGCCAGCTCGGCCCTTCCGGTTGCAGGTAGAAACCTACAAGGTCGGCAGCGATAAAAGCCGCTTCCGGCGGACAGAAAGAGTGGAAACGCATATGGTTCAACCCGTAGCTGCGGCAAATGCGGAATACCCGTTCCCAGGAAGCTACGTCCATCGGCGCATAGCCTGTCAACGGGAAATCACAGTTTTCTACCGTGCCGCGAAGCATTGTCTTTCTGCCGTTCACATAGAACCATTTTCCTTCTATCTTGAAGTCGCGCATACCGAACTGTACTTGCTTCGTATCCGTCTGTTTGCCGTTGCTCAACGTGGTTGTCAGTTTATAGAGTGCAGGGCTGAATTCATCCCATGTCAGGAAATCCTTTCCCATCGGAAGTTCCATTTCAACTGCATTGTCTCCCGGACGGATATTGAAACTTTGCTGTACGGGAGCGACTTTGTGCCGGATGTCCGTGTTGAAACTCTCGGCGGAAAGCGTGATTTCTCCTTTGGCGGAAGAGGCGGACTGCACATTCATACGTACCAGTGCTTTCTGATTGCTCAAATCGGGATATACTTGAATGTTCTCAAAGTGTATTTTCGGAGTGGCCTGCAATTCGATTCGTCCGACGATACCGTTCCAGTTGCCTTGCGTCTGGTCGGTGATACTGTGGGAGTCGGGGCCTACGTTGATTTCCTTGATGCGGTTGTCGATGCGGATAGTAATCAGACATGTCTTTCCGGGGGAGACTGCAGAAGTCAGGTCATAGACGTGGGGAACACATAGACTGTTCTGCATACCGAGTTCCTTTTGGTTTACCCAAACGGTGGTTTCGATATGCGGACGTTCCAGGAAAAGGGAGATTCTTTCCCCTTTCCAGTTGGAAGGGATTGTAACTTTCTTTTGATACCAGGCTACGCCTACATAATGTTTGTCGGGAGTCAGGAAAAAGGGGAGTTTTACTTGTCCCTCTATCCTGTATTTTTCCATATATGGGTTGAAGTAGTAAGAACTGTCGTAGAGGCTTCCCGTCCATTGGGTACGGGCGGTCACTTCATCTCCCCTTAGCTTTTCGGGCATGGAACCGGGCAGGTTGATAGAGTCGTCGAGGAATTTTTTGAACCATTGTTCCCTGACGCCGATATCTTCCCGGTCTATCTGGAAGTTCCACTTGCCGGATAAGCTGAAAGAGTGATTTTGCCCCATTGCGGTCAGTAGAGTGACAAATACGATGGCAATACTTACTAAAAGTCGTTTCATGATATATAGAATTGATATGTTTTTCATTTCTTCTGAAAATCTGCCGCTAAAGTAGGGCTTTTTAGGGGTTTGGTAAATAGAAAGATGTACAGATACATAGAATATTGTATCAAAATGGACATATAGGGCGGTGGGTGTACAAAACTACATGTATTTGAAATATTGTCCATGCCCTTTGTCTTTGAGGAGTTTGGGAGATACCCTATATTTGCGAAGTAAACTTTTTAATCTTAAAAGGAACCATGAAAAAAGTAATTCTCTGGATGGCTCTAACTCTTTGCCCGGTCATGACAATCTTCGCCGGTGAGACAGCTTATCTCTTTTCTTATTTTATCAATGACAGTAAGGACGGATTGCATCTGGCATACAGTTATGACGGTTTAAACTGGCTGCCTCTGAATGGCGGACGCTCTTATCTGACGCCCTCTGTGGGTAAAGATAAATTAATGCGTGACCCGAGCATCTGCCAGTCACCGGACGGAACGTTCCACATGGTATGGACTTCCAGTTGGACAGACCGGATTATCGGCTATGCCTCTTCCCGCGACCTGATTCATTGGAGTGAGCAGCAAGCCATTCCGGTGATGATGCACGAGCCGGAAGCCCATAACTGTTGGGCGCCCGAACTGTTCTACGGTGAGCCTTCGCAGACCTACTATATTTTCTGGGCTACCACCATCCCCGGCCGTCACAAGGAAGTGCCGACCAGTGAAAGTGAGAAGGGACTGAATCATCGCATCTATTATGTAACGACGAAAGACTTCCGCACTTTCTCAAAGACAAAGATGTTTTTCAACCCTGATTTCAGCGTAATTGACGCTGCCATTGTGAAAGACCCGAAACATGAAGACTTAATAATGGTGGTGAAGAACGAAAATTCCAATCCGCCGGAAAAGAATCTGCGTGTCACACGTACAAGGAAAATAGAAAAAGGATTCCCGACTAAAGTATCGTCACCCATTACAGGAAAATACTGGGCGGAAGGCCCGGCTCCTCTTTTTGTAGGCGATACGCTCTATGTATATTTCGATAAATACCGTGACCACCGTTATGGCGCTGTCCGTTCGATGGATTACGGCAAAACGTGGGAAGATGTTTCCGGACAGGTTTCCTTTCCGCAGGGTATCCGCCACGGAACAGCCTTTGCTGTCGATATTTCCATAGTGGAAGCGTTGAAAGAGAATTCCTGGTTTAATGACAAGGACTTGACATTGACAGGTGTCTATTATTATCCCGAACATTGGGATGAAAGCCAATGGGAGCGTGACTTCAAGAAAATGCATGAACTGGGATTTGAATTTACCCATTTTGCCGAGTTTGCCTGGGCGCAATTGGAACCCGAAGAGGGGCGTTACGACTTTGCCTGGCTCGACAGGGCCGTAGCTTTGGCTGCCAAATATGATTTGAAAGTAATCATGTGCACTTCTACCGCCACACCGCCTGTATGGATGAGCCGGAAATATCCCGAAATCCTGCTGAAGAACGAAGACGGCACTATCCTCGACCACGGTGCCCGCCAGCACGCATCGTTTGCTTCTCCCCTGTATCGGGAGCTGTCTTATAAAATGATAGAGAAACTGGCGCAACATTATGGAAATGACTCCCGCATTATCGGCTGGCAACTCGATAACGAGCCTGCCGTGCAATTCGACTATAACCTGAAAGCGGAACTTGCCTTCCGTGATTTCCTTCGTGCCAAATACCATAATGACATCCGTCAATTGAATGATGCGTGGGGGACGGCTTTTTGGAGCGAAGCCTATTCGTCTTTTGATGAAATAACCCTTCCCAAACGTGTACAGATGTTTATGAATCATCATCAAATTTTGGATTACCGTCGTTTTGCGGCAACGCAAACCAATGATTTCCTGAACGAACAATGCCTGCTGATCAAGAGATACGCCAAGAACCAATGGGTAACTACCAACTATATACCGAACTATGACGAAGGGCATATCGGCGGAAGCCCTTCCCTTGACTTTCAGAGTTATACCCGCTATATGGTATATGGAGATAATGAAGGTATCGGTCGTCGGGGATATCGTGTCGGCAATCCGTTGCGTATCGCGTGGGCTAATGATTTCTTCCGTCCGATACAGGGAACCTACGGTGTAATGGAACTTCAGCCGGGACAGGTAAACTGGGGCGGCATCAATCCCCAACCGCTTCCGGGAGCAGTCCGTCTGTGGATGTGGAGTGTCTTTGCCGGTGGAAGTGATTTTATCTGCACCTACCGCTATCGTCAGCCGCTCTACGGCACAGAGCAATATCATTATGGAATAGTAGGCACCGATGGAGTGACCGTAACTCCCGGTGGGAGAGAATATGAAACCTTTATAAAAGAGATTCGCGAACTTCGCAAGCACTATTCTCCCCGTGAAACGAAACCTGCCGCATACATGGCACGTCGTACAGCTATTCTTTTCAACCATGAAAATTCCTGGAGCATCGAACGGCAGAAACAGAACCGCACGTGGGATACTTTTGCACACATCGAAAAGTATTACCGTATTTTAAAATCATTCGGAGCACCTGTCGATTTTATTTCAGAAGCCAAGAACCTGTCAGATTACCCGATAGTCATCGCCCCGGCTTACCAACTGGCTGATAAGGAATTGGTAGACAAGTGGACTGCTTATGTGAAGAATGGCGGAAATCTCGTACTGACCTGTCGCACAGCACAGAAAGACCGTTACGGTCGTCTGCCGGAAGCCCCTTTCGGGTCTATGATTACCCCGCTGACCGGAAACGAAATGAATTTCTATGACTTGCTTCTTCCCGAAGACCCCGGCACTGTTGTAATGAATGGAAAAGAGTATTCCTGGAATACCTGGGGAGAAATCCTGAATCCCCCGGCCGATGCACAAGTATGGGCGACATATGCCAACGAATTTTACGAAGGAAGCCCCGCGGTGACTTTCCGTAAATTGGGAAAGGGAACGATTACTTATGTCGGGGTGGACAGCCGTAACGGTGCATTGGAAAAAGACTTGTTGAGGAAGCTATATGCACAACTCGATATTTCGGTAATGGATTTGCCTTATGGCGTAACCCTTGAATACCGCAATGGCTTTGGAATTGTTCTGAACTATTCTGACCGGCCTTATAACTTTGACTTGCCGAAAGGCAGTAAAGCATTAATAGGAACACCGGAAATTCCTACGGCGGGCGTATTGGTCTTTTCAATATGAATATGAGATAGTGTATAATTCTTATCTTTGAATAGTTTTTTCCGTACTGAAATGAACTAAACTTAGTTTTTCTAAAACTTTATTGGTAGTATACAATGATTTA
>ERZ779623.377-NODE-377-length-17607-cov-8.820476_pt1 | contig 17607 bp, 13 predicted proteins | sample MGYA00514189_ERZ779623 | MGnify/ENA primary metagenome ERZ779623 (study PRJEB29562, sample SAMEA4376712) | mouse gut metagenome | isolation source: Cecum | study: EMG produced TPA metagenomics assembly of the A DSS colitis mouse model was used to assess the... | reverse complement strand
AGTAAGACGGGAAACCGCTTACATACTTCTTTTCCCCGCGAGACGCCCAATCGGAAACGGCTGGGCGTTTCGCACACTTGAAAAATCCCGCCGCTTGGGATATAATATAAGAATAAGGAGAATAAGCCATGAAAATCGGATTCAACGAAGGCTGCAACCGATTCTGCGAGAACCATTCCGTGCTGGAGGACCTGGCCCTGTGCGAACAGTACGGCTTTGATTATATCGACGTCCAGTCCGAGTGCCTGGACCGGGAGCTGGCCGCCGGGAAGTACACCCTGGAGCAGCTGGGGGACTTCTTTCGGAGCCACAAGCTGAAAATGCTGTCCTACAACGCCCTGATCTTCTTCAACATGAAGCAGACCCAGGCGGAGAAGGACGCCGTCATGGCCCAGCTGGACGAGATTATCCGCCGCTGCCAGATTCTGGACTGCAAGATGATCGTGGTGGTGCCCAGCATGGACCTGACGGTCCATGCCACCGTGGACGAGATTAAGGCCGACGCCGTGGCCGTGCTGAAGGAGATGGTCAAGAAGGTGGAGCCTCACGGCATCAAGCTGTCCCTGGAGTTCTGCGGCGCACCCACCATGTCCATCAACCGCTTTGAGTACGCCTACGCCATCGTGGAGGAGGTCAATTCTCCCCTGGTGGGCGTGACCCTGGACCAGTTCCACTTCAACGCCATGGCCTCCGGCTGGGACGCTCTGGAGAAGGCCGACGGAAAGAAAATCTTTGTCTGGCATCTGAACGGCACGGAGAATATGCCCTGCGGCGCGGCGTATAACAACGACGAGAAACGCCTCTGGCCCGGCGAGCCCGGCGACTGCCTGGACCACAAGCGCTTTGCGGATACCCTGAAAAAGATTGGCTTCGACGGGGACGTCTGCACCATCGAGGTGTTCCGGCCCGACTACTATAAGCTCTCCAGTGAGGAGAACATCAAAAAGGCCGCCGAGGTCACCCGGGCCCACGTGGAGAAGTATTGGTAAAACCGCATCGCTAAGCCGCCAGAAAGGCCCCGGCATCGCCGGGGCCTTCGGCGCAGCTTGAACACACGAAAGGAGCAAGGCTATGAGCAAGGTATTTGGATATCCCAAATTTGACCAGGCCGGGGAGATGATCCTCACCACCTACGGCGGCGACTACGCCGCCATGCTGATGGACATACGGGTCTATCAAATGAAGGCAGGGGAGACCCGCAGCTTCTGCCGCCCCGGGGAAGAGATTGCGGTGCTGCTGCTCAGCGGCAAGGCGGCCTTCACCTGGGAGACCCAGCGGGCCGAGGCCAGCCGCCGGAACGTCTTCACCGAGGGGCCCTGGTGCGTCCATGCCTCCGGCGGCGTGGAGATTGCCGTCACTGCGGAGAGCGGGACGGAGATCCTCGTCCAGTGTACCAAAAACGAGCGGAGCTTTTCCAGCCGCCTCTACCGTCCGAAGGACGCCCCCTGGAAATACTCCTGCAAGGGCAAGTTCGGCGGCGTGGCCCAGCGAAGGGTCAACACGATTTTTGACCACGAGATCTGTCCGGCGTCCAACATGGTGCTGGGGGAGGTGTTGAACGACCGGGGCAACTGGTCCGGCTACCTGCCCCACCGGCACCCCCAGCCGGAGACCTATTTCTTCCTGTTTGACCGGCCCGAGGGCTTCGGGGCCAGCTTTGTGGGGGACGAGGTCTTCAAGAGCGTGGACCACAGCTTCTCCGCCATCCCTGGCGGAGCCCTCCATCCCCAAGCGGCGGCCCCCGGCTTCCAGATGTACACCACCTGGATGATCCGGCACCTGGACGGGAACCCCTGGCTCCAGACGGACCGCTGTGAGGACGAGCGGTATACCTGGCTCCACGAGGTCTGACCGGGAAGCCGCCGCACCGAAGGCTTGCCCAAATACAAAAAATATTCCCTTCGGGACCGGAACCGCGCCTGTGCTTCCGTGTTTCCGGATGAAACAAAGCGGGGTCTGCCGCGCCAGCGGCGGACCCTGCCGGTTTGTTTTGTCCGCAGGGGGCGGCTTGGCGGCGCAGCGTCCAATCGTTTTCTGTTTCACCAAAATGCGGCGGCGTGTTTCATGCAGAACATTTGAAACATGGCGTTTCAAATGTTTCAAAAATATGTTTCACGCTTTTTTAACATGAACGGTTCCGATATAATATATATGGAAAGCCCGGAAAAACAGCGAATGTCTTGTCATTTTTTCCCTGGTTACTTTGCTCAAATCTTGACAATCTATTCACACACAATTTACAAAAAGAGCGTCCGCCGCTGCCGCTGAGCCTGAGAATTTCAATTTTGGCATGGTTTTTGCTTTATAACGGGGTGAAGCAAGTCCGCGGAAACCGGACGGGTCCTGCGGATAAATAAAAGTTGAGTTGTGGAGGTATGATTTATGAGTGAAAAGCCTATCCTCGGCGTCCTTCTGGGCAACTCCGCCGGCGTCGGCCCGGAGCTGGTGGCCATGCTGGCCCTGCGGGATTACTACAAGGACTACTGCCGCCCCGTCATCATCGGAGACCTGCGCATGTTTGAGCATGGCCTGAAGGTGGTGGGCGGCGGCGTGCCCCACTATGTGGTGAACGACCTCAGCGAGTGCGACTGGTCGAAGGGCTTTCCTGTGCTGGACCTGAAGGATCAGGACCCGGCCCAGGTGGTCTACGGCGAGGCTAACGCCTACTGCGGCGCCAGTGACCTCAGGCAGCTGGACACCGGCATCGAGCTCTGCAAGGCCGGGAAAATCGAGGGCTTTGTCTTCGGCCCCTTCCACAAGGGCGCCATGAAGATGGCGGGGCTCCATGACGAGAGCGAGCACACCTACTTAGCCCACGCGTTCAGCCTCACCACTCCCTTCTGCGAGGTCAACATGATGGACGAGCTCATGACCGTCCGGGCCACCAGCCACATCCCCATCAGCGAGGTCAGCGCCAACCTCACCGAGACCACCCTCCGGGAGGCCATCGAGCTGGGGGAGATCACCGGCGAGAGCCTGGGCCATAAGCCCCGCATCGCCGTAGCCGCCCTGAATCCCCACTGCGGCGAGTTCGGCCTCTGCGGCCGGGAGGAAGTGGACGTCATCGGACCCACCATTAAAAAGGTGGTGGAGGAGACCGGGTGGAACGTCACCGGTCCCTATTCCGCCGACACCCTCTTCATCAGCGCCCTGGCGGGAGACTTTGACGTGGTGGTCACCATGTATCACGACCAGGGCCAGATCGCCCTGAAGCTGGTGGGCTTCCAGCGCTGCATCACCGTGGCGGGAGGCCAGCCCTATCCCATCGCCACCTGCGCCCACGGCACCGCCTTCGACAAGGTGGGCAAGGCCAGCGTCACTACCGATTCCTTCGAGCGGGCCGTCCGCACTACCGCCAGAATGGCGCTGGCGAAGCGCGGAAAGGCTTCCGGCTGAGGCCGTTGAAAGGAGAGAGAGCTGTTTTGGAGAAGAAAAAATGGAACCTGCGGACGGTCATTCCCCTGGCCACCATCGTGATCTCCCTGGTGTACATCCTTGTGGGCCTGAAGGACTACGGCTTCTGGAAGGGGCAGCCCACCCCGGGCTTTTTCCCCATCATCATCGCCGTGGTGCTGCTGGCCTCCAGCATCGCCTGCTTCATCCAGATTGCCCGGGACAAGGACAGCGAGGCGGTCCGCTACAACCGCAATGAGCTGATGGTGATGCTGGGCGCGGCGGGCATCATCCTCTGCACCTTCGTCATCGGCCTGGTGCCCAGCTGCCTGATCTACATTTTCCTCTGGCTGAAATTCGTGGAGCGCGCCTCCTGGAAGGTCATCCTCATCATTGAGTGCATCATGGCCGCCATCATCCTGGGCGTCTTCACCTTCTGGCTCCAGATCCGCTTCCCCATGGGTCTGCTGCTGGACATGATTCTGTAATAGGGAGGGACGTTGGAATATGGAAAACTTTGCGTCTCTGCTGGCCGGCTTCCAGGTGGCCCTGGCTCCTGAGAACATCGGCGTGTGCTTACTCGGCGCGATCCTGGGCCTTGTGGTGGGCGCGATGCCCGGCATCGGCTCCCTGGCGGGCTGCGCCCTGCTGCTGCCCCTGACCTACAAGTTCAACCCCACCACCGCCATCATCATGCTGGGCGCGCTTTACTACGCCAACATGTACGGCGGCTCCTTCAGCGCCATCCTGCTGAACATCCCCGGCGACTCCCCGGCGATTACCACCGCCCTGGACGGCTATCCCATGGCCCGGAAGGGCCGTCCCGGCCAGGCGCTGATGACAGCGAACCTGTCCAGCTTCATCGGCGGCACCATCGGCATCCTGATTCTGACCGTCACCGCCTCGGGCCTGGCCACCATCGGCCTTATGTTCGGCTACGCTGAAATGACCATCATCCTCCTGATCGCCATGACCTCCATCAGCTGGCTGATCGGGGAGAATCCCATCAAGGGCATCGTCATCACCATGCTGGGCATCCTGGTGGCCTCCATCGGCATGGACACCCTCTCCGGCGCGCCCCGGTACGAGTTCGGCAGCATGTACCTGCTGGGCGGCATTCCCTTCACCCCCTTCATCATCGGCTGCGTGGGCTTTGCCCAGGTCATCAAGCTCATCAACGAGCGGGAGGCCGACGAGAAGAAACGCTCCAGCGACGACAGCAGGCAAAAACTCTCCATCAAGAAGTCCATGCCTACGGGCCATGACCTCAGGCGTATGCTGCCGCCCACCCTCCGCTCCGGCGTCATGGGCACCTTTGTGGGCGTGCTCCCCGGCTCCGGCGCCACCACGGGCTCCATGGTGGGCTATGCCATTCAAAAGAAGTTCAAGAGCGAAGAGCCCATGGGCTCCGGCGCCATCGAGGGCATCGCCGCCTCCGAGGCGGCCAACAACGCGGCGGCGGCAGGCGCTTTCGCCCCCCTGCTGGCCCTGGGCATTCCGGGGTCCGGCACCGGCGCGGTGCTGCTGGGCGGCCTGATGATGTGGGGGCTGAACCCCGGCCCCCTGCTGTTCGACACAAATCCCGACTTCTGCTGGGGCCTGATCTCCTCCATGTACGTGGCCAACGTCTTCACGCTGCTGGTGGCTATCCTGGTGATCCCGTTCCTCATTAAAATTCTCAGCGTCCCCGTGAAGTACATGATTCCCATTATCACCTGCGTGTGCATCGTGGGCGCGTACTCCACCTCCAACTCCATGTACGGCGTAATCGTCATGTTTGTCTCCGGCATCGTGGGCTACCTTCTGGACAAGAACGGCTTCCCCACGGCTCCCATGCTGCTGGCCTTCGTGCTGGCCCCCATGCTGGAGCAGAACATGCGCAAGGCGTTCATCGCCTCTCAGGGCGGGCTGGGCATCTTCGTGGACTCCCCGCTGAAGCTGGTGCTTCTGGCGGTGTTCCTGGTGCTGGTCCTGACCCCGACGGTAAAGGCGGTCCGCCGGAAGATGGGCGCGGGGAAAAAGACCCCGGCGTAAGGCGCCGAGTTAGTTTGATTTCCAAAGCAAATGGAAATATAATTGAAAAGAAGGAGAACGTACTATGAAAAAACTGATGGCTTTGACTCTTGCGGCCCTGATGCTCCTGGCCCTGACCGCCTGCGGCGGAAATTCCGGCAATTCCGGCACTTCCGGCGGCGGCTCCGACACCTTCACCCCCAGCAAGACCGTCACCTGGACCTGCACCTCCTCCGCCGGCGGCGGCTCCGACATCTTCTCCCGCAAAATCAGCGAGATCATGACCAACGAGGGCCTGGTGAACGGCCAGACCATCGTGGTTTCCAATGAGACCGACGGCGCGGGCGAAGTCGGCCGGAACAAGATTGCCACCATGAAAGCGGGCGACGCAGACTACAACCTGCTGACCTTCAACTCCGGCGACCTGATGCCCATGGTCCAGAACACCAAGAACCGGGCGGCCAACTTCCGCATCCTGGCCATTATGGCGGTGGATAAGCAGCTGCTCTTCTCCTGCCCCGGCTCCGACTCCAAGACCGACTACGCCAAGGCCGGCGGAAGCCAGACCGACTTTGCCGCCGCCATCGAGGCCGCGAAAAACGGGACCTTTGTGGTAATCGGCGGCTCCAAGGGCGACGACATCACCACCTATAACAAGCTCCTGGCCGAGGTGGGCCTGACCGACGCCCAGATGAGCTATATCACCTATGACTCCACCTCCGACGCCATCACCGCGGCCCTGGGCGGCAACGTGGACTTCGTGATCTCCAAGCCCGCCGCCGCCTCCCAGTATGTGGAATCCGGCGACCTGACGCCCGTCCTGGCCCTGTCCACCGAGCGTTACAGCGGAAACCTGGCCGGCGCCCCCACCCTCTCCGAGATCGGCGATTATGAGAACGTGGAGGTTCCCGTGTGGCGCGGCGTGGCCGCTCCCGCCAGCATGAGCGACGCCGCTGCGGCCTTCTGGTCCGACGCCCTGGGCAAGGTCGCCGCCACCGACGCCTGGCACAAGGAGTACCTGGAGACCAACCAGCTGCTGGACCAGTATATGGACACCACGGCTGCCACCACTTATGTAACGGATTACGAAGCCGACTATATGGCGGAGAACGGCATCAGCTGAGTTCTTTCCTCAGGCGGGCCTGTTTTCAGGCTCGCCTGGACCCGTTGAACGCGGCGAGCTCCTGCGCCTTGTGAAGAAAGGGAAGTGCTATGGTCAACGTCATTGTATTCGCCCCCTCCCCGGATCAGCTGGGCTATATTGGAGACCTGCTGCGGAAATTGCAGACCGACGAGGTGCGCATCGACGCCATGCACCACTTCGGCAGCCCCGAAATTTTGAACCACCTGAACCACTACGATGTCATCATCGCCCGGGGCATCACCTACCGGATGCTCTGCGGGCGGTATCCCGGAAAGCATATCACCCACCTGAACTTCGACGGGACGGATATCCTGTCCGCCCTGCTGGAGTGCCGGGAGTCCTTCCACCCCGGAAAAATCGGCCTGTGTCTTCACCACGAAGGGCTGGAGGAGGTGCTCCCCGGGCTCAGCGAGCTCTGCCGGGCGGAACTGCGGCTTTATAACGTGGTGGACGAGCAGACCGCCTACGAGGCGGTGGACGCCTGCCGCCGGGACGGCATGGAGGCCATTGTCAGCGGCGGCACCGTCAGCAACATCTGCCGGGAGCAGGGCTTTCCCTGCACCTATATCCGCATCCGGCCCGCCACTCTGGAGCGGGCCATTCAGGAGGCCCTGAACGCCGCCCGGCTCATCAACACCGAACGGACGAAAACCAACATCATCCGCATGATTCTGGACAACAGCGACGACGCGGTCATGGCGGTGGACGAGACCGGCCATATCCTGGAGGCCAACGGCCAGGCGTATCAGCTGTACGGCCTGGCCTTCCTCTCCGACTGGAAGGGCGGCCCCGTCCAGCGGCTGAACGCCGGGCTGACCTTCATCGGCAGCCGGGAGGTTCCCTGCCGGGACGGGGAGGAGAAGCTGGTGACCATCGGCGGCCAGAAATACTACGTCCGCTATAAGCTCATCTCCGGCGAGGTCTCCGGCGCGGGCACCCTGATCACCACCAGCGCCGCCTCCAAGATTCTCCAGGAGGAGCGCCAGATCCGAAAGAGCCTCGCCCGCAAGGGCCCCACCGCCAAGTACACCTTCCGCAGCATCATCGCCGTGAACCCGGAAATGCGGAAGAAGTTGGAAATCGCCAAGAAATTCAGCAAGGCCGATTCCGACGTCCTCATCACCGGGGAAACCGGCACCGGCAAGGAGCTCTTCGCCCACAGCATCCACTCCGCCAGCGGGCGGATGGCACAGCCCTTCGTGGCCATCAACTGCGCCACGCTTCCGGAGAGCCTCCTGGAGAGCGAGCTGTTCGGCTACGAGCCCGGCTCCTTCTCCGGCGCGTCCCGGGAGGGGCGGATGGGCCTGTTTGAGCTGGCCCACCGGGGGACCATCTTCCTGGACGAGATCGGGGAAATCCCCGTGGCCCTCCAGGCGAAGCTGCTGCGGGTCCTCCAGGAGAAGGAGATCCGCCGCATCGGCAGCGCGGCGGTAATCCCCATCGACGTACGCGTCATCGCCGCCACCAACGTCAACATCCGGGAGCAGATCGCCCTGGGGAAATTCCGAAGCGACCTGCTCTACCGGCTCAACGCCCTGGAAATCTCCATCCCGCCCCTGCGGGAACGGCCGGACGACGTGATTCCACTGATGGAGGGGCAGCTCCGCATCCTGGCGGCGGGCCTGGGCAAGCAGGTCCCGAAGCTCACCCAGGAGGCCCAGGCGCTGCTGTGCCGCTATGCCTGGCCCGGCAACGTCCGGGAGCTGCGCAACATCTGCGAGCGGCTGGTGGTCCTGTCCGACGCGGCGGATGTGACGGTGGAGGACCTTAACGAGCTCCACAGCTTTTCCGGCGTCCCCCTTGCCGCCCCCATCAGTGTTTCTGCGGGCGTTCCGCCCGCCTTTTCGCCGCCGGTCCTTCCCCCCTCCCAGCCGGGCAAGACGAAACAGGAGATCGCCCGGGAGCTGGGGGTCAGCCGGACCACCCTCTGGCGGATGAGCAAGCGGCAGGAGGGGCTGAAATAACTTGAGAACCCGTCTTCCCAACCGTTGCATGCTGGCTGGTTCTAAATGAGGAGGATTCCGTGTTTCAGACGGCTTTGACCTTGGCGCTCTGCGCCGCCGTGGGCCTTCTCCTTTACCGGAAGCGCGTTCCGGCGGGGATGCTCATCGGCGCGGCAGCGGCCTCGGCGGTGCTGGCCGCCGGGTTTCACTTCGGCGGGGTGCCGCCCATCTCTAAACACATCGCCCAGGTAGCGGCGGGGGTCTTCATCGGCTCTTCCGCCAGCCGGGACGATTTCCGGCAGCTGAAAACCTTCTATAAGCCGGTGGTGATGATCACCTGCTCGCTGCTGCTGGTGAATGTGGTCATCGGCGCGCTGCTGTTCCTGGCGGGGTACTCCGATCTGCTGAGCTGCCTGGTGTGCGCGGTGCCCGGCGGCATCTCCGACGTGACGCTGATTGCCGTGGACTTCGGCGCGGACGCGTCCAAGGTGCTGCTGGTCCACTTCTGCCGGCTGGTGGTGGGCGTGGCGGTATTCCCCGCAGTGGTACAGCGCATTACGCCTCCCATGCCGGAGGGAGAGGGGGAGTCCGCCGCCCGGAAGGGCGGAACCCCGGACCGCCGGGGCACGGCGCGGCTGCTTCTGGCGCTGGCCGCCGCCTCCGCCGGGGCCTGGCTGGGAAATTGGCTGGGCGTTCCCGCCGCGTCGATTCTCTTCCCCCTGTTCATCGCCCTCGCGCTGAATCTCTCCGGCTTTTCCATTCCCTTTCCCTCCTGGCTCCGGCAGGCGGCGCAGGTCGTTTCCGGCGCCTACATAGGGGGCCTTTTGGACCCCGGCAGGTTTGGAAATCCGGCGGCGGTCTTTTTCGCCGCCGTCATCACCATCGCCGTTCTGCTGGCCAACGCCTGTTTCTTCGGCAAGTGGATGGAGCGGCGCTTTCATGTGCCCCTGCGGGAGGGAATGCTGATGCTCACCCCGGCCGGCGCCGGGGACATGGCGCTGATTTCCGCGGACATCGGCGTCAACAGCCCCCGGCTGATCCTGGTGCAGGTTTACCGGCTGCTGATTGCCACCGCGATTTTCCCCCATCTGTGCCTGCTGCTGGCGCGGGCCTTCGGCGGGTGAGGCGGGGCTAAAAAACTTGAGAGGAGTCTTTCCATGGAAACCATTACCGATCTCATCAAGAATCAACCCATTCCCAAAATGGTGCGCATCCGGCAGAACTTCGACCGGAGCTGCATCCCCGTGGGGGACATCGCCTCCACCGTCCAAAAGGAGCTGGACCGGGAGGACCTGGGCGGGAAGATCCGGCCGGGCATGAAGATCGCCATTACCTGCGGCAGCCGGGGCATGACCAACAACGCCCTCATGGCCCGGGCCATGGTGGATTTCGTGAAATCAAAGGGGGCGGAGCCCTACATTGTAGCCGCCATGGGCAGCCACGGCGGAGCCACCGCCGGGGGGCAGACCCAGATTCTCAAGGATTACGGCATCACGGAGGAGGCCATGGGCTGCCCCGTCAAAAGCTCCATGGAGACGGTGCAGATCGGCCTCTCCGGCGTGCGGAAGCAGCCGGTGTTCATCGACAAGAACGCCTCCGAGGCGGACGGCATCCTGCTCTTCAACCGCATCAAGCCCCACACCTCCTTCCGGGGCCCCTATGAGAGCGGTCTGATGAAGATGATGGCCATTGGCCTGGGCAAGCAGAAGGGGGCGGAGTCCATCCACCACCAGAGCCCCGCCATCATGCACGAGCTGGTGGAGGAGTACGGCCGGACCATCCTGGAGAACTGCCCCGTTCTGGGCGGAATCGCCGTCATTGAGAACGCCTATGACGACACCTATCTCATCAAGGGCCTCACCCCCCGGGAGATCATCGACGAGGAGCCCAAGCTGAAGGAAATCTCTTACCAGACCATCGCCCGCCTGCTCTTCGACGAGTGCGACGTGCTGGTGGTGGACAAGATCGGGAAAAACATCTCCGGCGACGGCATGGACCCCAACATCTCCGGCCGCTTCGTCCTGCCCCAGTACTGCTCCGGCGGCATCGACGCGGAAAAGGTGGTCGTCCTGGACATCACCGACGAGACCCACGGCAACGCCCAGGGCATCGGCCTGGCGGAGGTGACCACCCGGCGGCTGGTGAACCGGATGAAGCTGGAGATGACCTATCCCACCGGCGTGACCAACACCTTCCTGCACCTGATGAAGATTCCCATGATTATGGACAACGACCGGGAGGCCCTCCAGCTGGCCCTGATGTGCTGTCCGGAGGCGGAGGACCATGAGCATATGAAGCTGATCCGCATTCCCAACACCGCCCATATCGGCGAGATTGAGATTTCCGAGGGCCTGCTGCCCCAGGCGAAGGCCAATCCCAGCATTGAGATTCTCACGGACCTCTACGACCTGCCCTTCGACAGCGAGGGAAATCTGTTTTAAAGCCCCGCCGCCCGGGCAGGCCCTCCGCCGGGCATAGCCCGTGTGTGTATTTGGAAAGGAGAACCATTTATGATAACACCTGCCATGCTGATTTTGCACCTGGCGGTTGCCATCGCCATTATCCTGGTGTGCATCATCGTCTTAAAGCTCAACGCCTCCATCGGAATGGTGCTGGCCTGCCTGTACATGGGAGGTATGGGCGGCCTGGGCCTGATGGACACCGTGTCCACGATCTCCTCCGGCTTCGGCAATATGATGACCGGCATCGGCCTTCCCATCGGCTTCGGCGTAATTCTGGGCCAGTTGCTGAACGACAGCGGAGCCGCCGGCGTGATTGCCGATAAGATCGTCTCCGCCTTCCCGGAGAAGCGGGCCATGTGGGCCATCTCTCTGGCGGGCTTCGTCCTGTCCATCCCCGTGTTCTTCGACGTGACCTTTGTAATCCTGATTCCCATCGGCATCACCATCGCCGCCAAAATCAACAAGAAAATGTGCTATGTCACCGGTTGCCTGACCATTGGCGCCACGACGGCTCACTGCGTGGTGCCCCCCACGCCGAATCCCCTGGCTGCGGCGGACATCTTCGGCTTCGACCTGGGCATTATGATGGGCGTGGGCCTGGCGGTGGGCCTGATTACGGTGCTGCTCAGCGACTTCGTGTTCCTCAAGATTCACGACCGGGGCATCTGGAACGAGGAGAAGGACGTCAACCACAGCTCTAACGTGGTGACGGAGCTTCTGGAGTCCGCCAGGAAGGACGCCGCCGCCGACCGGCCCCGGCCCTCCTTCGCCATGAGCCTGTTGCCCATCGTCATCCCCATCGTCTGCATCCTGGCGGGCACCGTGGGAAGCGCCCTGTTTGAGGAGTCCCCCGTCATCTGCCGCTTCCTTGGCGAGAAGGTCATCGCCATGCTGCTGGGTGCCCTGGGCGCGTACCTGGTGAGCATCCGGTTCATCGGCCGGGAGAACTTCGAGAAGTCCGCCGGCGAGGCCCTGAAAAGCGCCGGCGTGGTGCTGCTGATTACCGGCGCGGGCGGCAGCTTTTCCTCCGTCATCGCCGCCACGGGCATCGGGGACTCCATCGTCTCCCTGCTCAGCACCGGGGCCAGCTCCGTGGTTCCCGCCATGTTCCTGTGCTACCTGATCGGCCTGATCTTCCGCGTGGCCCAGGGCTCCGGCACCGTGGCGGGCATGACCTCCATGACCATCATGGCCACCGTGGCCCCCGCCATCGGCTGTCATCCGGTGTGGCTGGCCCTGGCCTGCCTCTCCGGCGGCAACTCCATCGGCCACGTGAACGACTCCGGCTTCTGGGTGGCGACCAACATGTCCGGCCTCACCATCACCGGCGGACTGAAAACCTATACCCTGGGCTCCTTTATCTCCTCCGTGTTCATTTTCCTGCTGGCGCTCATCGGCGCGCTGGTGATTCCGCTGTAATCCTTCAAAATCGCAATCATTTTGCGGCGCAGTCCGTAAGTTAAGGAGTGAAACCATATGCTGAACGCAATGCTCATTGATCCCGCCGACAACGTAGTGGTCGCCATCGAACCCATCGCCAAGGACAGCCCGGTGGAGTACGACTGCGGCGGCGAGACCCGCCGCCTCACCGCCCTGGAGGATATCACCATCTACCACAAGCTGGCCTGCCGGGACATCCCCCAGGGGGAGCCGGTGGTCAAGTACGGCCAGCACATCGGCTCCGCCGTCACGGACATCCAGGCCGGACAGCACGTCCACGTTCACAACGTGGAGAGCCACTCCACCAACGTTTGAGGAGGGAATCGAATGACATTCTTTGGATATGAGCGGCCGGACGGCCGGGTGGGCGTCCGCAATTACGTCTTGATCCTGCCCGCCAGCGTCTGCGCCTCCGACACCACCCGGATCGTGGCCCAGCAGGTCAACGGCGCGGTGACCTTCAACAACCAGCAGGGCTGTTCCCAGGTGGAGTCGGACCAGCAGCTGACCATGGACGTTATGGCGGGCTACGCCGCCAACCCCAACGTCTATGGCACCGTGGTGGTCTCCCTGGGCTGCGAGAACTGCCAGATGGACCTGGTGGTAAAGGCCATCCGGGAGCGGACCAACAAGCCCCTCAAGCAGGTCGTCATCCAGGAGGTGGGCGGCACCTTGAAGGCGGTGGATATCGCCGTGCGCTGCGCCAAGGAGATGGCGGCAGAGGCGTCGCTGCTGCAAAAGAAGGAGTTTCCCATGTCGGAGCTGATCGTGGGCACCGAGTGCGGCGGCAGCGACCCCACCAGCGGCCTTGCGGCCAATCCCGTTATCGGCGAGCTCAGCGACCGCCTGGTGAAGGACGGGGGCTGCTCCATTCTGAGTGAAACCACCGAGTTCATCGGCGCGGAGCACATCCTGGCGAAGCGGGCCGCTTCCCCCGAGGTCCATGACCGCATCCTGGATATCGTCCGGCGCTATGAGAAGGCCCTGCGCCTGGTGGGCGAGGAGGTTCGGGAGGGCAATCCCTCTCCCGGCAACAAGGCCGGAGGCATCACCACTCTGGAGGAGAAGTCCCTGGGCTGCATCCACAAGGGGGGCCACAGCCCCGTCATGGCGGTGTACGACTACGCCAAGCAGGTGGAGGCCAAGAGCGGCCTGGTCATCATGGACACCCCGGGCAACGACCCCTCTTCCGTCGCCGCCATGGCGGCGGGCGGAGCCCAGGTGGTGGTCTTCTCCAGCGGCCGGGGGTCCCCCACGGGCAACCCCATCGTCCCCGTGGTGAAAATCACCGGGAACAAGCTGACCTTTGCCAAGATGGAGGACAACATCGACCTGGACGCCTCCCCCCTGATTTACGGGGAGAAGACCCTGGAGGAGCTGGGCGGCGAGCTCTATGAGCTGGTCCGGCAGGTGGCCTGCGGCCGCCAGACCAAGGCGGAGGCCCTGGGCTTTACGGAAATGGCCATCGCCCGGGTCTGCAACTACGTATAAGCGAGTAAGCGAGAAGGAGCGCTTCCAATATGAACAAAAAATATGTTGTAATGGACGGCAACACGGCGGCCGCCCACGTGGCCTACGCCTTCACGGAGGTGGCGGCGATTTATCCCATCACGCCGTCGTCTCCCATGGCGGAGAAGGTGGACGAGTGGTCCGCCAAGGGGCGGAAGAACCTGTTCGGGTCCACGGTGGACGTAATCCAGATGCAGTCCGAGGCCGGGGCGGCGGGCACCTGCCACGGCGCGGCCCAGGCGGGCGCCCTGACCACCACCTTCACCTCCTCCCAGGGCCTGATGCTGATGATTCCCGCCATGTACGCCATGGGGGGCCAGTTCCTCCCCAACGTCATGCACATCGCCTCCCGTGTCGTCACCAGCAACCACCACTCCATCTTTGGCGACCATACGGACTTCATGACGTGCCGCACCACCGGCTATGCCATGCTGATGTCCGCCTCCCCCCAGGAGGCCATGGACCTGGCGGCGGTGGCCCACCTCAGCGCCATCCACTCCAGCTACGCTTTCATGCACTGCTTCGACGGCTTCCGGACCTCCCACGAGATGCAGCGCATTGAGGCTCTGGATTACGAGGACCTCCGGGGCCTGGTGGACTGGGATGCCCTCCAGGCCTTCCGCCGCCAGTGCCTGAACCCCGAGCACCCCACCAACCGGGGCAACAACGTCAACCCGGACGTCTACTTCCAGTGCAAAGAGGGCGTCAACGAGACCACCGCCGCCCTGCCGGATACCGTCCAGCACTACATGGACGAGATCAACAAGCTGACGGGCCGGGACTACAAGCTGTTCAACTACTACGGCGCTCCCGACGCGGAGGAGGTCATCGTGGTGATGTGCTCCGCCTCCGAGGCGGTGAAGGAAACGGTGGACTACCTCAACCAGCAGGGCCGGAAGGTGGGGCTTTTGCAAATCCACCTCTACCGCCCCTTCTCCGTGAAGCACTTCGCCGCCGCTTTGCCCGCCACGGTGAAGAAAATCGCGGTGCTGGACCGCTCCAAGGAGCCCGGCAGCGTGGGTGAGCCGGTGTATCTGGACGTGGTGACCGCCCTGGCCCAGGCGGGCCGGGGGAACATCCAGGTGGTGGGGGGCCGCTACGGCCTTTCCTCCAAGGACACCACCCCGGGCCAGTTCATCGCCGTCTATGACAATCTCCGGCAGGATACGCCGAAAAACAGCTTCACCATCGGCATCATCGACGACGTGACCCACACCTCCCTGGATTACACAGAGGTGGAGCTGCCCCATCCGGGACAGGTTTCCTGCAAGCTGTGGGGCCTGGGCGGCGACGGCACCGTGGGAGCCAATAAAAACGCCATCAGCACCATCGGCCTGATTGCAGGGAAGTACGCCCAGGCGTATTTTTCCTACGACACCATGAAGTCCGGCGGCCTGACCCAGAGCCACCTGCGCTTTGGCGACGAGCCCATCCGGTCTACCTACCTGGTGAGCTCCGCGGACTTCGTGGCGGTCCACGCCCCCACGTACATCCACAAATACGACACCACGGAGGACCTGAAGGAGGGCGGCGTCTACCTGCTGAACTGCCCCTGGAGCGCGGAAGAGCTGGAGGACCGTCTCCCCGGCAAGGTGAAGCGGGACCTGGCCCGGAAGCACGCCCAGTTCTACATCATCGACGCCGCCAAACTGGCGGTCCAGGTGGGCCTGGGGGCCAACCGGACCAACAGCATTCTCCAGGCCGCCTTCTTTGCCCTCACCAAGGTCATCCCCCTGGACGTGGCCGTGGAGGACATGAAGAAAAACAACTACAACTCCTACTTCAAAAAGGCCGGGCAAAGCATCGTGGATATGAACAACGCCGCCGTGGACGTGGGCGTCAGCGCGGCGGTGCGGGTGGAGGTCCCCGAAAGCTGGGCCGATGCCGCCGACACACCCGCCCCGGAGATTCAGGCCAGCGACTTTGTTAAGGAGATCGTCCTGCCCATGGACCGCCAGCAGGGCGGCAAGCTGCCGGTGTCCGTGTTCAAAAAGCACGGCGTGCTGAACGGCACGTGGGAGAACGGCACCTCCGCGTACTCCAAGCGTGGCGTGGCGGTGACGGTGCCCAAGTGGAACGCCGAAAGCTGCATCCAGTGCAACCGCTGCGCCATGAGCTGCCCTCACGCGGCCATCCGCCCGGTGCTGCTGACGGAGGAGGAGAAGGCCGGGGTTCCCGCCGGTTTTGAGACCGTCCCCGCCAAGGGCCTTGGGAAGGACGCTCCGGCGTATTCCTTCCGCATGCAGGTGAGCCCCTACGACTGCCTGGGCTGCGGCGTGTGCCTGACGGCCTGCCCCGCCAACCAGAGCGAAAAGAGCGCCGATGCCCTGGTCATGACCCCCTTCGAGGAGATGAAGCCGGAGCAGGAGCTCTTCGACCAGGTGGCCATGAACGAGAAATACCTGAAACCCGACGTTATCAATAGCAAGAGCGTGAAAAACATCCAGTTTGCCAAGCCCTACTTCCAGTTCTCCTCCGCCTGCGCGGGCTGCGCGGAGACGACCTATATCAAGCTCCTCAGCCAGATGGTGGGCGAGCGGATGTACGCGGGCAACGCGGCGGGCTGCTCCTCCGCCATCAGCGGCGGCGCGCCCATCCTGCCCTACTGCCGGGACGAGCGGGGGAGAGGCCCCGCCTGGGAGCACTCGCTGTTTGAGGACAACGCCGAGTTCGCCTACGGCTTCTTCCACGCCCAGGACGCCATCCGAAAGGAGCTGCTGATCCGCCTGGAGGCCCTGAAGGAGGCGGGCGTGGCCCCGGAAGCCGTGAGCGCGTATCTCGCGGGCTGGGAGGACGCGGAGAAGTCCCGGGCCCTCACCGACGCGCTGACCGCCGCCCTGGAGAAGGCGGAGCAGACGGAGGACGTGCGCTGCATTCTGGAAAACCGGGAATTCCTGGCCAAGAAGTCCGTCTGGGCCATCGGCGGCGACGGCTGGGCCTATGACATCGGCTTCGGCGGCATTGACCACGTGCTGGCCCAGAACCGGGACGTGAATCTGCTGGTACTGGACACAGAGGTGTACTCCAACACCGGCGGACAGTCCTCCAAGGCGACCCCCACCTCCGCCGTGGCGAAATTCGCCGCCGGAGGCAAGCAGATCGCCAAGAAGGACCTGGGGGCCATCTTCATGAATTACGGCTATGTGTACGTGGCCCAGGCGGCTATGGGCGCGGACCAGGCCCAGACCCTGAAGGCCCTGCGGGAGGCGGAGAGCTATCCCGGCCCGTCCATCGTCATCTGCTACTGCCCCTGCCTGGAGCAGCATATCAAGAAGGGCATGGGCTGCTCCCAGGACGAGATGAAGAAGGCGGTGGAGTGCGGCTACTGGCAGCTCTACCGCTACGACCCCCGCCGGACAGCGGAGGGGAAGAATCCCTTCCAGCTGGATTCCGCCGAGCCGGACACGGAAAAGCTGCTGCCCTTCCTCATGGGAGAGAACCGCTTCGCCTCCTTGAAGAACAACTTCCCCGGCAAGGCCGACGCCCTGTATCAGAGGGCCGTGGAAGACATCAAAGCCCGTTGCGCACGCTATAAGAAGCTGGCGGAAGGGTGCTGAAATTCAGGCGTTCACTTTTGGACGGACAAAAGGTAAGCGTTAATCTTTCCGGCGTCTTGCACAGCCCAGAGTTAAGGTAGAAAATACAATAAAGCCAGATAAAGTGCCATGTACTATCGGATAGTACATGGCACTGCTTGCAGCGG
>ERZ779623.373-NODE-373-length-17689-cov-10.244244_pt1 | contig 17689 bp, 15 predicted proteins | sample MGYA00514189_ERZ779623 | MGnify/ENA primary metagenome ERZ779623 (study PRJEB29562, sample SAMEA4376712) | mouse gut metagenome | isolation source: Cecum | study: EMG produced TPA metagenomics assembly of the A DSS colitis mouse model was used to assess the... | reverse complement strand
GGCAGTCAACTTGATTTCAATAGGGAATTGCCGCCGCCTTTCCCGCTTGACGGGGGTGCGGGAAAGGCGATATAATAAAGAAGAATATCCACGAGAAAACCATACCGGAGGCGGGCAGAATGGACTATAAAAAGAGCTGTGCCCTGATGTGGGTCCTGTATCTTGCGGGCGCGGTCCTTCTGGCCCCGCCCCTGCTGATGGGAGCGGGAAAGGGCTGGATGGCGGCGGCGTTTCTGGTGATGGCGGCTGGATATTTCCAGACGGTTTTCTTTTTGAACTGCCCCCGCTGCGGATGCAATTGGGTGCGGCGCCGTGACGTTCCGAGAATCCCCCGCCGCTGTCCGAACTGCGGCGAGTTCATCTGGTGACGGAAAATACGCAAGGAGGTCTCCTCATGCCCCATACAAAAGAAAAGAAGCGCGTGCTCCTCATCGGCACCGGCGGCACCATCGCCTCGGAGGTGACGGATGGGGGTCTTGCCCCGGAGCTGACCACGGAACAGCTTTTGAACCACGTCCCCGGCATCTCGGAGATCTGCGCCGTGGACTGCCTCCAGCTTTTGAATCTGGACAGCACCAACATCGGTCCCGCCCACTGGCTGCAAATGGCCCGCTGCCTCCGGGAGCACTATGGCCGCTATGACGGCTTCGTCCTCACCCACGGCACGGACACCATGGCCTACACGGCGGCGGCCCTGAGCTATCTGGTCCAGGGGAGCCCCAAGCCCATCGTTTTGACCGGGGCCCAGAAGCCCATCGGCTTCGACTCCACGGATTCCAAGACGAACCTGGCCGACGCCTTCCGCTGCGCGGCGGAGGACCTGCCGGGGGTCTCCATCGTTTTTGACGGCAAAGTCATTCCCGGCACCCGGGCGAAGAAAACCCGGTCCAAGAGCTTCCAGGCCTTTTCCAGCATTAATTACCCCTATCTCGGCATTCTCCGGGACGGGGTGCTCCTCCGCTATATCCGCCAGGACTGCGGGGCGGAGCCGGTGTTTTACGATACGCTGAACACCCGCGTGGCCCTCTTAAAGCTCCTCCCCGGCATGGACCGGGGGGCGGCGGACTTCCTCCTGGAGCGGAACGACGGGCTTATCATCGAGAGCTTCGGCGTGGGGGGCCTGCCGGAGTCCGGGGGCTTTTACCACTGCGTGGACGAGGCCCTGGCGGCGGGGAAGACCGTGGTCATCACCACCCAGGTGGAGAACGAGGGCAGCGACGTGGGGGTCTACCACGTGGGCCACGCCCTGAAAAGCAAGCTGGGGGTCCTGGAGGCCTACGACATGACCACAGAGGCCGTGGCGGCGAAGCTGATGTGGATTCTGGGCCAGACCCGGGAGCGGAAAGAGGTGGAGCGCCTCTTTTACACGCCGGTGGCCCGGGATATCCTCTGGCCGGTGGAGTGAGGGGCTTCCTGGAGCCCTAAAAAATCCCCGCTTTCCTTTTCCCGCGTTCTGTGGTACAATCTCCTCATAGAATGCGTAAAATCCCGCCCCGCCGGAAGAGAAAGGAGTCCCGCCATGGCCCCAGCAGCTCCCAGAGAGGACCCCGTCCTCTCCCGCCTCCGCGCCGCTGCGGCCCGGGGGGCCTTGTCCCACGCCCTGCTCTTCACCGGGCCGGGGGACCGCCTTGCCGCCGCACGCTTCGCCGCTTCCGCCTTCCAGTGTACCGGCCAGGACCGCCCCTGCGGCGTGTGCCCCGCCTGCCGGAAGGTCCGGGAGGACATCCACCCCGACGTGTCTGCCGTCCGGGACGATGACCACAAATTCATTTCCGTGGAGACGGTCCGGGAGGTCCGGAAAGACGCCTATATCCGCCCCAACGAGGGGGCCCGGAAGGTCTATCTCTTCCCGGACTGCGCCCTGTTGACGGAACAGGACCAGAACGTCCTGCTGAAGCTGGTGGAGGAGGGGCCGCCTTACGCCGCCTTCCTCTTCTGCGCGGAGAACCCGGCGGCGGTGCTCCAGACCCTGCGGTCCCGCTGCGTGGAGCTGAAGCTCCAGCCCTCCGCCCCGCCTCCTTCGGAGGAGGATGGAGACGGCGAGGCCCTTTGCCGCTGCCTCCTGAAGCGGAAACGGGGAAGCGCCGCCGAGCTGGCGGTCCGGCTGGAGAAAAAGAAGCTGACCCGGGAGGCCCTGGCCGCCCTGCTGGAGCGGAGCGAGGCCCTGCTTTCCCAGGCGCTGGTCCTGCTTTACGGCGGAAGCGCGGAGGCCGGAGACCGCCGCCTGGCGGAGGACATCGGGAAACGCTTGACAAAAACGCAGATCGTGCGCACAATAGAGCTCATGAAAAAGTACCGGCGAGAGTGCGGCTATAACGTGGGCCCCGGCCATGTGCTGGGGGCCCTAGCCGCTGAATTGGAGGAGATATTTTGACTGAAGTCATCAGCGTCCGCTTTCGGGGCGGCAGCAAGACCTATTTCTTTGACCCCAAGGGCGTCCAGGTCCGCATGGGGGAGAACGTCATCGTCCAGACCGCCCAGGGCCTGGAGTTTGCCGCCTGCACTCAGGGGAACCACGAGGTGGCGGACGAGGCCATCGTCAAGCCCCTCAGCGCCATTGTCCGCAAGGCCACGGACAACGATTTCCGCGTGGTGGAATACAACCGGAAGCGGGAACGGGAGGCGTTCCGCATCTGCGAGGGCAAGATCGCGGACCACGGCCTGGAGATGAAGCTGGTCAGCGTCTCCGTGGGCTTTGACAGCAACAAGATTGTGTTCTACTTTACTGCCGACGGGCGGGTGGACTTCCGGGAGCTGGTCCGGGACCTGGCCTCCGTCTTCCGGGCGCGGATCGAGCTCAGGCAGATCGGCGTCCGGGACGAGGCGAAGATGATCGGGGGCCTGGGCATCTGCGGGCGGCCCTTCTGCTGTTCGCAGTTCCTGGACGGGTTTATGCCCGTGTCCATCAAGATGGCCAAGACCCAGAATTTGAGCCTCAATCCCACGAAGATTTCCGGCACCTGCGGGCGGCTGATGTGCTGCCTCAAGTACGAGCAGAACGCCTATGAGGACGCCGCCAAGCGGATGCCCAAGGTGGAGTCCTTCGTCCAGACCCCCGACGGGCCGGGCAACGTGAAGGGCGTGGAGCTGCTGCGGGAGCGGGTGAAAGTCAGCCTGGACAGCGCGCCGGAGAGCTTGAAGACCTACCGGGCCTGTGAGATCAAGGTCCTCCGCAACGGCAAGGGCAGCCGGGAGGGCATCGAGATTCCCGAGCGCACCGCCCGCTTTGTGGAGGAGCGGGAGGAAGAGGAGCTGATTCAGCCCGTGTTCTCCACCTCCTATTACACCGACGACCACCTGGCGGAGGCCCCCCGCCGGGAGAAAATGGGCATTGAGAACGACGGAAAGCCCCGCCACCGGCACCGGGGGGGAAGGCGGAAAAGCGGCTCCCGCCCTGAGGGCCAGCCCCAGGCGGTCCAGCAGCCGCCCAAGAAGCAGCCTCCCCGTCCGCCCAAGCAGCGTCAGGACCGGGCCGAGGGCGGGGCGGACCGCCCCGCCGGGGAGAACAAGCGCCGCCGCCCGCCTTACCGCAACGGCGGAAGACGCTGGAACAAGGGCGGGGACGCGCCGAAGACCTGACCCGCGGACTCAGGAGCAGAATAAATCGCCCAGCGGCAAAGCCGCTGGGCGATTTGTTTCATAACAGGCTCACACGGAAAACAGCAGCTCGGAGTATACCGGCATGGGCCAATACTCGGAAGCGGTAAGGACCTCCAGAGCGTCGGCAGAAGCGCGGGCCTCGCCCATATCGGAAATCAGGGTGTCGTGGCAGTAGCGCATGGCCTCCTCCGGCCCGGCGGGCATGTCCTCCAGGTCCGAGGCCAGGACACGGCACTCCTCCATCAGATTGTCGGTGATTTCGGCAATTCCCAGGGCCGTATTGGTCTCGTAGGCGCAGGGGATGCCCAGGCTCTTCTTGCGCTCCGCCCGGGCGCAGAGGTCGGCGGCGTACTTGGAGACGGCGGGGAGGATTTCGTGGCGGATCATGTCGATCATGGTGCTGGCCTCGATGGAGAGAACCGTCCGGTAGTTCTCCACATGGATTTCGTACCGGGCCCGGACCTCCTCCTCGGTGTAGATGCCGTGCTTGACAAAGAGGTCGATGTTCTTCGGGGCAATGTAGGCGGGCAGGGCGTCGGCGGTGGATTTCAGGTTGCTCAGGCCCCGCTTCTCCGCTTCGGCGATCCAGGTGTCGTCGTAGCCGTTTCCGTTGAAGATGATGCGCTGATGCTCCGTAAAGACCCGGCGGATCAGCTTCTGGAGGTCCGCCTGGAAGTCGGCGGAGGGCTCCAGCTCATCGGCGAACTGCTTGAGCTCCTCGGCCATAATGGTGTTCAGGGCGATGTTGGGCCCGGAGATGGACTGGGAGGAGCCCAGCATGCGGAACTCGAACTTGTTGCCGGTGAAGGCCATGGGGGAGGTGCGGTTCCGGTCCGTGGTGTCCTGGCGGATGGCGGGCAGGACGTCCACGCCGATTTGCAGCGTTTTCTTGCTGGTATCCGTGTACTCGGTGCCCTGGATGATGGATTCCACCACGGCGTTCAGCTCGTCCCCCAGGAAGATGGAGAGGACGGCGGGCGGGGCCTCCTGGGCCCCCAGGCGGTGGTCGTTCCCGGCGGTGGCCACGGTGGTGCGGAGAAAGTCCTGATAGTCGTCCACGCCCTTGACAAAGGCCGCCAGGAACAGGAGGAAGCGGGCGTTCTGGCTGGGGGTGGAGCCGGGGTGGAAGAGGTTCCTCCCCGTGTCGGTGGAGAGGGACCAGTTGTCGTGCTTGCCGGAGCCGTTCACCCCGGCGAAGGGCTTTTCATGAAGGAGGCACACCAGACCGTGGCGGTCCGCCACCTTCTTCATCACCTCCATCACCAGCTGGTTCTGGTCGCAGGCGGTGTTGGCGTCGGTATAGATAGGGGCCATCTCGTGCTGGGAGGGGGCCACCTCGTTGTGCTTCGTCTTGGAGGTTACGCCCAGGGCCCACAGGGTCTCGTCCAGGTCCTTCATGTAGGCGGCGACCCGGGGCTTGATGGCGCCGTAGTAGTGGTCGTCCAGCTCCTGGCCCCGGGGGGGCTTGGCGCCGAAGAGGGTCCGGCCCGTCATGCGCAGGTCCTTCCTCTGGTTATAAAGCGCCTTGTCCACCAGGAAATACTCCTGCTCCGGGCCCACCTGGGCGGTGACCCGGCGGGTCTCGCCGTCGCCGAAGAGGCGCAGGATGCGGATGGCCTGGCGGCTGACCTCCTCCATGGAGCGCAGCAGCGGCGTTTTCTTGTCCAGGGAGTGGCCGGAGTAAGAGCAGAAGATAGTGGGGATGCAGAGGGAGCCCTCTTTCAGGAAGGCGAAGGAGGTGGGGTCCCAGGCGGTATAGCCCCGGGCCTCGAAGGTGGCCCGGAGGCCGCCGGAGGGGAAGGAGGAGGCGTCCGGCTCGCCCCGGACCAGTTCTTTGCCGGAAAATTCCATCATGATCCGCCCGCCGCCGGTGGGGCTGATGAAGCTGTCGTGCTTCTCGGCGGTGACGCCGGTCATGGGCTGGAACCAGTGGGTGAAGTGAGTGGCGCCCCGCTCCACGGCCCACTGCTTCATGGCCTCGGCGATTTCATTGGCGGTGGAGATATCCAGGGCCGTGCCCTCGGTGACGCATTTTTTCCACGCGCCGTAGGACGCGGGGGAGAGGCGGTCCTTCATGGTCTCCTCGTTGAAGACCCGGCTTCCGAAAAGCTCGGGGAGATGCAAGGTGGTACTCATAATCGTTTCCTCCTCAATTTCATGCCTGCCGAAAGCGTTCGGCGGGCTGGACGTTTTTCAACTCGTTGAAAAACGTTTGATTGAAAGGAAAGACACCCTTCCTGGGTTTCTTTCCAACTATCTTCCTTCCCGATATCGGGAAGTGTACCGCTTCATGATGCCTTTATGTTAAATCGTAACATAAAACGGTGCAAACACAATTGGTAATACTTCTAAACTTCCGGCCCGGAAGAGGGCCGTTCATTGTCCGCTGGCGCCGTAGTTGCTCAGGGCCCGGGCGGAGGGATCGTCCACGTCGCAGCCCTCCCAGGACTTGTTGGGCATCCAGAAATCCCGAATCATGGCCGCCTGGCCCGGGTAGTGCTTCTCGAAGATCTCCCGGTACAGCAGGCTCTCCTTGGTGAAGGGCGGGCAGTGGTAATCGTACCTGTGCCGCAGGGTCTCGAACTCCGTGTCTGTGTACGTCTCCTGGGCGTAAGCCTTTAAATCGTCCACCATGGAGTGGCCCACGGCGTCGGAGAAGGCGGCCTTCTGCCGCCAGAGGATGCCCTCGGGCAGGAGATGGTCATTCTCAAAGGCATGGCGGAGCAGGTACTTTCCCATGCCGTAGGTGTTTTGCTTCAGCCGGGGGTCCAGGGCCATGACGTACCGCACGAAATCCAGGTCGCCGAAGGGGACCCGGGCCTCCAGGGAGTTGACGGAGATGCAGCGGTCCGCCCGGAGCACGTCGTACATGTACAGCTCGTCGACCCGCTTCTTGGCCTCCTTCTGGAACTCCTCGCCGCTGGGAGCGAAGTCGGTGTACTTATAGCCGAAGAGCTCGTCGGAAATCTCCCCGGTCAGCAGCACCCGGACGTCCGTCCGCTCATGGATGGCCTTGCAGCAGAGGTACATTCCCATGCTGGCCCGGATGGTGGTGATATCCCAGGTGCCAAGCAGGGCGATGAGGCCGTCCAGGGACTGGAGGACCTCCTCCCGGGTCATAAAGATCTCGGTGTGGTCCGCCCCGATGTAGTCCGCCGCCTCCCGGGCGTATTTCAGGTCGATGGCGTCTGTGTCCATGCCGATGGCAAAGGTGCGGATCTTCTTCCCCAGCACGATGGAGCTGATGGCGCAGACCAGGCTGGAGTCCAGCCCGCCGGAGAGAAGGAAGCCCAAGGGCGCGTCCGCGTCCAGCCGCTTGTCGACCCCGGCGATGAGCTTGTCGCGGATGTGCTTGCAGGCGGTCTCCAGGTCGTCCTGGCAGCAGCCGTCCACGGTGGTGAGGTCGGCGTAGCGGACGAACTGCCCTCCGGCGTAGTAGTGCCCCGGCGGGAAGGGGCGGATTTCCCTGCACAGCCCCACCAGGTTCTTGGCCTCGCTGGCGAAGACGATGCCGCCGGAGCGGTCGTACCCGTAGAACAGGGGCCGGATGCCGATGGGGTCCCGGGCGGCGATAAGGGAATCCGTCTTTCCGTCGTAGAGGACCAGGGCGAACTCCGCGTCCAGCCGGGCGAACATCTCCAGGCCGTACTCCCGGTAGAGGGGAAGGAGAATCTCACAGTCGCTGCCGCTGCGGAAGGAATAGCCCTGTTCCTGAAGCTGCCGCTTCAGGGGCCGGAAGCCGTAGATTTCGCCGTTGCACACCAGATAGTCCTTCCCCAGCCGGAAGGGCTGCATTCCCTCCGGCGTCAGGCCCATGATGGCCAGGCGGTGGAAGCAGAGCCAGCCGGAGGGGGTCTCGGCCACGCGGGACATGTCGGGTCCCCGGGAGACCGTGCGGTCGAAGAAGGGCAGAAGCTCCTCCCTGGTCAGTTCCTTTTTCTCAAAACCCATGATGGAACACATAAAAAGCACCTCCGAAATATGTTTGCTTTCCCTGTCCGGGAAAAGAAAAACGCAGCTATCTCCTAAAACTTAGGACGAATAGCTGCTATCCGCGGTGCCACCTAATTTACCTCCCCGTTTGACCGGGGACGGTCACCTTCAAGGCTCTAACAAGCCTGTGTGAGGTAACGATCACAACTCGCCGCGCTTACTGCCGGGGAAGGGAGGCCCGGGTTCAGCTTGGGGCTACGGAGTGTTCTTCCCGGGGGTTCTTTGCGCGGGGTTTCCACTGTCCCCCGCTCACTGGGGCGGAACGCCCTCCGGTACTTTTCTCCATCAACGCCGTTTGCCTTATCGCTTTGTTGTGTTGAAGTTTACACCCGGGGCGGGGCCGCTGTCAATGGAGGAAGTTCCAAAATCTCAGGGGTCTGAGAGATAATATTTCTACACAGTCGTATGATGTCTTCTTTTGGCGCGCAAAACCGATGTCTCCAGGTCATGAAAAAGAAAAGCCGGGGTCGTCCGGAAGTGCCGGACCGGCCCCAGCCGGGGGTCAACCTGTGAGAAAGCGGATCAATAGTGCCGCACCACGGCAGCCACCTTTCCTAAAATTTTGGCGTAGGTGCCGTCGATGGGGGAGTAGCCGTCGTTCTCCGGCAGCAGCCAGACCTGGCCGCCTCGGAGGGAGAGGCGCTTTACCGTGGCTTCGTCCTCAATCATGGCCACCACGATCTCCCCGTGCCGGGCGGTGGGCTGGCTGTGGACTACCACCAGGTCCCCGGGCAGGATGCCGGCGTTCAGCATGGACTCGCCCCGGACCCGCAGGGCGAAGTACTCCCCCTCCCGGCCTCCGGCGTCGAAGGGGAGGTAGTCCTCAATGCACTCCTCCGCCAGGATGGGGCTTCCGGCGGCCACATTGCCCACAATGGGCACCCGGTCCCGGGGGGCGGGGGATTCGGTGAGGGCGATGGCCCGGCCCTTTCCGGCGCCCTTGGCGATGACCCCGGCCTCCTCCAGGTGCTTCAGGTGGAAATGGACGGTGGAGGGGGATTTCAGTCCCACTGCGTCACCGATTTCCCGGACGGAGGGCGGATAGCCCTGGGTCTGGATGCAGGAGACAATGTAGTCATAGACCTTCTGCTGCATATGGGTGAGCTTCGCCATAACAGGACCTCCTGAGCGCCGCCGGGACGCAGGTATTTTCCTCAGTATAGCACACTTGGGGGCAAAAAGCAAACATTTGTTTGAAATAAATTCAAAAAAAGAAACCGCCTCCCAGGAATACCCGAGAGGCGGCCGTTTGCTTTGCTCAGCCGAGAATCAGCAGCACCAGGGTCAGAATCAGGAACAGGGCCCCGATCCACTTGGTGGCGCGGGCCAGCTTGGCGTCCATGGTCTTGGCCTTGTTCTTGGCCAGGAAGGAGTCGGCCACGCCGCCGATGGCGCCGGAGAGGCCGGCGCTCTTGCCGGACTGGAACAGCACGATCAGGATAATGCCCAGACCGCAGAGGAGCTGCAAAACAGTGATGGCGATTTTCAAGACGTTCTACCTCCAAATGAAATCACGCGAAGCGTGAATCGTATTTGACAGCTTCCTATCATACCACAACATTTCCCGGTTTTCAAGGGGTATTCGAGAAAATTCTCCGGGAATTCTCCGGAACTCATCCCTGCTTCTGCACCTCGGCCTTGACCTCCGCCAGGGTAAGGCCCTCGGCCTCCCAGTCCGCTGCCAGGACGGGGGACAGGGAGACGGAGATGTACAGGCTGTTTCCCGCCTCATAGGCCCCGGAGGTGACGCCTACCGCATGGCCGTAAATATTCAGCAGGGCGCCGCCGCTGCTGCCGTGGGAGATGTCGGCGGTGTTGACGACGCAGGGGGCGCTGAATTTGGAGACCATATGGTCCGTGGCGCTGACGATTCCCTCGCTGATGGCGGGGGTGATGCCCAGGGGCACGCCCAGGGTGTAGATCCGGTCTCCCCGGCGGAGCTCCGGCTCCTCCGCAATCTCCAGGAAGGAGAAGAAGGGGACCTCCGTCTTGTCCGTGGAGGTTTTGGAGACCCGCAGCAGGGCCAGGTCCGTGTTGGGGTCGTAAAACAGCACCCGGTCCACCAGGAAGGTCTCGCCGGTGATGAGGGTGACCGTGGCCTGGACGGCGCCCTCAATGGTGTGGTAGTTGGTGACGGCCAGCCCGCCGGCGGAGACAAAGAAGCCGCTGCCGCCGTTGCTCCGGATGTTTTCCTTATAGGCGTTTTCCGTGTAGTACACATCCAGCTGGAAAGCGGCGGCCATGTGGCGGTCCGCCACCTGCCGGGCGGTAAGCTCCTCCGGGAAGAAGCTCCGGATCTGGGCCTGGGTGCAGCGGCCCTTTTCCACCAGGCTCTGGGCCAGGGTCCCGCCGTCTTTGGCGGGGAAGGCCAGGGCGTCCAGGGCCAGCTGGTACAGGTTCCCCAGGGTGAGGGTCTCGCCATAGTCCCGGGTGGTCAGGGCCGTCCGCCGGGCAAATTTGTCCGCGTTCTCGTCGGTGAAGCCCTCATACCCCAGCAGACGCAGCAGGGAGGCACAGAACTCGGCGGTGGGCAGAGGGTCCTCCTGCCCTCCGGTGACGGTGGTCCAGCCCTGGGCCGCAGCGTAGTCCTGCACGCCGGTGGGCAGGCCGGCTTTGCCCGCGCCGGAGAGGCGCACCAGCAGGTTCGTCCCCTGTATGCGGGCGGCGGGGCGGTCCAGGGCCTCCTCGGAAGGAACGGCGTCAATGAGGCCGAGGCCCGCCAGGGTCCCGGCGGCACGCCGGGATTCCCCCTCCAGGGCGGCGGCGGAGGGGACCGCGCCCAGAAGCAGCATCAAGGCACAGAGCAGGGGAAGGATTCGTTTTTTCATGGGATAAGCCTCCATCAAGAATATTTGTTCTATTGTAGCACGGTAAAACCGGCTTTGCAAGTGGGGAACGTGACCATCTGCCTACTAGACAGGCGGCGGATGGTCTGGTATAATCAAAGGGTAGACCTTTCCCCCTGAGCCGGGATCTTAATTATAATTGTAAAGGAGAACGCTGAAATGGAACTGAAGGAAATCCTTGGAAAGTGCGACCACACCCTGCTGGCCCAGGGAGCCACCTGGGAGGAGATCAAGGCCATCTGCGACGACGGGATGAAATACCAGTGCGCCAGCGTCTGCATCCCCGCCAGCTACGTGAAACAGGCGGCGGAGTATGTCCGGGGCAAGCTGGCCATCTGCACCGTCATCGGCTTCCCCAACGGCTACGACACCACCGCGGCCAAGTGCTTCATGGCGGCAGACGCGGTGGAAAACGGCGCGGAGGAAGTGGACATGGTCATCAACATCGGCTGGGTGAAGGACCGGAAGTGGGATGATCTGCTGGCGGAGATCAAGGCCGTCAAGGACGCCTGCAGGGGGAAGCTCCTGAAGGTCATCATCGAGTGCTGCCTCCTCACCGATGAGGAAAAAGTGAAGATGTGCGAAATCGTCACCGCCTCCGGCGCGGACTATATCAAGACCTCCACCGGCTTCGGCGGCGGCGGAGCCACCCGGGAGGACGTGGCCCTCTTCGCCAAGCATGTGGGCCCGGACGTGAAAATCAAGGCCGCCGGCGGCATCGCCGACCTGAAGGACGCGGAGGACTTTATCAACCTGGGGGCTTCCCGCCTGGGCACCAGCCGCGTCGTCAAGGCCGTGAAGGCCCTGGAGGGCTGATATGGGCACGCCCCACAATGAGGCCGCCATGGGCGATTTCGCCCCGACGGTCCTCATGCCCGGCGACCCCCTCCGGGCGAAGTTCATCGCGGAGACCTTTTTTGAGCATCCCCGGCTGGTGAACAATGTCCGGGGCATCCAGGGCTGGACGGGGACCTACCGGGGCGTTCCCGTTTCCGCCATGGCCTCCGGCATGGGCATCCCCAGCATCGGCATCTATTCCCACGAGCTCTTCCACTTTTACGGCGTGGAGAACATCATCCGGGTGGGCACCACCGGGGCGCTGTCCGAGAAGCTGAAGCTCCGGGGCCTGGTCCTCGCCCAGGGGGCCTGTACGGATTCCAACTTCGCCCATCACCTCGGCCTCCCGGGGGTCTTTGCCCCCATCGCGGATTTCCGCCTGTTGGAGACCGCCGTGGCGGCGGCCCGGGAGCGGGGGGTGGAGCCCCCGGTGGGGAACATCCTCAGCTCCGACGTGTTCTATTACAAGACGGGAAGCGGCCTGGAATGGGCCCCCATGGGGGTGCTGGCCATTGACATGGAGACGGCGGGCCTCTATATGAACGCCGCCGAGGCGGGAAGGCGGGCCCTGACCATCTGCACCGTCACGGACAACCTGGTCACCGGGGAAGCCCTGCCCCCGGCGGAGCGGCAGTCCTCTCTGACGGAGATGATGGAGATTGCCCTGGAAACCGCCGTCCGGATGGCAAAACGGTGAAATTAGAGGGAGAAAATCCCGCCTCTTTTGTGAAAAGCGATGGAGTTCTCCCGGAATTTTGACGAAAAGGAAAACATTTCAGAAATCCGGTTGAAATCTGAAAAAGGACTTGTTATAATGGGCTTGGCCCACAGAGGCCGACCTCTGTTTTTCAGAGGAACATATGGAAGGAAGGTTGATAGCAATGAAGAAGTTATTTGCGATCCTGCTGACTTTAGCGATGGTTCTGTCCCTGGCCGCCTGCGGAGGCAACGACTCCGGGAACTCCGGTGATTCCGGCGATTCCGGCGACAGCCAGCAGGAGCCCGCCGCCACTCCCGCCGACGACGGCGGAAGCGAGGGCGGAGCCGACATCCGGGTCGCCATGATCACGGACTACGGCGACATCACGGACCAGTCCTTTAACCAGACCACCTACGAGGCCAGCAAGGCCTGGTGCGAGGCCAACGGCGTGGAATTCACCTACTACAAGCCCGCCGGCGACTCCACCGCCGAGCGCGTGGCCATGGTGGAAAAGGCCGCTGACGAGGATTACAATGTCATCGTCATGCCCGGCTTCGCCTTTGGTGAGACCATCACCGAGGTAGCCGACGTCTATCCCGAGATCAGCTTCATCGCCCTGGACGTCAGCGAGGGCGACGTGGGCGGCACCGTTCCCAGCAATGTGTACTGCGCCGTCTATAAGGAAGAGCTCTGCGGCTACATGGCCGGCGTCGCCGCCGTGAAGCTGGGCTACACCCACCTGGGCTACCTGGGCGGCATGGCCGTTCCCGCCGTGCAGCGCTTCGGCTATGGCTTCATCCAGGGCGTGGACGCCGCCGCCGGTGAGCTGGGCGTGGACGCTACCATCGAGTATGTCTACGGCAACCAGTTCTTCGGAGATCCCGACATCACCGCTTACACGGACAACTGGTATCAGAACCTGGGCGTTCAGGCGGTCTTCGCCTGCGGCGGCGGCATCTGCACCTCCGCCGGTGAGGCGGCCGCCAAGGTTCCCGGCACCAAGGTCATCGGCGTGGACGTGGACCAGAGCTTCACCCTGGACGCCGCCTACGGCGAGGGCGTGACCCTGACCTCCGCCATGAAGGGCCTGGCCGCCACGGTCAACCACATGCTGGACGAAGTAGTTGCGGGCAACTTTGCCAACTACGGCGGCAAGGCCGAGGCCCTGGGCCTGGTCTCCGGCGACGATCCCAGCGCCAACTATGTCCTCCTGCCCATGGACACCACCCTGTGGGGCGACGGCTTCACCCAGGACGACTACAAGGCCCTGGTGAAGGATATGTTCGACGGCAAGATCACCGTGTCCGACGACATCTCCGCCATGCCCGCCGTCTCCAATATCACGGTCAACGACCTGGGCAACATCAAGTAAAAAGCCACTCAAGCAGAGTGAGGACGGGACTTTCCCGTCCTCACTTTTTTACTTTCCGGCGGCTTGAGGAGAAAAAGGTCGACTTTGTGAAAATTTTCAAAAAATGCTTTGAAATCTCCATCGGGATATGGTACAATGAACAAGAACCGTTTTCCCGCCAGCGGTTCCAGGAAACAGAGAAGGAGGTTGTGAAATTGGAACAGAGTTACGCCATTGAGATGCTGAATATTACCAAACGTTTTCCCGGCATCGTGGCAAACGACAATATCACCCTACAGCTGAAAAAAGGCGAGATCCACGCGCTGCTCGGCGAAAACGGCGCGGGGAAATCCACGCTGATGAGCGTGCTCTTCGGACTGTACCAGCCGGAGGAGGGCGTCATCAAAAAGGACGGCCAGGTGGTGTCCATCAAGGACCCCAACGACGCCAATGACCTGGGCATCGGCATGGTGCATCAGCATTTCAAGCTGGTGGAGTGCTTCACGGTGCTGGACAACATCATCATGGGCGTGGAGCCCTGCAAGCACGGCTTCCTCCAGAAGGCGGAGGCCCGGGAGAAGGTGCTGAGCCTCTCCGAGAAATACGGTCTCCATGTGGACCCCGACGCCCTGGTGGAGGATATCACCGTGGGCATGCAGCAGCGCACCGAGATTTTGAAGATGCTGTACCGGGAGAACGAGATCTTGATTTTCGACGAGCCCACCGCCGTGCTGACCCCCCAGGAGATCGACGAGCTGATGCAGATTATGAAAAACCTCTCCGCCGAGGGGAAGAGCATCCTCTTCATCTCCCACAAGCTCAATGAGATCATGTCCGTCGCCAACCGCTGCTCCGTGCTGCGCAAGGGCAAGTACATCGGAACCGTGGATATCGCCACAAGCTCCCAGGAGGAGCTGAGCCGGATGATGGTGGGCCGGGACGTGAACTTCGTGGTGGAAAAGGCCCCCGCCAAGCCCGGCGAGGTGGTGCTGGACGTGAAGGGCATGACCGTGGCCTCCAAGCGGCACAAGAACAACGCGGTCAAGGATGTGAGCTTCCAGGTCCGCCGGGGCGAGATCGTCTGCATCGCGGGCATCGACGGCAACGGCCAGACGGAGCTGGTGTATGGCATCTCCGGCCTGGAGCCTTTGAAGGAGGGCACGCTGATCCTGAACGGCCAGGATATCACCAAGGTCCCCATCCGCAAGCGGAACACCTCCGGCATGAGCCATATCCCCGAGGACCGGCACAAGCACGGCCTGGTGCTGGACTACTCCTTGGAGGACAACATGGTGCTCCAGCGGTATTTTGAGAGCCACTTTGTCACCCCTGTGGGCTTCCTGAAGCGGAAGGCTATCCGGGAATACGCCGTGGGCCTCATCGGCCAGTACGACGTCCGCTCCGGCCAGGGTCCCATTACAGCCGCCCGGAGCATGTCCGGCGGCAACCAGCAGAAGGCCATCATCGCCCGGGAGATTGACAAGAATCCGGAGCTGCTCATTGCCGTCCAGCCCACCCGGGGCCTGGACGTGGGCGCCATCGAGTACATACACAAGCAGATCGTGGCCCAGCGGGACGCCGGGAAGGGCGTGCTGCTGGTGAGCCTGGAGCTGGACGAGGTCATGAACGTCTCCGACCGCATTCTCGTCATGTACGAGGGGGAGATCGTGGGCGAGTTCAACCCCAAGGAAGTCACGGTGGAAGAGCTGGGCCTCTACATGGCCGGCGCGAAGAAGAAGGGGGCGTAAGGCATGAAAAAAGAAAAGACCTCCCTGCTGCGCAGCGGCGCGGTCCAGTCTCTCCTGGCGTCCCTGCTGTGTATTCTGCTGGGTCTGCTGGTGGGCTACATCGCCCTGCTTCTCATCAACCCCGCCGGAGCCAACGGGGCCATCGTGGCCATCGTGGAGAACTTTATGACCTACTCCAAGTCCACAGCCCAGCTCCGCTACTTCGGCAGCACCCTGGTGAAAACCGCGCCCCTGCTGATGTGCAGCCTCTCCGTGCTCTTCGCCTATAAGGTGGGCCTGTTCAACATCGGCGCGGCGGGCCAGTACGTCGTCGGCACTGGAGCGGCGCTGTACTGCGCCCTGGGGCTGAAGCTGCCCTGGTTCCTGTGCCTCATCGCCGCCATCCTGGCGGGGGCCGCCCTGGGGGCGGTTTCCGGCCTGCTGAAAGCCTACTGCAACGTCAACGAGGTTATCTCCTGCATCATGCTGAACTGGATCAGCCTCTACGCCGTGAACATGCTGCTGACCCTGGTGAAGGAGGAGACCAGCCCCTATACCTTTACCCTGGCCAGTACCAACGAGGGGGCCATTCTCCCCTCCCTGGGCCTGGGCGCCCTGTTCAGCAAGAACCAGTACGTGGGCTTGGCGATTCCTCTGGCGATTCTGACGGCGGTGCTGGTCTGGGTTTTGCTGGAGAAGACCAAGCTGGGCTATGAGCTGAAAGCCACCGGCTGTAACAAGTTCGCCGCCAAATACTGCGGCATGCGGGAGCGGAAGAACCTAATCCTCACCATGGCCATCGCCGGCGGCCTGGCCGGAATGGGCGCGGCCATGCTCTTCCTCACGGGCTTTGAGCAGTGGCAGTGCACCCAGTCCGCCGTCCCCGCCATGGGCTTCAACGGCATCGCCGCCGCCTTCCTGGGCGGGCTGAACCCCATCGGGGCCATCTTCTCCTCCTACTTCATCCAGCACATCACCAACGGAGGCGCGTATGTGGATAAAACCATGTACTCCTCCCAGATTTCCGACTTTATCTCCGCGCTGATCATCTACCTCTGCGGCTTTGTCCTCTTCTTCAAGACGGCGCTGAACGCCTGGCTGAACCGCCGGGATGAGAAGAAACAGGCGGCTGCCGGGAAAGGAGGCGACGGGAAATGATCTTACTTCTGCAATACACGCTGATTTTCGCGTCGGTGCTGCTGCTGGTGGCCCTGGGCGGCTGCTTCTCCGAGCACTCCGGCGTCATCAACATCGGCCTGGAGGGCATCATGGTCATGGGCGCCCTGGGCGGCGCGCTGATGATGAAGTTCCTGCCGGACAGCACGCCCGCCTTCGGCATGATTTTGCTGGTGGTGCTGGCCGCCATCGCCCTGGGCGTGATTTACTCCCTGCTGCTGGCGGTGGCCGCCATCAACTTCAAGGCGGACCAGACCCTGGTGGGCACCGCCATGAACCTGCTGGGCACTGCGGCGGCCACGGTCTTTGTCAAGGCCATGAACACCGCCGAAAGCGTGGACAACGTTTCCTCCACCATCCAGTACATCAATGCCAAGAAGGCGTTCCTGGTGAACCTTGGCGGCTTTGAGTTCAACTGGTTCATGCTGCTGGCGGCTCTGGCCCTGATTGGGTCCTATGTCTCCCTGTACAAGACCCGCTTCGGCCTCCGGCTCATGGCCTGCGGCGAGCATCCCCAGGCGGCGGACAGCGTGGGCATCAACGTCTATAAGATGCGCTACGCCGGCGTGCTGATTTCCGGTATGCTGGGCGGCCTGGGCGGCATTGTGTACATCACCGCCGGCGTCAGCGAATGGAAATTCGAGAACGGCGTGGCGGGCTTCGGCTTCCTGGCTCTGGCCGTTATGATTTTCGGCCAGTGGAAGCCCACCCGCATTGCCCTGGCGGCGCTGCTCTTCGGCTTCTTCCGGGCGCTGGGCAATGTGTACTCCGGCTTCGACTTCCTGAAGGCCCTGAACCTCCCGGCGGCCATGTACAACATGCTGCCGTACATCATCTCTTTGGTGGTGCTGGCCTTCACGTCCAAGAAGTCCCGGGCTCCCAAGGCGGAGGGCGTGCCCTACGACAAGGGACAGAGATAACTGCTGTTTGTAGTATACTGTCGAAAAAATACAGTACGTATCGAAAGCGGTCCCCCGCCATTGGCGGGGGACCGCCTATAAAAAATGGGGGGGGCACGGCAAGCCATGATGGCTGCCGTGCCCTTTTTTGCTGTATAACCTGCGATGATACTTTTGGGAAAGAGGAACGTGGGAGGGATAAACCGGAGGTTATGTTGCGGAAGCCAATTCTTTCTTTTTTGCGTTCAAGATTAGGCCTTGTTTGAAAATTGGCGGAATGCTGGATTGGAGCAGATTTTTTTGCCAGGCAAGGCGATTGGACGCAGGAATCCTGACGGATTTCAAGTCCAATCAACGCAGTCCTGGCGGAAAAAGATGCCCAAAGACGGCGCTTTGCCATTTTTCAAACAAGGCCTAGACGCAGCTCTTTTTTCCTGGGCTCCAGCTCCTCGCCGCTGATGTGCCGCAAGGCGCTGAGATACAGGCGAATGGCCTTTGTACTGTCAACCTGAGAGTAAATTTCCCTGAGAATACCGAACAGCTCGTCATCCGCTATGACG
>ERZ779623.369-NODE-369-length-17853-cov-23.247724_pt1 | contig 17853 bp, 14 predicted proteins | sample MGYA00514189_ERZ779623 | MGnify/ENA primary metagenome ERZ779623 (study PRJEB29562, sample SAMEA4376712) | mouse gut metagenome | isolation source: Cecum | study: EMG produced TPA metagenomics assembly of the A DSS colitis mouse model was used to assess the... | reverse complement strand
CGCCATCTCTGTGGATATGCTGGACACCGGCATCGACGTGCCCGAGGTGCTGAACTTGGTGTTCTTCAAAAAGGTCATGAGCAAGGCAAAATTCTGGCAGATGATCGGGCGGGGCACCCGGCTGTGCCCCGGACTGATGGACGGCGAAGATAAGAAGAAGTTTTACATCTTCGATTTCTGCGGGAACTTTGAGTTCTTCCGTATGGGCAAGGGCAAGCCCGCCGCCAGCCAGACAACGCTTCAAGGTGCGCTGTTCAAGCTGAAGGCCCAGATGGCGTTCAAGCTCCAAGATCTGGCCTATCAGACGCCGGAGCTGACGACGTTCCGTCAGGAACTGGTAGCCGATATGGCGCGCAAGGTGGGGGAGCTCAACCAGGAAAACTTCGCTGTGTGCCAGCATTTAAAATATGTGGAACGGTTCTCTGCCTTGGAAAGCTATGCCGCATTCAGCTATGAGGACACGCTGAACATAGAAGCCGAGCTGGCCCCGCTCATCCTTCCCGATGCGGATGATGCCAAAGCCCTGCGCTTCGACGCGCTGATGTATGGCATTGAGCTGGCAATTTTGGCGGGACAGCCGTACTCCCGGGCGAAAAAGGATCTGCTGAACAAGGTTGGCGGGATTGCCGGAGTGGCCAACATCCCGGAGATTCAAGCCCAGTCTGAATTGATCGAGAAGATCCTGCACACGGATTATTTAGAGACTGCGGGGATCAGCGAATTTGAGCATATCCGGGAGTGTCTGCGTGATTTGATCAAGTACATTCCTCAAAAATGGGCGCGCTACGACACCAACTTAGACGACGAAATTCTGTCCACGGACTGGAAGGAAGCGGAGTTGGAGAACGACGATTTGAAGAACTACAAGGCCAAAGCGGAGTTCTATGTACGCCAACATCAAGACGAGGCGGTGATCGCAAAGCTGCGGGGGAATGTCCCTCTGACAGCCTGGGATGTGGACGCCTTGGAACGCATCCTCTGGAGCGAGGTGGGCACCCGTCAGGAGTATGAGGAGGAGTGCGGCCAGAAACCGCTGGGTGAGTTTGTGCGGGAGCTCGTGGGGCTGGATATGAACGCGGCAAAGACAGCCTTTGCGGACTACCTTAACGACGCCAACTTAGACAGCAGACAGATTTATTTCGTAAACCAAATCGTGGAGTACATCGTCCGCAACGGGATGATGAAAGACCTGTCCGTCCTCCAAGAACCGCCGTTTACCAACCAAGGCAGTGTGGTGGAGGTGTTCACCGACCTGTCCGTGTGGCTGGGGATCCGGGCGGTAATCGATCGGATCAATGCCAACGCATTAGCATGATACACCCAACAACCTGTCATGCATCCAATCCCTGTTGCTGTGTTTGCCCCATCTCATACTTCCGCCTCAATTCCTCAAGAACATCCTCCGGGATAGAGTCAATAAAACTCTGATACTCCCGCAGCTCATAAATGAGGGACAGTTTTTCCTGATGCTCCTGCTCGGTGCGCCATTGCGCACGCTCTGCGTCGCTGTGCAGCTCACGAGCCCGCTGCACCAACGCCCTGATCCGCTCGTCATAGGGCTTCAGTTTAGCCTCAAACGCGTTGACCTCGGGATACCATTTTTCCAGCAGCGCGAGAATTTTTTCTCTTTGTTTTCCCGCGTTTAACGCCCCGGTATTTTTGAGTTCCTTTTGGATCTGCACCATCTCGTCGCTCAAGCGGTGGGCCTGTTTGTAGAGCCACGTGGGGACGTGTTTCCGCTTCGTGACAGCGGCAGCTTGACCGCGCTCCAGATGGGGAAATTCCTGCGCCATGTAGTCGTGAAATTTGTCCTGCCACTGAACCAGCTTGTCCCGCCCGCCCATGACCTCTTTGGCACACAGGCGGTTGTCCTGTGTCAGCGGCACAAAGCACAGGTGCATATGGGGATTGCGTTCGTCCATGTGGACAACGGCGGAAAAAATATTCTCCGCGCCAACCTCCTGCCGGAGAAATTCCAGTGCCCGCTCAAAGTAGCGGCGCACCTTGTCCGGCGGCAGTGACGCAAGATATTCCGGCGTGGCGGTGACAATGGTGTCGATGAATTTCACGCTGTCTTTACGCACTTTGCATCTCGGGTTTTCTCGTTGGGCCTTTTCGATTCTGGTTTGAATCTCGCCGTAGTATTTTAGCTGTGGCTCCACTAAGTGATAGTTGAGGTGGGATCGCTCCCGGTCAATGTCCGGGTTGCTGGCGTACTGCTCTTTTTTCCGCTCGTGGTGCTTCTCGATGGCCGAGGCCGGACCACCCTTGCGCTTCTCAAACCGCAGAATCGCGAATGGCATAAGTCGATGCTCCTTTCTGTGGGGAGTTGGATGACAGAGGGCAGATGTTTCACATACCGCCCCGGTCTGCGGAACCCGCCGCGGGAAAAGCTGACGCAAGCCCGCCGGAAGGTATGGCGGCGGTTTCCCCGTCCACGCAAGCCCCGGCCCTGTCGAGGGAGGCTGGACATTTGCGGGAGCGGTTGTGGGGCGGTATAACGCACTATACCTTGCCGTTGGCAAGGCTGTGCGCCCGGGGACACCCCGGGACCCCGACGGGGGTTTATGCATGGCAAGGACGCAAGGAACGTCCCCAGCGTTTCCGGGCTTTGCGTGATTCGTTCAAATTCTGTCACTATCGAAACCTCCTGTTTGATTTTGCGGGCTTATGCTCCCGCCCTTTCTGCCGTTTCCTCCGCCGCGACGCGCCCGCGCCGCTTGAAGTTCGCTTGTAACCTCTGCTGGGTAAGAACGGGGTTGTATGCGGGCCGCTGGTTGCGGTCAAGAATAATAGCCCCGCTTTCGTCCGTTTCTTCCCCGCGCTTCAATTCAAGATAGATTGTTTTCACGCTCATTCCCAGCCGTTCTGCTATGTCCGCCGTCCGGTCGTTCGACTGATACCACGCGGAAATCTGCTTTCGGTCTGCGAACGTCAAATATCTGTATTTCCGCAAGATTTCTCACCCCCGGTTCTGTTTATCTCTTATTTCTTTGCAAAAAAATTAGGCTACACAGGTCGTTTGACCTTGTGTAACCTAATTCTAATGCTTGCACGGCAGGGCCTGCCGCGCATTTTTAGTTGACAATACAGTATGCGTAATGTAGAATAAAAAAGTTCTCTCTTAACTTGGCGCGGTTCATTTCCACGCGTTTTTTACCCGTGAATTTTACCGCGCAGTTCTCGCCTTAGCTCTCGCGAAAGGCGAAAAAAGCTGTCCCATCAGCTGTTCAAAACCAAAAAATTCCTGATTGAACGATAATTTGTACGATTACAGTACAGAATGCGGCAAAAGGAAGCACAGCGGGAGCTGTGGGCGGCCAACGCGGAATCCGTTGAGCGAATCCCCCACCCAAACGGCGTCCGAGGCTGCGAATACAGATTCCAAGCCCGCCCAAAAACGGAAAGGAGAACGCAATGAAGCCATACGCGGAACTGACCAGAGAGGAGCTGGAAAGCCTGAAGGCCCAGCTCAAGGCTGAATATAAGGAATACCAGGCCAAGGGCCTGAGCCTGAACATGGCCCGGGGCAAGCCCTGCACCGAGCAGCTGGATCTGTCCATGGGGATGATGGACGTGCTGGGCGGCGGGGAGGACCTGACCTGCGAGGACGGCACCGACTGCCGGAACTACGGCGTGCTGGACGGCATCAAGGAGGCCAAGGAGCTCATCGGCGACATGATGGAGAACCCCATCGACAGCATCATCATCTATGGAAACTCCAGCCTCAACGTGATGTACGACACCATCTCCCGCTCCATGACCCACGGCGTCATGGGCTCCACCCCCTGGTGCAGGCTGGACAAGGTGAAGTTCCTGTGCCCCGTCCCCGGCTATGACCGCCACTTTGCCATCACCCAGTATTTCGGCATTGAGATGATCAACGTGCCCATGACCCCCACCGGACCGGACATGGACCTGGTGGAACAGCTGGCCGCCTCCGACGAGGCCGTCAAGGGCATCTGGTGCGTGCCCAAATACTCCAACCCCCAGGGGATCTCCTACTCCGACGAGACGGTGCGCCGGTTCGCCCGCCTGAAGCCCGCCGCCAAGGACTTCCGCATCTACTGGGACAACGCCTACGGCGTCCACCACCTGTACGACCACGATCAGGATCACCTCATTGAGATCCTGGCGGAGTGCAAGCGGGCGGGCAATCCGGATCTGGTGTATAAGTTCGCGTCCACCTCCAAGATCAGCTTCCCCGGCTCCGGTCTGGCCGCCATCGCCACCTCCCCCAACAATATGGAGGACATCAAGGCCCAGCTGGCCATCCAGACCATCGGCCACGACAAGGTGAACCAGCTGCGCCACGTGCGATTCTTCGGCAACATCCACGGCATGATCGAGCATATGCGCCTTCACGCCGACATACTCCGCCCCAAGTTCGAGATGGTGATCAACACCCTGGAGAGCGAGCTGGGCGGCCTGGGCATCGGCACCTGGACCAGCCCCAAGGGGGGCTACTTCATCTCCTTCGACTCCCTGGACGGCTGCGCCAAGCAGATCGTGGCCAAGGCGAAGAAGGCCGGGGTGGTGATGACCGGGGCGGGGGCCACCTACCCCTACGGCCTGGACCCCCACGACAGCAACATCCGCATCGCCCCTACCTACCCCTCGCCGGAGGACCTGCACACCGCCATGAAGATCTTTACCCTGTGCGTCAAGCTGGTGTCCATCGACAAGCTGCTCAAGCCCGCCCCGGAGGCCTGAGCCTCCCCCGACTGACAGAACATAACAGAGCGCGAGGGGCGTCCGCCCCTCGCGCTTTGCGTTTTCCTCACACCTGCCGCTTCTCCGTCCGCAGCACAAGATCTTCCCGCTCCACGGCAAGGCACAGGGTATCCCCCGCCGTGAGCTGCTCGGACAGGAGCAGGTCGGCGGCGGGCTCCTCCACCCTCCGGCGCACCGCCCGGCGGATGGGCCGGGCCCCCTGCTCCGTCTCCGCCCCCGGGTCCGCCAGCAGGGTGACCGCCTCCCACCGGGCGTCCAAATCCACCCCCAGGCCGGACAGCCGCTCCCGCACGCCCCCCAGCATACGCAGGGCGATGCGTTCCAGGTCCCGGCGTTCCAGACGGTCGAACAGGATCACCTCGTCCAGACGGTTGAGGAACTCCGGCTTGAAGCGGCCCTTCAGCTCCGCCATGACCTCCTCCCGGCGGCGGTCGCTGGAGCTGCCCCCGGCGAAGCCCAGGGGCGGGGACTTGCTCACGATCTTCCGCGCCCCCACGTTGGAGGTCATCACCACCACCGTGTTCCGGAAGTCCGCCTTCCGGCCCTGGCCGTCGGTGAGCTGCCCGTCCTCCATCACCTGGAGGAGAATGTTCTGCATATCGTCGTGGGCCTTCTCCAGCTCGTCGAACAGCACCACCGACCAAGGGCGGCGGCGGACCTGCTCGGTGAGCTGGCCCCCTTCCTCGTGGCCCACGTAGCCGGGGGGCGAGCCCACCAGCCGGGAGGCGGCGTGCTTCTCCATATACTCCGACATATCGAAGCGGATCAGGGCGTCCTCGCTGCCGAACAGGGCGGCGGCCAGGGCGCGGCACAGCTCTGTCTTGCCCACCCCCGTGGGGCCCAAAAACAGGAACACCCCGATGGGGCGGTTGGGCTCCTTCAGCCCCACCCGGCTGCGGCGGATGGCGGCGGCTACGGCGGACACCGCCTTCTCCTGCCCCACCACCCGGCGGTGGAGCTCTCCCTCCAGCTCCAGCAGGCGTTTGGCCTCCCCCTTGGTGATGGACTCCAGGGGGATGCCCGTCCACTGGGCCAGCACCGCCGCCACGTCCTCCCGGCTGAGCTCCCGGGCGGAGGTCCCCTTCTGCCGGGTCTGCTTCCGGTCCAGCTCCCGGCGGAAGTCGGCCTCCGCGTCCCGGAGCATGGCGGCCCGCTCAAAGTCCTGCATGGCGATGGCCTGGGCCTTCTCCCGGGCCGCCCGCTCCGCCCGGTCGGACAGGGCCCGGAGGGACACGGGCACCTCCTCCTCCATCCGCAGGCGGGCCGCCCCCTCGTCGATGAGGTCGATGGCCTTGTCCGGCAGGTAGCGGTCGGGCAGGTACCGCCGGGACAGCTCCACCGCCGCGTCGATGGCCCCGTCGGAGATGGCCAGGCCGTGGTGCTCCTCATACCGGCGGCGCAGGCCCCGGAGGATGGCCTTGGCCTGCTCCGGGGTGGGCTCCGCCACCTTCACCGGCTGGAACCGCCGCTCCAGGGCGGCGTCCTTCTCGATATACTTGCGGTACTCCTCCAGGGTGGTGGCCCCCACCACCTGGATCTCCCCCCGGCTCAGGGCGGGCTTGAGGATGTTGGCCGCGTCGATGGCCCCCTCGGCGGACCCGGCCCCCACGATGTTGTGCAGCTCGTCCAGGAACAGGATCACGTTTCCCGCCCTTCTGACCTCCGCCAGCACCTGGTTCACCCGCTCCTCAAACTCCCCCCGGTACTTGGTGCCCGCCACCATGGACACCAGATCCAGGCTGAGCAGCCGCTTGCCCCGCAGGGGCTCGGGCACCGACCCGGAGGCCATGCGCAGGGCCAGCCCCTCCGCCACCGCCGTCTTGCCCACCCCCGGCTCGCCGATGAGGGCGGGGTTGTTCTTGGTCCGGCGGGCCAGGATCTGGATCACCCGGCCCACCTCCCGCTCCCGGCCCACCAGGGGGTCCAGGTTCCCCAGGGCCGCCAGCCGGGTGAGATCCCGGGAGAACCGGTCGGTGAGGCGGGTGTCCCCGCCCTGGGCGCGGGGCCGCTCCTCCCGGCAGGCGGCCTGGGGATCGCCCCCGGCCCGCCCCAGCCCGTCCCGGGCGGGCTGCTTCTTTTCCCAATCCATCATAAAAAAACCTCGCAGACGCTGAAAAAATCCAAGCCGTTCCATATGCCGCAGCTCCTGTTCCATCTGTCTTTCTTTGGAGAGGATGGGAATTTTCAGCGGGAATTATACCTGCTTCCTTATCAAAAATTTCATATTGCAATTTCCGGAAGATGTGATACAATAGGGACGGTTCAAACACATTCTGCATTTGGAGGTGTATGTTACATGGCACGCGTGATCAACGACACTTGCATTTCCTGCGGTGCCTGCGAAGGCTCCTGCCCCGTGGGCGCGATCTCCATGGGCGATGACCACATGAAGATCGATGCCGCCGCCTGCATCGACTGCGGTGCTTGCGAGGGCACCTGCCCCATGGGCGCGATCGCCGCTGAGTAACCAGCGCGAACCGACGCCCCCGCGTCCCCCTTGGGATGCGGGGGCGTTCTTTTGTCCCGGCGGGGGCGGGGGAGGGGCCTTCGTCATTGTGCCAAATTTGCCCCGCTGTTTTTGGGGGCATTGGTGAAAACGCTGATTTTGTGTAAAATTTAACATAGTAGCGGAAATAGTCATGGAAATGCCGGGAAAAGTGTGTTATACTGCGTACTCGGTGGGGGATGGTTATTTCCCCCGCCCAAACCGCCGGCCCGCGTCTGTCTCCGGTTTCGGACCCGGGCGCATGAGAGAATAAACCATATTTTTGAGGAGGAAACGTCTATGGAAACCTATGGTCTGGAGCAGTACGGCATCACTGGTATCAAGGAAGTCGTTTACAACCCCAGCTATGAGCAGCTGTTCAAGGATGAGATGGACCCCAGCCTGGAGGGCTTTGAGAAGGGCCAGCTCACCGAGCTGGACGCCGTCAACGTCATGACCGGCATCTACACCGGCCGCTCCCCCAAGGACAAGTTCATCGTGATGGACGAGAACTCCAAGGACACCGTGTGGTGGACCTCCGATGAGTTCAAGAACGACAACAAGCCCGCCTCCCAGGAGGCGTGGGACGCCTGCAAGGCCCTGGCCGTCAAGGAGCTGTCCAACAAGAAGCTGTACGTGATGGACGTGTTCTGCGGCACCAACCCCGACTCCCGCATGGCGGTGCGCTTCATCATGGAGGTGGCATGGCAGGCCCACTTCGTGAAGAATATGTTCATCCAGCCCACCGAGGAGGAGCTGAAGAACTTCAAGCCCGACTTCGTCTCCTACAACGCCGCCAAGGCCAAGGTGGAGAACTACAAGGAGCTGGGCCTCAACTCCGAGACCGCCGCCATCTTCAACATCACCTCCCGTGAGCAGGTCATCCTCAACACCTGGTACGGCGGCGAGATGAAGAAGGGCATGTTCTCCATGATGAACTACTACCTGCCCCTGAAGGGCATCGCCTCCATGCACTGCTCCGCCAACACCGACATGAACGGCGAGAACACCGCCCTCTTCTTCGGCCTGTCCGGCACCGGCAAGACCACCCTGTCCACCGACCCCAAGCGTCTGCTCATCGGCGACGACGAGCACGGCTGGGACGACAACGGCGTGTTCAACTTCGAGGGCGGCTGCTACGCCAAGGTCATCAACCTGGACAAGGAGTCCGAGCCCGACATCTACAACGCCATCAAGCGCAACGCCCTGCTGGAGAACGTCACCGTGGACGCCGAGGGCAAGATCGACTTCGCCGACAAGTCCGTCACCGAGAACACCCGGGTGTCCTACCCCATCGAGCACATTGAGAAGATCGTGAAGAACGTGCATCCCACGTCCTCCGGCCCGGACGCCAAGAACGTGATCTTCCTGTCCGCCGACGCCTTCGGCGTGCTCCCCCCGGTGTCCATCCTCACCCCGGAGCAGACCCAGTACTACTTCCTGTCCGGCTTCACCTCCAAGCTGGCGGGCACCGAGCGGGGCATCACCGAGCCCACCCCCACTTTCTCCGCCTGCTTCGGCCAGGCTTTTCTGGAGCTGCACCCCACCAAGTACGGCGAGGAGCTGGTGAAGAAGATGGAGAAGTCCGGAGCCAAGGCCTACCTGGTGAACACCGGCTGGAACGGCACCGGCAAGCGCATCTCCATCAAGGACACCCGCGGCATCATCGACGCCATCCTGGACGGCTCCATCCTCAAGGCCGAGACCAAGACCATCCCCTACTTCAACCTGGAGGTCCCCACCTCCCTGCCCGGCGTTGACCCCGCCATCCTGGACCCCCGGGACACCTACGCCGACGCCGCCGAGTGGGACGCCAAGGCCAAGGATCTGGCCGGCCGCTTCGTGAAGAATTTCGTGAAGTACACCGGCAACGACGCGGGCAAGGCCCTGGTGGCCGCCGGCCCCGAGGCGTAAGAAACCCAACCTGCCCAGCGGCGGGGTGCCTGTCGGGGCGCACATTGTGCGCCCGCCGCCGGGACCGCCGCGGGAAAATGGGCGCGCGATATGCGCCCCGACACCGGGTTTACCGCACATCCGTCATTAGGAATTCCAAAACGATCGGGCGAAGGAGGGACGCCGCGCTGCGGCGCGGCGTCCCGTTTCCCTGTCCGTGGTTCAAGCCAAGAGAAAATTTGGAGGTGTTTCCATTTGAAGAAACAGGTCCTGTTCACGGAGACCGTTCTCCGTGACGCCAACCAGTCCCTGATGGCCACCCGCCTGCCCTACTCCGACTACGCCGACATCCTGTCCACCATGGACAAGGCCGGCTACTACTCGGTGGAGTGCTGGGGCGGAGCCACCTTCGACTCCTGCCTGCGCTACCTGGGGGAGGACCCCTGGGAGCGGCTGCGCAGCATCCGCAAGAATATGCCCAACACCCGGCTCCAGATGCTGCTCCGGGGCCAGAACCTGCTGGGCTACAAGCACTACCACGACGACGTGGTGGAGAAGTTCGTGGAGCTGTCCATCAAGAACGGCATCGACGTGATCCGCATCTTCGACGCCCTCAACGACTTCCGCAACATCAAGACCGCCTTGGAGGCCACCAAAAAGTACGCCAACAAGCGCACCGTGGCCTCCGGCTGCATCTCCTACACCCAGAGCCCCGTGCACACCGTCTCCAAGTACGTGGAGATGTGCAAGGAGCTGAAGGAGATGGGCTTCGACACCATCTGCCTGAAGGACATGGCGGGCACCATGAGCCCCAACGAGGCCGAGGGCCTCATCAAGGGCATTAAGGACGCCATCGGCGACATGCCCATCATCCTGCACACCCACTGCACCACCGGCATGGCCTACATGACCCTGATGAAGGCCATCGACTCCGGGGTGGACGTCATCGACACCGCCACCTCCTGCTTCTCCAACGGCACCAGCCAGGCCGCCACCGAGACCATGTTCTACGCCCTCCAGCAGTACGGCATCGGCACCGGGCTGAACGAGGAAGTCATCAACAAGGTGAACGACTACTTCAAGCCCATCAAGCAGAAGTACGTGGACAGCGGCCTCATCAACCCCAAGAGCATGGCCACCGACTCCCAGGCCCTGGTGTACAAGGTGCCCGGCGGAATGCTGTCCAACATGATCGCCAACCTGAAGGATCTGAACGCCATGGACAAGTTCGACGCCGCCCTGGCGGAGATCCCCAGCGTCCGGGCCGACCTGGGCTATCCCCCGCTGGTGACCCCCCTGTCCCAGATGGTGGGCAACCAGGCCGTCACCAACGTGCTCATGGGCGAGCGGTACAAGCAGATCTCCAAGGAGATCAAAAACTACTTCAAGGGCGAGTACGGCATCGCTCCCGCCCCCGTCAGCCCCGAGCTGGAGACCAAGATCCTGGGCGAGGGCGGCAAGCCCGTGGACTGCCGGATCGAGGACTCCAAGCGCACCGGCGAGGAGTTCAAGGCCGCTAAGGAGGCCCTGGGCGACCTGTGCCGCTCCGAGGAGGACGTGATGAGCTACATCTGCTTCCCGGATCAGGCGGAGAAGTTCTTCCAGGACCGCAAGGCCCGGGAGGAGAATGTGGCCACCTATACCATCACCGAGGCGTAAGGGGGGCGCGGTATGAATACTCTCGCCCTTACCGCCGCCAATCTGGGCATTGGCGGCTCCGGCATCGCCGCCGTGCTGGGCTATGCCGTGGTGTTCTTCGGCCTGGTGCTGCTGATGTGCGTGGTCATCCTCATGGGCAAGGCCATGGCGGGCACCAACAAGAAGGCCGAGGTCAAGGCCCCCGGCCCCGCTCCGGCCCCTGCGGCCCCCGCCGCGCCCGCCGCGCCCCCGGCCCCCGGCTCCGCCGGCGAGGTCAAGCTGTTCGACGTGCCCGACAAGGAGGCCGCCATGATCATGGCGATTGTGGCCGACAAGATGGGCAAGCCGCTGAACGAGCTGCGCTTCAAGTCCATTAAGGAGGTCAAGTGAAATGAAATATAAAGTGACCCTGAACGGCCGCACCTACGAGGTGGAGGTGGAGGCGGGCAAGGCCATGCTGGCGGACGAGTACGAGGCTTACGCCCCCGCGCCCGCCGCCCCTGCCGCTCCTGCCGCCGCCCCCGCCGCGGCTCCCGCGCCCGCCGCCCCTGCCGCCCCCGCCGCCATCGCCGCGGGCGAGCCGGTGAACTCCCCCATGCCCGGCACCATCCTCCGGGTGGAGGTGGCCCAGGGTGCCGCCGTCAAGGAGGGCCAGCTGCTGGTGGTGCTGGAGGCCATGAAGATGGAAAACGAGATCCTCGCCCCCAAGGACGGCACCGTCGCCCAGGTGGTGGTGCAGAAGGGCAGCCATGTGGAGACCGGTTCGCCGCTGATCGTCCTGGCATAAGGAGGGGCTTGTATGGATATCTTACAAACCCTGTCCAAGCTGGCCACTGAGTCCGGCTTTGCCGGGTTCTTTGCCAACGGCGGCTGGAAAAACCTGATCATGATCGCCGTGGCCTGCCTGCTGCTGTACCTGGGCATCGGCAAGAAGTTCGAGCCGCTGCTGCTGGTGGGCATCGCCTTCGGCGTCCTGCTCACCAACATCCCCGGCGCGGGGCTGTACCACATGGGTATGTGGGACGCCTATGTGTACGAGTGCGCCTATGATCCCGTCAACGACTACGCCCTCTATAACACGGCGGAGGAGCGGGCCTACAACGAGATGGAGATGAACTATTATATCGCAGCCCGGGCCAGCGGGCACACCACGGAGCAGATCGAGGACTACTTCGAGAAGCAGGCCGGGGCGGACGCCACCAACGACTTTATGGCCCTGTACGCCACGTGCGATCAGAATGCCGCGAACGAGCTGGCGGGCAAGCTCAAGGGGGAGCTGTCCTTCACCGACATCATCCACCTGGGCGGCCTGCTGGACATCCTGTATATCGGCGTCAAGGCGGGCGTGTACCCCTGCCTGATCTTCATCGGCGTGGGTGCCATGACCGACTTCGGTCCCCTCATCGCCCGGCCCTCCTCCATGCTCATGGGCGCGGCGGCACAGCTGGGCGTGTTCTTCGCCTTCTTCGGCGCGTGCCTGCTGGGCTTTGCCGGCAACGTGGCCGCCGCCATCGGCATCATCGGCGGCGCGGACGGGCCCACGGCCATCTACCTGACTACCAAGCTGGCCCCGGCTTTCCTGGGCCCCATCGCCATCGCCGCCTACTCCTATATGGCCCTGATCCCCATGATTCAGAAGCCCCTCATGCGGGCACTGACCACGGAGAAGGAGCGGAAGGTGAAGATGGAGCAGGCCCGTCCGGTGTCCAAGGTGGAGAAGGTGGTGTTCCCCATCCTGGTGGCCACCTTCGTCATCCTGCTCATCCCCTCCACCGCCCCCCTCATCGGCTGCCTGATGTTCGGCAACCTGCTGAAGGAGACCGGCGTCACCGAGCGTCTGAGCGACACCGCCCAGAACGCCCTGATGAACATTGTCACCCTGTTCCTGGGCATCAGCGTGGGTGCCACCACCGTGGCGGCCCGGTTCCTGTCCCTCCAGACCCTGATGATCGTGGTGCTGGGCGTCATCGCCTTCATGTTCTCCACCATCGGCGGCCTGCTGATGGGCAAGCTTATGTACAAGCTGTCCGGCGGCAAGATCAACCCGCTGATCGGCTCCGCGGGCGTGTCCGCCGTCCCCATGGCGGCCCGTGTGTCCCAGGACGTGGGCCGGGAGGCCAACCCCAACAACTTCCTGCTGATGCACGCCATGGGCCCCAACGTGGCCGGCGTCATCGGCTCCGCCATCGCGGCGGGCTTCCTGCTGGCTGTGTTCGGCTGATTTCCCGCCTCCAAGCCCCCATCGACCGATGGGGGCTTTCCTTTTCCGGCCGGGTGTGATATAATTTCCGAAAAAGGAGGGATGGCTATGACTCCCCAGCAGCAGCTCCAGCAGTGGATCGCGGACAGCGGCAGCATCGTCTTTTTCGGCGGGGCGGGCGTGTCCACCGAGAGCGGCATCCCCGACTTCCGCAGCGTGGACGGCCTGTACCGCCAGCAGTACGACGAGCCGCCGGAGACCATCCTCAGCCACACCTATTTCCAACGCCGGACGGCGGATTTCTACCGCTTCTACCGGGCCAAAATGCTGTGCCTGGACGCCCAGCCCAACGCCGCCCACAGGAAGCTGGCGGAGCTGGAGGCGGCGGGTAAGCTGAAGGCCGTGGTGACCCAGAACATCGACGGGCTCCACCAGGCGGCGGGCAGCCGGACGGTGTACGAGCTTCACGGCTCCATCCACCGGAACTACTGCACCCAATGCCATGCCTTCTACGGCCCGGACTTCATCGCCGGGGGGGAGGGCGTGCCCCTGTGCCCGGTGTGCGGCGGGCTGGTGAAGCCCGACGTGGTGCTGTACGAGGAGGGCTTGGACCAGGAGACGGTGAAGGGCGCGGTGGAGGCCATCCGCCGGGCGGACGTGCTCATTGTGGGGGGCACCTCCCTGGTGGTGTACCCGGCGGCGGGGCTGATCAACTACTACGGGGGGAACCGGCTGGTGCTGATCAACCGGGACCCCACCCCCTGCGACGCCCAGGCGGATCTGGTGATACACGACTCCATCGGCCGGGTACTGGGAGGGATCGCGCTGTGAGGGACGATAAGCTCCAACGGGCCGTGCCGGTGCTGTCCGCCCTGGGGAAGTCGGTGTGCTACCTGGCCCTGTTCCTGGGGATGCAGGTGGCGGTGCTCCTGCCCTTCTCCCTTGTGGCGGGGGTGCAGGCGGCCCTGGGCGGCGATGCCGACGCGCTGTACGCCGAGCTGAACGCCAACCTGATGACCTACACCATGATCTCCGGCCTGCTGACCCTGATCATCATCCTCGCCGTCTACCGGCTCCGCCGCAGGCCCATGGCGGAGGCCCTGTGGCTCCGGGGAGTGGACGGCCCCACCCTGCTGACGGGGGCGGCCCTGGCCCCCGGGCTGTACCTGATCATCGGCACGCTGCTGATGCTGCTGCCCAAGGCGTGGACGGAGAGCTACAATGAGGCGTCCGCCGGCATTGACAGCGGTACCCTCACCGGGGTGCTGGCGGTGGCGGTGGTGGCCCCGGTGGTGGAGGAGCTGATCTTCCGGGGGCTGATGCTGAACCGCCTGCGCATGGTGATGCCGGGGTGGGTGGCGGTGCTGCTGTCCTCCGCCGTATTCGGGGCCTGTCACGGGAACCCGGTGTGGTTCGGGTACGCCTTCGCGCTGGGGGCCTTCTTCGGCTTCCTGGACCTGCGGGCCAACTCCGTCCTGCCGTCCATCCTGGGCCATCTGGCCTTCAACGCCATCAGCCAGATCCTGTCCTTCGTGCCCGAGACGGAGGACGGCTCGGAGGCGGGCCTGGCGGTGAAGATTCTGCTGCTGGCGGCGGTTGCGGCCCCGGCGTTGAATTGGAGGGCCATCACGGCCCTGTTCCGGCGGAGGCCCAGGCGGGCGGCCCTGCCCGCCCCCAGGGTCCTGCCCACCCAGCCGGGAACCTACGACTACGACCCCTGGGACGAATAAGAGACGAACCCCCTTGCGGTGCTCCGCAAGGGGGTTTTTCTAAAGATATTGTCAAGGGGAAATGTGAGATTTCTGGATTGTAAAAAATGCAAAGGAGACATCATGCAAAACGATGCCTCCTTGCTCTTAAAAATGGTTCTTTAAGAACTCTCCAATATCACTTTCAACACATACAGACCGGGCCGCAATTTCCTTTGGGGCAAATGCCTCCTGGAAGTTGACGCAGGCATAAAGCGCGTTTGGGTTCTCAACGGTGTACTTCCAGAACGGATATTTGATAATAACAGGTGTATTGCCGCCTACGCCCAATTCCAGAAAAACCACCCGCAGTCCACTGTGCCGCCGCAAAAAGTCCTCATACCGCTGTGCCGCAGCGTACCAGCCATCATCCTGCACAAAGGTGTCATCACAGCGCAGATTCATAATCATGGGCTTTCCGCAGACGGGACAGCGGGGAGCCAGTTCTGAGGGAATCTTCATATCCCGCTGTTCTGCCCACATTCGGCGCACAATTTCTTCGTTGTCATAGGTGCGCTGGTGGCAAGGTTCGGAACATTGCCACAGGCCGTAGTCCCCTTGGGTATAGAACAGCCGCTTCTTGTCAAAGCCCGCAAGCTGGAATTGGTGATCTACATTAGTAGTCAGAACAAAGTAATCTTTGCCCTCGACCAGCTTTCGCAGATTGTCATAGACAGGTTTCGGGGCACGTTCATAACGGTTCACCATGATATGGCGGCTCCACCATGCCCAATAGCCCAGCGCATCGGCCAGCTCCACCGCCTCTTTATAGCGCAGGGATTCCCGGCGCAGTTTGTCGGAGAGATTGGGGACGCTGGAACTCCACCCGTATTGCTCCGCCAGCTTTTCCACCAGCTCGCTCATGGTGAAGCCCTCCCGGACAATGTAGGCTTTGATTTCGTTCCTGATATTCATAATCGTATCTCCTTCGATAATCGTATTCGCCATCCGGCGTAGAATTTGAAAACGCTCCCAGCGGCCTGGACAAGTTGGTCACAATGCCCAAGTCACAGGAGCGCACATCAGATTTCAGCGTTTAGCGTGAAGCCATTTAGAACCGTGAAAATCAGCAGGGAACAACGTATTATATTCGCTGTCCGGCGTTGCGTGTTTTCACGAAAAAGTATCATGCTGACGCCGTTCTATTCGCTGATTTCACATGGATTGAAATTTAGGGCGCAAAAAGGGGCGGTCCGCAGACCGCCCCTTTTTTCAGCATATTCAACCCTGGGCCTCTGCCGCCCGCTTTTTCTTCTCACGGGAACGTCTGGAATATTCCCGCTGTTTCTCCCGAATCTTCCGTCGCCGCTCCTGTTCCTTCAATTCCTCCGGCGTAGGCTCCGGGAGCGGCACATCGAATTTTCCGATAAACTTCAGGTAAATATCAACTTCCTGCATCCGTTCACCATTGGACCTGTCCGGCGCGTGGACAACGATCTTGTCCACGAACTCAAAAATCATCGGCGTGGTCAGCACCGAGAAATCGGTGTACCGCTTGACCAAATCCAAAAACTGCCCGGCCCGGTCCGTGTCGGCGTTGAATGCATCAAGCTCCGCCTGCTCACGCTCAATCGCCGCATCCAATTCCTCCTGCTCGCGCTCATAGCCGTCCGACAGCAACTTGAACCGCTTCTCTGTCAGACTGCCCGTGGCAAAGGATTCATAGAGTTTTTGAATCAGACCATCCAGCTCAGAGGAACGCTTGCGGTCCCGGTTCAGCTTGCGTTTCAATTCCTTTGCGGCGTTGTCCTGTTGAAGCTGAGAGGCGGCGCGAATCTTTTCCATAAACCCTTTTTCATCAGAGATAGCGTAGGTGCTGACTGTCCTGATAGTGTCAAGCAGCAACGCCCGAACTGCTTTCGTAGAGATATAGTGACTGCAACACTTTTGTTCTGACTGTTTTGCGGTCAGCATATAGGTGGCGCAATTATAATTATCGCCAGCATAAAGACCGCTTTCCGGGTCAGGCTTCCAGCCCTCCCTTAATGCCCTGCCGCCCCGCTTATGATTATACATTCTGGCTCCACAGTCGGCGCAGAACATCAGCCCAGTCAGGGGATTAGCCTCACCCGTGGTGTCCGTCCGGCGTACCGTCTGCCGTACTCGTTGGGCCAGCTTCCACGTCTCCTGGTCAACAATGGCCTCGTGGGTATTCTCAAAAATCAGCCATTCCTCCGGCGGACGCTTAATCATCTTCTTGTCTTTGTAAGAGGGCTTATAGGCTCGGAAGTTAACCGTGTGGCCCATATATTCCGGCTTGGCAAGCATATCCCGAATCGTGGCATCCGTCCAGTCATAGGGGCGGGACATATCCGTTTTGCTCTGACACGTTCCCCGGCCCCGTTGGGCGAGATAGTAGGAGGGACGTTCCACCTTATCTTCCATCAGGATTCTGGCAATCGCAAGAGGGCCTTTTCCTTCCGCACTCAAATGGAAAATGCGGCGCACAACGTCCGCTGCTTCATCGTCCACCAGCCAGTGGTGTTTTTCATCCGGGTCCTTCTTGAACCCATAGGGAATCGTGTTGGTGACAGGCTTGCCGGACTTACCCCGTATCTGATACTGTGCTTTTTGCTTGCGGCTGCAATCGCGCACGTACCACTCGCTCATAATGTTGATGAACGGGGCAAACTCCCCTGTACTCTGGTCCTCGCTGTCCACACCATTAGAGATAGCAATGAACCGAACGCCATGTTGTCTGAAAAGAACCTCGGTATAAAAACCCGTTTGCAGATAGTCACGCCCGACACGGCTCATATCCTTGGCGATCACACAGCCGACCTTCCCGGCCTCAATGTCTGCCACAAGCTGTTTCCAACTGGGCCGCTCGAAGTTAGCCCCGCTCCATCCGTCATCCGTGTAATGGGAAATGTTGGTAAAACCCCGCTGAGCGGCATAGCTTTCAAGCATAGCCTTTTGATTCACGATTGAGTTACTGTCCCCAATTTGCTCATCATCACGGCTAAGACGCTCGTATAATGCCGTAATCTTCTCTGGCTCCAACCGCTTCTCGTTCATGTTGAACTCCCTTCAAGCGGCTGGCTCGTTTGTGGTATCCCCATTTTACCACAGTCAGTGCCGTTTGTCACGGCCTCGCGCCGAATTAAACGCAGAATTTTGTCATTGATTGTCTCCTGGGCGGTGTCGCTGAAATG
>ERZ779623.359-NODE-359-length-18256-cov-9.039119_pt1 | contig 18256 bp, 12 predicted proteins | sample MGYA00514189_ERZ779623 | MGnify/ENA primary metagenome ERZ779623 (study PRJEB29562, sample SAMEA4376712) | mouse gut metagenome | isolation source: Cecum | study: EMG produced TPA metagenomics assembly of the A DSS colitis mouse model was used to assess the... | reverse complement strand
GGCACGAAGCTGGTGGGGGTCATCCCCGGCAGGGAGTTGGCCTCCAGGCACCAGAGCTTCCCGTCCTTGTCCAGCATCATGTCCGTCCGGGAGTACACCTGAAGCCCCAGGGCCTTGTGGGCCCGGAGGGCCAGCTCCCCGGCGGCAGCGGCCTCCGCCTCCGTCAGCGGGGCGGGACAGACCTCCCGGGCGCCGCCCTTCTGGTACTTGGCGGCGTAGTCGAAGTCCTTTCCGGCGGGGGTGGTCTCCACGGCGGGCAGGGCCCGGTCCCCCAAGACCGCCACCGTCAGCTCCCGGCCATAAATCCGCTCCTCCCAAATCACCTCGCCGCCGAATTGGCGGACCTTCATCAGCGCCTCCCGCAGCTCGTCACGGTCCTCCGGCAGGAAGACTCCCAGGGAGGACCCGCCGGTGGTGCATTTGACGACACAGGGCATGGGCAGCTCCTGGGCCAGGCGGCAGGCCTCCTCCGGCTTGTATTCCAGCACGCCCCACCGGGGCGTGAGGATCCCCACGGCGGTCATGACCCGCTTGCTTACCGCCTTGTCCATGGCGACGCCCGAGGCCAGATACCCGGACCCGGTGTAGGGCACGCCCAGCAGCTCCAGCGCGGCCTGGATTCTTCCGTCCTCCCCGTCCTGGCCGTGGAGGCCCAGGAACACGACGTCCGCCCGCTGGCACAGCTCCAGCACGTTGGGCCCGAAGACCCGGGGGCTCTGGTCCTTCCGGCTCCGGCGGACGGCCTCCAGGTCCGGGGCCGTGGTTTCGATTTTCGCGTCGGGGCACAGGCCGTCCGCCGCGTCGAAGAGGGTCTCCGGGTCCTCCGGAAGCTCCTCCAACCCTAAGAACAAATCTACCAAAATGGCCAGGTGGCCCCTTTCCCGCAGCGCGCGGCAGACGCCGGCGCCCGTCACCAGGGAGACGGCCCGCTCGGTGGAGAGGCCCCCGGCCAATACGACGATCTTCATGCAGTATCCTCCAGCTATGGTAATACTTTCATCTTATTATAATCCGTTATAGTTTAGCACAAGCGGCCCGTGAATACAACCGGCAAAACGCTTTTTTTACATTCCGGCCCCAAATCCGGGAAAGGACTTGACATGGACCATACTCCATATGATACACTGAATGCCAAATGCTTCCCCTGTGGAACGACGGAAAACGAACGGTAAAGGAGAACAACTATTATGGCTGAAACGTCCAAGGTCTACTTCGCGGACTTCCGCTGCCCCAGCTGGCGGGAGAACCTGCCCCAGAAGCTGGCCCGCCTGATGATGACCGCCGGCTTCGGCGAGATCGACATGGAGGACAAATTCGTCGCTATCAAGATGCACTTCGGCGAGCCGGGCAACCTGGCCTACCTCCGGCCCAACTGGGCCAAGGCCGTGGCGGACCTGGTGAAATCCAAGGGCGGCAAGCCTTTCCTGACGGACGCCAACACCCTGTATGTCGGCGGGCGGAAGAACGCCCTGGACCACATTGAGTCCGCCTATGTCAACGGCTTCACTCCCTATTCCACCGGCTGCCACGTCCTCATCGCCGACGGGCTGAAGGGCACGGACGAGGTTTGCGTCCCCGTGGAGGGCGGCGAGTATGTGAAGGAGGCCAAAATCGGCCGGGCCGTCATGGACGCGGACGTGTTCGTCAGCCTCACCCACTTCAAGGGCCACGAGCAGGCGGGCATGGGCGGCGTGCTGAAAAACATCGGCATGGGCTGCGGCTCCCGGGCGGGCAAGATGGAGCAGCACAACTCCGGCAAGCCCTTCGTGAAGGAGAAAAAGTGCATCGGCTGCCGGGCCTGCGCCAAAATCTGCGCCCACGGCGCGCCCCAGTTCGGCGCGGACGGCAAGGCCTCCATCGACATGGACAAGTGCGTGGGCTGCGGCCGGTGCCTGGCGGTCTGCCCCAAGGACGCCATCGACTGCCTCTATGACGAGGCCCCCACCATCCTGAACAAGAAAATCGCCGAGTACACCAAGGCCGTGGTGGACGGGCGGCCCTGCTTCCACGTCTCCCTGGTGCTGGACATCTCCCCCAACTGCGACTGCCACGGGGAGAACGACGTGCCCATCGCCGCGGACGTGGGCATGTTCGCCTCCTTCGACCCCGTGGCCCTGGACCAGGCCTGCGCCGACGCGGTGGTGGCCCAGCCCCCGCTGCCGGGCTCCGTGCTGTTTGACGAGGGCTTCAACTGTAACTGCGGCGACGTCTTCCAGGCGGCCCACCCGGATACCCACTGGCAGTCCTGCCTGGAGCACGCGGAAAAGCTGGGGCTTGGGTCCCGGAAGTACGAGCTCATTAAAATCTGACCAATGCATCGAAAGAGGCGCGGCTGAAAGCCGCGCCTCTTTTTCCGGTTCTATCCGTCTCCTCCTCCTCATACAATGCGGTATCACGACCGAGAGGTGGACAACATGACGACAAAGAATGAAGTGCTGCTGGAGGGCCTGGCCCTGGGGGAGCCGGAGTGGTCCCACGAAAACCACGGGGCGCAGTTCTATCGCTTATATCTCCAGGTCCCCCGGCTCAGCGGCCAGGTGGACCTGCTGCCGGTGCTGCTGCCCGGGGGCCTGGCCGCCCAGGCGGCGGAGGGACGGCTCCTCCGCATCCAAGGCCAGCTCCGCTCCTTCAACAACCGCAGCGGCGTGGGCAGCCGCCTGGTGCTGACGGTCTACGCCCAGGAGCTCCAGCCGGGACTGGACGAGCCCCAGAACCAAATCACCCTCTCCGGCGCGCTGTGCAAGCCGCCTATTTTCCGCCGGACCCCCCTGGGGCGGAGCATCTGCGACCTGATGCTGGCGGTCCCCCGGCGCTATGGACGGGCGGACTACCTGCCGGTTATCGCCTGGGGCCAGCTGGCGGTGAAGGCCAGCCGCCTTCGGGTGGGGGACCCCCTGGCCCTGGAGGGGCGGGTCCAGAGCCGTACATACCACAAAACCCTGGAGTCCGGAGAGACGGAGGAGCGGACGGCCTATGAGGTCTCTATGATGCGCCTGCTGGATCCGGAGGAACCGGAGGCATGAAAACGGGGCGAGGGCCCTCCGCTTACTGCGGAGGGCCCTCGCCCCGTTAAAAGGAAAAGGAAGGAATCAAAGCAGTCACAGGAAGCTTATCAGGTTGAAGGCCAAGATCAGGCCGGAGAACACGATGGACACGGTGGAGCACAGCTTAATGAGGATGTTCAGGGAGGGACCGGAGGTGTCCTTGAAGGGGTCGCCCACGGTGTCGCCCACCACCGCCGCCTTGTGCTGGTCGGAGCCCTTGCCGCCGTGATGCCCGGTTTCAATGTACTTTTTCGCGTTGTCCCAGGCGCCGCCGGCGTTGGACATGAACACGGCCATGGCAAAGCCGGAGACGGACACGCCGCCAAGCAGCCCCACAACGCCGGTGGGCCCGAGAATCAAGCCCGTGATGATGGGCACCACAATGGCCAGCACGGCGGGGGTCACCATCTCATGGAGCGCGCCCTTGGTGCACAGGCCCACGCAGGAGGCGTAGTCCGGCTCGGCCTTGTACTCCATGATGCCGGGGATTTCCTTGAACTGGCGGCGGACCTCCACCACGATGGACTGGGCCGCCTTCTGCACGGCGTTCATGGTCTCGGCGGTGAAGACGAAGGTCAGCATGGCGCCGATGAAGAGGCCGACCAGGACGGTGGGGCTGGTGAGGGTGAAGTTCAGGATCTCGTCGGTGTTGTCCTGGACGATGTTGACATAGCTGACCAGCAGGGCCAGGGCGGTGAGGGAAGCGGAGCCGATGGCGAAGCCCTTGCCGGTGGCGGCGGTGGTGTTGCCCAGGGAGTCCAGGGCGTCGGTCCGCTGGCGGACGGTCTCCGGCAGGCCGCTCATTTCCGCGATGCCGCCGGCGTTGTCGGCCACGGGGCCGTAGGCGTCCGTCGCCAGGGTGATGCCCAGGGTGGAGAGCATGCCCACGCCCGCGATGCCGATGCCGTAGAGCCCACGGTTGAAAGCGGCGGTGAAGTGGCCCGCACCGTCCACGATCTGAACGGCGCCTCCGGCGGCGAAGTAGCTCACCAGCACGGCCACGGCCACGATGATGATGGAGGTCATGGTGGATTTCAGGCCCAGGGAGACGCCGCCGATGATGATGGTGGCGGAGCCGGTCTCGGAGGCCGCCGCCAGCTCCTGGGTGGGCTTATAGGTATCGGAGGTGTAGTACTCGGTGAAGTAGCCGATGGCACAGCCGCCGATGAGGCCGCAGAGAATGGCGATGTACACGCCCCAACTGCCAAGAATCCAGTAGGTCAGGGGGGCCGCCAGCACGGCCGCCAGCACGGCGGCGGTGTAGGTGCCGGTGCGGAGGCTCTTCAGCAGGGACTCCTGGGTGGCGTCCTCCTTGGTCTTCACCAGGAAGGAGCCGAAGATGGAGCAGATGATGCCGCAGACCGCCAGAGCCACGGGGAGCAGCATGCCGTTCCAGCCGTAGCCGCCCACGGCGCCCAGGGCAAAGGTGGCCAGGATGGAGCCCACATAGGACTCGTAGAGGTCCGCGCCCATGCCGGCCACGTCGCCCACGTTGTCTCCCACGTTGTCGGCGATGGTGGCGGGGTTCCGGGGGTCGTCCTCGGGGATGCCGGCCTCGACTTTGCCCACCAGGTCCGCGCCCACATCGGCGGCCTTGGTGTAGATGCCGCCGCCCACCCGGGCGAACAGCGCCATGAAGGACGCGCCCATGCCGTTCATGACCATGATGTTGCCCAGGGCCACGGGGTCGTTGACGCCGAAGGCGTAGCGCAGCAGGAAGAACCACATGGTGATGTCCAGCATGCCCAGGCCCACCACGGTGAAGCCCATGACGGAGCCGGAGGAGAAGGCCACCCGCAGGCCCTTGTTCAGGCTCTCGGAGGCGGCCTGCGCGGTGCGGGCGTTGGAGTTGGTGGCAATTTTCATGCCGATGAAGCCCGCCAGCATGGAGAAGATGCCGCCGGTGACGAAGGCGAAGGGGGTGAACTTGGAGAGCATCTTGCCTCCGGTGGCGAAGGCGATGACCAGAAGAATGACGAAGACCACGATGAAGACCTTAAACACAGTGGTATACTGCTGTTTTAAGTAAGCGTTTGCGCCAGCACGGATATTAGCCGCGATTTTACGCATTTTTTCGCTGCCTTCTGAGTAAGACAGCACTTTTTTTGCCTGTATAACGGCAAAAAGTCCGGCGACCAGAGCGCCTATGAAACCGATCCAAAACAAGTTTTCCATCAATTTCTCTCCTCCTTTTGGTTTTTCATCGCTTGAGTAAGTAGCCTTATTGTAACATATCAGAACATTTTTTCAATAGACTAATCCGATTTTTCTTACGCAAACGTTGTATTTCTTACATTTATACAAATATAACCCAGAAAATATGGGCACTTTGCTCTAGTATTCGGGAAAATTTTCGTAAATTTGCCCATTTTATAGCGCAAATTCTGACATTTCTATCACAATCTCGTCAGTCTCGCCTAACTCAACTCCCAAAAATTTCATTAGTTTACGCAAAGTTCTAATTTCTTTGCGTACTTTTTTGCGTACTGCCCGGCGGACGCCCCTTCACCGCTGCGGACTCTGCGGGCTTTTATGCAAAAAACTCCCCCTGGGCAAACGTTTGCCCAGGGGGGAGGGAGGAGTTTTATATATTTTCAATAAACCAGGCGAAAATCGGTGAAAACCCAGCGGTCCTCCACAAACGCGTAAGGAAAGGACCAGCTCTCCAGGCCCACCACGGTCTCCCGGTCCTCGCCCAGCAGGTCCACCGTCACGTTGATGAAGTAGAGGCCGTCCTCCAGCCGCTCCACCTCCACCTGGACCTGGCCCTTCCCGGCGTCCCGGTCCCGGCTGTCCCCGGCGGCATAAAGCACGCCGTTCACGTCCCGGTATTGGATCCGGGCGCTCCCTCCGTCCAGCAGGCGGTCCGCCAGCTCCTGGGAGAAGACGCCCCGCAGATAGGTCCGCAGGTCCTCCAGCTCCTCCATGCCCTCCATGTCCACCCGGTAGTAAGCCCTGCCGTTCACCGTGAGGGCTTCCCCGACAGTGGGCAGAGGAGCCAGGTCGAACCAGCCATAGACCCGCTGGGCCCGCTCGTAGGCCGCCAGGACCTCCTCCTCCGGCATGGGCCGGGCCGAGGACTCCACCATGGAAGAGGTCATGTTTTCCACCCGCGCCGCCGGCGCGGAATCGGACCGGGCGGCGGAGACCGGCGCGGAGGCGGAAGCCGCTTCCCCGGCGGGCGCGGCGCAGCCCGTCAGCAGCAGTGTGGACAACAGCGCAGACAGCATTTTTCGCATAGTGCGCCCCCTTTCCAGATCCTGCCGGTCCCGGCTCCCCGAAAACGGGCCGTCCGCCTCCGGGAGCCATTCCTTAGTATAAATGTATCATATCCAACGGCAAAACGCCACGAAAATTTTCCATAAAAACCACGATTTTTCGCGGTTATTTTTGACATGCTCATACAGCGCCGCCGGAGAACCGGAAGCGCCTTCCCGGCCTGCGGTTGGAACAGACGGCGTTCGCTTTGTCAAAGGCGGGGCCCGGAGATTATGGCGGCCGGGCGGCTGCGTATTTTCGTGGATTTTTCCCAAAAAAGAGATTGCATTTCCAGAGCGCTTTCCTTATAATCAAGGGAACAACTTAAGAAGAGGGTGTTACCACCATGCGCACCGATCAAAAGCTGAACATGACCATGCTCTGCGATTTTTACGAGCTGACCATGGGCAACGGCTATTTCCAGGCGGGCTTTCAGGACCGCACAACCTATTTCGACGTGTTCTTCCGGGACGTGCCGGACAAGGGGGGCTTCGCCATCTGCGCGGGCCTGGATCAGCTCATCGGCTATATCCTGGACCTGCACTTCGACGAGGAGGACATCGCCTACCTCCGGGGACGGAACCTGTTCTCCGAGGAGTTTCTGGCCTACTTGAAGGACTTCCGCTTCACCGGCGACATCTGGGCAATCCCCGAGGGGACCCCCATCTTCCCCCAGGAGCCTGTCGTGACGGTCCGTGCCCCCGCCATCCAGGCCCAGCTCATCGAGACGTATACGCTGCTGGCCATCAACCACCAGAGCCTCATCGCCACCAAGGCCAACCGCATCGTCCGGGCGGCCCAGGGGCGGACGGTGCTGGAATTCGGCTCCCGCCGGGCCCAGGGCACCGACGGGGCCATCACCGGGGCCCGGGCGGCGTATATCGGCGGCTGCGCCGGGACGGCCTGCACCATCTCCGACCAGCTCTACAACGTGCCCGCCGGGGGCACCATGGCCCACGCCTGGGTCCAGATGTTCGACACCCAGTACGAGGCGTTTGAAACGTACTGCAGGCTCTACCCCCACAACGCGACGCTGCTGGTGGACACCTACAACACCCTGAAATCCGGCGTGCCTGACGCCATCCGGGCCTTTGACGCGGTGCTGAAGCCCCTGGGCATCAAGCAGTGCGGCATCCGCCTGGATTCCGGCGACATCGCCTACCTCACCCAAAAGGCCCGGAAGATGCTGGACGGCGCGGGCTGGACGGAGTGCCGGATCTCCGCCTCCAACTCCCTGGACGAATATATCATCCGGGATCTGCTGATCCAGGGGGCCCAGGTGGACCTGTTCGGCGTGGGCGAGCGGATGATTACCGCCAGCAGCCAGCCGGTCTTCGGCGGGGTGTACAAGCTGGTGGCCCTGGAGGACGGGGCGGGAACGGTGATTCCCAAGATCAAGGTCAGCGAAAACGTGGACAAGATCACCAATCCCCATTTCAAAAAGGTCTACCGCATTTTTGACAAGGCCACCGGCAAGGCCGAGGCGGATTATATCGCCGTCTGGGACGAGCAGGTGGACGAGAGCCGGAGCCTGGAGCTCTTCGATCCCCGGGCCACCTGGAAGCGGAAGACTTACACGAACTTCACCGCGAAGCCCCTCCAGGTCCCCATATTCCAGGGCGGCAGGCTGGTGTATGAGCGGCCCGGCCTCAAGGAAATCCAAGCCTACTGCAAGGAGCAGGTGGAGACCCTCTGGGACGAGGTGAAGCGGTTCGAGAACCCCCACCGGTACTATGTGGACCTCAGCCAGAAGCTGTGGGACATCAAGCAGGGCCTCCTGCGTCAGAGCGAGTGAGCGCCCGGGTCAGGCGGAAACGCCTGACCCGAATTTTATCTATTTTTAATATTTGGGTGTTGAAGACGGCGGCGTCTTTTTGTATAATGGAAAGGTCAAACGCTGAGACTGTCTGTAAGGAGGTAAGGCGCCGTGCATAAGAACATTCCCCATATTCCCCCGGTGGAGGAGCGGATCGAGCGGAAGATCTCCGCCGCCGCCAGCATTTCCATGTGCGCGCTGACGGTAATCGTTCAGATCGCCACCTCCCTGCTGATCTCCCACCTCCTGGCGGAATACTCCAGCTATGTTTACGCCCTGCTGCTCATCGCCGGCGCGGCGGTGGCCATCTGGGTCTACCAGCGGCCCGGCAGCCCCACCTATAAGTTGGTGTGGATGTGCCTGCTGCTGGCCATGCCGGTGTCCGGCATGATTTTGTTCTGCCTCTGGGGCGGGGCCCATCAGGTAAAGCAGCTCAGCCTCAGGAAAGTGCCCCCCATCCCCTGCGGGGAAAGCCAGCGGATGGCCAGCGAGATCGGCCTGGCCCGTCTCCGGCGGCAGTCCCCGGCCTGGGGGCGGCTGGCGGCGTATCTGGAAAAGCGGGGCTTCCTGCTCTACCGGAATACCGGCGCCGTCTACTTCAAGGAGGGCGCGGAGTTCTTCGAGGACCTGATTGCTCATTTGGAAAAGGCGGAAATTTATATCTTCCTGGAGTACTACATTCTGGCGGAGGGCCGGCTCTGGGACCGGATCTTCGCCGTTTTGAAGGAGCGGGCCGCCGCCGGGGTGGAGGTCCACGTCACCTTCGACGACTTCGGAAACCTCACCCGCTTTTCCGACGAGACCCTCCAGGCCGTCCAGAATGCGGGCATCGAGGTGAAGGTCTTCAACCCCGTCCACCGCTATGTGAACCGCATCTACTTCAACTACCGGGATCACCGGAAAATCGCCGTCATCGACGGGCAGTACGCCTACACCGGAGGCATCAATATCGCCGACGAATACGCAAACCTCATCGTCCGCTTCGGCCACTGGAAGGACACCGCCGTCCGCATCGAGGGCGAGGGAGTCTGGGGCTTTGCCACCCAGTTCATGCAGATGTGGAAGATGATGGGCGGCTCCTTCCACAACGAGGACGACTACTACCGCCCCCGCCATCCGGTGGAAAACGCCAAGGGCTGGTGCCAGCCCTTCACCGACGGGCCGCTGAACAACCCGGACAACCCCATTGAGGAGGTCTACCTCCAGCTCATCGCCTCCGCCCAGAAGATGCTCTATCTCACCACGCCCTATTACGCCGTGGAGGAGTCCATGCAGAAGGCCCTGTGCATCGCCGCCGACGCGGGGGTGGACGTGCGGCTGTTCATCCCCGGCGTTCCGGACCACCACAAGTTCACCTACATGGTGGCGGAGACCTACTGGGGCGAGCTGCTGAGCCACGGCGTGAAGATCTACAAATATACCCCCGGCTTCCTCCACGCCAAGAGCGTCATGGCGGACCGGGAGGTGGCCCTGGTGGGCAGCACCAATATGGATTACCGTACCTTCCAGCTCCACTACGAATGCGGCGTACTGCTGTACCATATGCCGGTGGTGGAGGACCTGCTGGAGGACCTGGACGGCATTTTGGCGGAAAGCCAGGCTTACACGCTGGAGGACTGGAGTAAACGCTCCTGGTTCCGCAGGATGTGCGCTTCCGTGTTCCGCCTAGGCTCTATTTGGCTGTAAAACATCAAGGGGGAGCGGGCTCCCCCTTGAGAATCCCCCACCACCAGTCTGCGGACTGGTGACGCCGCCCAAGGCGGCTGGAGCCGAGGTATTTTCCTGACGCGCATGTCGTCAGGAAAATCCATTCCATTCATTTCTCCGCTGCGCGGAGAAACCAGGGGCTTTGCCCCTGGACCCCCTTTGACTAGGAGAATCGCACATGTCCCGTGATCTCACCCCCCAGGAGACCGCCGAGCGCAGTCTCATCAAGACTTACCGGAAATCCCTGTGGAATCCCTTCATCGCCGCGGTCAAGCGGTATGAGCTGGTTTCCCCGGGGGACCAGATCGCCGTCTGCGTCTCCGGCGGGAAGGACTCCTTCGTCCTGGCCAAGCTGATGCAGGAGCTCCAAAAGCACACGGACCGGCCCTTTGGGCTGACCTTCCTGGCCATGGACCCCGGCTATAACCCGGCCAACCGGGCGCTGCTGGAGGAGAACGCCCGGCGGCTGGGCATCCCCCTCGCTATTTTCGAGAGCGACATCTTCGACGTGACGGTGCAGGTGGACAAAAACCCCTGCTACCTCTGCGCCCGGATGCGCCGGGGCTGGCTCTACGCCAAGGCGCGGGAGCTGGGCTGCAATAAGATCGCCCTGGGCCATCACTTTTCCGACGTGATCGAGACAACCCTCCTGGGCCTCTTCTACGGCGCGCAGCTCCAGGCCATGCCCCCCAAGCTCCGCAGCAAAAACTTCCCCGGCATGGAGCTGATCCGCCCCCTGTACTGCGTCCACGAGGACGCTGTCGTCAACTGGCGGAACTACAACGAACTTCACTTCCTCCAGTGCGCCTGCCGCTTTACCGAGGCCCGGGACGCCTCCGGCGACGGGATCGGGGAAAGCAAGCGCCAGGAGATCAAGCTCCTTCTGCGGGAGCTGAAACGAACCAATCCCAACATTGAAAAAAGCATTTTCCGGGCCATTCACGGGGTCCAGCTGGACACCTTCCCCGGCTTTAAGCACCGGGGAGCGGCCCATGACTTTATAGAGATCTATCACAGCGCCCCGTCCTTCGACGGCGGAGCGGACGCGTAAGGAGGAGTACACCATGGATTATTATCGCTGCGAAAACCCGGACTGCGGCTTTGTGGCCGAGGAGGAGCCGGACGTCTGCCCCCGCTGCGGGGGAACCTTCTTTGCCGCGCTGACGGAGGACGAAATGACGGCCTCCGACTGGGTCAGCATGGGCAACCAGGCGGTGGACGAGAAACGGGAGACCGACGCCCTGGCCTGTTATCAGCGGGCGGCGGCGCTGAACGACCCCCTGGGCCTGACGAACCTGGGCTGGTGCCTGGAAGCGGGCGTTGGCGTGCCGGCGGACCCGAAGCAGGCCGTGATGCTCTACGCTCAGGCGGCGGAACAGGAATACATGCCCGCCCTGACGAACCTGGGCTACTGCTATACATACGGCATCGGCGTGGAAACCGACTATGACAAGGCCCTGAAGTGCTTCCAGAAGGGAGCGGAGCAGGGCTTCCCCCGGGCCCAGTTTTTGCTTGCCGAGGCCTACCGCCGGGGCAGCGGCGTGGAGCCCGACGAGGCGGAGGCCGCCAAGTGGTATCAGTCCGCCGCCTGGCTGGGCTATCCCGGCGCCCAGACGGAGCTGGGCCGCTGCCTGGAATTCGGCGCGGGGGTGGAGGAGGACCTGGAGCAGGCCGTGAAGTGGTACTCCGCCGCCGCCGAGCAGGGCAGCGCCCCCGGCATGTGCTGCCTGGGCTTCATGTATGAGTCCGGCCGGGGCGTGGAGCAGAGCTGGGAGACCGCCGTGGAGTGGTACCGCAAGGCGGCGGACAAGGGCTATCCCCGGGCGCTGTGCAACCTGGCCTGGTGCTATGAGCACGGCCAGGGGGTAAAGCGGGACTTTGCCGAGGCCGTGCGGCTCTATCGGGCGGCGGCGGACCAGGAGTATCCCCGGGGCCAGCTGTGCCTGGGGCTTTGCTACGAGCGGGGCCGGGGCGTGCCCGCGGACAAGGCGGCGGCGGCGGATTGGTACCGCAAGGCCGCCGAGCAGGGGGACGAGGACGGCGCGTGCTGCCTGGGCTTCCTGTACGAGTGCGGCGAGGGCGTGGAACAAAGCTGGGAGACCGCTGCGGAGTGGTACCGCAAGGCCGCCGACGGCGGGCTGTCCCGGGGCATGTGCAACCTGGCCTGGTGCTATGAGCACGGCAAGGGCGTGGAAAAGAATCTGGAGGAATCCTTCGTCTGGTACAGCAAGGCCGCCGGGCAGGGGGACCCCCGGGGATTGTTCAGCGTGGCCCGGGCCTATGACTACGGCATCGGCGCGGCTCAGGACATGAACCTGGCCGCCCAGTGGTATCAAAAGGCCGCCGACGCCGGGTCCGCCCCCGCCACCTGCGACCTGGGCGTGTGCTATGAGCGGGGAGAGGGCGTGCCCCAGAGCTTTGAGAAGGCGGTGGAGCTGTACCGAAAGGCCGCCGAGATGGGCAACGCCCCGGGCCAGTGCAATCTGGGGTTCATGTACGAATCCGGCCGGGGCGTGGAGCAGAGCTGGGAGGAGGCCGTCAAGTGGTACAGCGCCGCCGCCCAGCAGGGCTTCCCCCGGGCCATGTGCAACCTGGCCTGGTGCTATGAGACGGGAAACGGCGTGGAGCAGAACCTGACCCGGGCCGTCCACTGGTACCGCAAGGCCGCCGATCAGGACGACGCCAGGGGCATGTTCTGCCTGGGGCTGTGCTATAAGCACGGCAAAGGCCTGGACCAGGACGACGCCGAGGCCGCCAAGTGGTACAGAAAGGCGGCGGAGGCGGGCTACACCCGGGCGCTGTGCAGCCTGGGCGTGTGCTATGAGTTCGGCGAGGGCGTGGAGCAGAGCCTGGAACGGGCTGTGGACCTCTACCGCCAGGCGGCGGAGAAGGGAGACCCGGCGGGCCAGTGCAACCTGGGCTACATGTATGAATCCGGCCGGGGCGTGGAGCAAAGCGCCCTTGAGGCCGCGCGGCTTTACAAGCTGTCGGCGGAAGCGGGCTATCCCCGGGCTATGACCAACTACGGCTACTGCTGTGAATCGGGCCAGGGCGTCGCGGAAAAAGACGCCGCCGAGGCGGCGGAGTGGTACCGGCGGGCCGCCGAGGCCGGGGACGCCACCGGCGCGTGCAACCTGGGCTATCTCTACGAGACCGGCGAGGGCGTGGAACAGAGCTGGGACAAGGCCGTAAGCTGCTACCGCCAGGCGGCGGAGCTGGGCCAGGCCCGGGGGCAGTACCTCCTGGGCTGGTGCTACGAGCACGGCAAGGGCGTGGCCGCCAGCACGAAACGGGCCCGGGAGCTCTACGAGGCGTCCGCCCGGCAGGATTACAAGCATGCCGTGGAGGCGTTGGAGCGCCTGAAGGACCCCGCCAAGGCAGGAGAGAAGAAAGCGCCGGAGAAAAAGGACCGGAAGCCGGAAAAGGGCGGCTTCCTCAAGGGCTTCTTCGGCGGGAAGAAATAAGGAGCTTCGAAAAAGGGCCTGGAGGCTGTGCCTCCAGGCCCTTTTTTCGCCGCCGAAGCGCGGCGGGTTTTGAAGCGCTTCATAAATTCTCCGCGCAGAGAATGTCGATCCGGCCCTGGAACTGCTGAGATTCCAGGGGCTTCTTTTTTCGCAGCTGATCCCGCAGCAGCAGCAGGGGGGCGTATCCCTGCCGCTTCAGGTCCTGGGGAATGGTGAAGTCCACCGCGCCGGAGCGGACGAGCTGGCGGATGCTCTCGTTGATATCGTGGCAGACCACGTGGACCTGTCCTGTTTTTCCGGTCCGCTCAATGGCGGCGCAGCAGCCGGAGACGCTGAAGTTCGCCATGTAGACCCCCCGCAGCCCCGGCCATTGCGCCAGGGTCTCCTCCACCACCCGGAGGGTGGCCCCATAGTCGTTGAAGGTCTCCCGGACGAGGAGCTGTTCCGCCGGAAAGCCCAGCTCCTCCAGCCGCTCCCGGAAGCCGTCCAGCCGCTGGCGGTGGCCGTCAAACTTGAGGTTTCCCGCCGTGGCCAGGATGGGGCCCTGACCGGATACGCACTTGTACAGCAGCCCGGCGGCCACCCGGCCCGCCTGGCGGATGCTCTGCCCCATGAAGCACAGCCGGCCGCTGTCGGGCAGGTCGGAGTTAAAGGTGACGCACGGGACGCCCTCCGCACTTCTGGCGGCGATCCAGCCTTGAATGGCCGGGTCGTTGACGGCGCAGATGGCAAAGCCCTCCGCGCCCTCGGTCCGCATGGCCTCCAGCAGCTCCACCGCCTCCTGGGGCAGGTCCGTCTCACAGCGGCGGACCAGCACCTGCACCCTGGATTCCTCCAGCTCTTCGCAAGCCGCACGGACGCCCTCCGTCACCTCCGTTCGGAACTGCCCCTCCCAATTGGGCAGCAGGACCCCCAGGGTCAGGGGGCGGAGGGAGGTGTCCGCCTGCCGCCGGTAGGCCTCCCGGGGGGAAACATATCCCAGCTCCCGCATGGCCTCCTGCACCCGCCGCCGGACCTCCTCATTTACGTGGGGCCGGTCGTTTAAAACCCGGTCCACCGTCCCCCGGGAGACGCCCGCCAGCTCCGCCACCATTTGGATCGTCGGCCTGCTTCCCATTTTCATCGCCTCCAATTGTGTGTTTGCACAACGTTTCTTTTATAGTCAAACAAGTTGAAAAGAACCAACAGATTCTTTTCAACTCTGCGGCGAAAAAATCGCCGCAGATGGCCGCATTTACGGCCGTGGTTTGGACTTCATAGAGAACAAAGCGTGTTTCACACGCCATCGGGCCAATGGCCCGATGGTTGAAAATGTGCAATTTGCACATTTTTAACTTTGCTCACTATATCATATACGGAAACACATTCTTTGTCAATCCGCAAAAAAAGCGGCTCCTTTTTTGTGCGCTCCGCTGGTTTTTGGGAAGTTGCCCGGTTCCCCATTGACAATTCCTTCGGATGTGCTATTATGTGCTTAACTTCAAATTGTGCATAGCACAGAACAGGAGGAATCCAACACATGGTCTTTCAAACATCAGCCTGCATCGAACCGATGTACGGCGAGCTTCCCTTCCTGGAGCGTTTCCAGGCGGCTAAACACGACGGCTTTGACTTCGTGGAGTTCTGGGGCTGGACGGACAAGGATCTGGACGCGGTAAAGGCTGCGGCGGAGAGCGCCGGCATCGGCATCTCCGGCTTCAACGGGGACGCGGAGCTCTCCCTCATCGACCCCAGCCAGAAGGAGGCGTACCTGGCCTTTCTCCGCCGGTCCGTGGAGGCGGCGAAGAAGGTGGGGGCCCGGTCCGTGACCATCCACTCCAACGGCCTGGGAGAGGGCGGCGTGGTCATCAACCACTATGACGAGCTCAGCGGCGCCGTGAAGCTCTGCGCCATGTTCGACACCCTGAAAGCGTGCGCGGAAATCGCCGAAGCGTCCGGCGTCTCCATGAACCTGGAGCCCCTGAACATCACCACGGACCATGTGGGGAACTTCCTCCAAACCACCCGGATGGCCGCGGAGATGACCCGGCTCATCGGGTGCCCCCGGCTCAAGGTGCTCTACGACGTGTATCACATGCAGCTGAACGAGGGCAGTATCTGCGACAACATCCGGGCCTATGGGGACCAGTTCGGCCACATCCATGTAGCAGACGCTCCCGGCCGCCACGAGCCCGGCACCGGCGAAATCAACTACGCCAACGTATTCGCCTGCCTGGAGGAGACCGGATACGCCGGGCTGGTGGGCTTCGAGCTGATTCCGAAAACCACCACCGCCGAGGCGGTGAAAGCCATCCGGAAGTTTTGATTAAATAATTTAAATTAAGGAGAGACGCATATGAAAACCATTAAAATCGGCATCATCGGAGCGGGCCGGATCGGCCGGGTCCACGCGGAGAACATCGCGAAATTCGTCCCCGAGATGGAAACCAAGACCATTGCCGACCCCTACATGAGCGAGGAAACCGTGGAGTTCCTCCAGCGCCTGCGCATCCCCAACATTGTCAAGGACGCCGACGTCATCCTGAAGGACCCCGAGATCAGGGCGGTAGTCGTCTGCTCCCCCACGGACCTCCATGCGGAGTACGCCATCAAGGTGGCCGAGGCCGGGAAGGACGTGTTTGTGGAGAAGCCGGTGGACTACCGGATCGAGCGGGTGCGGGAGGTCATCGCCGCCGCGAAGAAGGCCGGGGTCAAGCTCCAGGTGGGCTTCAACCGCCGCTTCGACCACAACCACCGGGCCGTCTACGAGGCCGTCCGGGCCGGGAAAGTCGGCAAGGTGAACCTTATCAAGATCAGCTCCCGGGACCCCGAGCCTCCCACCATCGACTATGTGAAGGTCTCCGGCGGCATCTTCTATGACATGATGGTCCACGACTTCGACATGGCCCGGTTCCTGGCGGGCTCCGAGGTCACGGAGGTCTTCGCCTACGGCGGCGTGCTGGTGGACCCGGCCATCGGCGAGGCGGGAGACGTGGACACCGCCGTGGTGTCCCTGAAATTCGCCAACGGGGCCATGGGTGTGATTGACAACAGCCGCAAAGCCGTCTACGGCTACGACCAGCGGGTGGAGGTCTTCGGGTCCGAGGGCGCGGTGATGGACGAAAACGACACCCCCAACAACGCCACCTACTACGGAGCGGACGGCACCGTCTCCGGCGCCTGCTATAAAATCATGTGGGACCGCTACACCATGGCCTTTGCCGCCGAGCAGAAGGCCTTCGCCGAGGCGGTCATCAACGATACGGAAACCCAGGTCACCGGCGAGGACGGACTCGCCCCCATCCTCATCGCCGCCGCCGCCACAAAGTCCCTCAAGGAGGGCCGGCCCGTCAAACTCAGCGAAATCACGGAATAATCTCTTTCCCCGAGGTTTCCCGCCACAAATAAGAGAATGAAGGAAAGAGGTATTTTGATATGAAAAAGCGCATGATCTCTCTGCTCCTGGTCGGTTTGATGCTCCTCTCCCTCACCGCCTGCGGCAATGGGGCAGACGATTCCGCTCAGGGCGGCTCCTCCGGGGACACGGAGGGGGCGTACAAAATCAACGTCATTCTAAAGACCACCGCCTCCGAGCACTGGCAGCTCATTATGGCCGGATGCCGGAAATTCGAATCCGAGCACCCGGACGTGGTCATCGACATCACCGGCCCGGCCAACGAAACCTCCTATGACGACCAGCAAAATATGATCGAAACTACCCTGAACAACAGCGAAGTGGACGCCATCATCATCGCACCCCTCCAGTCGGAGACCGCCGCCACCCTCATTGCCGGAGAAACCCGTCCGGTCTTCGCCCTGGACACCAACATCGAAGCGCCGGAGATCGTCTCCTTCATCGGCACCGGAAACGAGGCCGCCGCCAAGCTGGGCGCCACGGAGGCCGTCGAGGCCGCGAAGGCCGCGGGCTGGGAAACCATCGAGTGCATCGAAATCGCCGGTGTCAAGGGAGACGCGACCAATACCGCCCGGATGAACGGCTATACCGCCGGAGTCAATGAAAACGGCGGCGCCTTCCTGACCGACGAAATTCAATACGCCAACGCCGTGGCGGACCAGGCCGTCACCTGCATGGAGGCCATCATCCAGACCCATCCGGACGGAATCGCCATCGTCTGCGCCAACAATGACGACATGGCCGTTGGCACCGTCCGGGCTGCGGAGGGCAATCCCAGCTTTGCCAACACCATCTTCCTGGGCTTCGACGGCTCCACCGGCGCGTGCCAGGCCATCCTGGACGGGCTGCTGACCATGTCCGTCGCCCAGCAGCCCTATGAGATGGGCTACCTGGCCTGCCAGACCGCCTATGACAAGCTCCAGGGCAAGGACGTCGACGCGGTGATCGACCCCGGCATCGAGGTCATTTCCCCCGAAAACGCCCAGGCCCGCATCGACAAGGTGAACGGATATCTGGCCGAATTGAATTGACCTGCGCCGGTCCTGCGCAAACCAGCAGCGGCGCCCGCTTATAGCGGGCGCCGCTGTTCTTACCTTATTTCTCGTGTTTCGACGGCTTAGTACATGCCGCCCATGTCAGGCGCGGCGGGGGCGGGAGCGGGGGGCTCGGGCTTGTCGGCCACCAGGGACTCGGTGGTCAGCACCATGCCCGCCACAGACGCGGCGTTCTCCAGGGCGCTGCGGGTCACCTTGGCAGGGTCGATGATGCCGGAGGCCACCATGTCGCAGTACTCCTCCTTGTAGGCGTCGAAGCCGAAGCCCTTCTCGCCGGAGCGGACCTTCTCCAGGATGACGGAGCCGTCCAGGCCCGCGTTGGCGGCAATCTGGCGGATGGGGGCCTCCAGGGCCTTGGCCACAATGCGCACGCCGGTCTTCTCGTCGCCGTCCACGCCGTTTACCAGGGCCTCTACGGCGGGAATCACGTTGACGAAGATGGTGCCGCCGCCGGCTACCACGCCCTCTTCCACAGCGGCGCGGGTGGCGTTCAGGGCGTCCTCGATGCGGAGCTTCTT
>ERZ779623.358-NODE-358-length-18266-cov-9.449783_pt1 | contig 18266 bp, 20 predicted proteins | sample MGYA00514189_ERZ779623 | MGnify/ENA primary metagenome ERZ779623 (study PRJEB29562, sample SAMEA4376712) | mouse gut metagenome | isolation source: Cecum | study: EMG produced TPA metagenomics assembly of the A DSS colitis mouse model was used to assess the... | reverse complement strand
GCCGGACGGACCTCTACGAGGTGCGGGAGCGGTGAGCGGCGGGACCTTCGCCCGGTTCCGGGATATTGTACGCCGTCCCCTGCCACCGGGTGGCGGACCGCTTCGGCGGCACCAAGGCCGCGTTTGACACCTGGGCCCCGGGTACTCAGCGGGCCCTGCTGGAGGCGGAGGGCGTGCCCTTCCGGCCTGACGGCACGGTGGACCTGGAGAAATGCCAGTGGGACCCCTTTGCGGAATAGCAAACGCGTGAAGGCATCGGCCTTCACGCGTTTTTCAGCTCTTCGGAGATATCCCGGGTGGCGTATCCGTTCAGCTCCATTCCCGCCGTATGGCCCGCCAGGTACTCGTAATAGCCCTGGGCCGCGATCATGGCCCCGTTGTCCCCGCAGAGGCGGAGGGGCGGCAGGTACAGCCGGATTCCCTCCGCCCGGCAGGCCCGTTCCAGGTCCGCCCGGATGATGGAATTCGCCGCCACGCCTCCGGCGGCCACGATGGTCCTCCGTCCCGTGAGCCGCGCCGCCTCCATGCAGCGGGGCGCCAGGGTATCGCTGACGGCCTGGGTGAAGTCCCGGGCCAGGGCCGCCCGGTCCAGCTCTTCTCCCACCTGCCCGGCGTGGTGGGCCAGGTTAACCACCGCTGTCTTCAAGCCGGAAAAGCTCATGTCCAGGGGCGCGCCGTCCACATGGGCGTGGGGCAGCGTATACACGCCTCCCGCCGACTGCCGGGCCAGCTCGTCTATGGGTTTCCCGCCGGGGTAGGGCAGGCCCAGCACCCGGGCCGCCTTGTCGAAGCACTCTCCCGCCGCGTCGTCCCGGGTGCCACCCAGGATGCGCATGTCCGTATAGCCCGCCGCGTCGATGAGGAGCGTATTTCCCCCGGAAACCGCCAGGGCCAGGAAGGGGGGCTCCAGCTCGGGGAAGGCCAGATAGTTGGCGGCAATATGCCCCCGGATATGATGGACGGGGATCAGGGGGACCCCCAGCCCCAGGGCGGCGGACTTGGCGAAGCTCAGCCCCACCAGCACCGCGCCGATGAGCCCCGGCGCGTAGGTCACCGCCACCGCGTCGATGTCCGCCCGGGTGCAGCCCGCGTCCGCCAGGGCCTTCTCCGTCAGGGCGGCGATGGCCTCCACGTGCTTCCGGGAGGCGATTTCCGGAACTACGCCGCCATACAGGGCGTGGACCTCCACCTGGGAGGCGATGGCGTCGGACAGCACGGTCCGCCCGTCCTCCACCACCGCCACGGCGGTTTCGTCGCAGGAGGACTCAAAGCCTAAAATTTTCACGGGTTTCCCCCCTTAATCTTCGTTCCATGGCACCTGCGCGATGGGGCCCGCCTCCGGGTCCCGGGGAATGCGGACGTAGCGGCCGTACTTCTCCCTGGGGAAGCGGTTCTGGTAGATGAACCGGTTTTCCTCCATCAGCCGCTCGTCCGGCACGGGCTTTTCCGAGAGGTACAGCGTCTTGTAGTGGGCCCCGAAGACGTCCGTGTCATACCCGGCGGTCCGCAGGCCGCAGCGGGCGTAGAAGCCCAGACGGCGCTCCGCCATCCCCGGGTCCGGGGCGTGGGCCGGGGCCTCGCTCTCCACCAGGATCACCTTGTCCGGCTCCGCCCGGCGGAGCAGCTCCAGCATCCGGGCTCCCGCGCCGCCGTTCCGCCGGCCCTCCGCCACGCAGAGGTAGTCCAGCAGCGCCCAGCCGGGGCGGCCCAGCCATAAAAAGCACTCTCCCGCGATTTCCTCCCCGTCAAAGAGGCACCAGGGCCGGTAGCAGCCGTCCCGGCACATGGCCTGGATATTGGCCAGGGGCTTCAGCTCCGCCGGGGGGAAGGAGGGCTTCAAATCCCGCCCGTAGACCATCGCCACCTGCGACCGCGAGGCCAGTTTCAGTTCCATCATGCGTTCTCCTGTTCTCCGGTGAGGTCCAGGGTCATGATGACCGCGTCCTCCCTGGGATGTTCGTAATAGTTTTTCCTCCGCCCCACGCCCCGGAAGCCCCGGCTTCCGTACAGGGCGATGGCGGCGTAGTTGGAGGCCCGGACCTCCAGGGTCAAAAAGGCCAAGCGGTTTCCCCTGGCAAAGTTCAAAAACACCTGCAAGAGCTGTCCCGCCACGCCCCGGCGGCGGCAGTCCGGCCGGACGGCGATATTGAGGATATTTCCCTCGTCCAGCACTACCTGGAGTCCCGCGTAGCCCGCCACGGCCCCCTGTCCGTCCAGGGCCACCAGGAAGGCGGCCAGATCGTTCTCCAATTCCTCCTTCAGCATGTTTCGGGACCAGGGGTCCGGGAAGCAGACCCGCTCCAGCTCCGCCACCTCGTCCAGATGGTCCCCGTTCATGGGGACGATTTGAACCTTCATGTTCTGTTCCATAAATGCTCCTTCCTATGCGGTTTCCCGGCTGTATAGTTGAAGCACTGAAACATCCGCAAAATGCGGATGTTCCACCAGCGGGCCGAAGACCCGCTGGACGGGCCCTGCCCGTGCGCCTCGACTATGAAGTCAAACACACGGCCGCTTATGCGGCCCCTGGCGGCAGTTTTTCTGCCGCCAGATTGAAAAGAATCCGCATGATTCTTTTCAAGTGTGTTGACTATAGAGCCCAATCCCCAGCAAAATCAGGGCCCCGCCCAGAATCACCAGCCCGCCGGGCCGCTCCGCAAAGAGGAACAGGCCGTACAGGGCGGAAAACACCGGCTCCAGCAGCTTCACCGTGGAGATAAAGGCCGGGGGCAGGTATTTGAGGCCCCAGCTGAACACGCTGTGGCCCAGCAGGGTGCAGAACACCGCCAGCCCCAGGCCCGTCAGCAGGTTTACCGGGCCGTACCCCAGCAGGGGCGTCCCGGTAACCAGGGCGATGCCCAGCAGCGTCCCGGAGGCCGAGAGGTAGACCAGGTATGTATAGGCCGTAGTGCTCAGCCGTTCCCGGCATACGGCCCCCAGCATGGTGTACACCGATACGCACGCCGCCCCCGCCAGGGCGATCAGGTCCCCCGTCAGGGCCCCCGTCCCCCCGGAGCGGTCCGCCAGGGCCACCAGGGCGCCGCCGCCGAAGGCCGTCAGCACCGCCAGCCACGCCCGGGGGCTGAGCTTTTTCTTTAAAATCAGCGCCGAGGCCAGGGCCACAAACAGGACCTCCGTGTCCACCAGTACCACCGCCGAGGCGATGGAGGTCCGGTTCAGGGCCTCAAAATAACAGGCGAAGTGGAGGCCCAGAAAGGCTCCGCTGAGGAGGCTCAACAGCAGCTCCCGCCGGGTCAGGCCGGAGAGGCTTCCCCCCCGCAGGGCCGCCGGCGTCATCAGCGCCGCCGCGAACACCATCCGGTACAGCGCCAGGATGAGGGACGGCGCCGTGGACCACCGGACCAGCAGGGCCGACAGGGACACCCCCGCCACGCCCAAGAGAACGATCAGGCGCTTCATGCCAGCGCCTCCCTCCGGTGCCCCAGATGAATGCCGATATGGCCGATTCCCAAAATTAAAACTCCCGGCAGCAGCCACCAAACCCGGCCGTAAATTCCCAGCAGGAAAAACGCCGCCACCGGCAGGCTGGCCCCCGCCACGGGGACGCCCAAGAGTCCCGCGGTGAAGTCCGCCATGGTCCGGGGGCTTTGGAAATAGCGGACCCACCAGCATTCGTATAAGGCCATCAGCGCCGCCGCCCCCGCCAGCCACCAGGACCAGCCGGACCAGGGCCCCAAACGGATCCCCGTGCTCAGCAGGGCCCCGCAGGTGACCCAGACCTGGCCGGTCCGCTCCAGCAGGGTGAGGCGGCGGTCTTCACGGGAGGGGTCGTAGTCCCTGGGCTTCCGGCGGGTCCACAGGAGATTGGGAACGATTAGCGCCAGCAGAAACAGCGCCCCCAGCCAGGAAAGCCCGATCTGCTCCGTCATCCCTTCGCCTCCAGCCAGTTCTTCCCCCAGTGGGCCTCCGCCGTCAGGGGGACGGAGAGCTGGACCACGTGCTCCATCTCCTCCTCCAGCAGCCGGGCCACGGCCTCCGCCTCCGCCTCGGGGCATTCCACGATCAGCTCGTCGTGGACCTGGAGCACCAGCCGGGCCTGGGGCTTCTCCGCCCGGAGGCGCTTCCAAACCGCCGCCATGGCCAGCTTCATCACGTCCGCCGCCGTGCCCTGGATGGGCATGTTCAGGGCCACCCGCTCGCCGAAGGACTGCATATTCTTATTGGAGGAGGTCAGCTCCGGCAGGTCCCGGCGGCGGTGGAGCAGGGTCTCCACATACCCCGTCTCCCGGGCCTTCCGGACCACCTCGTCCATATAATGCCGCACGCCGGGGAAGGCGGCGAAGTAGCCGTCCATGTATTCCCTGGCCTCCGCCATGGTGACCCCCAGGTCCTGGCTGAGGGAGAAGGGGGAGATGCCGTAGACAATGCCGAAGTTCACCGCCTTGGCCCGGCGGCGCATCTCGTGGGTCACGTCCTCCCGGTTCACATGGAAGACCTTGGCCGCCGTCTCGGCGTGGAAGTCGCCTCCCGCTAGAAACGCCGTCTCCATGGCCTCGTCCCCGGCGATGTGGGCCAGGATGCGCAGCTCGATCTGGGAGTAGTCCGCGTCCACCAGCGCGCAGCCCTCCGCCGCCGTGAACATCCGGCGGAACTCGCTGCCAAGGTCCGTCCTTGTGGGGATGTTCTGCAAGTTCGGCTCCGTGGAGCTGAGGCGGCCCGTGGCGGTGACGGTCATCTGGAACTTCGTCCGCACCCGCCCGTCGGGGTCCATGGCCTTCAAAAGGCCGTCGGCGTAGGTGGATTTCAGCTTGGCGTACTGCCGGTACTCCAGCACCGCGTCCACAATGGGGTGCTGAAAGCGGAGCTTTTCCAGCACGTCGGCATTGGTGGACCAGCCGGTCTTGGTCTTCTTCCCGTGGGGGAGGCCCAGGCGCTCAAACAGCACCTCTCCCAGCTGCTTCGGGGAGTTGATGTTGAAGGTCCCCCCGGCCATCTCGTAAATGGCGGCCTCCTGCCCGGCGATCCGGGCGGACAGGCTCTCGCCGAAGTCCCGCAGGGCCCGGGCGTCCACGCCGCAGCCCGCCCGCTCCATCTCCGCCAGCACCCGGCAGAGGGGCAGCTCGGCGGTCTGGAACAATTCCCACTGGCCCCGCTCCCGGAGCCTGGGGGCCAGGGCGCCGTACAGGGCCTCCACCGCCGCGGCATAGCGGTCCAGGGCGGCGGCGGCGTCCCCGTTTCCCAGGAGGGAGAAGGCGTCCGGCTCCAGGTACAGCGGCTGGGGCAGCTCCTCGTTGAAGTAGGAGACAAAGAGGCGCTGAAGGTCATAGCTCCCCGCCGTGGCGTCCAGCAGGTAGGCCGCCAGGGCCGTGTCAAAGATGAAGCCCTCCGCCGGAAGGCCGTTTTCCAGCAGCGTCCGCGTCAGGTCCTTGACGTTGTGGGAGACCTTTTTGACCTCCTCCGAAAAAAGGGCCGACAGCAGGCCGTTCCAATCCCCCTGATAGCGCTCGAAGAACAGCTCCGCCATTACGGCGCGGCCCTCTCCCGTCTCGCAGAAGACCCCCGCGGCGGAGCAGTCCGGCAGGGCCAGCAGGGACACGTGGTCCGCCGCCTTCCAGAGGTCCAGCAGCTCCGCCCCCCGGGCGGGGTCCGTCACGGTCTCCACGGCGGCGGCGGCTTCCTTCCGGGCCTCGGGGGCCGGGGCGGCCCCGGCGCTGAGGCCGAATTTCTCCATGAGCTTGGTGAACTCCAGCTTCAAAAACAGCGGATAGGCCCCGGGGCCCGGGGCCCTGCGCAGATTGTCCTCCGGGTAGAAGTCCAGGGGCGCGTCGGTGACGATGGTGGCCAGCCAGCAGGAATGCCGGGCGTCCGCCTCCCCCTCCGCCAGCTTTTTGACCATGCCGGGCTTGGCGGGAGTATCCGGGGCGGTCACGATTTCCGGCATGTGGGCATAGAGATGGTCAATGGAGCCATACATTTGAATCAGGCCCATGGCGGTCTTTTCCCCCACGCCCTTCACGCCGGGGATGTTGTCGGAGCTGTCCCCCATCAGGGCCTTGAGGTCGATCATATGAATGGGGTCAAAGCCGTATTCCTCCCGGAAGGCCGCCTCCGTCATGTCCTTTGTGGTGGTCTGGCCCATGCGGGTGGAGACCAGCTTCACCCGGGTCGTTTCGTTGATAAGCTGGAGGCTGTCCTTGTCCCCGGTGACCACGACGCACTCCCAGCCCGCCGCCCCGCATTTCCGGGAGATTGTGCCCAAAAGGTCGTCCGCCTCCCAGCCCTCCAGCTCATAGCGGGGGATGTTCAGCGCGTCCAGGACTTCCTTTAAAACCGGCACCTGCATCCGCAGCTCCTCCGGCATGGGCTTCCGGGTGGCCTTGTAGGCCGCGTCCGCCTTGTGGCGGAAGGTGGGGGCGTGGAGGTCGAAGGTGACGCACAGCGCGTCCGGGGCCTCCTCCCCCTCCAGGCGCAGAAGCGTCGTCAGGAAGCCGAGGACGGCGTGGGTGTAGAGCCCGTCCCGGGTCGTCAGGGGCCGGATGCCGTAATAGGCCCGGTTGATGATGCTGTTTCCGTCGATGACCATGAGCTTCATAGGGGAAACCTCCTGTCAAAAGGAAAAATTACAGTCTGGATGATTATACCACATCTAAACCGGATTCACAACAGCGGAAGCTCCTGTTTTTTCGTTTCCGGTTTGTCGCTTTTTGTTTTTCTTTTGTAACTTCTTCCCGAAGGGAAGCTGTCATAATTTATAATAAGCATTTGATACAAGGAAAGGAGTTCTGTCCATGCGCCGATTAGAAGTCTTCACCCTGGCGCTGGCCTGTCTGCTCACGCTCACCGCCTGCGGCGGCGGGGCGGAGGCGCCGGACGCCGGGCGGGACCCGCTTCCCCCGGACGGCGGCGAGGATATGACCGTCTATGACTGCGGCGGGCTGAGCGTGGCCCTGCCCACCGAACACCTGGACCTCCTGCGGGTAGATACGGACTTCCCCGACGCTGAGGAGAGCTGGAAGCCCCTGATCTCCGTTTACGAAAAAGCCTCCTACGAGGCGGCCATGGAGGACTTCGGCGGCGAGGGGGGCTTCCTCTTCGGCTTTCTGGCGATGGACCAGGCGGCCTTTGAGCAGCACATCAGCTCCGACGGCTCCGGCATCGAGGTCTTCGCCGCCGACGGGGAGCGGTACTACGCCTACACCTACCCCACCGACGTGCAGTTCTACCGCCCGGATGCCGAAAGCGTCCCGGACCACCCGGACTGGCCTGTGTGGGAGAAGCTCTGCAAGCTGGGCCCCCAGGTCCGGGAGGACTTCCTCACCCGAAACAACCTCCAGTCCTTCTCCGTTCAAGACTTCCTGGGCCGGCTGGACGAAAGCGGGGGCCATGTGGTCCTAAAATACTACCCCTATTTCCTAAAGGACGGCGATACCCGCATCTACAATCAGCTCCTCCTCCGCCAGCCCGCCCGGCAGGGCGAGGGGGGCCTGTGGGCCGTAGAGCAGTGGCTGGACGAGCGGGGCACTCAGTACCTCTACTTCCCCGACAGCGGCAAGCCCGCCGCCGAGCATTACGCGGACCTCCAGGCGGCGTGCGACGCCGGGGAGCATCCCGAGCTGCTGACCCCCGTTGGGGCGGCGGAGGCCTTTGTGAAAGACTACTTCGGCCACGAGACTGCCGAGGGCAGCTTTGAGCGGGTCCCGGAGGTGGACCAGGGCTACATGGAGCGGAACCAGCGCCTCCAGCAGCTGGTGCTGGATCTGGAATTCCGGCCGGAGGACATGGAGGATATGGACCTTCTAAACTGCGTGGGCGAGGCCACGGCGGACAACTGGGGTGTTCTGGGCCGGTTTATGTACGGCTCCGACTGGTTCAATCCCCTGATGGACGCTGTGGCAAAGGCCGCCGTGGGGGAGAACCAGCAGGACCGGGACCGGGCGGTCATGTCCTTCTTCCTGGCAACCAGGGACGCGCGGGCGGATTTCCAGACGCCGTTGAGCGGGATTCTTGCCACCCAGGCCGAGGCGGACTCTCCCGCCTTTGAAGCCGCCTTGTCAGAGTTCCCGGAGGAGGACCAGGCGTACATCCTGCCGTTCTCCGGCATGGTGAGTACCAGCGTCCGCCTCCCGTCCTAGAAAAGTTTTTCACTTTTCAAAAATTTTCTCACGCCTCCCCTTGCTTTTCTCCATTCTTTGTATTAAAGTAGAAGTATCAAATACAAAAAGGAGACTGTCAACATGAAAGTTCTGGAAACCAAGAACGCCCCCGGCGCCATCGGTCCCTATTCCCAGGGTTTTGAAGTGAACGGTTTTGTCTATACCTCCGGCCAGATCCCCGTGGACCCCGCCACCGGCGAGGTGCCCGCCGGCATCGCCGCCCAGGCGGAGCAGAGCTGCAAGAACGTGGGCGCCATCCTGGAAGCCGCCGGCGCCGGCTTCGACAAGGTGTTCAAGACCACCTGCTTCCTGGCCGACATGGGCGATTTCGCCGCCTTCAACGAGGTCTATGCCAAGTATTTCACCTCTAAGCCCGCCCGCTCCTGCGTGGCCGTGAAGGACCTGCCCAAGGGCGTCCTCTGCGAGATCGAGGCCATTGCCGCGAAGTAAGTTTCCACCGCAAAAAAAGTTCCCCTCCGAGAGGAGGGGAACTTTTTTTGCGGAAGGCGATGTACTCAATCTGTTCCAACCTTCTTGATGTCCATGTCCTTGGGCAGGACCAGGCTCAGGATGATGGACACCACGAAGACCACGGCCACCACGTTGGAGGAAAACACGGACTGGATGGTCTCCGGGAAAATGTTCCAGATATCCGCCTCGCTGGTCGCGGTGAAGCCGATGCCGATGGCCAGGGACAGCGACGCGATAGTCACGTTCCGCTGGGAGAAGCCGCAGTTGGCGATCATCTGCATGCCCGAAATGACGATGGAGCCGAACATCATGATGGTGCACCCGCCCAGCACGGACTCCGGCAGGGAGGCGAAGAAATTGCCCACCGGCGGCAGCAGGCCCGCCAGCAGCATGCATACCGCGCCGGTCATGATGGTAAAGCGGTTCACCACCTTGGTCATGGCCACCAGGCCCACGTTCTGGGAGAAGGAGGTCACCGGCGGACAGCCGAACAGGGCGGCGATGGTGGACGCGTAGCCGTCGCAGGCCAGGGAGCCGGAAATCTCATCACTGGTGATCTCCCGGTCCAGGCCGCCGGAGACCAGGGCGGAGGTATCCCCGATGGTTTCCGCCGCAGAAACCAGGAAGATGATGCAGGCGGAGGCCACAGCGCCGGGGTGGAACTCCGGCATGTAAGGCAGGAAACGGGGCAGGGCGATGAGCCCGCCGGACATCAGCGTCCCCAGGTCCACCTTGCCCATGAAAATGGCGGCGATGTAACCCACCACCAGGCCCGCCAGGACGCTGAGCTGTTTCAGGTAGCCCTTGGACAGGGTGTTCCACAGGAGGCATGCCGCCAGGGTGATGACGCCCAGCAGCAGGTTCTGGGCGGAGCCGAAATCCTCGGCATAGCCGCCGCCGAAGGACCGGGTACCCACAGTGAAGAGGGAGAAGCCGATGGCCGTCACCACGGAAGCGGCCACGATGGGCGTGATGATCTTCCGCCAGTACTTGGCCAGAAGGCCCAGGGTGCCCTCCAGCAGGCCGCCTACGATGACCGCCCCGACGAGGGAAGGATAGCCGTAGTTGGCGGCGATGGAGCTGAGCACCGCCACGAAGGTAAAGCTGACCCCCATGACCACCGGCAGCCGGGACCCGATTTTCCAAATCGGATACAACTGAATCAAGGTCGCGATGCCAGCCACGAACATGGCGTTTTGCAGCAGGACCGCCACCTCGGCCTGGCTGAGGGCCGGCTGGGCGGAAGCGGCGATGAGGGTAATGGGGGCCAGGTTGGAGACGAACATCGCCAGGATGTGCTGGAGGCCGAAGGGGATGGCCTTTCCAAGGGGCACCCTCCCGTCCAATTGATAAATGTTGTGGATGCTGGATTCCGGGGCTTGCCGTGTCTGGTTCATAGAAGTCGCTTCCTTTCTCCTCATCATGCCCGGCCGCGCCGCCGGGTCCTTGACTTCTATTATATGCACAAAGGTCGACCTTTGTCAAACAAATTTTTTGTTTTTATTACAAAAAATTTGGAGCATAAAAGGAGGACCTGCCTCCGCAGGTCCTCCAGCGTGTTCTGCTTCGCTGTTTCTCACAGCCAGGCGGTTCCCAAAAGCTCGTCCTTTCCCGGGCGGCCCATCAGCTCCGGGACCACGTCCCGGGCCTGCCGGCCCTCATACAGCACCTCATAGGCGCACCGGCAGATGGGCATTTCCACGCCCTCCCGGGCCGCCAGCTGGTGGACGCTCTCGGCGGCGTAGTAGCCCTCCACCACCGCTCCGACCTCCTTCATAGCCTCCTGGACAGATTTGCCCTGGCCTATGAGGATGCCCGCCCGGTTGTTCCGGGAGTGCATGGAGGTGCAGGTGACGATCAGGTCCCCCATGCCCGCAAGGCCGCCGAAGGTCCGCCGGACGCCGCCCAAGTGCTCTCCCAGCCGGGTGATCTCCGCCATGGCCCGGGTCATCAGCAGGGCCTTTGTGTTGTCCTGGAAGCCCAGGCCCGCGCAGATGCCGCAGCTGAGGGCGATGACGTTTTTCAGCGCCGCCGCCAGCTCCACACCCACAATATCATAGCTGGTGTAGACCCGGAAGCAGTCGCTCATGAAGGCCTCCTGGACGAAGCGGGCCTCCTCCAGCTCCGGGCAGGCGGCCACGCAGGCCGTGGGCAGCCGGAGGCCCACCTCCTCCGCGTGGGAGGGGCCGGAAAGGGCCACGATTCCCCGGCACACGTCCCCGGTGGCCTCCCGTAAAACCTGGCTCATGCGGAGATTCGTGTCCCGCTCGATGCCCTTGGAGACGGTCACCAGAACCATCCCGGGCCGGAGATAGGGGGCGATGTTCTTCCCCGTCTCCCGGACGGCGAAGGACGGCGGCGCGCTGACCACCAGCTCCGCTCCCTCCAGGCAGCTCAGGTCCCCGGTGATCTTCAGCGCCTCCGGCAGGGGAATGCCCTTTAAAAGTGGATTTTCCCGGGTCCGGGCCATCTCCTCCGCCTTGGCGGGGGTCCGGGACCAGAGGGTCACGTCGTGTCCGTTGCCGCACAGCACCAGCGCCAGGGCCGTGCCCCAGCCGCCGCTGCCCAGTACCACCGCTTTCATGCTCCGCCCTCCTTCTTCTTGTGGAACGAGAGCTTTCGTTCCGTGCCGTGAAGCAGCCGCTGGGCGTTGCCCCGGTGCTGCCAGACCACCAGCCCCCCCAGGAGGAAGGCCAGCACTACGATTCGAACCTCCGGATAGCAGTACCAGCTGATAAAGGGGAAGCTGGCCCCGGCCCACAGGGAGCCCAGGGACACATACCGGGTCAGAGCCGTCAGGATCAGGAAGCCCCCCCAGACCACCAGGGCGATGCGCCAGTCAATCATGAGGGCGATGGCGCCGCCGGAGAGGATGCCCTTGCCGCCCTTGAAGCGGAACATACAGGGGAACATGTGGCCCAGGAGGCAGAACAGGCCCGCCCAGTATTTGGCCGTCACGGCCCCGCCGAACACGGTGCTGGTCAGCAGCACGGCAATCACCGCTTTCAGCACGTCGCAGAGAATCACCACAAAGGTCAGCCCGCCGCCAAAGGTCCGGTGAAAATTCGTCAAGCCTGCGTTTCTGCTGCCGTGGTTCCGGATGTCATCCCGGAGGATATACTTGGACACAATCACCGCGCCGTTGAAGCAGCCCAGAAAATAGGACACTACGGCCGTTCCGCCATAGATTAGGAGCATCGCCAGCCACAGGTTCTCCATACTCAAACCTCCTTGTCGCCCCTCTGCCGGATGGAAATGCGGATGGGCGTTCCCTCCAGGCCGAAGGTATTGCGGATGCAGTTCTCCAGATACCGCTGATAGGAAAAGTGGAACAGCCGGGTGTCGTTGCAGAAGATGACGTAGTGGGGCGGTTTCACGCCCACCTGGGTCATATAGTAGATTTTCAGCCGCCGGCCCTTGTCCGTGGGGGGCTGGACCCGGGTCTGGGCGTCCGCCAGCACGTCGTTCAGCATGCCGGTGGTGATGCGGGTGGCCGCCTGGTTGCTGACGTAGTCGATGAGCTCAAAGAGCCGGTCCACCCGCTGGCCCGTCTTGGCGGAGATGAAGAGGATGGGGGCGTAGGCCATGAAGCTCAGACCCTCCTGGACCTCCTTGCGCATGCGGTCCATGGTCTTGCCGTCCTTTTCCACCAGGTCCCACTTGTTCACCACGATGATGCTGGCTTTTCCCGCCTCGTGGGCCAGGCCCGCCACCTTCGTGTCCTGCTCCGTGACCCCCTCCGTGGCGTCAATCAGAATCAGGCACACGTCCGAGCGCTCGATGGCCATAGTGGCCCGGAGGACGCTGTACTTTTCAATGGCCTCCTCCACCTTGCTCTTGCGCCGGAGGCCCGCCGTGTCGATGAAGACGAATTTGCCCTTGTCGTTTTCAAACCGGGAGTCGATGGCGTCCCGGGTGGTGCCCGCCATGTCGGAGACAATCACCCGCTCCTCCCCCAGGATTTTGTTCACCAGGGAGGACTTTCCCGCGTTGGGCTTTCCGATAACCGCCACCTTGATGGCATCGTCCTCCTCTTCCTCCCCGTCCTCCGGCGGGAAGTACTGGAGGCAGGCGTCCAGCAGGTCCCCGGTTCCGTGTCCGTGGACGGCGGAGACGGCGATGGGGTCCCCCAGGCCGAGATTGTAGAACTCGTAGAAATCCGGGTCCGGGGCCCCGGTGGAGTCCATCTTGTTCACCGCCAGCACAATGGGCTTCCCGCTGCGCAGCAGCATGGCGGCCACCTCCTGGTCCGAGGCGGTGAGGCCCGTCCGGATGTCCGTCAAAAAGACAATCACCGCGGCGGTCTCAATGGCGGTCTGGGCCTGGTCCCGCATGAACTCCAGAATCTGGCTGTCCGTCCGGGGCTCGATGCCGCCGGTGTCCACCAGGGTGAAGGCCCGGCCGCACCAGTCGGACTCCCCGTAGATGCGGTCCCGGGTGACGCCGGGGGTGTCCTCCACGATGGACAGGCGTTTCCCGATGATTTTATTGAACAGCATGGACTTGCCCACGTTGGGGCGGCCCACGATGGCGATGATAGGCTTTGGCATACAGCATCCCTCCCGGCGGCTTCCTTGCGCCGCCTGTTTTTCTGAAACATAAGAATCCAGTTTCATTATAACCGGGATGGGCTAAAGGCGCAAGGAAAATCTTTCCGGGAATGGGAAAAGGCGGAGGCATTCAGCCTCCGCTCCAGGAATTTACCGTTTGCAGCGGCAGCCCGCCGCGCTGATTGCCAGGGACGCCAGAAACACCCCCGCCAGGGCCAGCAGAGCCAACGGCAAAAGGGAACGAACGTTCTCCGCCAGGAAGGTCAAGTCGGACAGGGCCCACATGCCGGCCTCAAAATTTTTGATGGCGTAAAAGAAGAAGAAGGCCAGGGGAAAGCAGGTAAACTGCGCAACCTGGCTGCCAAGCCAATAGTAAAAGGGCAGATTGAACGCCGCCCAGACCGGCGGAGTCACCGCCGCCACCAGAACCGACCATCTCAATGCCTCCGGCAGGAAGGTCCGGTAAAAGGCGAAAGCCGCCAAATTGGATACCACGGCCCCCGTTATGCTCACCAGCACCGTCAGCAGGACCACGGCGTATTTCCCCGCGACCACCTTCCCCGCGCCTACCGGCAGGGTCCGCTGGTATTTCCCCCAGGCCGTCTTCTCCTCCTTCTCCAGGGCCGTGAGATGCAGAAGGCCCACCATCATATCCAGGGCAAATGAGAACAGCATCCCGGCGTAAACGCCGCTTTCGGCCGCGAACAGAATCAAAAGTCCCCCCAGCACCAGCAGGACGATTTTGTCGACGCCCTTGAAAAACAGGCACAAATCCTTGTAAATGATTCCCCTCATGACGCTTCCCCCTTGATATAAAACAGCATGATGTCCTCCAGGGACGCGGCGTCCGCCACGGCCTTGGGATACTTCTTTCCAGCGGCGGAGCGGTCCCGGACCAGGTACTCCGCGCTGACCCCCGTCTCCCGGCGGACGATGTAATCCCCCGGCTCCACCTCCGTGCCCTTGCCGCAGCGGAGGATGCCGTATTGGTCCAGAAGCACGTCCTTTTCCTCCTCGAAGACGATCTTCCCCTGGTGAATCAGCACCACGTAGTCGGCGATCTTCTGGATGTCCGAGGTGATATGGGAGGAGAAAAACACGGAATGCTCCTCGTCCTGGATGAAGTCCAGCAGAATGTCCAGAATCTCGTCCCGGATCACCGGGTCCAGGCCCGCCGTGGCCTCGTCCAGAATCAGCAGCCGGGGCCGGTGGGCCAAGGCGGCGGCAATGGACAGCTTCATCTTCATGCCCTTGGAAAAGGTTTTGACCCGCTTCCGCTCCGGCAGGGCGAAGCGCTTCAAATAACCTCGGTACGCCTGGCCGTCCCAGACGGAATACACCCCGGAGAGGACCTTTTCCACGTCCAGAGGCGTGAAGGCCTCCGGGAAATTACAGGCGTCGAACACCACGCCCAGGTCGTTTTTCACGGCGGGGCCGGCATGATCCCGGCCCAGAAGCTCCACAGTCCCGCCGTCTTTTTTCAGATCGTTTAAAATCAGGCGGATGGTGGTGCTCTTCCCCGCGCCGTTTTCCCCGATAAAGCCCACTATGCGGCCCTTGGGCACCTGAAAAGACACGCGGTCCAGGGTGAAGCCCGGGAAGCGCTTGGTGAGGTCCCGGACCAAAATGCTGTTTTCCATGCTCAATCTCCTTCTTCATAAAACAATGTCAGGATGCCCGTCAGTTTCTCCAGCGGGATGCCGTGGGAGCGGCCCAGCTCCGCCGCCCTTTGCAGCAGGCCCTCCGCCTCCCGGAGCCGCTCCTCCCGGATAAACTCCTGATTTTGCGCCGCCACAAAGCTGCCCTTGCCGGAGACCGTCTCGATGAAGCCGTCCCGGGTCAGGTCCTCATAGGCCCGCTGGACCGTGATAACGCTGAGGTGGAGCTCCTTCGCCAGGGCCCGCATAGAGGGCAGGGCCTCCCCGGCGGTTAAGGTTCCGTCCATGATCTGCGTCTTGATCTGCTGGCAAATCTGCTCATAAATCGGTTTGCCGCTGCTGTTGCTGATGAGAATGTCGATAAGATCGCCTCCTTTGTGCCATTCGTACCGTGCGTGCTGGTTCGCTAAGTACACTATAGACGATTACGGGCCGTTTGTCAAGAGGGAAACGAAAAAAGAGGGGGAAAAATCCCCCCCCTCCTGTCTGGCTGGTTCAGCCGTCCGCCTGCCAGACCTCAAAACGCAGCAGCCACACATCGCCGTCCCCGTCAACCATTCCCACCACCTCCGGGGTAAGCTCCACCGGTTCCATGCCGTCCACCACATCCAGGCGTTCATCCCCCGGATCCAAATAGAAAAACCACTGCGGGAAGGGCTTTCCGCCGGACTGCCGGAGCATCCCCGCCTCCAGCACCGTGACGCTTGCTCCAGGATAAACGGTGTAAACCGGGTACTCCCAAAGCTCCGGGCCCCCGTCATTGCAGAAGTCCTGCCCAACCTCCCGGACATTGGTAATTTCGATTTTTAGCCCGCCGTATTCAAACAGATCGGTTTCTCCCCTGACCTCCTTCGGAGAATCGAAGGCGGCCCAGAACACGAACACCGCCAGCAGGGCGATTCCGGGGAACAGCAGGGACCTGTAGCGCTGGACCGGCTTGCGGGGGCGCTTCATCGAACGCATGGGATACGCTCCTTTCTATTTAAGAAAAAAGAGAGGGGAGACAAGCTCCTCTCTCTTAATCCAACAGAACCTTACTTCGAGACGACGGACTTCACGACCTTGATCTCCCGGCCGTTGTAAGTACCGCACTCCTGGCACATTCTGTGGGGCAGGTGCATCGCACCGCATTTGGGGCACACGACCAGATTGGGGGCCGCCAGCTTCCAGTGGGAGCTGCGCCGCTTGTCCCGTCTTGCTTTGGATACTTTACCCTTGGGTACTGCCATTGTGACACCTCCTTAATCCTACAAAAGGCGCGGAGCGCGCTTCTCGTTATTTGTTCTCCAAAAGGCTTGCCAGGGCCGCCAGCCGGGGGTCCGGCTCCTTCTTGCAGGAGCAGGGGCCGAGGTTCCAATCGGCACCGCACCGGGGGCACAGTCCCTTGCAATCTTCCGAACACAGTGTTTTGCTGTCCATGTCGAGGATCAAGGCCGTCCGGGCCAGTTCGCCCGCGTCTGCCTTTCCGTCCTCCAGCAGGACGATCTCGTCGCTTTCCTCGTTCTGGAGCTCCTCCGCCAGCATACAGCGGTAATCCGTCCGCTTCTCCAGAAGGAACGCCTTCCCGCAGCGGTCGCAGACCGCGTCCAGCGTGGTCTCCGCCGTCAGGGCCAGCTCCAGCAGGTCCGCCGTGTTGCGGATCTCTCCCTCCACCGTCACCGGACGGCTGATCGGATTCCGGCCGTCAAATTCCAGCCCGGACAAATCCAGCTCAAACCGGAAGTCCAGCCGCTTGCCGGGGGTGTGGAGTATGGGCCTTACATCAATTACCATAAGCTACCTCGCAACGATACCTTACGTATTATAAAGGATGGTCCCGCCAATGTCAAACAATTTTTTCGTTTTTTGCCCTCTTTTTTATTCGTCATCGTCGTTTCCTCCAAAGGGCAGGGCAATTCCCAGAAAGGTGGGCCGGAAGCCCTTGCGGATCTTCTTCAGGGAAGCGGCCTGATACGCCTCCTTGGGCCACCGGGCGGCCCAGCCCTCCCGGAGCTTTTCCTCCAGCGGGGCGCAGGCCGGGTCCTCCATCAGCACGGGGCTGAGGAAGCAGACGATCATCTGCTTGTCGTTCAGCATCGCCAGGGAGCGGTTCCAAGGCTTTTGCCGGGCCCAGCCCTCCGCCAGGCCGTCCAGCAGCGCCTCCGCCAGGGCCGCAAGTCCCTCTTCTCCGCCGGCCAGCGCCGCCTCCCGGAACAGCGGGGCGTATTGCGCCCGGTAGTCCTGGTATGCCTGGTCGTATTCCTTCCCGGTAAACCGGTCCAGCCAGGGCTTCCCGTCCCGGACCGCCGCCAGCAGGGTCTCGGTCTTCACTTCGCTCATGATAGTTCCTCCTTCTCCGGCTTCAGCGCCGTCTATCGGACATCCCGCGGGCCAGCCCCGCCGCCAGCCCGACGCCGGGGAAAATTCCGCCGCCATAGCGGGTTTCTCCTTTACATTCTCCCGCAAAACGGGTATGATGGACAAAACCCACTCAGGAGGTCCGTCATGCGGGAGCTCACCATCGGAAAAAACGACGCCGGACAGCGGCTGGACCGCTTTGTCGCCAAGAATCTGCCCCTTCTTCCCCCGGCCCTGCTGCAAAAGTACATCCGCCTCAAGCGGGTGAAGGTCAACGGGAAGGGGGCCAGGCGGGACGCCCGGCTTCATGCGGGGGATGTTTTACAATTATATATCAACGACGAGTTCTTTGACAAGCCCCAGGAAGAAAATCTCTTTCTCTCCATCTTCCAGCCCCGGCTGAACATCGTCTACGAGGACGAAAACCTCCTCCTGGCGGACAAGCGGCCCGGACTGGTGGTTCACGCCGACGAGACGGAAAAGGTCAATACCCTTATTAACCATATCCAGGCTTATCTCTATCAGAAGCGGGAGTGGAGTCCCCGGCAGGAGAACGCCTTTGCCCCAGCCCTGTGCAACCGGATTGACCGGAACACCGGGGGGATTGTCATTGCCGCGAAAAACGCGGAGACGCTGCGGATCATCAATGAGAAAATCCGGGCCCATGAGCTGGAGAAGTCTTACCTCTGCGCCGCCGCGGGCCGGCCCCGGCCCGCCGAGGGGAAAATCGAGGGCTTCCTTTTGAAAGACGAGGCGAGGAAGCTGGTGACCTTCCACCGCCGCCCCGTTCCCGGGGGGAAGTCCGCCGCCACGCTGTACAGGACGCTGGAGACCAGGGGGGAGCTGTCTCTGGTGGAGTGCCGGCTGCTGACGGGGCGGACCCATCAGATCCGGGTCTCCATGGCGGAGATCGGGTGCCCCCTGCTGGGGGACGGAAAGTACGGCAATGGCGGAGTGAACCGGAAATATCATGAGACCCGGCAGGCGCTGTATGCCTACAAGCTGGCGTTTGCGTTTCCCACCGACGCGGGGATTTTGAACTACCTCCGGGGGAGGGAGTTCGTGGTGGAGGATGTGCCGTTTCGGGAGAAGTACTTCTCCCCGCGATAGCGGCTGTGAGGACGGCCGGTTTCTTC
>ERZ779623.356-NODE-356-length-18295-cov-9.454496_pt1 | contig 18295 bp, 21 predicted proteins | sample MGYA00514189_ERZ779623 | MGnify/ENA primary metagenome ERZ779623 (study PRJEB29562, sample SAMEA4376712) | mouse gut metagenome | isolation source: Cecum | study: EMG produced TPA metagenomics assembly of the A DSS colitis mouse model was used to assess the... | reverse complement strand
CCTTGTCTGACGGGAAGCATCCTCGTCCGTCCGCTATCCCTCGGTTATGAATACAGGTTCTAATACGAAAAGGCCCCGGGGCTGCCTGTTCCCCGGGGCCTTTCCATATTCTAAAGAGGTGTCTCTGGCAAGCGTTATTTGCGGGCCTCCGCGCGCTCGTGCCCATGGCAGCAGCCGCAGGAGGCGCAGTCTCCATTGCAGTGCCCGCCCCGCTTATGGCTCCGCCACAGGGACCGGACGGCCAGGGCCACGACTGCGGCCAGGACCAGGAGAACAATAAGATTTCCCAAAACCGGGGACATACGATCAACTCCTTAAAAGGAAGAACTGGGTCAGATCTTCGCGCCGGAGACGGACATGACCCGGCGCTGCTCCTCCTCGGGGCGGCGGCCCTTGCGGACCAGCAGGAAGATGATTCCCGCCAGCAGGACCAAGGCCGCTGCGGTGCCCGGGCCGAAGCTGGCCTCGCCGGTGACCAGTCCGCCCAGCTGGAAGACGATCAGGCTCACCACGTAGGCAAAGCCGCACATGTAGCCGATGGCCGCCGCCGTCCACTTGGCGTTGTTCATCTCCCGCTTGATGGCGCCCATGGCGGCGAAGCAGGGGGCGCAGAGAAGGTTGAAGATCATGAAGCTGTAAGCCGTCATGGCGCCGAAATCCGCCTGGACCAGGGCCCAGATGGCCTCGCCGTTGTCGCCCAGCTCCTCGCCGGCGAAGTTGTACAGCACGCCCATGGTGGAGACGACCTCCTCCTTGGCAATGAGGCCGGTGAAGGTGGCGACGGTGGCCTTCCAAGCCATATCGCCCACCCAGCCCAGAGGCGCGAAGATCCAGGCGATGCCGCTGCCGATGGCGGCCAGCAGGGAGCTGTTATTGTCCTCCACAGGCCCGAAGGCGCCGCCCTCGAAGCCGTAGCCCTGGAGGAACCAGAGGATGATGGTGGAGATCAGGATGACGGTCCCCGCCCGCTTGATGAAGCTCCAGCCCCGCTCCCAGGTGGCCCGCAGGACGTTTCCGGCGGAGGGCGCGTGGTAAGCGGGCAGCTCCATAACGAAGGGCGCGGGCTCCCCGGCGAACGCCTTGAACTTCTTCAGCATGATGCCGGAGACGACCACGGCGGCGATGCCGATGAAGAACGCGGATACCGCCACCCAGGCGGAGCCGCCGAACACCGCCCCGGCGAAGAGGCCGATGATGGGCAGCTTGGCCCCGCAGGGAATGAAGCCGGTGGTCATGATGGTCATCTTCCGGTCCCGGTCCTGCTCGATGGTCCGGGAGGCCATGATGCCGGGAACGCCGCAGCCGGTGGCCACCAGCATGGGGATGAAGCTCTTGCCGGAGAGTCCGAAGCGGCGGAAGATGCGGTCCATGATGAAGGCGACACGGGCCATGTAGCCCACGTCCTCCAGGACGGCCAGCAGCAAAAACAGCACCAGCATCTGGGGCACGAAGCCCAGCACCGCGCCCACGCCGGCGACGATGCCGTCCTGAATCAGGCCATAGAGCCAGCCGTCCGGGGAGACGCTCAGGGAGGTCAAAATGGAGTCAAACAGGCCGGGGACCCACTCGCCGAAGAGCACGTCGTTGGCCCAGTCGGTGCCCACGGTGCCGATGGAGACGGCCCAGCCGCCCATGGCGATGGCGTAGATGCAGAACATGATCACCGCGAAAATAGGCAGGGCCAGGACGCGGTTGGTGACAATTTGGTCGATTTTGTCGGAGACGGAGAGGCTGTGCTTCGCCGCTTTCTTTTTCACGGCCCGGCCCACGACGCCGCTGATGTAGGCGTACCGCTGGTTCGTGATGATGCTCTCCGCATCGTCGTCCAGCTCCCGCTCGCAGTCGGCAATGTGCTCTTCCAAATGGGAGACCAGCCCGGCGTCCAGGGCCAGCTCCTCCAGGACCTTCTCGTCCCGCTCGAAGAGCTTGATGGCGTACCAGCGCAGGTAGCCCTCCGCCACCCTGCCCTGGATGGACTCCTCAATGTGGGCCAGGGCGTGCTCCACGCTGCCGGTGAACACGTGGGGCAGCTCCCCGTTCCTCCCGGCCTGGGCGGCGGAGACGGTCCGCTGAGCGGCCTCCAGGCCGCCCTCGCCCTTGAGGGCGCTCATTTCGACGACTTCGCAGCCCAGGGCCTGCCCCAGCTTGGCAAGGTCAATCTGGTCCCCGTTTTTCCGCACCAGGTCGATCATGTTCACCGCCACCACGACGGGGAGGCCCAGCTCGATGAGCTGCGTGGTGAGGTAGAGATTCCGCTCGATGTTGGTCCCGTCCACAATGTTCAGGATGGCGTCCGGCTTTTCGTTCACCAGATACGACCGGCTCACGACCTCCTCCAGGGTGTAGGGGGACAGGGAATAGATGCCGGGCAGGTCCTGGATGACCACATCCTTGTGGCCCTTCAGTCTGCCCTCTTTTTTCTCCACCGTGACCCCGGGCCAGTTGCCCACATATTGGTTCGACCCGGTGAGCTGGTTGAACAGGGTGGTTTTTCCGCAGTTCGGATTGCCCGCCAGGGCAATTTTGATATCCATGATGGCTGATTCTCCCTTCCAGATGGTTATTATAGACTAACTTCGACCCCGAAAAAACAGCGGACAGCCCGCCGCCTTTTCGAATCAAAGGACCTCGATGCTTTCCGCATCGGCCTTTCGCAGGGACAATTCATACCCCCGCACATTCAATTCCATGGGGTCCCCTAGAGGAGCCACCTTCCGCACGAAAATCTCCACGCCCTTGGTGATGCCCATGTCCATGATCCGCCGCTTCACCGGGCCCTCGCCGTGGAGCTTTGCCACGGTGACGGTTTCGCCCACCTTGGCGTCCTTCAGTGTCTTCATCCCAATTCCTCCTCAAATCATAATGCGGTTCGCCAGCCCCCGGTCCAGGGCCACGCGGCTGTCCTTCACCTGCAGGATCAGATTTCCCGCGATCTCATTGACCACGGTGACGGCGGCGTCCACCACAAAGCCCAGCTCCGCCAGATGCTGGCGCACCTCATCCTTCCCGGTGATCTTGCGTATCGTGACGGTCTCGCCGGTCTTTGCCATGGAAAGCGGCATCATGATAGGCCTCCTGTCAGTGAATGATTGTCAGTTAGAGACATCTAACTCTCCTTACGGTTTCGTAGTTTATCATGACTAACTCCTTCTGTCAAGAGGTTTTTTGAAAAAACGCAAATTTTTTCCTGAGAGCCTGTGCGGCATATTCGGCAGGCCCTGGGCAAAAAGGGAGGCTTTCGGCGGCGCTGGTAAAAATTTTTAATAAAATATAAATTTATCCTGCGGATTCTTGCAAAACGAGAGGGAGTTCCCTATACTGATGTTTACTATAAAGCGAGGAGAACGCGCCGCCGCGCACCGGCGCGGGAGAGAGGAGCACCGCGATGAAGGTACTGGTCCTGTCGGATTCCCACGGAAACATCGACAATATGATCCAGGCCGTGGAGCGGGAGGCGCCCCGGATGATCATCCACCTGGGGGACTGCTGGCGGGACGCGGAACGGCTCCGCGACCGATTCCCGGAGCTTCCCCTGGAGCAGGTATATGGCAACTGCGATTATTTCCGGGGCTCCCGGGACGCGGAGAAGCTGCTGTACCTAGGGGACAAGCGGGTGCTGCTATGCCACGGGCACACCTACGGCGTAAAGCAGTCTCTGCTGACGGCGGGACTGGCGGCGGAGGAACAGGATCTGGACCTCTTTCTCTTCGGCCACACCCACAAGCCCCTGGTGGACAAACGGGGAAAAACGCTGTTTCTGAACCCCGGCAGCATCGGGGACTACGCCCGGCCCACGTATGGCATTGTGACCCTGGAGGACGAGAAGCTGGACGCGCGGACGGCGCTGCTGCGAGACTGAACGGGCGGTTTTGCGGCATATTTATAAACGCGCTTTCCATATGAAGGGAGAGAGAAAAGGGTGAGGCGCTGCATTGCCTGCGCCGGAATCGTCTAAACTACTGTCAAATCACTGTCAAATCAAAAAGGAGAAGATTTCATGACGATTCCGGCTCCAACAAAGCTGTACCCCAGATCGGGGGACCGCCAGACTATTTACCTAAAAAACGCCATTGAGAACCCCCGTATTGAGGTGGGCGGCTTTACCATCTACAACGATTTTGTCCATGACCCCAGGGACTTTCAGAGGAATAATGTGCTTTACCATTACCCCGTCAACGGCGATAAGCTGGTGATTGGGAAGTTCTGCTCCATCGCCTGCGGGGCGCGGTTTATAATGAACAGCGCCAACCACGCCCTGGGCTCCCTGTCCACCTATGTGTTCCCCATTTTTTACGAGGAGTGGGACCATGGGATGAAGGTGACGGAGGCTTGGGACAACCGGGGGGATATCGTTGTCGGGAACGACGTGTGGATTGGCTATGAGGCGGTGATTCTGTCCGGCGTCACCATCGGAGACGGGGCCATCGTGGCCGCCCGGTCCGTGGTGACGAAGGACGTGCCGCCCTACACCATTGTGGGCGGCGTTCCGGCGAAGCCCATCCGGCGGCGGTTCGATCAGGAGACCATCGACGCGCTTTTGGAGCTGCGCTGGTGGGACTGGCCCCTGGAAAGGCTCTCGGGCAGCCTCCGGGCCATCCAGGCGGGAGACCTGGAAGCCCTGCGGAAAGAGCGCTGAATCCGTTCGGACCCATAACAAGGGCCGCGCTGTGTGTTCACAGCGCGGCCTTTTGCTCATTTGCGGTATTTATACTAAACCTCATAGTCCACCGCCACCCGGTCCTCCCGGATGGACTTGCACAGGGCGGAGACCGCCTTGTGCCGGGGATCGTTCTTATAGGCTTCCAGGTCCTCGAGGCTCCGGAACTCGCTGACCAGCACCGCGTCGTAGTTCCCGGCTCCGACGTTCCGGGCCGCCTCGCTGCTCAATAACTGGGGAATCACGCCCTGTAAGGCCCGGAGGCCGCTGAGGAACTGCTCCTGCTCCGCCTCGGTGCCGGGGCGGAATTTCCACATGACGATATGGCGGATCATAGAAGGCCCTCCTTGTTACTTGCCGTTCTTCCGGTTGTACGCCTCGATGCCAAGGCCCAGCAGCTCAATGGCCCGGGTCAGCTCCTGGGGCTGGGTGACGTAGGCGATGCGGATCTCGTTCCGGCCCTTGCCCGGGGTGCCGTAAAAGCCCTCGCCGGGGGCGTACATAACGGTTTCGCCGTGGTCCTCGAACTCCTGGAGCAGGAAGTACTGGAGCTTCTCCGCGTCGTCCACGGGGAGGGTGGCCATGACGTAGAACGCGCCCTCCGGGGAGCTGTGGGTTACGCCGGGGAGTTTGGACAGGGCGGAGACCAGCGCGTCCTTCCTCCGGCCGTACTCGTCCCGAACGGAAGCCAGGTAGTCCGGCGTCATGGTGCGATAGAGGGCGGCGGCGCCGATCTGGTCCAGCGTGGCGGCGCAGAGGCGGCCCTGGCAGATTTTCATGGCCAGCTCCATGAAGTGCTTGTTCCGGGAGATCAGCGCGCCCACCCGCGCGCCGCAGGAGGAGAAGCGCTTGGAGATGGAGTCGGTGACGATGACGTGTTCCGCCCCGTCCTCGTACTCCAGCAGGGAGCTGAGCTTTTTCCCGGAGTAGATGATCTCCCGGTAAACCTCGTCGCTGACCAGGAAGAGGCCGTGCTCCTTGCAGATGTCCAGCAGGAGGCGCTGCTCCTCGTGGGTGAGGACCGCGCCGGTGGGATTGCCGGGGTTCGTAATCATAATGGCCTTGGTGCGCTGGTTGATGAGGGGCTCGATCTTCTCCCGGCGGGCGAAGCGGTAGCCCTCCTCCGCCGTAGTGGGGATGGGGACGATTTTTCCGCCAGTGACGCCGATAAAGGTGTCGTAGTTGGGGTAGAAGGGCTCGGGAATCAAAACCTCGTCCCCGTCGTCCAGGATGCAGGCGGCGGTGAGCTGGAGGGCTTCGCTGCCGCCGTAAGTAGCCAGAATCTCCTCCAGCGCCAGGGAGACGCCGAAGCTCTTATAATAGTCCCGCACGGCCTCCAGGTAGACGTCCACGCCGCCGGCGGGGGCGTAGGCCAGGACGGAATCCTGGAAGCCCCGCACGGCGTCAAAGAATGCCTGGGGGGTCTCCACGTCGGGCTGTCCGATGTTCAGATGGAGGACGCGCCGCCCGGCTGCCTCCGCCGCCACCACATAGGGGTGGAATTTCCGAATGGGGGAGAGGCTGCACGCCTCGCATTTGCTGGAAAACTTCATCCTTTTCGCCTCCTTGGGGCTCTGTATATTTATATTGGCGCAGACTGCGTATTTTCTTATTGTAGCATCTCCGCGGCCCATGTCAAACGCTTTTTCCAAAATCGTCGTTTTGCCCGACAGGAGCCGGGAGGCCGGGGCGGAGGCTGGGCAAACTGCGCAAAGGCGGAGGGCATTCCGGAGAGAAACGGGCCCGCCGCACCCAGATGCTTCCAGTTTTAAGGGGATTTTGGGAAACACGAGGGAAAAAATTTCCGAAAGGTAGTTGACATTTTAAAATTGCTTATTATAATAGGTGCCAGCATGATAGAGGCGCGGACGTCAAGAGTACGCCTCCCCAAGGGTTCAGGAGCCGGGGAGGGGGAAAGGGGCTTCCGCCGAGGTTTCGCCCGTTCCAGCCTGAGAGGGACGCGAAGCCGGGCCGCAGGATAACATCCTGCGGACTGTCACTCCCTTGGGAGTGGAGCGCTGTCGTGGATTCATCCGTTTCGTGTGTTCGGTATGAAGTCATGACAAGCTGTCATGACTTCATTTTTCATTTAGGAGAGAGCGTTATGAAGAACCTGAAAAGACGGTTTCTGCCCCTGCTGGCGGTCATGCTGCTGCTGTGCGCAGCCATGACCGTCCCCGCCCTGGCATCCGGAGAGGACCTCACCGAGGCCGCCGGCACCAAGTACATTGAGTGCCCGGACTGCGGCACGGCGGGCGTCGTCCTGTCTGAGGACCTGGAGGCCGTCACCTGCGAGGCCTGCGAAGGCGTGGGCTATGTCAACTCCCCCAGCAGCTTCTACAACACCTTCTGGGCCCTGCTGCCCCCCATCATCGCCATCGCCCTGGCCCTGATCACCAAGGAGGTCTATTCCTCGCTGTTCCTGGGCATCCTGGTGGGCGGCCTGCTGTACTCCAACTTTGCCTTTGAGGCCACCATCCTCCATGTGTTCAACGACGGCATCGTGGCCTCCGTCACCGACAGCTACAACATGGGCATCCTGATCTTCCTGATTATCCTGGGCTCCATGGTGTGCCTGATGAACAAGGCGGGCGGCTCCGCCGCATTCGGCCGCTGGGCCAAGGACCATATCAAGTCCCGGGTGGGGGCCCAGCTGGCCTCCGTGCTCCTGGGCGTGCTGATCTTCATTGACGACTACTTCAACTGCCTCACCGTGGGCAGTGTCATGCGCCCCATCACGGACAAGCACAACATCTCCCGGACCAAGCTGGCCTATATCATCGACGCCACCGCCGCCCCGGTGTGCATCATCGCCCCCATCAGCTCCTGGGCCGCCGCCGTGGCGGGTTTTGCCGAGGACGGGCAGGGCTTCAACCTGTTCCTCCGGGCCATCCCCTACAACTATTACGCCCTGCTGACCATCGTCATGATGGTGGGCATGATTATCATGAAGGCGGAATTCGGCCCCATGGCGAAGTATGAGAAAAACGCCATTGAAAAGGGCGACCTCTTTTCCGGCTCCAACCCCTACGCCAACGCCTCCGACGATTCCCCCGAGGACAAGGGCGCCGTGCTGGACCTGGTCCTGCCCGTGGTTATGCTGATTATCTGCTGCGTCATCGGCATGATCTATTCCGGCGGCTTCTTCGAGGGCGAGGGCTTCATCACCGCCTTCTCCAACTCCGACGCCTCCGTGGGCCTGATGCTGGGCTCCGCCTTCGCCCTGGTGTTCACCCTGGTCTATTACCTCATCCGCCGGGCCATGAGCTTTAAGGAAATGATGGGCTGCATCCCCGAGGGCTTCAAGGCCATGGTTCCCGCCATCATGATTCTGACCTTCGCCTGGAGCCTGAAGAACATGACCGACTCCCTGGGCGCGAAGTTCTTCGTGCGGGATTTCGTCCGCTCCTCCGCCTCCGGCCTCCAGATGATCCTGCCCCTGATTGTGTTCGTCATCGGCTGCCTGCTGGCCTTCGCCACCGGCACCTCCTGGGGCACCTTCGGCATCCTGATTCCCATTGTGCAGAATGTGTTCTCCATGGACAACCCCATGGCCATCGTCTGCATCTCCGCCTGCATGGCCGGCGCGGTCTGCGGCGATCACTGCTCCCCCATCTCCGATACCACCATCATGGCCTCCGCCGGCGCCCAGTGCGACCACGTGAACCATGTTTCCACCCAATTGCCCTACGCCATCACCTGCGCAGTGGTGTCCGGCGTGACCTATCTCATCGCGGGCATCCTGGTGAGCCTGGGTGCGCCCGGCCTGCTGGGCCTGCCTATCGGCATCGTGCTGATGCTCGGCGCCCTCTTCGCCATCCGCTCCAGAAGCGCTCAGGCTGCCTGAATTTAAATCCGGCGAAGACAGCAGGGAGCTCCACCCTCTTTGCGTTCTTTGCAGCGCCCGGTCTTCGGACCGGGCGCTATTTTTTCCGGGAGGGCTTGACAGAAGCCTGTAATTGTATTATTATATTATTGTACTAAAGTTACAATACAAATATTTTTGTCAAGTCCGCCGGAAACAGCGGGGGAAAGGAGCCTCATTATGGAACAAGCGAAAGCAGGGGGAGTGACCTCCTCAGACCTGAAATGGATTGCCCTGGGGCTGATGGTTTTAGACCATATCCATTACATCTTCGGCTTTACGGGCTGGGTCCCCGAATGGTTCAGCATGCTGGGGCGGCTGTCCGCACCGCTGTTCCTCTTCTGCCTGGCGGAGGGATTCCGCCATACCCATGACAGGAGAAGATACTTTGCAAAAGTATATGGGATTCATCTCCTGATGTCCGGCCTGCTGTTTTTGATGATGTGCGGCGTTCTGCCGGTTCGTCCCGACGGGTTTTATCCCATGAACGGCATGATGACCTCCTTTGTCATTTTGATGGTGGTCTTTCAGGGGATCGACTGGCTGGGGGAAAAGCGCTGGCTCCCGGGGCTGGCGGCAGTGGTCCTGCCCCTGGCGTGGCCCATTCTGGCGGGACTGCTGATGCGGGGCGTGCCCGCCCTGCAAATGCCCCTGCTCGCCCTGGGCTATACCCTTCTGCCCATGTGGAACAGCAACCCGGACGCCAGCATTTCCGTCATTGCGACAGGCGTGCTTCTCTATGCGTTCCGCCGGAACCGGAGGGTCCAGGCCGGCGCTTTCGTGGCGGGAACCATGGTGTTTTCCTTCCTGCTTCCCCTGCTTTTACTGTTCCAATCCCCGGAGTTTCACTGGACCATGATGTTTACCACCGCCTACGAGTGGTACGGGGCCCTTGCGGTGGCTTTGATGCTGTGTTACAATGGGGAACGGGGCCGGGGACCGAAGGCTTTCTTTTACGCCTTCTACCCCGCCCATGTCTACATCTTATACGCGCTGTCCTGGGCGGCGTATCCGCTTTTGGCGGGAGGCTGACGGGAGAGGGGAAAGGAGGCCGCGCCGATGCGGGCGAAACGGACCAAGCTGCTGGGAGGAGCGGCGGCGCTTCTGCTGGTTTTTTTCGCATCCTGTGTTCTGCTGGATGGGAGCACCGGCTGGTTCCCGGTGCTGGGGAACCTGGTTTCCGCCGCGCGGATGCGAAGCTATGCCGCCCAGGTTTATCCGGAGCTGAAGCCGGAGAGCCCCTGGGCCCGGTACGACCCGGAGGACGGCGGCTACTTTCTGGCCTTTACCCTGAAGGACGGAGGGGGACGGCGCAGCTTGTGCTATGACTTGGGTTCCAAGCTGGTTGCAGACGAACGGCGGAGAACCGTACTGCGGAAGGAGCTTGGCATCGCGGAGCATCCGCAGGTCAACGGGCAAAGAGCCTGCTGGGACGCCCGGTGGGACCCCAGCGAGCCGGACACGCCGGTGGTGGAGATCCGCATCGGCTTCGGGGACAGGAACAGCGCCCCGGTCCCGGAGGAAGCGGCCATGCGGGAGGCCATGGCGGACCGGGCTATGGAACTTTATGAGGACTTATCCCCCAGGACCCCGGTTCACAGCGTCTCCGTGCACTACAGCCATGAGGCGCAGGAGGACGAACGCGGCGGATCTCTGTGGCGCTCCATTACGGTGGAGCTGCCGGATGGTACGCCGCTGACCCGGGAGATGGTGCTTTCCGGGAACCTGGAAAGCCGTTAGGCCCCGGATTTCCCTCTCATAAGAAAGGAGCGCCCTTATGCGCATGATCTTTGAAAATCTGCTGGCCCTGCTGGACCGGGGGGAGGACGCCGTGCTGGTGACGGTGGTCTTGGCTCAGGGGTCCACCCCCCGGGGGGCCGGGTCCCAGCTTTTGGCGGGCCGGGAGGGCCTGATCGCCGGGACCATCGGCGGCGGGCCGGGGGAGGCCCAGGCCCTGGCTTTCGCGGCGGAGCTGCTGCGTGAGGGGAGGTCCGCCGTCCGCCGCCTGGAGCTCCGCCACGGCGGGGAATTGGATTCCGTCTGCGGCGGAGAGCAGACCGTGCTTTTCCAGCGCATCCCCCGTGACAGCGGGAGCTGGCGGGGCCTGGCCCGAGAGGTCCTGAAGCGGCTGGAGGCCCACCGGAGCGGCTGGCTGGCCCTGGAGGCCGGGGAGGACCCAGCCCTGCTGGAGGCGGGCCCCGCAGGTCCCGTCTGGGACGGGGAACGGTTAACCTTCCCTCTGCCGGTGGGGGAACGGGTGGTGGTCTTTGGCGGCGGGCACTGTGCCTTGGCCCTGGTTCCGGTTCTGCGGAGCGTGGGCTTCCGGGTGGCGGTGTTTGACGACCGCCCGGAGTTTGCCAGTAAAGAGCGCTTCCCGGAGGCGGAGGCGGTGGTGTGCCGCGCGTATACCGATCTCGCCGGAGGATTGGAGCTGACGGCGGAGGACTACGCCGTGGTCATGACCAGCGGCCACAGCCACGACTTCGAGGTGGAGGAGCAGCTCCTCCGCCGGCCCTTGGCTTATATAGGGGTCATGGGTTCCCGGACGAAAACCGCATATGTCAACGGAAAGCTCCGGGAGGCGGGAATCTCGGAGGAGGCTCTCCGGCGGGTTCACACGCCTATCGGCACCGCCATCAAAGCCGTGACCCCGGAGGAAATCGCCGTCAGCATCACCGGGGAGCTGATCTATGAGCGGGCCCTCCGGAGGGAAGCCGCCGGGGAGGCGGGGCATAGCTGCCCATCACATTTATAAAGTATAGAAAGAATCCTCCCGCCCCTTGGGCGGGAGGATTCTTTTCACGAAAAGGCGGAGGTACAATCGGCGGGTCCGCCCAGAAGCATCTTCAAGCCGTGCTCCAAGGCGGGCAGCACCGCCTCCAGGTTCTCCCGGGCCGCCTTGGGGCTGCCGGGAAGATTGATGATAAGGGTCCCGCCCCGGATGCCCGCCGCCGCCCGGGAGAGCATCGCCCGGGGGGTGATGGCCAGGGACGCGGCCCGCATGGCCTCCGGGATGCCGGGGGTCAGGCGATTGCAGACGGCCAAGGTGGCCTCCGGGGTCACGTCCCGGGGGGAGAAGCCGGTGCCCCCGGTGGTCACCACCAGGGCGGCCCCGGTTTGGTCCGCCAGGCGGACGAGGGCGGCTTCAATGTCCAGCTGTTCGTCGGGGACGACGCCGGTTTCCAGAATGGAATACCCTGCCTCCTCCAGCAGGGAGCATACCAGCGGGCCCGCTTCGTCGGGGCGCTGGCCCCGGAAGCTCCGGTCGCTGACGGTGAGGACGGCGGCGGTATACAAATGAAATCTCCTCCTATTTCAATAACATCAGGTCCTCCGGGCGGACCGCCGCCCAAAGGCGCTCCCGGTCCGGCAGGGCGGCCCAGGCGTCTTTTGCCAGCTCCATCCAGAGGGGCGGGGCCCCGGGGGAAGCCGCCTCCGGGCGGAGGGCGGCGAACACGGAAGATACGTCCTCCGTTACCCGGACGACTTGACAGGGGAAGGCGTTGACCGCCCCCGCCTCCTCCGGGCGGACGCGGTCTGCCCGGAGGCCTAAGGCTGCGGCGCCCTCCCGCCAGGGGGCGCGAAGGACCAGCCCCCAGGCCGGAACCTCCACCAGCCCCGGGGCGGGGCCGGGGCGGACAGGGGCGAAGTTTTTGCACCCGGAGAGCCGCGCGGCGGCGACGGTGCCGGGGTTTGCCATCAGCTCCGCCATGGACGCCGCCGGAGCGGACTTCCCGTCCTCCAGCACGCAGACCCGGGAGCAGTTCCGGTAAACCTCCCCCCGGTCGTGGCTGACCCAGACGGCGGGGCCCGGGAAGCGCTCCAGAACCTCCCGGAGCTCCTGCTCCAGCTGCCATTTCAAAAAGCTGTCCAGGGCGGAAAAGGGCTCGTCCAGCAGCAAAACCCCAGGCTCCGCCGCCAGAATGCGGGCCAGAGCCGCCCGCTGCCGCTGTCCCCCGGAGAGCTGGCGGGGGTATAGGGCCGCCTGGTCCTCCAGGTGGAGCAGGGCCAGCAGCTCCGCCGTCCGCTCACGGCGCCGCCGCTTGTCCATGCGGCCCAGGCAGACGGCCACGTTCCGCTCCACCGTCATGTGGGGAAACAGGGCGTAGCTTTGAAAGAGGAAGCCCACCCGGCGCCGCTGGGGCGGGAGGTCGATGCCCGCTTCGCTGTCGAAGAGGACCCGGCCGTCCAGCTCGATGCGGCCCCGGTCCGGCCGTTCGATGCCGGCGATACATTTTAAGGTCACGCTCTTTCCGCAGCCGGAGGCCCCCAGCAGGGCCAGGGGCTGGCCCGTCTCCGCCATGAGGTCCACGGCCAGATGAAACGCTCCAAAGCGCTTTTCAATCCGGGCTGTCAGGGCCATGAGCGCCCCTCCTTTCGCTCCAGCAGGTTCACCGCCAGCAGCACCACGGCGGAGATTCCCAGGTTCACCAGCACCCAGCGGAGGGCCAGGGCGTCCTGCCCGGTGCGCCAGAGCTGGTAGACCGTGGTGGAGACGGTGGCGGTGCGGCCGGGGGTGTAGCCCGCCAGCATGGACGTGGCCCCGTACTCCCCCAGGGCCCGGGCGAAGGCCAGCACCGTTCCCGCCAGGATGCCCTGGCGGCAGACGGGCATCTGGACCCGCCAAAAGATATAGAAATTGCTGAGGCCCAGGGTCCGGCCCGCCTGGGCCAGGGTCTGGTCGAAGGACTCGAAGGCCCCCCGGGCGGTGCGGTACATCAGGGGAAAGCTCACCGCCACGGCGGCGAAAATGGCGGACTGCCAGGTCATGGTCAGCCGGAGGCCGAAGACGGCCTGAAACCATGCCCCCAAAGGCCGCCGGGGCCCCAGTACCAGCAGCAGCAGCCAGCCCACCACCGTGGGCGGCAGGACCAGGGGCAGGGTCAGCGCCACGTCCAAAACGCCCTTCACCAGCCGGGGGGCCTTGGCAATCCAATGGGCGGCGAAGATCCCCAGGAAGAAGACCAGCACCGTGGAGACCGCGGCAATGCGGATGGAGTTGTACAGGGGAAACCAGTCCATGGCGGTCCTCCCGTTTTGGTTATCCCAGGGGCGTGAAGCCCACGGCCTCCAGCACGGACCCGGCGGCAGGGGTGCGGAGGTAGTCCAGGAAGGCCTGGGCCTCTTCCTGGTGCTTCGAGATGTTCAGCGCGGCGGCGGGGTAGATGACCTGCCCGCACATCTCCGCCGTGGCGGTGTCCGCCACCGTGAGCCCGGCGGAAAACGCGTCCGTGGCGTAGATGATCCCGCAGTCCACCGTCCTCTCGGACACCTGGGTGGTGACCTCCTTGACGTTGGAGCCGTAGGTCAGGACCCCGGCGGCGTTGAGGGCCGCCTCATTCAGCCCGAAATAGGCGAAGATCTTCTGGGTGTACTGGCCCACGGGGACGTCCTCGTTGCCCATGGCCAGGAGGACGTCCCCGGCTTCCAGGGCGGCTTTCAAACCGTCAAAGTTTTGAATGCCCGCCGGATTTCCCTCCGGGACCACCAGGGCGACCTTGTTCTCCAGCAGGTTGAAGCGGGTATCCGTCAGGACAAAGTCCAGACCGTCCGTGTTCACGTCGGGGCTGGCGGCGGCGTCCAGCTGGTCCATCTGCTTCTGCCCGGCGGAGATGAAAATATCGCAGTCCGCACCCTCTTCAATTTGTGTTTTCAGCGTGCCGGAGGAATCGAAGTTGAACACCAGGGTGACGCCGGGGTGTTCCCTTTGGTAGTTCTCACCGATCTCCGTCAGGGTCTCCTGCATGGAGGCGGCGGCAAAGACGGCCAGCTCCACGTCCTTGCCCTTGGAGCCGCCGCAGGCGGCCAGGGACAGGGCCAGCGCCAGGGTCAAAATCAGTATCCAGACTCGTTTCATCGTTGTTCTCCTTCCAGTATTACGGTATGTACAGGGGCCTTGTCCCTTGGGAACACGTAGTTATTTTCCAAACCCGCAGTTGGGGTAGGTGCAGACCTGACAGCCCAGGCACAGCCCGCCCTCGCCCAGGACGGCGATGTCCGCCCGCGTGATGGGAACTCCGGCGGCGGCCTTGGGGAGGACCAGGTCGAAGATGGTTCGCTTGGCATACATAACGCAGCCCGGGAGACCCAGAATGGGGGTCCCGTCCTCAAAGTACCCCAGCAGGAACATGGCCCCCGGCAGAACCGGCGCGCCGTAGGTAACGATTCTTGCCCCGCTGCGCTTCACGGCGCCGGGGGTGTTGTCGTCCGGGTCCACGCTCATGCCGCCGGTGCAGAGAATCAGGTCCGGGCGGGCGGCCTTGACTTCCAGAATGGCGCTTTTCACGGCCTCGATGCCGTCCCCCGGGGTCCGGCGCTCCACGGTACGGATGCCAAATTCCGCCAGCTTCCTCTCCACCACCGGGGTGAAGGAATCCTGAATCAGGCCCTTGGCCACCTCGCTGCCGGTGGTGACGATGGCGGCGGTTTTCAGCTTCCAGGGCAGCAGCTCCAGCAGCGGCTGTTTCCCGGCGGCCTCCTCGGCCCGGCGGAGTTTTTCCTCCTCAATCACCAGGGGGATGACCCGCATCCCCGCCAGCTTGTCCCCCCTGCGGACCGCCGTACCGCCGTGGCGGGTGGCGATCATCACGTCCTCCTGGGCGTTGACGGCGTTCAGCCGGGCGCTGTCCACCCGGAACAGGCCGTCCGCGGCGGCGGTGAGCTCGATCTTGCCCTCCTTGACGGCGCTCCGGTCCATGCCCTCGTTCCGGCAGAGGGCGCAGAGGCGCTCCGCCGCGTCGTTTTCGTGGAGCATCCCCGGGACCATCTCCCAGACGTAGAGGTGCTCCTTGCCCATGGACAGCAGGACGGGGACGTCCTCCTCCCGGACCACGTGGCCCTTGCGGAAGCGGGCGTCCTTATACTGCCCGGGGATGATCTGGGTCATATCGTGACAGAGGACGTGGCCCACGGCCTCCTGCGTCGGTATCCGCTTCATGGCGTTCGCTCCTTATACAGAATCTTTTATGATCTCAATTTCATCGCCCTTGCGGACTGTGCCTTCTTTTACCACCACGGCGAAAATGCCCTCCGTGGGCATAACGCACTTCCCGGTGCGCTGTTTGATTTCGCAGTCGCTGTGGCACTCCTTGCCGATCTGGGTGACCTCCACCACCGTCTCCCCCAGGCGGAGCCGGGTCCCGATGGGGAGGGTTTTCAGCTCCAGCCCCCGGGTATTGATGTTCTCGGCAAAGGCCCCGGGCTGAAGCCCGGGCAGCAGGGAGCGCATTTTGTCCACGCTCTCCTCCGCCAGAAGGGAAATCTGCCGGCGCCAGTCCCCGGCGTGGGCGTCGCCCACGATGCCGTGGCGGAGTTTCAGATGGATTTCCGGGACCTCCCGCTTGACGGTGCCCTTTTTCTCGCTGATGTTGACCGATACCACCTCAGCCATGCTCACCACTCCTTTACATAATCGCCGGTCTTGCCGCCGCTTTTCCGGCAGAGGCGGACGTCCGTGATCTCCATGTCCCGCTGGACGGCCTTGCACATGTCGTAGATGGTCAGCGCCGCGGCGGAGGCCGCCGTCAGGGCCTCCATCTCCACGCCGGTCTCCCCCCTGCACTTCACCTGGGAGCGGATATGGACGGCGGTTTCCTCCAAGGTAAAGGAGATGTCCACCGCCGTCAGCCGGAGAGGGTGGCACATGGGAATCAGCTCGTGGGTACGCTTGGCGGCCATGATTCCGGCCACCTGGGCCACCGCCAGCACGTCCCCCTTGGGGGCCCCGCCGGTGCGGATGAGTTCCACGGTTTCCGGGTTCATACGGACCCGGCCCTCGGCCTCAGCCTGCCGGAACGTGATTTCCTTTAGGGTCACGTCCACCATGCGGGCCCGGCCCTGTTCATTGATATGGGTCAATTCCATGGGGTTCAGCCTCCAATCTGGTGCATGTTCCGGCCCGCCTCGCTGCGGCCGGTCTCATTCATGTGGTGCCGCTGGGGCTTGGCGGCGACGCCGTCCCGCATAGCCTGGCGGAGCTCCTCGCCGTGAAGGCCCCGGAGGGGGATCTCCTGGTCCGAGTGAAGGCAGGGCTTCAATTTTCCGTCCGCCGTCACCCGGATGCGGTCGCACTCTCCGCAGAAGCGGTGGCTCATGGGCTCGATCAGCCCCACGGTTCCCCGCCCGCCGGGGGAACGGTACCGCCGGGCCACGCCGGAGCCCTCCAGGGGACGGAGATAGGGATTGGACTCCAGCACCGCCTCCGCCGGGAGGAATTGGGCGTTCCGTCCCTCTCCGATGGGCATGAGCTCGATGAACCGGACCTCCACGGGATACCGGCAGGAAAGGTCCAAAAAATCCGGTATCTCGTCGTCGTTAAAGCCCTTCATCAGCACCACGTTCAGCTTTGTCCCGGTAAATCCGGCCTCCGCCGCCGCCTTTAGTCCCCGGAACGCCTCTTCCAGGCGGCCCACCCGGGTTATGTAGGCGTAACGGTCCGGCCGGAGGGTATCCAGGCTGATATTCAGGCGGCTGACTCCCGCCTCCTTGAGAGGGCCCGCCAGCTGGGGGAGGGCAAGGCCATTGGTGGTGAGGCAGAGCTCCTCCACCCCCGGGATGGCGGCAATTCCCCGGCAGATCTCCAGAATTCCCCGGCGGACCAGAGGCTCCCCGCCGGTGAGGCGGACCTTGCGGACGCCGCAGTCCACGGCGGCCCGGGAGATTTCTACCAGCTCCTCCACGGAGCAGACGTCCCGGTGGTCCCGCTTGGGGATTCCGTCCGCGGGCATGCAGTACCGGCAGCGGAGGGAGCAGAGGTCCGTGACGGAGAGGCGCAGATAGGTGATGTTCCTGGCGTAGCGGTCCTGCATGGCGGTTTTCCCCTCTTCCCTGGCGGCGTAAATTGTCATTATTATACGGGAGGCCTGGACAAAAAGATGTTGTTTTGACAACTTTCTTCTGCTATAATTTCCACGAGGGGAGGGAAGCCTTTGGATACGCCGCTGTCCATGCTGACGCAATGCCGCCTGTTTCAGGGACTGTCCCCGGAGACCCTGGAGCGGGAAGTCCTGCCCTGGGGAAGACTGCGGGACTATGAGAGGCAGGCTGTCCTCGTTGCCCCGGGGGACCGGGTGGACTGGTTTGCCGTGGTCCTCCGGGGGAAAACGCAGATTCTGCAGATTTTTTCCGACGGGACCACCAGCCTGATGGACCTCCTGGGGGCCGGCTATACCGTAGGGACGGACCTGATCTGCACCCGCAGCCGCCGCTCGCCCTATTACGCCGCAGCCGCCGCGCCGCTCCAAATCCTCCGGTTTCCAGCGGCGCTGCTGCTGGAGCCGGGGGAGCTGTCCGGGGAGACGCGGGAGGTCCTCTGGCGGAATCTGCTGACCATCCTCTCTGACGGCAATCTCCGCAAGCACTACCGGCTGGCCATCCTGGCCCAGCGGGGCCTCCGGGACCGGGTGCTGGTCTACCTCACCATGCAGGCGGAGCGGCGGGGGACCCAGACCTTCCGCATTCCCTTCTCCCGGGAGGAGCTGGCGGCGTTCCTCTGCGTGAACCGCAGCGCCTTGTCCCACGAGCTGAGCCGGATGGAGGCGGAGGGGCTGATCCGGTTCCGGAAGAACGAGTTCACCCTCCTCTCCGCCGGGAGGGGGCGGAGCACCTGGAGCACAGCGGAATAAAAACCACCGCCAAAGTCCCGGCTTTGGCGGTGGTTGACTTTAGGCCTTGTTTGAAAAATGGCAAAACGCCCAAAACGGCGGATCTTTTTCCGCCACTCTGCGTTAAGGAACCACTGATGAAATCCCCGCACACAGCTTCACGCCATAAAT
>ERZ779623.345-NODE-345-length-18704-cov-18.277173_pt1 | contig 18704 bp, 20 predicted proteins | sample MGYA00514189_ERZ779623 | MGnify/ENA primary metagenome ERZ779623 (study PRJEB29562, sample SAMEA4376712) | mouse gut metagenome | isolation source: Cecum | study: EMG produced TPA metagenomics assembly of the A DSS colitis mouse model was used to assess the... | reverse complement strand
GGCTTTTTATTCTCCCCTGGTAGAACCAGGGGTTTTATTTAGCTAAAGCATCAATAAAACGCAGGGGCGGAAGATCCGCTCCTGCGTTTGTCTTATGTTGGCCCCTATTCAGCCCGCCAGGGCCCGGGCCAGGGCCGCGAACTCCTCCAACCCCAGCCGTTCCCCCCGCACCGTCTCCGGCAGGCCGCAGTCCGCCAGAATCTGCCGGAGCTGTTCCTTGGAGAACCGGCTCCCATAGGCGGCGGACAGGGCGTTGAGCAGGGTCTTGCGCCGCTGGGCGAAGGCCGCCTTCACCAGGTTGAAGATGGCGTCCCGGTCCCCCTCCACCGGGGGCCTGTCCCGGAGGGTGAGCCGCACCACCGCCGAGGTCACCTTGGGGGCGGGCAGGAAGCAGTCCGGCGGCACCTCGAACAAAAACTCGCAGTTGGCATGGTACTGGCAGAACAGGGAGAAGGCTCCGCAGTCGGAGCTGCCGGGGGCGGCGCAGATCCGCCGCGCCACCTCCCGCTGGATCATCACCGTGACGGACCGGAAGCACCCCGCCTCCAGCAGCCTGGTGATCACCGGGGTGGTGATGTTGTAGGGCAGGTTGGCGCAGGCCTTGACGGTCAGGCCGGGGAATTTCTCCGCCGCCAGCCCGGCCAGATCCAGCTTCATGGCGTCCCCGGGGATCACCTCCACGTTGGGGCAGTCCGCCAGGGTCTCGGCCAGAATGGGCAGGAGGGCGCGGTCCAGCTCCACCGCCGCCACCTTCGCCGCTCGCCGGGAGAGCTGGACGGTGAGGGGGCCGATGCCGGGGCCGATCTCCAGCACGGCGCAGGTCTCGTCCAGCCCCGCCGCCTCCGCGATGTCCCGGGGCACCCAGTCCGCAATGAGGAAGTTCTGCCCCATGGATTTGGAGAAGCGGAAGCCGTGGCGGGCCAGCAGGGCCTTGATATCCCGCAGCTCGGTGAGGTTCATGGGGCGTCCCTCCGGGCGTCGGCCCCATACCGCTCCAGCCCCCACCAGTTGGGCAGCAGCTCCTTCAGCGTGACCGTCTCCCGCGTCTCATAGTCCGCCAAAATCTCCATGTCCCGGTTTTCCAACGCCAGCTGCAAAAAGAACTCCCGGCAGGCCCCGCAGGGCATACCGCTTCCGCCGCCGCTGGGGGCCTTGTCCCGGAAGGCAATCAGCCGCTTTACCACCGTCTGCCCGCTGTTCACGTACATATTCAGCGCGGCCACCCGCTCGGCGCACAGATCCAGCACGCCGGAGCAGCTTTCCACACAGAATCCGGTGAAGATCCCGCCGTTTTCCGCCTCCAGCGCGCACACCACATGGTGGGCATAGAGGAAAGGGGACACCTCCTGGGGGTGGTACAGCCCCTTCGCCGCCTGGTACAGCTTTTCCCAGATATCCATTCCGCTTCTCCTATTTCAGCTTCTTTTCGTAGGCCACCCGCCGGGGATCGTGGGGGGGAGCCGCCTCCACCAGCACGTTTCCCCGGTACTGGAAGCCGGACTTCCGCAGCAGGCCCACCATGGCCCTGTTCTTCTTGTGGGTGTCGATGCGAAGCCACCCCAGGCCCATCCCCCGGGCCAGCTCCGCCCAGGCGGCGGCCATCTCCCCCGCCAGCCCGGAGCCCCGCCATTGTTCCGCCACGGCGCAGCGGTGGATGGAGGCGTAGGGCTCGTCCGAGCCCCATTTGCCGTCGGTGATGGCGGCGTAGCTCTCCTCCGGGCGGGCGTACAGGGTGAAGACCGCCCCCACCGCCCCGCCGCAGGTGAGCACGCAACACTCCCCCCGGGCCATATCGTTCCGGTAGTCCGCCGCCGCGGGGTACTCCTCCGTCCACTGGTCGATGCCGTTGGCGTCCATCCAGGCCCGGGCCTGGGCGATGATCTCCATGATGGCGGGGATGTCCCCCTCCTCCGCCGGGCGGCACTCCACCGGACGGGGCAGGATGGGGCGGGACAGCTCCCGATCCAGCTCCGCCAGCAGCTTCTGGTCCTCCTTGGAGGATAGGTCCAGCTGCTCGTAGAGATCGGGCCGCCGCTCCCTGGTGCGCAGGAGGGACTGCTTCCGCCGCCACCGCTCCACCCCGGCGTGGTCGCCGGTGAGCAGCGGGGGGGGCACCGCCCTGCCGTGCCACACCTCCGGGCGGGAGTATTGGGGGTACTCCAGCAGGCCGTCCCAGTGGCTCTCGTTCTGGAAGCACTCGGGGTCGGACAGCACCCCCGGCACCAGGCGGCTCACCGCGTCCGCCACCGCCATGGCGGCGATCTCCCCCCCGGTGAGCACGAAATCCCCCAGGGAGATCTCCTCGTCCACGCACTCGTCGATGAACCGCTGGTCGATGCCCTCGTAGTGGCCGCACACCAGGATCAGGCGGTCGTGCTCCCAGGCCAGCCGCTTGGCGTCCGCCTGGGTGAAGGTTTTGCCGCAGGGGGACAGGTAGATGGTATGGGGCCGCCCCGGCCCCTGCCCGCGGAGGTGGTCCCAGCAGCGGAACAGGGGGTCGGCCTGGAGCACCGCCCCCCGCCCCCCGCCGTAGGGGTAGTCGTCTACCTGCTTCTGTTTGTTCACCGTGTAATCCCGGAGCTGGTGGGTGGCGATACGCAGGAAGTCCCGCTCCTGGGCCCGGCCCAGGATGGACTCGGACAGCACGTCCCCCACCGTGTCGGGGAACAGGGTGATGATATCAATGCAGTACATAAGCTCTCCCTTCCCTCGTCTGCCCCGCAGGGCAGGGGGGTATTGCGCCGAAGGCGCGCCTTAGAACCTGTATTCACAACCTCAAACGCCGTGTGGACGGGTCTTTTTCCGCCATACTGCGTTGCGTTTTCTTGCAATACACAAAGTATTCCTGCGAAAACGCGCCTTGTCTGGCGGAAAAATCCCTCGTCCCCCCGGCATCTTCGGCTGTGAATACAGGTTCTTACATTCCCTCGATGAGGCGCACCTTGAGATAGCCGCCCTCGATGTTGGTCTCCAGGATGAACTCGGGAACGGCAGGGATGAGGATCTCCCGCTCCCCCGCCACCACATACACCTGCTGGCGGGAGGGGGACAGCACCTCCTTCAGCACGCCCAGCTTCTCCCCCGCCTGGTCCACCACGTCCAGGCCCAGGATGTCCGCCAGGAAAAAGGCCCCCTCCGGCAGCTTGGCGTCGGCGCGGCGGATCTGAACGGTTTTCCCCTTGAGGCGCATGGCCTCCTCTACCGTGTCCACCCCGTCCAGCTTGGCGATGACGCTGCCCTTGTGGACCCGGGCCGACGCCACCTTCCGGGGTTCGCCGTCCACGTAGAGGGCGGCAAACTGCCGCAGGAAATCCGGGCTGTCCGCCCAGGGGACAATCCGCACCTCGCCGTGGATGCCGTGGGTGTTGGTGATCTGGCCGCAGTCTAAGAACTCCTTCACGGAGATCCCTCCTTCCTCATCGCCGCAGGCCGGTCGGCGGCTTACGGAACGTGATAAAAAACAGGCGGGAATACCCGCCTGCTTTTCAACCTTCAGTCAACAATGTCAACCGAAATCTTTTTGCCCTGGCGTTGGGCCACCGAACGCATCAACGCCCGGATTTCCTTGGCGATCCGGCCCTGGCGGCCGATCACCTTGCCCATGTCGCCGGGAGCCACCCGGAGCTCCAGCACCGTCTCGGCGGGGGTCTCGGACTGGGAGACGGACACCGAGTCGGGATCGTCCACCAGGCTGCGGGCAATATAAGTGAGCAATTCCTTCATGTGTCCTCCAAATTCCGATTACACTCCGGCCTTCTTCAGCAGGTCGCGCACGGTGTCGGTGGGCTGGGCCCCAGTGCGGATCCAGGCCTGGGCGCGCTCCACGTCGATGTTGACGGCGGCGGGGCTCTGCCGGGGGTCGTAGGTACCGATCTCCTCGATGAAGCGGCCGTCCCGGGGATAGCGGGAGTCGGCCACCACCACCCGGTAGAAGGGGGCCTTCTTCGCGCCCATGCGGCGCAGACGAATCTTAACCATGGTATGTTCACCTCCAAAAGTAGTCGTTCGTTATGGTAAAAGTCCCGAAAGGGACGTAAACCAACAGAGTTAGTCCAGCAGGAGCTTTTTCACATCCTGGGCGCGGAGCTCCACCGCACCGCACACAAGGCACACAAAGCAGTCCACGCCGCGCCGGTGTTCCGGCTCAAAAACGCCCGGACGCTTGCGCATCAGGTAGGGCGGGACTCCGATCCCGCCGGTGCAGAATTGGGCGGAGAGCATATCCGTACCGCACTTTGCGCATTCCATAGAGCCGCCTCTCTCAGAAGGGCAGGCCGCCCAACCCCTTGAACCGCCCGAACAGGCCCTTGGCCTTCTTGGGGTTGGAGAACTGCCGGGTGAGCTGCTGCACCATGTCGAACTGCTTCAGCAGGCGGTTCACGTCCACCACCTGGGTGCCGGATCCGGCGGCGATCCGCTTCTTCCGGCTGGAGTTGAGCACGTTGGGGTTCTCCCGCTCATAGGGGGTCATGGACTGGATGATGGCCTCGATCCGCTTCAGATTGCCCTCGTCGGCGGACAGGTCCAGCTTTTTGCCCCCCATGCCCGGGATCATCCCGGCGATGTCCTCCAGATTGCCCATGCTTTTGAGCTGGAGGAGCTGGTCATAGAAGTCGGACAGGGTGAACTTGTTCTTCCGCAGCCGCTCCAGCTGCTCGGCGGCCTTTTTCGCGTCCAGGTTCTGCTCCGCCTTCTCGATGAGGGACAGCACGTCCCCCATGCCCAAAATCCGGCTCGCCATGCGGTCGGGGTGGAATACCTCCACCGCGTCCAGCTTTTCTCCGGTTCCGGCGAACTTGATGGGCTTGCCCGTCACCGCCCGGATGGACAGGGCCGCGCCGCCCCGGGCGTCGCCGTCCAGCTTGGTGAGCATCACGCCGTCGATATCCAAAGCCTCGTCGAAGGCCTTGGCGGCGGTCACCGCGTCCTGGCCGATCATGGCGTCTACCACCAGCAGGATCTCGGTGGGCTTCACCGTCTCCTTGATCCGCTTCAGCTCGTCCATGAGGGTCTCGTCCACGTGGAGCCGTCCGGCGGTGTCCAGGAACACCATGTCGTTTCCGTGGCGGCGGGCGTGCTCTACGGCGGCTTTGGCAATGTCCACCGGGTCGATCTGGCCCAGCTGGAACACGGGAATGTCCAGCTGCCCGCCCACCACCTCCAGCTGCTTGATGGCGGCGGGGCGGTACACGTCGCAGGCGCACAGCAGGGGACGCTTGCCCTGCTTCTTCATCAGGCCCGCCAGCTTCGCGCCGTTGGTGGTCTTGCCCGCGCCCTGGAGGCCCACCAGCATCACCACCGTGGGCGGGGCAGGGGAGATGGCCAGCTTGGTCTCGCCGCCCCCCATGAGGGCGGTCAGCTCCTCGTTGACGATCTTCACGATCATCTGGGCGGGGGTGAGGGATTCCATCACGTCCTGGCCCACGGCCCGCTCGGTGACAGAGGAGACGAAGCCCTTCACCACTTTGAAATTCACGTCCGCCTCCAGAAGGGCCATCTTGATCTCCTTCATGGCCTCCTTTACGTCCGCCTCGGAGAGGCGGCCCTTGCCCCGCAGGCGTTTGAAGGTGGCGGACAGCTTTTCGGTTAAGCTCTCAAATGCCATAGGTTACTCCTGATTCAGCTTGGCCGCGTTTTCCTTGATGGTGTTGGCCAGTCCGTCCAGCATGGCGTCGTTGTAGCTGCGCTCGTTGACGGCCTGGAGGAGCTGGTCGGCGGCCTGGTCGATGGCGGCGATGGCCGCCTGGGACTGGTGGAAGCGGCGGATGATGTGGGTTTTTTCCTCGATCTCGGACATGGCGGCCTCGGCCCGAACGATCACGTCCCGGACGCCCTGGCGGGAGATGCCGTAGTTTTCCGCGATCTCGGCCAGGGACAGGTCCTCATTATAATAGAGGTCGTAAAATTCCCGCTGGCGTTCGGTCAGCATATCGCCGTAGAAGTCAAAGAGCATAGCCATGCGGTATGCCTGGTTCTTCATGGGTCCACCTCCGCGGTCCTGAGTGTAAAGTCGTTGGGCTTTACAAGATTGGACTATACCACAGAACGTCCGGAAAGTCAAGGGAAAGGCGGCATTTTCCCGGGGGTTTTTTATCCTATTGGGGCGGGCGGCGGGGCCGGACGGGCTTCCCCGGCGGCGGACTTGAAAAGTTTTCAGATTTTGGTGAAAAAACGCTTGACAAAATCGGGCGTTCTGGTATAATAGCATTCGTTCTCGTGAGCCACAACTTCATAGATAGCGGATTAGTGTAATGGTAGCACACCAGACTCTGACTCTGTTTGTGAGGGTTCGAATCCTTCATCCGCTGCCACACAGAAACCCCCGCAAACCGTTGGTATCAGCGGTTTGCGGGGGTTTCTTCATGCCCAGCCATTCGGAATCAAGTGGTTTGTTTTGACTGTATATGGCGGTTTTGGTGGTGGAAAAGGTGGTGGAAAATTTCCGCCACTTCCCACAAAGAAGCGAGGCCCGGGAAAGTTTCCAGGCCTCGCTCTTTTCGCTTCCGTCTATGGGTGCACCGCGGGCCTACCCCAGCACCCCCAGCTTATCCAGCGTCGCCATCACCCGGCAGTACTCCTCCGAAATATTGAGCACGTTATCCTCCAGGCTGTCCGGGTCCGGGTCCGGGTCGCTGCGTCCCCGCAACGCCCCCCGCTCCATCAGCTTCCGAATGGTGGCCTTGTAGCTGTCCGCCAGCTTCCCGATGAAGCCGTGGACGCACACGTTCAGCCCCGCCCGGTTCCAGTGGTTGCCGTTGGGGTTGATGCCCAGCCGGGCCAGCAGATCCGCCCGCCCCGGTGTCGTGCTCACCGGCTGGACATACCGCCGCAGGTTGGGGTTGTTGGCCCCGGTGGAGTGCACCATGACGCCCTTGGGCTTGATGGTGGCTCCGGTTTTGTAGCAGCGGTTGGCGGTGAGCAGGCAGTTGAGCAGCCTCATTCCTTCCCCTCCCCGCCCAGCTTGTCCCCCGCGCCGTCCACCGCGTCCTGGCCCAGGGCCAGCAGCTTGGCCAGCCACTTGGGCACCGGCGCGCCCATGGCGGCGGCGTTTTCCACCATGCTGCCCAGCTCCGTCACGATGTACCACACCAGCACCACCGGGCACACCAGCCCGGCGTACTCCACCGGGAACGCCGCCAGGGGCAGGTTGTCCAGCACCGCCGCCAGCAGCAGGTCCGTCCCCGCCGCCACCAGCACCACCACCAGCATCCCGCACTTGTGCCAGATGCCGTCCCGGGCCTTGCCGCTGGACCACGCCCCGGCCCTGGCCGCCGCCAGCGACCCGGTGAGGTAGTCCAGCACCATGCAGGCCACCCAGCCCACCGCCAGCCAGCCCAGCCAGCCCCATAAGCCGGTGAGCAGGCCGATGGCGGCGGCCACCGCCGCCTTCATGCTGTGGATTGTTTTGTCCATGATCATTCCTCCTCACAGTTTCGTTTTTCACACCCACACGTTGCCGCCTTCCATGCAATACGGGGGCTTATGCCCCGTCCAGCATCGCGGTCAGCTCCGTGTACTCCGCTCCGGACAGCTTGTCCGCCGCGAAAAAGATGTCCAGCTTCTCCGCCATTCCGCCTGGGCTGAAGATGCGACGCGCAAGGAAATCGAGCAAGAATCATTCATCACTGGTGTGGTAAGGATCGAATGGTTTCCTGGAAGCGAGAACCAGCTCATCTGGATCAAGAGCCTGTATTCACAATGTAAGAAGGCAGTGATAAGATATAGGCACGGAAGAAAAAGAGCAGGAGTCGTACCATAGCAGCCACGTTTCCAAAGTGAGCAGCGGAAGCCAAGGTTCTAACCACCCTGGCTTCCGCCGCTCCACGCTTTTCCGGCTAATTCAATTTTTCCCGGTCCCTCTCCCGGAGCCCGCTTGTCCCGCCGCTCAATCCGTCCCACCGGACCCGGAAGCCTCATCCTTTCTCATGAACATCAGCCCAAATGAGCCGGAACCACAGTTGCTGGCGATGGCGGACGACGCCTTTTGCAGATAGACCCGCTCAAAGGTACAATGCTGCCGCACCAGGTTCTGGATGTATTGAAGCTTCTTCTCATCCAGTCCGGCGTAGGTGATGAACAGCACGCGCCGGTCGATGCTTTTGGTCTCCTGGAGTACCTTCCTGACGTATTTCTTGGCGATGCGCGAAAAGTCGCCCACTTCCATGCTGCCCACCACCATCTTGCTCTTTCGCAGCACAAGAATCGGGTGGAGCAGCAGCGCGTCGCACAAAACCTGTATCCGCTTTGATATCCGCCCGGCCTGGCACAACATATGGGTGCTGTTGATGATAAAAGCCGATGAGATAAAACGCTCCGCGCGCTCCACCGCCGCCACAATCTCCGCCTTCCCGGCGTGATTTTCCGCCAGCTGCGCCGCCCAGAGCACCGACAGGCCCATGCCGCTGGACAGATGCCCGGAGTCTACCACCGTGACATTGTTGAAGGATTTCGCGGCCTCCAGAGCGTTTTGGTATCCCGCGCTGACGTGTTTGGCCATGCTGATGTGGATGACATTCTGCGCCTCCGTCAGCTTTTCCGCGAAAAACCGCTCGTAATCCTCTACCTCCGGGGGCCGGGACTCCCCCTTCCTCCCCTGGGCCATGTGGGCCAGCAGCTCATCCGGCTGCAGCTCCAGTCCGTCCAGGAAACGGCCCGCCTCCGTGTGAACATAGTAAGGGCAGACCGAAACCCCCAGCTCCTTGAGCAGTGTTTCCGGCAGGTCGCACACACTGTCCGTAGTGATCAGGATGAACCGTCGCTTCACCTGCTCGAAAATCAGGACATCCTTTTCTATGTTGGGCTGTCCCGCCTCCTCGCACAGGCTCACCAGCTTTTTGGGCAGAACGCTGAGCACCGCCGCCTCCAAAAGCGCGCCGCCCACCGGCTTGGCCAGATAGCCGCTGAACCCCTCCTTCTTGTAGAGAAGCTGGTTGTCGCTTCCCGCGTTGGCGGTCAGGGCCACCACGGGCACGTCCTGGCACAGCCCGCCCGGCTGCTCCCGCAGGGCGTGGAGGCACTCGATCCCGTCCATTTCCGGCATCATGTGATCCATCAGAATACAGTCGTAGTGGTGGATCTGGGTCAGCCTGAGGCATTCCGCCCCGCTGGACGCGGTGTCGATCTGGATTTTCGTCTCCGCCAGCAGCTTGGTCACCACCATCAGGTTCATATCGTTGTCGTCCACCACCAGGATGTGGGCGTCCGGAGCCTCAAAGCTCTGCCGGTAGGGCCCGTCGCTCTTGGCCCGGGTCCGGGTGGCCAGGGTAAAGGTGCCCAGCTCCTTGTCGTCCACAATGTCCTGCTCCAGCGACACAATAAATTTGGAACCTTTGGTGTAGACGCTGTTCACGCTGATCTCGCCGCCCATCAGCTTCACCAGCTGCTGGACAATGCTCAGGCCAAGGCCGGTTCCCTCAATATGGCGGTTTTTCTCCTCATCCACCCGCTGGAAGGCGTCAAATATGTAGGGGATGTTCTCCTTTTTCACCCCCTGCCCGGTGTCCTCCACGGAGTACCAGACCAGCACCCGGTTGACGCTCTTGCGCTCGCAGCGGACAGAGAGCGTCACCGATCCCTCGCTGGTGTACTTCACCGCGTTGTTCAGGAGGTTGATCAAAATCTGCTTGATGCGCACCTCGTCCCCGCAGAGCATACTGGGAATGGAGGGGTCCACATGGAGCTTGAATTCCAGCCCCTTTTCCCTGGCCTTCACCCAGATCATGTTGACAATCTCGGAAAACAGAGTCCCCGTCTCATAGGCGGCGTTGACAATCTCCATCTTTCCCGACTTGATCTTGGAGATATCCAGGATGTCGTTGATCAGCGTGAGCAGCAGCTTGCTGGCCCCCTGAATGTTCCGGGCGTTCTCCGCCACGTCCTCCGGGATATCGCCCCGCAGCGTGATCTCGTTCAACCCGATGATGGTGTTGATGGGGGTGCGGATCTCGTGGCTCATGCTGGAAAAGAAGTTGTTCTCCGCCTGATTCAGCTCCTCGATCTCCTTTTTCTGCTGCTGGGAAAGGGCGTTTTCCTCCTCATACATCCGGTTCAGGAACATGAGCAGCACGCTGATGAGCATACCCACCATAATCATGGAGAACGCGGAGTCAAAGAAGGACCGCTGTTGGGAGTTTATGGCGGCGATGTCCGGATAATAGAGGGCGATGCCGTAGCAAAGCAGCGTCTCCGCCGTGCACAGTCCGAAAAATACGGCCATGCGCTTCCCATGGAGGGTGATGCACACATAGATGAAGCAGAGCACAAACCACTCCGGCACGCCGCTGTAAAACCCGCCCGCGGAAAAGAAGGTGAAGGGGAACAGGGCCAGCATCAGCACCACAATGGCTGTAGCCCCCGCCTCAACGCGCCCCTTCCGGATGCTGATCTTTACGATCGCCGCCATGGCCAGCAGGCTGGCCAACAGGATCGCGATGTTCAAAAGCCGTCTGCCCATCGGCAGGGTAAATACCAGCGCGATCATACAAACCAAAGTGACAATGCGGAACATACGCTCGCGCATACTGATCCGGTGGTCCAGGATAATTTCAAACCATTTTTTTATCACGCGGCCTCCCGCTCCTTTCCGTGCCCGCGATTCTCCCGGGGCCATGGGCTATATTCCGGCCAGCTGCCCGCAGAGCTCCTCGTACGCGTTCATCAGTGCCCCGTGATGCGCCTGGATGAAGTCCCCGTCCCCTCGTTTGCCCGCCAGCTCCAGCTCTTTTGCCTGGGCGGAGAGGGCCTCCGCGCCAATGGTCAGCGAGGTGCTTTTCAGCGCGTGGACCTTCACGGCGTACTCCCCCCAGTCGGCGGCGGCAAAGAGGGCCTCAATCTCCGCCCTTTTTCCGCCGCCCTGGGCCTGGAACATCCGCAGCATATCCTTGAAAAAGTCCTCGTCGCCGCCGCAGTAGTTCAAGCCCAGCTCCACATTGACGCCGGCCCAGGTCAGCCGGTCATAGGAGGCCGCCGGCGCGGCCGCTGCGGGCGGGGCCGGGGTGTCCCCCGGTTCTGTGGGCGTCCCCGCCTGTCCTGGGGCCGCCTGGCTGTCGTCCTCCTCCGGGCTCCCCTCCACATATTGGACGCTGCGGGTGGGCAGCACCCGCCGCAGCACCCGCTCCAGAACGGTACGCTCGATGGGCTTGGGGACGAACTCCGTAAATCCCTCGCCCCGGAACATCTCCCGCGCGCCGCTGACGGTGTTGGCGGTCAGGGCGATCACCGGGAGATCCTTATAGGCACCGTTCTGGAGCTCCCGGATTTTTTTCAGAGTCTGGACGCCGTCAAATCCCGGCATCATGTGATCCAGGAACACAATGTCATAGGGAACGCTGTCGCACAGCGTCACCGCGCCCCGGCCGCTGAGGCAGGTATCCACCATGATCCCATAGCTGCCCAGAACGCCCTTTGCCACCACCAGGTTCATTTCCTCGTCGTCCACCACCAGTGCCCGAACGCCGGAACAGGTGAAGGGCTTCCGGCCCGCGGCCTGGGCCTCCGCGAAGCCCCGGGCCCCCAGCTCCCCGTTGAGCAGGTTGGCCACGGACAGGGCCGAGAAGGGCTTGTGGATCAGGAACAGGTTGCTCTCGCTGTCCAGCATAAACTCTTTTTCCGCGATCACGACAACCTGGAGCGTCACCGCCAGCTCCTCGTAATACGCCCGGTTTTCCTCGTATTCCGACTGGGCGATGAACACGTGGGTCAGCTCGTAGTCCCGCTGCAATTTGAGCAGTCCCTCAAAATTGTGGGTCTGGTATCCCGTGATGCCCAGCCCCTCCACCAGATTCCAGATCAGGCCGTCATAATATCCCCGGACCTCGTCGCAGCTGTACCGCTCCGGGCGGAAATAGCACGCAATGCGCAGCAGCTCCGGGTGGTTGACCGCGATACAGGGGCCTTTGTCCGCCACCCCCTGGGGAATCGCGATGTGGGCGTTCAGGCCCCGGTTCTCCTTGCTCTCAAAATGGATGAAGCCGCCCATGGCGTTCAGCAGACCCCGGGCGATGGGCAGCCCCAGCCCCAGCCCGCCCACAAAGCGACTGCTACCGGAGTCGGCCTGGTAAAAATCGTCATACATCTGGAGCATTTGGGAGTCCGTCATGCCGATTCCCGTGTCCCGTATGTCGATAATCAGATTGATGCCGTACTCCTCCGGCCGGTAGCCGATGCGGATGTTGACGCCGCCCTCCTCCGTAAATTTGATGGAGTTCTCCACCAAAATCTTCAGCACATGGGAGATTTTCTCCGCGTCCCCCACCAGAACCGACGGCACTTTGGGGTCGATGTCAAACACAATCTCCAAATGCTGCAAATTGCTTTGCAGGGCTGTCATGGTGATGACGTCGTTCAGCACCGAGGTAATCATGTACTCCTCCTTGGCCGACGTCATGGTGCCCTCTACGATCTCGGTGTAGTCCAGCATATTGTTGATCTGGTTGGACAGGCGTTTTCCCGCCATCTTGATGGACGTCATGTCCTCCCAGATATCCGGGGAGATCTCCCGCCCCAAGGCCACCTCGCTGATGCCGATCACCATATTGATCGGCGTGCGCAGCTCGTGGGACACATTGGACAAAAAGACAGCGTTCTGCTTTCCCGCCGTCTCCAGCTGGTTGAGCATATGGTCGTACCATTTCCGCTGGGCGGCCCGCCGCCGGATCCAGTACCCCGCCAGAGCCGCCCCGCCAAAGGTCATAACAGCACCAAGTCCCAGGCGAAAGGCATCCTGGAACTCGATATTGTGAGAGAGCGTATGGAGGATCAGGGCGTGGTATAACAGGGCCAGCACGTACACAGCCTGAACCACATACAAGATCCACGCTTTGTTCAGCATAAACAGAGCCAGAATGATGACGCAGGCCAGGGCGGGTATGTCGTAGAGGCTGATCTCATGGACGCTGAAGAAAAAGAACTCCGCCAGCACCAGTCCGACGCACAGGTTTTCATAAAGCGCGTTGGAGCCAATCTTGGCGATGTGCAGCAGCCACACGCTGAAACAGCCGATCACTATCAGCGGGACGGTCCAGAGTTCCCAGGCCATCACCGCCGTGATCAGTGCCAGCATCCCGCTGAACGTCGTTGTGATCACGGCAAGCAGCAAGTGTCTGCTTGTCTGCTCCTCCGCCCTCATCGCTTTTCCAGCACCTGCGAGATCCGCAGTATCAGCTCCTGGGGCGGGAAGGGCTTTTTCAGGTAATTCACCGCGCCAAGCCGAATGGCACTGACCACATCGTCCTCCTGGCCCGACGCCGTCAGAAAGATCACGGGCGTGTCCGGGGCAAACTCCTTCATGCGCTCAAAGGTCTCGAAGCCGTTCATTCTCGGCATCTCGATATCCAAAAGCACCAAATCCATCTGTTCGCGTTTCATGGTATCCAGGGCCTCTACCCCGGAGCTGGCGAAAAACACGTCGTACTCAGTCCTCAGGATTTTCTTGATCCTCATCAGATTCATATCGTCATCGTCAACGGCCAACACACGTTTCAGCATTGCAATGTCCTCCCAGTTCATAGTCAGGTTTGTTCCAACCCTTGGCCCTATTCTAAATGATGGACTTGAGAAAATCAAGGATAATTGTGTGCGTTTTTGTTTTGTTTGGCTTTACATTTCCTGGAACAGGTCCGTTTAAATTAGTCGCGGGAGGAAAGGTTGAAAAAACAATACAGTTATTGAGCCAGACCACTGGCAATGGCAGGGCTAATGTTGGCGTTGGTTGGATGCTGAAAGTTGATGGTTCTCTTGCGGTACGGTTTCAAATACTTTATCAGAAATGATGATCTCATAGGAGTCGGCACAGATGACAGCTGCTTCAATTTCCCTCCAATAAACATCCCCGCAAAGCCGGAGATTTTCCTTATGCGGGCATAGCCCTATGCTAATAGCTTGCACGTCACGTCGTGCAAATACGGTCTGCCAGCCGCGAGGGACTGTTATCTGCTACCCGTAAACGAGTTTTAGTAATTCCCCATCGTCAACTGCTCCCTGTCTTATCTTCTTCCACTTGTTGACAGATATACTCCTCAATCTTTTTTGCGTTTTTCCCCACTGCATCCACATCATATCCCCAGCACCAGAGTTCTCGGTTCCGATACTGATACTTTTGGTGGTATTTCTATCAGCATATGTACGTGGTCTGGGCAAACCTCTGCCTCTACTATCCTCACCTTCTAATTGCACAGCATTCGCCATATTTCCCCGATTCTCCGCCACTTTTCTCCATGAAACACCTTTCTCCTGTACTTCGGCGCAAATACTATATGATACTTGCAATTCCATTTTGTGTGCGATAAACTATTCGTGTCATTCGCCTTTATGACCTCCCTTTGCTTTCCTGTGCAGTTGGCCCACCGCACTTTTACTTAAAGCAAAGGGAGCTTTCTTGCCTACATTATCGCCATTGGGTTTCTTTTGAACCACTCGCCCAGCGAGTGGTTTTCTATATACAATAAAGAACCCCCCTACAACTGAGCAGCGAAAGCCAAGAAAAAAGTGCCCTGTCACAGGCGGCGGGCACAGCCAAAACGATCCACGGAGCCATTCAGACCGGCAAGGCTATCTCTGCCGCCGCCAAGGGTGCGGCTGTGGGCGGTCCCTACGGTGCGGCTGCCGGGTTGGCGTTTGCGGCGGGACAGCATGGGAAGCAGCTGCTGGCGGCGGTGGCCGTTCTTCTGCTGCTTCCGGTGATGTTCATTCTCATGCTCCCGGGACTCATGTTCGGCGGGCTCACCAGCAGCGGCGCACCCGGTCGGCCCGTCCTCAATGACGGCAATGCCATCACCGCGCACCTGGACAGCATTGCCGCCGCCATTGACGAAATTCTGGCCGAGGGAGCGGAGGATGCCAAAGCCCGGGCCGCCCAGGACTTTGCTACCACTGGTGGGGACAATTATGAAGTCGTCCAGCCCATCACGGTGTCCAGCAACACCAACTCCTTCATCAGCCAATACTGCGCTGCCAAGGAGCAGAGCTGGGCGGAGATCTCCCTGGAGGATTTGAAGCGGCTCCTGCGGAACGGGAAAAGCAGCCTCTACTCCTTCACCCGCACCAGCGAGATCCGGACGGTAGAGGCAGACGACCCGGACACCCCGGACGTGGTGGAGACAAAAGAGGAGACGTGGTACATCTATACCCTGGTCTACAATGGGGAGTCCCACTTTGCCGACCAGGTGTTCCACCTGACGGACGCCCAGAAGGAGCTGGCCGGAAACTATGCCCAGAACCTGAGCCTGTTTCTCAGCGATGGCTCCATTCAGCACACTGAATACAGCGGAGGCACTATCACCTCCCTGGGCGATGTCCGCTTTACCGACGGCGTGACGGAGGTGGTCTATTTCAACCAGCTGGACCAGCGGTATGCCAACCAGCCCTACGGAACAGACAACATCGGTGGCTATGGCTGCGGGCCTACCGCTATGTCCATCGTGGTGTCCTCCCTGACGGATGAGATTGTGGACCCCGCCGCCATGGCAAAGTGGGCCTATGAAAACGGCGGCTGGTGCAAGGGCCAGGGCTCGTACCACTCCCTGATCCCCAACGCGGCCAAAGCCTGGGGCCTGACTGTGGAGGGGTGCAGGGCTGACGAGCCCCAGCGCATTCTGGACGCGCTCAGCCAGGGCAGGCTGGTGGTTGCCATCATGGGCAAGGGCCACTTTACCGCCACCGGCCACTTCATTGTCCTCCGGGGTGTGCAGGATGGAAAGATCCTGGTGGCCGACCCTGCCAGCACCTCCCGGAGCCGGAAGGCGTGGGATCTGTCCATTATCCTCAACGAGGCGGGAAAGCGGGCGGGGGCCGGCGGGCCGTTCTGGATTGTAGGCGCATGAGAAGGGCATGGTTCGGATATACCGTCCATGCCCTCGTCCCACTATGTAGTTAAATATTTTGAGTTGTCCTGCCGGCAGTCCAAAACAGCGTCCAAGTAGACATTTTCGCCCTTTACACAGAACAATGCCTTATACCGTTTGCAAAATAAGGCCTTGCGGAATTGCCCCGGCGGCAATTCATATTCCGTCTCCACCGGAAACTGAAACGGATTATCCTCCAACGCATCCAACACTTTCTCAAATTCCGTGGTCAGTCCCCTGGCCGCAGGGACACTTACATTTGCCAGAAAGCGTGTGTGCCGCACAAGCATGGCGTCCGCCCGTCTGGACACTGTGACGGTATACTTACCCAACGGCCTCTGCCTCCCCGATCACACGCTCCATGTCAGCCAATACGTCCCGGGCGTTACGGCCTTGATAACCGTTCTGCCGTTCCGCCTGGGCCTCCATCAGCTCGTCATACACGGCGTTCCGGGGATGGAGCGAGAGCGTAAGAGGGACAGCCTGTTCCCGGACAATTTGCTTCAAAAACATGGTAAATGCGCCGCTCATGGTCAGTCCCAACTCAGACAGGACTTCCTCAGCCTGGGATTTTAGTGTGGAATCCATACGCATACTGAAATTAGTATCGCCTGGCACAGAAGATCACCTATCCTTTCTTGATAATTGTACTACACAGTATATGCAATGTCAATGCACTTAGTCAGGAGGTGTTTGCATGAATGCCGAATGTCAACGGCTCTATCTATTTTTGGCTGCCTGCCAGGGAAACTGGCGCAACAGCGTTTGCCTCTCTACCGATGGCCCCGGCTATCTGCTGTCCGCCGACCGGGACGGCCGGCCCGTTGTGATGTCCGTGGAGCAGTTCCGGCAGCTCACAGGTGAGGCCATCGACCCCGCCGAGTGCTGCGGCCGGCTCACGGAGGATGCCTTCAAGGCCCTGTACGCCCAGTATCTGCTCCGGCGTATGCCTGGGGCGGATTCGAACCCTTTCGACATCCTCAGCCAGGACCCGTTTCCCCCGCCCCTTTAGTGCCAACCCCCACTGTTAAGCCCGCCCCGGAGATCGCTCCCGGGGCGGGCTTTTTTACTGTTTACAGAAAATTAACAGGGTTAGCGGCCTGCAACTGCCGTCGAGCGGTGCGTAATAGATCAGGAAGTATGTTTAAGGCCATCCCAACATCAGAAAGGAGCGATCCCCATGAAACGAATGAATATCAAATGCCCCTACTGCGGCTCCCAAGCACTCTTGCGGCCTGCGTCCGTAGTCTACGGCTCCAAAGCCGCAGACCCTGCCGCCCCCTACTATGTCTGCGCCCGCTTTCCAGGCTGTGACTCCTATGTGGCCGCCCACAGAGACACCCGCTCGCCTATGGGTTCCTTGGCCGACAGCGGGCTGCGCCGTAAGCGCGCGGAGGCCCACAGGGCTTTCGGCCGTCTGTGGGCGGACGGCTTGATGACACGGAAGCAGGCGTACCGCTGGCTCCAGGCCAAGCTGGGTTTGCCGGAGCAGGAAACCCACATTGGCAAATTCTCCACGTTCCGCTGTGAACAGGTCATCCAACTGTGTGGCGAATTTTTGATCCGGGACGGAAAGCCTGCGCAGCGGTATATAAGCTATCGGCGAAAGGAGGCACGGCTGTGAAACTCGATTTTATTCTAACTGCGGATCAGCAGGTTCTCGTGGAAGAAAACCTCTCCCTCATAGACAAAACCATCAGCCTGTTCATCGACCCGGATGAGAGGGTGTGCGATTTGAGTCGGAGCGATCTGTATCAGGAGGGTGCCATAGCGTTGTGCAAGGCATCGGCCACCTACGATGGGAAGTCCGCCCAGTTCAGTACCTACGCCACAACAGTTATTCGGAATCATCTGTACAACTGCTGTAAGGCGGCCAATACCCGGCAGAGGATTCTCCCCTCGGTTTCTCTCGATGCCGGCAGCTCCGACGAAGATGGCCCACCCAGGTTTCTGGAGCCGTCCACACCGGATGGGGTGGACGAGCTGCTGGGCAGGATGGACGCCGACAGCCTGCTGGCGGACTGCAAGCGGCGGTACACCGGCGCGGCACAGCTGGGTGTGGAGGCATTGGAGCTGAAGATAAAAGGACTGACCGGGCCGGAGATCGCCCGGATGTATCACACTACGCCTAACAACGTAGGTGCGTGGATCTCCCGGGCGGCAAAGAGAATTCGGCGGGATTTTGCCGCATGGCGGTAGGTGCGGCTGGCGGGCATCGCTATTGGGATATCATAGCGTGTATTCTCGAAACATCCTAAAATCGTGATGCGGATAATATATAGCATTGACATATACAGTTTATTTGGTTATAATAGGCAAAAGGCAGTGTCACCATTGTGTTTGATGTATGGTGCAAGTGGATACCGTCTTATCCAAATTAGTATAGTAGCAAGGCAGGAGTGGCTTTAGGGTGCCAGGGCCTGTGAATTTCTACGAAAAAACAAGGATTGCGCATAGTACCATAGATAGGACTCCTCCTCCAAGTCGCGTACCCCTTTTTGAGTACAATTGAAACCAGCGATGGGGAAATTGTTTCCCGTGTCTTTGCGACGAAGGAAAATAGGATTCCCAGCAGCACAAACTCATATCCCCCTAACCATTACCGCTATGGTGCCTATTTGCGGAACCCTGAAGATCTTCAGCGGTACTACTTTCTTAACCTGAATTTCAACAGGAAGAACACAACAGTTTGCTACAATACACTGACTATTTACGCGGATCCTGGCGTGAAATTTGAGTTGACTGATATCAGCGGCCGAGTTATAATAAACACAAATGGGGTTAAAGCGGCAGAACTTGTTAAGTATTATAATAAGACAATATGAAATGACTCCTCAATCTTGAAAAGCGTGGATTAGCCAGTCA